>Ga0209810_1001146_pt1 | contig 43579 bp, 50 predicted proteins | sample Coa_R1_7_FD_187159 | JGI IMG/M metagenome (GOLD analysis project Ga0209810, IMG submission 187159) | Surface soil microbial communities from Centralia Pennsylvania, which are recovering from an underground coalmine fire - Coalmine... | ecosystem: Environmental > Terrestrial > Soil > Unclassified... | reverse complement strand
GATGGAGGCGGAGAGCCGGCCCCCGGATGGAACATACGAGACGATCGTTCCGGAATTCATCAAGGAAATCATTGCCGAGATCACCCATCTGGCCCGGAAGAGCCCCGATATTTCCCAGCGTTCCGGCGTCTCGGTGCGCGTATCGATCGCCAACTATGAGAACGTGGTCAGCAACGCGCTCAAACGCACCGTCCGGTTGCATGAGTCGACCGTGGTGCCGCGCGTCAGCGACCTCCCCGCGATCATCGCCTCGACGGCGGGAAAGATTGAGCTGGAAACGCTGGGCGACGCCAGCGAAGAGAAGGTGATCGACAAGCTGGTTCAGGGCGCGGTGGTCAACGTCTTCAATCGGTACTTCCTGGTTCAGGAGTTCGACGACCTGCTCCGAAGCTTCGAAAACGGCATGACGCTCGACGTGTCGGACCGCATGCCGTCGATGGAATACGCACAGCAAGCCTATCGAATCAACGGACTGAAGAGCGCGGTGGCCAAGTTGGGCGCGCAGGGGAATCCGGCCCTGATCGCCTCCGGGGTCGAATTCATCCTGGAAGGGCTGCATCTCAACCGGAAGCTGAATAAGGATCGATCGGAAGGACAAGCGCGCTACCGGCGGTAGGCATGCGATATACCTACTCACGGTGGGATCGGACGCAGCTGACCGGCGAGGTCGAAGCCGACGATCTCATGCGGGCTCTCGCCGACGACCTGTTGAGCGACGGCGACGTGGGCAACGCGCTGGAGCGCGTCGTTCGATGGGGGATGCAAGGCCAGGGCGGCCGCAATGTCATGGGGATGCAGTCACTTCTGCAACAGTTGCGGTCCGCGCGTCAGCAGATGCTCGATCGCTACAGTCTGGATGGGCTGTTGGACGGCGTGCGAGAGGAAATCTCCTCCATCGTCGCGGCGGAACGGGAGGCGCTGGACCGGCGGCTTGCGGCTGCGGACGCCGAAGGTTTGCGGGCCTCGATGGAAGCCGTGGCCGGCCGCAAACGCGCCGCCCTCGATGCGGTCGGACCCGACACCGCCCAGGCCCTGGAGCAGTTGTCGGACTATGAGTTCCTGGACGAGGACGCTCGCGAACGATTTCGGGCGCTGAAAGATGAGTTGCAGCGGCAGGCGTTGAATGCGCGGTTCGAGGGCATCCGATCCGCGCTCGATGCTATTGACGACGCCGAGCGTGAGCGGCTTGCCGCCATGCTCGAGGATCTGGATGCAATCCTCCGCCGCCATCTCGACGGTCAGGACACCGACTTTTCGTCCTTCATGGAACAACATGGCCGCTACTTTCCGGGCGCCACCTCACTCGATGGGGTCGTCCGCGATTTGCAGCAGCAGGCAGCCCAGATGGAGTCGCTCCTGCAGAGTCTGCCTGCCGCCATGCGGCGCGAGGTCGATGACCTGATGGCGGCCTCCCTGCGCCACCCGGGTATCGCGGAGGGCCTGGCACGCCTCGCCGAGACGCTCGGTTCACTGAACGCTCTCTGGCAGCAGCCGGCGGAGTATCAGTTTGGCGGCGAGGAGTCGCTCCCGTTGAGCGACGCGCTGAAAATGATGCGGTCCCTCCAGAATCTCGATCTCCTGGAACGCGAGATGAAGAGAGCGCTGGAGGAGGGCAGCGCCGACGGCGTCGATGCGGCGCTCCTCGGCGAATCGCTCGGTCCCGAGGCGCGGCAGGACGTCGAACGACTGCAGCAGGCGACACGCCTTCTCGAAGCCGCCGGATACCTGGAAAGCAAAGAGGGCGCATTCGAGTTGACGCCCCGTGGAATGCGGGTTATCGGGGAGAAAGCGCTGCACGACATCTTCCGCAATCTCGATCGCGGCGATTTCGGCCGTCATCCCACCGTGCTTCCCGGGATCGGAGGCGACCGGGGCGACGAGAGCAAGCGGTACGAGTTTGGTGACTCCTTCCACCTGGACCTGTCGCAAACGCTCATGAATGCCGTGCGCCGCGGTAGCGGGGCGCCGGTCGCGCTGACAACCGCCGATTTCGAAGTCTTTCGCACCGAGCAGACGGTCGAATCCTCCACCGTCCTGATGCTCGACATGAGCCGTTCCATGCCTTTGCGCGGCTGTTTTGTCGCGGCGAAAAAGGTCGCGCTGGCCCTTAACACATTGATTCGGACGCAGTATCCACGCGACCGGCTCTATATCCTGGGGTTCTCCGACTACGCGCGCGAGCTGCAGCCCGAGGACCTGCACCGGATCACATGGGGCGACTACGTGTACGGCACAAACATGCAGCACGGCTTCATGGTGGCGCGCCGCTTACTCGGCCGGCACAGCTCGGGCACGCGGCAGATCATCATCATTACCGACGGCGAGCCGACGGCTCACTTCGAGGGCGAGCGCATTCACTTCGCGTATCCGCCGACCTTTCGTACCTTTCAGGAAACGCTGCGCGAGGTTCGGCGATGCACGCACGAGGGGATCACCATCAACACCTTCATGCTTGAGCGCAGCCATTATCTCGCGGACTTTGTCAATCAGATGACGCGCATCAATCGGGGGCGCGCCTTCTTCGCCACGCCCGAACGTCTGGGAGACTACATCCTCGTCGACTATGTCTCCTCGAAGTCGGCGCGCGCGGGCTGATCTTAGCGATCCGCACGTCCAGGCCGGCGGGGCCGGACGTCGCGCTCGAGTTTTCCGGTCACCTGGTATATGGTGAGGAAAACGTATGAGGCAGCGATCAACTCGCCTGTCGGGCCCACAGTGAAGAGGAGCATGGCAATGAAGTGGTTGATCCCTCTGGCGGCATTCGGCCTGATTGTGTCTTTTGCTCTGCGTGGTCCGGTCCACGCCGGTGCATCGGCGGGCACACCGCCCGCGACCGGGACGCCGGGCAGCAACGGACCCGCGGCCGTCACGGCATATCTGTACCAGGCGATTGACGAGCCGCCGGGTGTTGCGACCGGCGCCTTTGTCGTGACGTTTACCAGCACGATCCCCGGTCAGGGGGAGATCTACTTCGGCACGTCCTGCGCCGGTCTCGTCGAGCTGGCCACCGAGGACAGCACGCCGGGGACAACCTCGCACACCGTGACCGTCACGCAGAACGACCTGCCCGGCACGGTCGGGGACAACGGTGTCCTTCCCGGCGTGACCTACTACTTCGAGACAGTCACGGTCACAGCGGCGGGAAGTATCGTCGACAACAACGGCGGTGCGTGCTACAAGGTGACCATTCCGGCCACGATTGGCCCCGCCCCTGGACAACCAACGGCTGTTCCCACGGCTCCGCCGGCCACCGCGACCGTCACCACAACAGCGGTCGCAACCACCACCGCGACCGGTACACCCGTCGCCACGCCGACCTCCGGCACGGCGACCGCCGGCACCGCCACGGCGACGCCCACGACGACGGCCCTTTTCTTGACGCGCCGTAGCCGCGGCGGACTGGCCGCCTCTGACCGACTGCCATTCGCTGAGTGACGGTCCACCACCCCCATCACTTGACAGATCGTCCTGGCCGAGTGGCCTGCTGGGCACAAAATGTGCTAATTTGAGCCACAGAAAGCGGAGGACAGCATATGATCAGCCTGTCGGATCAGGCGCGAGTGCAGCTGAAAGCATTGCGGGACCAGCAAGGGCTTAGCGATCTCGGCCTGCGTGTGTTCGTGGCGCCGGGTGGCTGCTCCGGGTTCCAGTACGGCATGCGTTTTGAGGACACTCAGCTGGACGGCGACATGGTGGAAGCACAGGACGGGATCCAGCTGTACATCGACGAGTTCAGCGCGCAGTACCTTGAGGGCGCCCAGATTGACTACCTCGACGATCTCATGAACGGCGGCTTCACCATTCACAACCCAAACGCCATTTCGAACTGCGCATGCGGGCAGTCTTTCACGTCGGCAAGTGACGCGGGCACTGCCCGACCTTGCGGACACTAGCGCTATTTACCTGAGAGGCCGGGACACGCCGGCCTCTCTTCATGTCTGCGACGCCGCGGTAACGGCTCGCGAGGGAGGACCATGGTGGTCAGTCAAGACATTCGTGACGAAATGAAGCAGTCTCTCCTCGTCGAGCGACAGCGCCTGGAGCGGGAGATCGCCAACATAGTCAGTGGCGGCGTGCGAGGAGATACGTTTCTCGCCGACGAGTCGGACGCGATCGATCAGCACCCGGCCGACGCGGCGTCGGAGCTATTCGAGCGTGAGAAGAACATGACCGTTCAAGCCACGCTTGAGCAGTCACTGCAGGACGTCAACAGCGCTCTGCACAAGATCGAAGACGGGACATACGGGGTTTGCGAGAGCTGCGGCAAACCAATCCCGGAGAAGCGCCTGCGTGCGATGCCGGAAGCACTTCACTGCATCGAGTGCCGGAGCCGGATGGACCGAGAGAACGCGCGGCGCTAACGCGAACTCCGGGCGAGCGACTGCGCCAGGACCAGCAGGGAGACCTGATGGTCGCTGCGGAGCGTCCGGGCAGCCCTGTACAGGTCGAAGGCGGTCTCGTCGAGAACACGCGGCACGCCGTCAAGATAGTCCGGAGATCCCTCACGGACACCCAGCGGTAGAGACGTCTGCTCATTGGGTTCGGGCTTCATGCCTCCGTCGAGACGGGCTGCGACCCGCAGGTAGAGCTCGGAGAGGGGGATTCTGAGACCGGAGGCAATGGCCTGGAGCGTATGGACCGATGCTTCCTTCTGGCCGCGCTCGACCTCGCCGAGAAACACAGCGGAGATGCCCGCCCGCTGGGCGAGGTCTCGACGCGACAGTCCTAGCCACTGCCGGTAGCGGCGAATGACTTCGCCCCACACGCGCAGAACGCCCGACGCCTCGCCCCCTCTGTCCTCGTCCGTCACGCCGGCACCTCCCTCCTATAATGTGATGCTCTGCGCATATCCTATGTCGCCGCGAGGGGCACGTCAACGTGTCGACACCGGTTTTCATCGACGCGGCGTACGCCGCGGATCTTCTCCACGTCACTCCTGACGACATCCTCGATCTGGTGCGAACCGGTCAATTGCGCACTTACGGTGGACGCTCGTCCAATCCGTTCCTGCGCAGCGCCGATGTGCTGGCGCTGGCCGGCGACGTGGCTGCGCCCGCGGAGGAAACGCGGGGCCGGCAGAAGAGCCCGGCGGCGCGTGTCCGCCAGAGGCTTACCGCCGACGCGCGGTGGGGCGATGTGAGCGTGGAGGACATCGAGGAATGGGCGCGCCGTGCCGACCCGGTGACACGTCAGGCGGGGCGCAAGACGGCCGAGACGGCGCTGTCTCGCTTGCAGAGGTTGCTCGCCGTGCTCGACGAAGACCTATAGCGATGCCTGGACGTCGTCGAGAGCGTCCATAAGAGCCGCGACGTCGGATTCGGTGTTATAGAAGTGCGGCGACACACGGACGAGTCCCGGCCGATAATCGACGGTAAAACCCCGTTGTCCGAGTGCGGCCACGGTTTCTTGCGGGCGGCTCACCTCGAGCATGACGATCCCGGCGCGCTCTGTGCTGTCAAGCGGAGAGAATACACCGTAGCCCGCCCGTTGCGCGCGACGGACCACGTCGTCGGTCAGCGCCTGAATGCGCTGTTGGATCCGTCCCGGCTCGGCCTCCACAATCATGTCCATGCCCGCGACCCCCGCGTACGCGGTCGCGACGGCCGGCGTGCCTAATTCGAGACGATCGGCGGTATCGGGCCACTCAAGATGCTCCGCGTCAAAGGCAAACTGGTCCGCGGACGCGAACCAGCCCGAGATGGTCGGTTGGAGCTCGGCGATCAGCTCACGCCGGACGTAGATGAACGTCAGGCCGGGGCCGCCCAGCAGCCACTTGAGAGTGCCGCCGATGTAGAAGTCGACATCCAGGTCCTTGACGTTGACGGGAATCGCTCCGACCGCGTGATAGCCGTCGACGATGATCCGGGCGCCGGCGTCATGCGCGATCTCCGCCAGCCTCCGGACCGGCTGAATGGCTCCGGTCGCGTAGAAGACGTGGGATGTGGCAATGGCTGCCGTGTTCCGTCCCACCGCCTGCTGATAGGCGGCCTCCGGCACGGCAATACGGTCGGGCGATGACACAAAGCGAACGCGCACCCCGTCACGTCGCTTGGCAAGCCACTGGTACGGGATCGTGGGAAAGTCGAGGTCAGCGCACACGACCTCGGAGCGATCGGAGTAGTCGAACGTGCTGGCCACCGACGACAGGGCCGACGACACAGAATGACTGATGGTCACCTCATCGACGTCGGCGCCGATGAGGCGGGCGAAGCGCTCTTTCGCCGCCTCGAGCTGCGGCAACCACCGCAGCCACCAGGCCGGCGCGCCGTACTGCGACCAGTCCTCGGCATACTGGCGGAGTGCATTCTGGACGCGACGGCTGGGTGGTCCCAGCGAACAACTGTTGAGGTAGATGGTGTGGTCGAAGATCGGGAACTCGTCCCGGTACTTCGCGGCCTCGGCATCCGAAAGCGGTCCCGTGGCGGTTTCCGTCATGCTCCGTCCTCCTGACCGGAGGATATCAGCCCGCCGGGGTAGAGTATGGCGTGCCCGCCGTCATAGCCGTCGTCACTGATCTCATCTTCCAATCGCGCATCGCAGCCGTCGCCCGGCATACCGGCGCAGACGTGCGATACGTCACCTCCCTCGACGAACTCCCGGACGACGAGGGACCCCGTCTGGCATTGGTGGATCTCGACGCCGGGGTGGATGTGCTGCAGGCGATCCGGGCCCTTGCCGCCCAGGCGCCCGTCGTGGCGTTCGGTCCGCATCTCGACACGGAGCGCCGCAAGGCGGCCCGCGCCGCCGGAGCGACGCGTGTGCTGGCCAAATCCAAATTCGTTCAGGAGCTTCCGACCCTCCTGTCGGCCGGCTGATGCGAGTCTGGCGTACCTGGCAGTTCCGGGTCTCCCGCCTCGCGGGACGTTTCCTCGCCCGCTCCGCCGCGGTTCTCACCCTGGGTCGCATGCCGCCGTTTGTGTCGGCGTCGGCGGTGGTCCTGCGGCGCGATGATGTTCTCGTCGTGATTGATCCGATTCGGAACGAACCGGTACTCCCGGGTGGACATCTCAAGTGGGCGGAGCGCCCGGAACGGGCGGTGGTGCGGGAAGTGAAGGAAGAGACCGGCTACGAGATTGAGCCCGAGCGCTTGATCGGGGTCTTCGCCGGTCCGGAGTGGGCCGGTGAGGACGGGATCGTGCGAGTCATCTTTGCCGCCTCGATCACCTCAGGAATCTTGCGGTCCTCCGCCGAGGGCCGTGCGACCTGGATGCCGGTGCGTGACCTCGTCGCGTCCGGCGCGCGTGATGCGCCGATCGTTCAGTCTGCCATCGTCAATCGTCCGGGATGACCGGACGTCTCCGGGTGATGACCTTCAACATCTGGAACTACACGCCACCATGGCCCCTGCGCCGGCAGCTCATTGCCGATGTCATCACGCGGCACGATCCCGATGTGGTGGCGATTCAGGAATCTCGCCGCGATTTTCGGCAGGCCGGAGGCGTGAGCCAGGCCGACCAGATCGCGGCCCTCACCGGCTATCACGCCACGTCCGCGGTCGCTCAGGTCTATGTTCCCCTCTTCCGGGTCGACGAGGGTCTGGCGCTGTTGACGCGGATCCCTCCGTCCGAGGTGAAGGTCTGCCCGCTGACCCTCCTGCCCCATGAGCGCCACGACGAGAACCACCGCATCGTCCTGGGAGCGGTCGTTGAGGCGGCCGGCCGGCCCATCCACGTGTTCAATACCCACTTTTCCCTCTCGGCGCGGGCACGCCTTCAAAACGCCCAGGAGGCGCATCGATTTGTCGATGAGGTCAGCGGGCCGGAGCCCGCCGTCTTGATGGGGGATCTGAATGATCTCCCCGCCTCCCTGCCGTTACGCTTCCTCACCGGCGCCGAGGACGTCGAGGGGGTGCGCGGCAGTCTCACCGACTGCTGGCATGAGGCGCATGGGGAGGGTCCGGGCTACACCTACCCGAGTAGCGGCCCGGTCCGCCGGATCGACTACATCCTGGCACGCCACGCCGGGCCCGGTCCGATCCAGGCTCAGCTCGCCGGCTGCCACCCGCGCGACGGAGTGTATCCGTCTGATCACCTCGCCGTGGTGGTGGACCTCCCGGTCTGATCTCATATTCTGAAGAACCAGAACATGGAGGATGCGACGTGAGTGCAGTACAGGTACTGCCGCGTTGGGATGTAAGTACCGTTTTCCCGTCTCTTGACTCGCCGGAGTTCCGCGCTGAATATGCGGCGGTGATTGAAGGCATCGGCGAGCTCGCTGACCTGTTTGGTCGTGTCGGCATCGAGAGGATCTCCCGGGTCACCGTGGATCAAGGCGTCGTGGACGGCTTTGAGACGGCGATGTCGCAAATGGCGGACCTTCTGGAGCGTGTGGAGACGCTGTTTGTCTACATTTATTGCTTTGTCGCCACCAACTCGAAGGACGACGCCGCGCAGGCCGTGATGAGCGAGCTGCAGCAGAACATGGTGCGGTTCGGACAACTGCAGACCCGTTTCACGGCATGGATCGGCTCACTTGACGTCGAGGCCCTGATCAATCAGTCCTCGCTCGCGCGCGAGCATGCCTACATGCTGCGGCGCGCGCACGCCGGCGCCGAGCACCTCATGCCTCAGTCCGAGGAGGACCTGGCGTCGGAGCTCGACCTCACCGGGGGAACCGCGTGGTCGCGTCTGCACAGCAATATCACGTCGCAGCTGATGGTGACGATCGAGATCGGCGGCGAGAGCCGGAACCTGCCCATGAGCGCGGTGCGCAACCTGGCGATGAATCCTGACCGCGGCGTGCGCCGCGCCGCCTACGAGGCGGAGCTGGCCGCCTGGAAGCGGGTCGCGCTGCCCCTGGCGGCCGCGCTCAACAGCATCAAGGGCGAGACCAACACCCTGGACAGCCGGCGCCGCTTCGCGACGGGGCTCGACGTCGCTCTGTTTAACAACGACCTGGACCGCGAAACACTGGACGCCATGTTGGGCGCGGCCCGCGACGCGTTTCCCGACTTCCGCCGGTACTTGCATGCCAAGGCCCGCGCTCTCGGGTTGGACCGGCTGGCCTGGTACGACATCTTCGCGCCGCTGGGGGAGACGCGGCGAGCCTGGGAGTGGGACGACGCCGTGGGTTTCATGCTGGATCAGTTCGGGCAGTATTCGCCTCGACTCCGTTCCTTTGCGGAGCATGCGCTCACCGATCAGTGGATTGATGCCGAGCCGCGAGAAGGCAAGCAGGGAGGCGCTTTCTGCATCGGCATTCGTCCCGGAGAATCGCGCGTGCTCACCAATTTCACGCCGTCGTACGACAGCATGAGCACCCTGGCACACGAACTGGGCCACGCGTACCACAACTTCAATCTGGCGTCACGCAGCGTCTTTCAGCGCGAGGCGCCCATGACCCTGGCGGAGACAGCCAGCATTTTCTGCGAGACGATCGTGCAATCCGCCGCATTGCGGCATGCCGACGCCGGCGAGCAACTGATGATCCTTGAAGCCGCCTTGCAGAATGCGACACAGGTCGTGGTGGACATCACGAGTCGGTTCGAGTTCGAGAAAGCGGTCTTCGAGGCGCGCCGCAAACGGGAGCTGTCGATCGACGAATTGAACGGGTTGATGCTCGAGGCAGAGAAGAACGCCTACGGGGATGGTCTGGATGAGAGCACTCTGCATCCGTATATGTGGGCGGTCAAAGGGCACTACTACAACGCCGGATATCCCTTCTACAACTTCCCGTATATGTTTGGCCTGCTCTTCGGCCTCGGTCTTTTCGCTCTCTACCAGCAGGATCCGGAGGGGTTCCAGGAGCGCTACGACCGCCTTCTCTCCTCGACCGGGACGGCGAACGCCGCGGCGCTGGCGGGGGAGTTCGGGTTCGACATCCGGTCCAGGGACTTCTGGACGAGAAGCCTCGACATCGTGCGGCGGGATATTGATCGCTTCGAGGAGCTGGTCGACGCCGGCGTGGCCGGGTGATGGACGAGCAACCGGACGTCGAAGCGCTGGATCTGGGAGACGATCTGTGGATTGATCTCCAGCAGTCGCGCGAGTGGCCGAAGTACGTGGTGACGTGGAGCGTGCGCCGGAAGCAGGGAGACTCGGACTACCCGGTCGCCTCCGGGCGTCTGGAGCGCATGCCCGGCGGGGACCCGGAAGAGCTTCTGGCCGCCATGCGCGAGGACGCGCTTGCCGAAGCGAAGTCGGCTGTCCCGAGGCAGCAACCCCCGACGTCCTGGCTTCGGCGCCTGCTGTCGTGACATGCCGCCACTGACCGTCGCCCTCTGACTGCCGGCCCTGAGCCGGCTCCAGGCCTGCCGTCATTGTCACGTCATGTTGAGCCGCGGCCGGCTGCGACGCGGCATCGAGGCCGCCCCGTCGTGGCTTGCGGCCGGAATGATCTGGGGCCGGCTGGAACGCTGTCTACGCCGCCTTCTTGAAGATGAGGCTGACGTTGTGGCCACCGAAGCCGAAGGAGTTGCTCATCACGGCCTCGAGCGGCCGGCAACGGCCCACGTGCGGCACGTAGTCAAGGTCACAGCCGGGCGCCGGAAGATCCAGATTGATCGTCGGCGGCACAAAGTTGTGTGTCAGTGTCTGGACCGCGATGATGGCCTCGACCGCTCCGGCGGCGCCCACCATGTGTCCCGTCATCGATTTCGTCGAGCTGACGGGCACCGACGTCTCGTCCCCGAAGATGGTCTTGATGGCCTGCGTTTCCGCTACGTCTCCCACCAGGGTGGATGTGCCGTGGGCATTGATGTAGCTGATGTCGCTCGGGGCCATCTCGGCATCCTCCAGCGCCATCCGCATGGCGCGGGCCGCCCCTTCTCCCCCTTCAGCCGGCTCCGTGATGTGGGTGGCATCGGCGGTCGAGCCGTAGCCGGCGACTTCGGCCAGGATGGTCGCTCCCCGAGCTCGCGCCTGCTCGTACTCTTCCAGGAGCAGGACACCGGCGCCCTCCGCCATGACAAAGCCGTCCCGGTCGACATCGAAGGGACGGCTGGCGCGCTCCGGCGCGTCGTTCCGTGTCGAGAGCGCGCGCATGCTGCAGAAGCCCGCCATCCCAATCGGCACCAGCCCCGCTTCCGATCCTCCTGCCAGCATGGCGTCGGCCTGCCCACGTCGGATGATCTCGGCGGCTTCTCCGACGGCATGGGCTCCGGTCGCGCAGGCCGACACGGTACTCAGATTCGGTCCCTTCGCTCCCAGCAGGATCGAGATCTGTCCCGGCGCGAGGTCGACCACCATCATCGTGATCAGGAAGGGACTCACGCGGGACGGGCCGCGCTCCTCCATGACCTTGAACTGGTCGGAGAGCGTTTGCAATCCTCCAATACCCGAACCGATGACGACACCGATTCGGTCCGCATTGTCCGGCGTGATGCGGAATCCGGCGCTGTCCAGTGCCTCGACAGATGCCGCGTAGGCCAGGTGCTGGAAACGATCCATTCGGCGCGCCTGCTTGGGTTCAAGGACTGACGTCGCGTCGAACCCTTTCACCTCGCCGCCAATTCTGCTCGACAGCTGCGACGCGTCGAAACGTGTCAAGGGCCCGATTCCGGATCTCCCGGCCCTTATCGCCTCCCACGTGTCCCTGACGTTGTTTCCGAGCGGTGTCACGGCACCCATGCCCGTGACGACCACACGCCTCTCCATGCACTCCGCCCCATACAGTGATGCCGCCACGCGGGCGGCTGCGGCCGGTTGACCGTCTTTCGATTGTGCCCTACCGGCGGCGGCGCCACCAAAGTACCCCGACACCATGAGGGTGGCGCGGGCGACGGTTCCGGCACCCATGCCTCCTAGCATCTCCCCGTACCCTGAGGATCCGGCGTGCAACACCGTTGGGGAAGAGGCGATGCACGGCATCAACCCCGTCGCCGGGGCGAAGATGACGACGCCGCAATCGCCGTGACGAAGAACCTCCAGGCGGCCGACAGCCGGCGTCACGGAACCAGTGCCGCATTGCACCTAGCGCTGCCTCACCGGTACACTGTGGAGCGATTCGGCGCGCACGCGCCGATGTAGCTCAGTTGGTAGAGCAGGCGCTTCGTAAGCGTCATGTCGCCGGTTCGAGTCCGGCCATCGGCTCCAGGTGGGCGCCTCTTCGGAGGCGCCCTTTTTCTGTGCCTACAATCATGCGCCAATGGGCCCACGTGTTCTCGTCGTCTTCCTGATGGTTCTGGCTGGGGCGCTCTCTGCCTGTGGAGCGCCGTCCCAGCATCCCGGCGTACTCCGTCTCCCGCTCGGGCACCTCACCGAGCCTCCGGACCCCGCACTCGGCGACACCGCCGAAGACCTCTTCGTCGACTCCATGCTGTTCTCCGGCCTCATGAAATTCGGCCCTGACCTGCACGTTATCCCGGATCTGGCCGTCTCCATCCCCACGATTTCCCCGGACGGCCGCAGCTATACTTTCACCATCCGGCACGACGCCCGCTTCGCCGATGGGACACATGTGACGGCGCAGGATGTGGCGTACTCGCTGCAGCGAGCGCTCCATCTAGACTCTTCGGCCGCGCGGTTCGCACTCGGAAACATCGTCGGCGCCCGGGCAGTCGAGCGTGGCGCCGCCCTCCTCTCGGGCGTGCGTGTCATTGACGACTTGAGTCTGCGCATCCGGCTCGCTACCCCCGACGCGGACTTCCTGCAGAGGTTGTCCCTCCCGCCGGGGCTTGTCGTCAACCCTCGGGCCGTCGGTCTGCGACGGCTCCGCTCATGGACCACGGCTCCAGCCGGCGCCGGACCTTTCCGCTACGTGGAGACGCATCGCGGGAGCATAGTGCTTCAGCCCCGCTCCCATGGGTACGAGGGCGTGCTCGCGCTCCGTTCAGTCGTGCTGGTGCCGGGCGCCGCAGACAATCTGTCGCTCTACAAACGGGGCGCGGTTGATGCCGTGCAGGTACCGTTCTCCGATACCCATGATGTGTCGCGGCCCGACTTTCACCAGAGCCCCGGCCTTACTGGCTACTACGCGGAGTCGGCCGGAGGCAACGCCTCACCGGTGGAGGCGCGGGTGGACCGCGCCGCGCTCGTCGCACACACTCTCCTCACGCCCCTCTCCTCGATCGTCCCTGCTGCCGTTCCGGACTATGTCGGGAACACGATTGAGGTCGCGTCGCCGGACGATCCGCCGGTCGCTCTCTTCGGGGGACGGCGGCCGCCGCTGTCCGACCTTCGGTCCCGGCTCTCGCATCAGTTCACCACTGCCCGCACGGGGTCGGTGCGCCTGCGCCTGGTGGCCTTTTCCTCGATCCTCCCGGACCCGGCGGCCTGGCTTGACCGCGTTCCCACACGTAATGCCTGGTATCACTGGTCGCTACGGCGGGCTCGGGGCCTGACTGACGATCCGGTCACGCGCATGTCCATCTACAGCGCGCTCGAAACCTGGGCGCTGCAACGTGCCCTCCTCGTTCCACTAGCCGAGAGCACCCAGAGCTACCTTATCAGGAGCACCGTCCAGGGGTTACAGGTGACGCCGCTGGGACTGATGCCCGACAACAATGGTTGGGCGTCTACAGCCGTCACGTAGCCCCCCGGAGAAGATCGCTCGCCTCCACCACCGCCCGGAGATCGGGGGGAATACGCACCGGCCGGCCATCCTGAGACACGAAGGCAAAGGTCGCATGTCCCACGCTGATGCCCTCGCCGTCCCGGCGGCAGTCATACCGCAGAGTTAGAGTCGCGGTCGTCATGCGAACGACGGTCACCGATACGGTCAGCAGCTCATCCATGAACGCTGGGGTGAGATAGTCCGACTCGATGCGGCGGATGACCGGCCGGATTCCAGTCGCCGACATCCTGGCATAGTCATAGCCCAGCCGCCGAAAGGTCTCGATGCGTGCATCATCGTAGAGGTCGAGGTACGCTGCGTGATACATCGCCCCATTGACGTCCGTCTGGTGGGCGCGGACGCGCGACTCATAGATGTTGAAACCATCCATTACCCGGTCCTCCGCACCTCGAGCGAGCGTAGGCGATTGAGAGCCGCTCCGATCTCGTGCTTTCGCGGGAGTGCGAGATCGCCGGGCGGCACCCGCTCCCGCAGCGAGGTGATGACACCTAGCCCGCGACGGCCGATGTCGGCGTCGAGAAGCTCCAGGGCCGCGCGCAGGTCTCGCCGGCCGTCCAGATAACCACGTCCCACGAGGTAGAGGAGTGCGCTTCCAATCGCCCGTGTCTGTGCCGGATCGACGAGTTGATCGAGCGTCCACAGCTCGATCTCTTCGTTCCCGAAGCGGATCTCATCAACATCGCGCGCTCGTACCCGGGTACGACCTTGCCGAGTCTCGGCGTTGATGGATTGCGGCAGTGGAATGCGTGGAGCGGGCGGCCGAAATTGGTCGGCAGCCTCCGGCCGGCGAGTGTTGTGGCGGGACGACGCGATGCGGCACGCGTCATCGGTTACATCGCGCGGGCGATACGATTCCATCATGATGACGCGGTCGGCGACCTCGAAGTAGTCGCCGCTGCCGCCCACCACCAGAATCGTGGAGACTCCCTGATCCGCCACTTGACGGACGCGATCGATGTACGGCGTGATCGGCTCAGCTGCTTTGGGAACAAGCCGCTGCATGAGCTCGTCGCGGACCATAAAGTTCGTGGCACACGTGTCCTCGTCCATGAGGAGCAGCGCCGTGCCCAACTCGAGGGCCTCCATAATCGCTGCCGCCTGCGACGTGCTGCCGCTGGCGTCGTCCGTCGAGAAGTGCGCCGTGTCGACGCCGGAGGGCAGATTGGTCAGAAACGGACTGATATCCACGCGTTCGACATGTCGACCGTCTTCGGCTCGGATCTTGACGGCATCTCGAACCGTCACCACGCGCTCGCGGCCGTCTCCCGGGATGTGATCGTAGACACCCGCCTGGATCGCCTGGAGCAGGGTCGTCTTGCCGTGATAGCCGCCGCCAACAATCAAGGTCACCCCGGCCGGGATGCCCATTCCCACAACCGGACCGGCGTTCGGTGCACGCAACGTCACCTGCAAGGAGGGAGGAGACTCAAAGCGAACCACTCGATCCGCGAGCGGTGCATCGCTCGCGCCGGATAGGCGCGGCAGGACGGAACCGTCGGCGACGAAGGCCACCAGTCCCTCCTGCGTCAGCCGGCCGCGCAACGCCTGGGCGTCTTCAACGGTCTCCACGTGGCGCCGGAGGCCGGCGGCGTCGTGCGCCTCGTAGGGCAGTGCCGCTTGCAGGGTTCGAGGCAGGACGTCGGTGAGTAGGTGGGCCGCCTGCCGGCCAAGAATCGTTCGCCCCGCACCGGGCAGACGTGCCGTGAAGCGCAGTTCAATGCATCCGTCCCGGATCTCGCAGGACGTGCGCTCAAGAACCACCTGGCCACCGGCATCCACTCCGAGATCGCGTGCGCCGGCGGCGTCAATCGCCCGACGAAACGCGCGCGCGATAAAGTCACCCACCGCAACCCGCCGGGAATGGGTCGATAGGAGATCACCGGGATAGTGGGCCTCGGCGACACGGATCGCCGCGCGCAAGCGGGAAGGCGGAGCGAACGGATCGGACTGGGCCCGGTCGACGAACAGCGTAAGATGGGTCAGGTGGTACTCGCCCTGGATGCTACGGTAGCCCCGATAGCCTGAGCCATCCAGCTGGAGCAACCGGCGACGCAGCTCGTCCAGGGCGGCCATGCCTCATTCTAGGTGGGTCGGGTGGCGGGAACGCGGCCCGGAGGGAGCGTTATGTACCGGCAGGTGCAGCATGTCCGTAACACGCTCGGACAACTCGACAGTGTGCTGCGGGAAGCGATTCTTGCCGATGACTTGCCGGCCATGGTCCGGCTCGGCACTGATGGTATGGCGATGATCGACCAGGTGATCCAGGCGTTGCGACGTGGGGCCGGGGAGCACGATCCGGGTGAGCCACGGGTCAACCAGTCGATGGTGGACGCCGCCCAGCGCCAGCTGAGTCTGGCCTGGAACCGTATCGAGGCCCTCGCCCTCGCGTCGGATGCACGGGGCGCTCGCGCTGCTCTTCTCGACAGCAAGACCAGCGTCGACCTGGCTGCGGCCTACGTCGCCGGCGCTCTGGGAGAAGAGTTTCAGATATGATCGTGCACATCGTGCTCTTCAAAGCGAGGTCGAACTTGAGCGCCTACGACGAGGCGCTCCTGGGCGAGGCGATCGGCAGCCTCGCTGGTATTTCGTCGGTGGAGAGCATGACGTGGGGTCCGGACTTCAGCGGACGCGCGCAGGGTTTCACGCACGCCGCTATCCTGCACTTCGCCGACCGTGAGTCGCTCCAGAGATACCTTGACGACGACGTGCACAAGAAGGCGGTTGAATCCTTCAATCAACTGGCGCCGGAGCGACTGATCCTCGACTATGAGGCGGCGCCGGAGCTGACGTAGGGAACCAGCGGAATCTCGGGTACTGCGGGCTCCGCCCAGAGGCCGTCACGGAATGGATGCGTTAGCTCGACCACAGATAGGGCCGGTCCGCACGCGGTCCCATATGTTCGCACGTTCGTGTCGGTCAGGCCGCGGCGTACACCATCCGTCTCGGCTTCCCATGCCACCTGTACGCGTTTCCCGAGGTGACGATCCAGGAGCCGCCGGACTCCAGATTCGGCCTCCGTGCGGAGTACGGCGCTGCGCGCCGCCTTCACCTCTTCCGGCACCTGCCCCTCCATTGCTGCCGCCCGCGTGCCGGAACGCCGGGAGTAGCGGAACACGTGCATCCCGTCAAACTGTACTTCACGGATAAAGGCAACGCCCTCGTCAAACTGGCTGTCCGTTTCGCCCGGGAAGCCAACCATCACGTCAGTTGTTATGGCCACGCCCGGGATGTGCCGGCGACACAGTGAAACCATGGCCGCGAAATCGGCTGTGGTGTACGAGCGGCCCATGCGTCGCAGGACCGCGGTGCTCCCTGCTTGCAGGGGAACATGCAGGTGCCGGCAGAGGCGGGGGTCATCCCACAGACTCAACCAGTCAGGATCGAAGTCGCCCGGTTCCAGGGAACTGACACGGACGCGGGGTACAGACGTCTCGTCCAGCACCCGCCGCAGGAGGCCGCCCAGGTCGGGGGCATCATCGCGATCCTCGCCATAGCTCCCGAGATCGACGCCCGTGATGACGACTTCGGGATGCCCTTCAGAGCAGAGCGCGCGCACCCGGCGCACCACGTCGTCCGCATGGACGCTGCGCGAACGGCCGCGCGCTCGCGGAATGATGCAATAAGCGCAATGAGAGTCGCAGCCATCCTGCGCCTTCACCGTGGCACGCGCTCGAACGTCCGTGGACGGGGCGTCCAGATACTTCTCGGTGTCGGCGAAGGTGCCTATTGCCGGAGTGGCGCCAAGCGCACCCGTGACCAACTCGACCAGCCGGTCCTTGTCCCGATTCCTCACCACGAGGCGGTGCTCTCCGCTCAGGGCCGGACCGACGATACTTGCATAACAGCCGGTCGCAACGACCAATGCCTCTGGGTTGAGGCGTCCCGCCTGGGACAGAAGTTGCCGTGACTTTCGATCCGCGACGTGCGTCACCGTGCACGTGTTGACGACATAGACATCGGCTTCCGCGTCGAAGGGGACGCAGTCATATCCCGCCGCCGCGAAGCGACGAGCGAGCAGATCGGTCTCGCTCTGATTAACCTTGCAGCCGAGTGTGGTGAGGGCGACTCTGGTCACGGTTCCAAACGATTCACATCCCGCGGAAACAGCGTCGTCTCGCGAATGTTGTCGGCGCCGACGAGACGCATGAGGAGGCGCTCGGAGCCGATGGCGAAGCCGCCCTCGGGAGGCATGCCGTACTTGAACGCCTCGAGAAAACCGCTGAAGGACGCGGGATTCATATTGCGGGCCTCCATGACCCGCAGATACTCCTCGTACTCATTGATACGCTGGGCACCCGACACAAGTTCCTGACCTTTGAAAATGAGGTCAAAGCTCAGAGAATACTCGGGGTCCGCTGGATCCGGCTTGCTGTACCAGGCGCGCTTGGCCGTCGGGTAATGGGTCACGAAGACGAAATCGCTATCGTGCTCCTGCGAGGCCCATTCTCCGAGCCAGCGCTCGTCCTGCGGCGAGAGATCCGGCTCGGCAGTGTGGTCCTCGCCGTAGCGATCGAGGATGAGTCGCTGGGCGTCACGCAGCGTGAGACGCGGGACGGTCGCGAAACGCGGAACTGTCATGCCCACCATCTCCGCCTCGCGCGGATACCGCTCGGCCGTCGAGGTAACCATGTGCTGAATGAGGGCGACGAGGAGATCCATGACGTCGTCCATGCCGGAGATGAAGCCCATCTCGACATCCAGGCTCGTGTACTCGTTGAGATGGCGAACCGTATAGTGCTCCTCCGCCCGGAAGGCCGGCCCGATTTCGAAGACGCGCTCGAACACGCCGACCATGATCTGTTTGTAAAGTTGCGGGCTCTGCGCCAGGAAGGCAGGCTTGCCGAAGTAGTCCATGGCGAACACGTTGGCGCCGCCCTCCGACGCCGATCCCATCAGCTTTGGCGTATGGATCTCGACGAAATCGTTGCCAGAGAGATACTCGCGAAAGCCATGGAGAAGGCCGGAGAAGAGACGAAAAGTGGCCGCTTTCGCCGGGAAGCGCAAACCGACCGGCGCATTGTTGAGGAACACGTCGAGGGACGGCTTGAGCACGCGCTTGTTGATCTCAAACGGCAGGACATCAGTGACCGGGGAGATCACCTGCAACGACGCATCGCGTACCTCCACGCCATTCGTGGCGCGCTCCTCCGGCTCGACCGTGCCCTCTACGGCCACGACGGTCTCGGCCTGCAGTCCGCTAATCTTCTCGAGAGCAGCCGGATCGAGAACGGTCTGGGCCGTGCCGGAGCGATCGCGCAGGATCAGGAAGTTGACCTGCCCGAACTTGCGGACGGCGTGAACCCATCCCTCGAGCTTGACCCGTTGCCCCACTTTGCCGGGGAGGTCCGCTGCAAGCGTGCGTTCCATTCAGTAGGAGTCCTCCCACGACGCGGGACTGTCGGCGTAGGCCAGAGCTTCCTCGGGCGTCAACTCCTCCGCAAGGTTGTCGAGGTACTTGTCGGCCGTGAGCGCGGCGATCGAGCCGTCGGCCGCCGCGGTCACAATCTGCTTCAGCGGGCTCTTGCGAACATCGCCCGCGACAAAGACGCCGGGACACTCGGTGGCCATCGCCTCATCGACCTGGATGTAGCCGTTTTCGTCTTCCGTCACATACGTGCGGAATAGCGAAGTGTTCGGGATGTTGCCGATGTAGACAAACAGTCCGCCCAGCGGGAGATCCTGCGTCTCGCCGGTCTTTAGGTTTCGCAGCGTCGCGCTCTCCAGGGAATCGTCGCCGTTGATCTTCTCGACAACCGTGTCGAGGATGAACCGCATCTTGGGGTTCGCCCTGGCGCGGTCCACCAGGACACGCTGGGCCCGGAACTCATCCCGGCGGTGGATGAGGATAACTTCGGAGGCGTACTTCGTGAGGTAGAGCGCTTCGTCAAAGGCAGCATCGCCTCCACCGATGACTGCAACCGGCCGGTGACGAAAGAACGGACCGTCGCACACCGCGCAGTAGGAGACTCCTCGTCCGCGGAGCTTGTCCTCTCCCGGCACGCCGAGGGTTCGCGGCGCCGCGCCGGTCGCGATAATGATGGTCTTCGTCAGGAACGTCTTTCCGGAGTATGTCCGAAGGCGCTTGATCTTCTCCTGCAAGTCGACATCGGTGACTTCCTCACCGATCTCGACCTGGGCACCGAACCGCTGGGCATGCTCCATCATCAGCATGGACAGCTCCGGTCCGGTCGTCATCGGGATGCCCGGGTAATCTTCGACCTCAGACGTCGTCGCGATCTGACCACCCGGCATCTCTTTCTCGAGCACGAGTGTACTGCGCATGGCGCGCGCCGAGTAAAGGGCCGCGGCCAACCCGGCGGGCCCACCGCCAATGATCACTACGTCCCAGATTCTCTTGTCGTCGTTCTCTGTCATAAGTTCCCCTACCGGCCCCTCAGAGGGAAGGCCGGAAAGTTGGTTAGAAACGAATATCTCGCGGCCGCCGGTCACGACGGGGAGCGCGGCGCGGATTGCCTCGTTTTGCCGTCGAGAGCGACGGCTCGACGTCGTCCTCAACGGGCGGCCCCGAGCGCCGGCGGCCCGGCACCTGTTGCAGCAAGTTCTCGGACCCTGACACTTCACACCCGTGAGCCCGGCAGTCCTCTTGCACCGCGCGGTCGTTCGTCACGACAATCACGCGCCCCTGTGCTGCCAATTGCCGCGCCTGGCGGACGATGACCTCGTCCGCGGTCTGGCCCCGCGCCGAGTACAGGCACTGGATTCTGCCGATGCGGTGTGAGTGCACGTGCGTACGGTCGCCGCCGATGCCGTCGAAGACCACGATAACGTCGTCGCCGGCCAGGCGCGGCGAGCCGGCAAGAGTCCGGATCAGCACGTCGCGGGCGCGCTCGAGACTCTCTCGTTCGAACGATTGCAGCCGCGGATCGGCTCGAATGACGTTATACCCATCAATAATGATGTGCCGCACCAGACCCTCTCCGCATCCTACCACGCTGTTTTCCGGCGTCCAGACAAAGAAACGGCGGCCGAATCACGGCCGCCGCGTGTCTGGTGGGCGATACTGGACTTGAACCAGTGACCTCTGCGATGTCAACGCAGCGCTCTAGCCGCCTGAGCTAATCGCCCGCGCGCCACCAAGTATACGGAGCGGTCCGAGCGGTGGTCAACGACGCGGACGGGAGCGAGGGAGCAGCTCAGGATGACGACACATCGCGTACACGACGCCATTGATACCGCTCATATTGCCAATGCCGTGTCGCAGATCCTACATGCCCTGCCCGTCGATCCCGAGTCGGACGGACTGCGCGGCACGCCCCAGCGGGTAGCGGAGATGTACTCGGAGGTCTTTTCGGGCCTCGGCGAGGATCCCATCGCCGGTCTGAGCGGCGGCTTCGATGCCCCCGACGATGATCTGGTGGTTGCCCGCTCGCTGCGCTTCTACAGCATGTGCGAGCACCACCTGCTGCCGTTCTTCGGCGTCGTTCACGTAGGGTACGTCCCGGCTGGGCGTATCGTCGGTATTGGCCGCCTGGCGCGGACGGTTGAGATTCTTGCTCGGCGGCCGCAAGTTCAGGAGCGCCTGACGGCGCAAATCGCCGATGCAGTGGTCTCCGGCGTCGCGCCCGCCGGGGTAGGTGTCATTGTGGAGGCGGAGCATCTCTGTCTGGCGATGCGGGGAGTGCGAGCAGCCGGCACCACAATCTTCACCAGTGCCATGCGCGGCACATTCCGCGAGGACGCCGCGCAGCGAGCTGAGTTCGAGCGGCTGGCGCGGTGAGGCTTGCCGGCAGGCCGAAGCGGGCGCTAGACTGGGTCCGCGAGCGGGTGTAACTCAGTGGTAGAGTGTCTGCTTCCCAAGCAGAAAGCCGTGGGTTCGAATCCCATCACCCGCTCCATTCTTGTTACTGGGATGGCGGGATGCAGTTGATCTTCGAGCGCGGGGATCACGACCGCCCGGTGGGTCATGCCCTGATCTACTTCCGTACCACCAACGGCACGATCGTGGCCACCTACGTCAACGTTCCCCCCATTCGGTTCGACATCTCCAAGTTCGTCCCGGGGTTCCTCGCCGGGGCGTTACAGGGGATGGACCTCTCGGAAGGGATGGTGGCCACGCCGATCCCCCCGATCGCGGAGCAGGTCGACAGCGTCGACTACCTGCATGCTATCGCGGAGCGGCGACATGACGACCTCGTCTTCGCCGGGGCCGCGATGGCCGATGATCCCATGCATCTCGCCGCCGAAACTGCAGAAGCCGCTCAGTCGTACGGCCAGTTGTACAGTTCTTCAATCGACACGTCCACGCCTCCGCCGGCCCCTATTGAATCCCAACCCACCTCTCGTGTGGACGGCATGTCGGAGGAAGAACGGCTGCGCGAGCTGACCTCGCTCGTCGGACGGCTGCGCGAGTCGGTCCGCGCGGGCGCTCCCGACCCGGTGGTGGAACAAGAGATGAACGAGTTGGCAGCGAGTCTCCCTGCCAAGTACCGGGCCGACCGGTTGGTGGCCGCGGCGCGCGCGCCGGGAGACAAGTCGGAGCGCCTCGCCGCGCTGTACATCGAACGCTCGTACAAGCTATTCCACGAGGAGTACCTCGACCTCGAGCGTCTCGACCGCGAAATCGAGGCTATCACCGAATGATGGAGGGCACGCGCGTCCTGCGCTTGCCCTCCCGCTCCCTGGTGCTCGACCGCTGTCTCGTCATGGGGATCCTGAATCGAACCACGGATTCCTTTTACGATCAGGGCGCTTACCGCCGCCTGGACGCGGCGATGGATCGGGTGAGGCGTATGATCGCGGACGGGGCCGACATCGTCGATATCGGGGCGGAAAGGGCGGGTCCGGGACGGGCGGTTCCGGAACAGGAGGAAATCGCTCTGGTGGTCGAAACCGTCGAGCGGATCCGCTCCGAGAGTGACGTCCCTCTCTCCGTGGACACCATCAAGCCGGAAGTGGCCCGCGCTGCCATGACGGCCGGCGCCGATATCATCAACAGCATCGGGGGAATGGAAGCCGGGATGCGCAAGGTCGCGGCGCAAACGGGGGCGGCGGTCGTCGTCATGCATATCCAGGGCACCCCGCGCGTGGCCAACCCCACTCCCGTCTACCGTGACGTCGTCGGCGAGGTGCGGTCCTTTCTGGAGCGGCGAGCGCGGGAGTGCATCGCGGAGAGCATCGCGCCGGACGGAATCATCATTGATCCGGGACCTGGATTCGGGAAAACCGCCGAGCATGATCGCGCAATCATCCGGCATCTCGCAGATTTCACGGCGCTCCCCTATCCCGTCTTGCTCGCGGCGTCGCGCAAGGGTTTCATCGGCGACGTGCTTGGCAATTCGCCGAGCGACCGTTTGCCGGGATCGCTCGCGGTCGCCGCCTGGGGAGTGATGCAGGGCGTGCGTATCATCCGTACGCACGACGTAACCGCAACTCTCCAGGCATGCCGGATGACCGAAGCCGTGATGAACGCACAGCCATGAGCACCCGCATTCAGATTCTCCCGCAGGACGTCACTCTGAAGATTGCGGCGGGCGAGGTCGTGGAGCGTCCGGCGGCAGCCGTCAAAGAACTCATCGATAACGCGGTCGACGCAGGAGCTTCCTGGATTCGGATCGACATTCGGGAAGCCGGACTGAAGACGATCCGCGTCACCGACGACGGCGATGGCATCGCGCGCCATGATCTACCGCTTGCCTTTCATCCGCACGCGACGAGCAAGATCCAGCGCTTCAGTGATCTCGATCGACTCAGCACGCTCGGCTTCCGTGGCGAAGCCCTTGCCTCCATCGCTGCCGTGTCACGGATCGAGGTACAAACGCGGTCGGCCGGCGAGGAGATTGGCAGCCGGCTCACCGTTATGCATGGTGAGCCCGCGACGTGTACAGCGCAGAGCACGCCGGTCGGAACCCGCATCACGGTCTCCGATCTATTCGCCAATGTACCCGCCAGACGCCGCTTTGTTCGGTCGACCCGCGCTGAAACGGCACGAATCGGCGAGGTCATCACGGCGTACGCTCTGGCCCAGCCCTCAATCCGGTTCTCGCTCACCGTTGACGGCAGACCGACCTTCGAGAGTCCCGGCACAGGGAAGCTGCGCGACGCTGTCGCGGCCGTGCTCGAGCCGGCCGTGCTCGACGACCTGATGACCGTGCAGCATCGCGAACCGGGTGTCGATGTCACCGGGCTAGCGGGAAAGCCGACGCTCCATCGGCCCACGCGTTCCGGTATTCACATTTTTGTGAACGGGCGTCCTGTGGAGAATCGACGTCTTGTCTTTGCTCTGGAAGAGGCGTACTCAGGTTACCTGATGACCGGTCGTCACCCGATCGCGATCCTCTCGCTTTCCCTTCCGGCTGCCGACGTCGACGTTAACATTCACCCGAGCAAGAGCGAAGTCCGATTCGTGCACGAGCGCGAGGTCCACGGGGCCGTCTATCGGGCTGTCACCGGAGCCCTGTCCTCTTTGCGGCCGGAGGTCCCCGAAACACCAGTGGAAGTCGTCACGGGGAGTGGGACCCCGCTGCTGGCGTTGCCGGAACCCGCGTCGGCGGTACCCGCACCCGCGCTGCGCGTCTTCGGGCAGTCCAATCGCACCTTCATCATCGCGGAGGGACCTGACGGCCTCTATATGATCGACCAACATGCCGCCCACGAACGCGTCTTGTTCGACCGGCTTACGGAGCAGATCACACAACGGGACGTGCCCGTACAACCGCTGCTGGAGCCCGCTGCCGCCGATCTGACCCCGGAGCAAACCGCCGCACTCGACGAGAACCGAGAGCTGCTCATCCAGGCGGGATTCCACATCGAGCCCTTCGGAGACCGATCATGCTTGATTCGGGCGGTCCCTGCCATTGCCGCCAGGTCGTCTCCGGGCGAGCTTGTCTCGGCCGTGCTCTCAGATCTCGCGTCAACTCCGCGCACGGACGCCGCCTACGAGCGAACCCTCGCGACCATGGCGTGCAAGGCCGCGGTCAAGGCGGGAGATCTCCTCGACACGCACGAGATGCGCGAGTTGGTGGTGCAACTGGAGAGCACGGCTCATCCTCAGACGTGCCCGCACGGCAGACCCACCATGATCCGGCTCAGTCACGCTCAGTTGGAGCGGGAGTTCGGCCGGCGCTAAGCGACGATTTCTGTTTACACCACCATAGAACAGTGATATACTCTGCCGGCCCCACAGGTGTGGGGCTTACTTCCTGTTCTGAACGGTTTGATTCAGGACAAGCCCGAGGGAAGAAGGAGGATTCTTGGAACCCTACGAGATGACGTACATCGTCCGCCCGGATCTCGATGAAGAGCAGATCCGCGCTGTTATCGATGGCATGAACACACGGATCGGTCAAACGGGAGAGGTCATCGCGACCTATCCCTGGAACCCGCCGCGTCGACGCATGGCGTATCCGATCCATGACTTCGGCGACGGATACTACGTGACCACGACTTTCCGCTATGCGCCGGAGGAGCTGCGCGAGTTCGAGCGCGGCCTTCGGCTCAACAACAACGTGCTGCGTTTTCTGATCGTTCAGGCAACGCAGGCAAATATCCAGCAGTCGCAGCAGCGTGCGCAGCAACATGCCGCACGACTGGCCGGCGTCCCGCAGGGAGCTCCTGCCGGACAGCCGGGCACAGCGCCGGCTGCCGCCGGCCCCCGTCCGGCACCCGCGAGCCCGGCGCAGGCCGGCCCCACTCCCGCTCCTCAGGTCGAGCAGGTACCGGTTCAGCAGCCAACCCCGGAACCGGTTGCTGTCCAGGAACCCGCCGCCCCGGCGCCCGAGCCCGCGGCGGTCACACCAGAAACGCAGGAGTAAACAGTGGCCGGTCTCAACAAGGTAATTCTTATCGGCAACCTGGGCCGCGACCCGGAGATGCGATATCTTCCGAGTGGATCGCCGGTCACGAACTTTAGTCTCGCCGTGACACGGAGGGCCCGTCCCCGCGACGGTCAGGAAGCCCGCGAAGAGACGGAGTGGTTCCGCGTCAGCGCGTTCGATCGCCTCGCCGAGATTGCCAACGAGTATCTCGTCAAGGGCCGTCAGGTATACGTCGAGGGACGCGTACGTCTCCATACATGGCAAGACCAGAACGGCGAGCAACGCGCCGGCCTGGACGTCGTGGCAACCGATATCGTGTTGCTCGGCCAGCGTGGCGACCAGGGAGAGGGAGGCGGCGGACGCCCAGCCAACAACTTCTCTGAGAACAACGACTTCGATAACATGCCCTTTTAGAGACGGAGAGAACATTGGAACAACGCCCACCCACCGCTCCCGGCGCGCCGTCGGGACCGCGACCGGCCGGCCCCGGAGGCGAGCGCCCCACGCGGCCACGCCGCGACTATCGCAATTACAACCGACGCAAGGTTTGTAGCTTCTGCGTCGATCATGTGACCGAGATCGACTACAAGGACCTCGGCCGGCTGCGCCGTTACGTCTCTGATCGCGGCAAGATCGAGCCGCGTCGGAAGACCGGAACCTGCGCCAAGCACCAACGCCGACTAAGTGACGCGATCAAGCGCGCCCGAACCCTGGCACTTTTGCCGTACACGCCCGAGCAGGCGCACCGCATCGGCATCTAGCGACCCGACTGAGCGAGGAGTAGCACAATCCTGTGAACGCTGAATCCCCGGACATCGACCGACGACGCCGCAAAACTCCAGCACGGCGCACCCCAGCGATCATCGAGCAGCGCGCGAAGACCCCTTTCTTTCTGAGATGGGGCGCAGATCTGGACCGCCGGCAGCGCGAGGCCCTGAAGGAGCGTATCGCGCTCTTCTCCGGCATCGTGCTGGCTGTGGTCATCGCGGGATTGCTCGGTTGGGGCTGGTATCAGGATAACGTCGCACGCCCCGCTGCCCTCGCCGCGCAAAACAATCGGATCGTCGCCGTTGTGGGCAACGACACCATCCGCTACGGATGGTTCATGAAAGTGGCCAAATTCGAGAAGAAGCAGCTGAACAACGATGTGACGCAGCTGCAGCAGGAGCAGGCCCAGCTACAGGCCAGCCCGAAGAAGAATGCCGCCCAACTCGCTCAGATCAGTCAGCAGATCCAGCAGTACCAGGCCCAGCTGAGTTCGGTCGGGCAGGACGCCCTCACCACGCTGATCGAAGACGACACCATGGAGCAGCGAGCGGCGACGGCCGGTGTGCATCTGTCGAAGCACGAGATGTCTCAAGTTATGACTCTGATGGCTGACCGCGCCGGTGGCATTGGCTACCTCAACCGCTACATTGCGCAAAGCGGGCTGACGTACGCGCAGTTCGAATGGCTGGTTCGGGGTGATCAGTTGCGAACCGACCTGTCCAAGGTGCTGGCCAAGAAGGTCAGCCACGTGCAGCTGAAAATCCGCGCCAGCCACATCTTGATCGCGACCAAAAACCACGCGCTCGCGGTGCGCCTCTACCATGAGGTCCTGAGCGGCGCAAACTTCGCTGCCCTGGCGAAGAAGTACTCGACAGACAAGTCGTCCGCGGTGCGCGGCGGCGACCTCGGCTATGCCGATCCGTCGACATACGTGCCGTCGTTTGCCAACGCTCTCCACCAGATGTCGGTTGGCCAGGTTCGCCTCGTCAAGTCACAGTACGGCTGGCACATCATCAAGGAAACGGGCCGGGAGCATGTGCACCTCACCGCCGCCCAATACCAGCAGGCGCAGCAGCAAGCTGTCGCGACCTGGTTGCAGGGGCAGGAGCTCAAGCTCCATATCCAGCGTGTGATGAACGTGACCTCGATCCCCGGCCTGGCCTCCAGCGCCAGCCCCAGCCTCTACAACCCCGGCACCACCGGCGCAACAGCACCGCAGTCGCCGGCGTCGGTGCAGAAGGTCATCAAGCGCCTCACGAAGGGCACGAAGAAGACCGGGTCCGTCAAGAAGTAGCCGGCGACCGGAGAAGAGGGGATGTCGTCCGACATCCCCTCTTCTCTTTTCTCAACTACTTGGTTATACTAGGTACTAGTATTGCTAGGTAGGGGACGATGGCCAAGAGGCGCACGTTTGTACGGGAACTGGTGGAGACGGCGATTCTGACGCTGGCGATCTTTCTGGTGGTGAAGGTGGCGGTGCAGAACTTCAAGGTGGAAGGGGAGAGCATGCTCCCCAATCTGCACAACGGGGAGTACATCCTGGTCAACAAGGTGGACTACCTGGTGCATGCGCCGCAACGGGGCGACATCGTGGTCTTTCGGGCCGTGCCGGCCGGCGAGCCGGACAAGGACTTCATCAAGCGGATCATTGGCTTACCCGGAGAGACGGTGGCGGTCCGCAACAACACTGTCTACATCGACGGTAGGCCCCTCAACGAGGCGTATCAGCACTATCCCGAAGGGTATACCTTCGGGCCTCGGAAGGTGCCGGCCGGCGAGTACTTCGTGCTGGGCGATCACCGCGACAACAGCGACGATTCTCACATGTGGGCTACAACCTGGCTTCCCAAAAGCGATATTATCGGCAAGGCGTGGGTTGCCTACTGGCCGCTCAAGGACGCCCACGTGTACGGTGGCCTGCCCACAATCAGCCTGAACCTGCCGTTCCATCTCCCGTAATTGGAGGACCGCATGTACTCGCGCGAGTTGCTTAAAGGGGCCGCCGATACGCTGGTCCTCTCGACCTTCGCGGAGGGGGAGAAGTACGGATACCAGGTGGTCAAGGAATTGGAACGGCGCAGCCAGGGGTTCTTCCGACTGAAAGAGGGCACGCTCTATCCCATCCTGCATCGCTTGGAACACCAGGGCCTGTTACACGGACGGTGGGAGCGCATGCCGAGCGGCAGCGAGCGCCGCTACTATGCCCTGACACCGAAAGGTCAAGCGGCATTGAGTGACAAAGTCACCGAGTGGAATTCATTCGCCGCGGCCGTCTCACTGGTCACCGGCCAACCACGCCTCAGCATGGACGAGATCGGATGACCGAGCAACTGGATGCCATGATCCGCGCCCTCCCCGTCGGCCGGCGCCGCCGGTCCGCCATCGCCCGCGAGCTGCACAGTCACTACGAGGACAGCCGGGACCAGCTGGAAGCGGAAGGTCTCACCCCGGAAGCGGCCGCCCACGAAGCGCTGCGGCGTCTTGGATCCCCGGATGAGATTGCGGACGCCTTTCATGCCGTCTATCGTCCCCGCTTCCGGACGCGCGTCGCCATCGCCTTCGGGCTCGCCGGCGCCATCTTCGTGGGCGCCTACGGCGCCGGCCCGCTGACGTCGGTCACGTCCGCTCACCACGCCACGGTCGCCACTCACACCACTCATGCCCACCGGCACGCCAGGCCGGCAGGACACTGACTAGCCGGCCGGCCGAAGACCTGACCGAGCAGGTCGATCTACCGGTCTCAGACGCCCGCTTACGGATCCTCGGGTACGCCACCTATATCCTGCTCGGCTGGTGCCTGGTCCTTATCCCCAGTCTCATCCTGGCGATTCAGCACCACTTCCGCGTCTCCGACGCAGCCTTCGGTCTGTTCTATCTGCTGGGTTCTGTGCTGTATGGGGCCGGATCGGTGCTTGCCGGTATGGCCGCGGAGCGTCTCGGCCAGCGCGTCGTCCTGCCTCTCTCCGCGCTGATTGCCGGGGTAAGTCTGGCCGCCGGGGCTGTCATCCCCACCTGGCCGGTGTTCATGGTGGTCGTCTCACTGTCGGCGGCCGGACGCGGCGGTCTCGACGGCGGCATCAACGCCATCTTCCTGGCGGCATTCCGGGACAGCTCGGGCCGCTCTCTCAATCTGCTGCACGGGTTCTTCGGCGTCGGCGCCCTGGTCACGCCCGTTCCGCTCGGCGTCCTCGTGACGCTCGGGGTCAGCTGGCAGGCGCTCTTCGTGGTAACCGGCGCGGTGTACGGCGTCCTGGCCCTGGCCCTGGCACTATCTCTCTCCCGTCTGCCGCTCGACGTTCACCCCAACGGTGCGCGGGCGGCCGCCGGGCCCCGGACTTTCCGCACGTTGCTTCCGTTTCTGGGTTTGTCGCTTGCCATCGCCGCCTACGTGGCCGCCGAAGTCGGTGTCGGCAACTGGTTGGTGCGCTATCTGGCGGGACAGCCGCTCGTGGTCGCCACCGGAGCCCTCTCGACGTTCTGGGGCGGTCTTGCGGCCGGGCGTCTCCTGTCCGGATGGATGGCCGAGCGCTGGCCGTATCGCGCCTTTACCGTGACGTGCCTTGCCCTGGCCTCACTGTCGCTGGCCGCGGCGGTTATCGTCCCCTGGCTCCCTGTCGCCTTCGTCCTGTACGGCCTCGCCGGCCTGTTCTACGGTCCGGTCTATCCCATGATCATGGCGATCGGGGGTCTGGTCTATCCGCAGCGGCTCTCCGCGCTCGCCGGCAGTCTGACCACGGCGGGCTCCGTCGGCTCCATCGTGTACCCACCGCTCATGGGGCTGATGGCGTCCGGGGTGGGCCTGCAAGCGGCAATGTTGGGGGCCGCGGGCATGGGGATTCCGGCAATCGCCGGCATCTTCCTGAGCCGGCAAAACGTCTCCTTTTTCGCCGGGTCGAGGATCGACCCGGTCTAGATCACCCACCGCCCTCAGTCCACGCGGCGCCCCTCGATAGCGCGACGCGCGAGCAACACCACGATGGCGACGAGAGCGACGGCCATCCAGCCCAGCAGTTCCGACCGCACAGCGCCGTCCATCAGAGGCTCCGCTCGTACCTCTGCGTGGCGATCCATCCCACCGCTTGCAGGACGAGGTGAGCCGGGAAGACGGCCCGCACCGCGCGCTCGGTCATGGGACCGCGAAACGGAGCGAGAGCGGCGGCGAAGAGGGTCATCTGCGCGATGCCGAGCGGACGGTCCCACCAGGGCTTGGCTTCCCGCACGGCCAGATACCGGCCGTGGCGAACCGCGCGGAGAACAGTGACGTAACGAAGGACCGGAGGGAGTAGTACCACGGGCGGTAGATCCCCCCAGCGCACTGAGACAGCCGACGTGGAAAGCGTAAGCAACGAGTCGGACTCCCAATCAAGAGTCTCCCGGATCGCGCTCGCGCCGGCCGTGCGGGCCAGCGGGCCATCCAGCCAGTCCGTGACAATCGCTCCGTATATCACTGCGGCGAAGCCGATCCACCCCGCGTCCCCACGCCGGTCCTTCACTCCCGAGACGAGCAGTCCGGTGAGCACAGCGACCGACAGGCTCCGGCTTAGCGTCAGGACATCCACCGGCGTCGGCCGGGTGCCGAACCGGCGCATCCCGGCCGTGGCGAGCACGGTCTGCACCGTCAACGCGACGACGGCTCCGGCCAGAAAGCGCAACGCGGCGAGCGAGCCGTAGCGGGCGGCCAGCCGGCGGGCAAGAAGCGCCGCGGCGAGGACGAACGCCGCCCAACCTGGAAGCAGCAGATCCCTCACGGCGCGAGATTACGGTGCCGCGTCCCCGGAGCGCAAGATCAGGTCCTCCGTCTGCAATCCGGACGGCACTTCCACTCCCTAATCCCGGCCGGTATACTGACAGTCACTAGGTGACCGGGAGGGATCTATGGCGGTCGTAACGGCGCAAACTCAGGAGTCTGTCACCCCACCACGAGACTTTCAGATCGTTCCTGTCAAAGGCATCCCGATCGTCGTCGCCATCCTTGCCGGCCTCGTCGTCGCCATCGCCGGCAACTGGCAGTGGGCTCTGGATTTCTGTCATGTGGTGGCCGGTGGACTCTGGACCGGCATCGATCTGTTCGTCGGCCTCGTCATTGGTCCTATTCTCGGGAGCCTGCCGGTGCCGGCCCGCGTCGAGTTCTCGAAGCGCTTCATGCCGAAGATGCTTCTCATCATGCCCACGCTGGTCATCGTCACTCTCGCGTCAGGGTGGCAACTGGCCCGCCGCATCGGAGATCTGGCCGTCGCCTACCCCCAGCACTGGTGGCTGACCGCCTCGTTCATCGTGGTCGGCATCATGTCCGTGATCGCCCTCGGCATCCTGGAGCCGGCTAATCTCGCCGTGCTCTTCGAGCTGAAGAAACCGCACCCCAACGGCGAGTTGGTCGGCCGTCTGATGCGCCGGTTCGTGTACACAGCCGGAATCACCGGCCTCATGCAAATAGCGACGCTCATCATCATGACGAGGATCGCGACATGGTGAGCAGCCGCCGCGCTCCGGTTTCCATGCTGTTGGTACTCTCCATGGCGTTGATCATCGTGGGAGGCATCTACATCGCGGGCAACCTGCCCCACGTCCCGCCACTAGCTCCCGACGTCGTCCTCCTTGTTCTCAGCGTCCTGCTGGCCGGAGCCGCCGTCGCGGCACTGTCCCGGCAACGCCCGTTCGCCTGGGACAGCTTCTTCCGGGTCATGCGCTGGACTCTACTGGCCTACGTGGTCATCGGCGGAATGCTGGAGTACATCTTCGTGGTGGACGGCGTCCGCGGCGATGCCCTGATCGTGACGACGCTCATGCTGCTGGTCTATGCCGTCGACATTCCGATGCTGCTGAGCTATTCCGTCGCGCGGTATCAGACGCCCGCTGAGTCGCCCGCGTAACGAGGACCGCCGGAAAGTGCTACCGCACGACGATATTGACCAGCTTGTCCAGTACCACGACGACCTTGGCAACCTCCTTGCCCGCCAGGTAGGGCTGCACCTTCGGGCTGGATAGCGCCTGCTCGCGGACCGACTCCATGTCCTCCGACTGGGGAACCTCGAGGCGATCGCGAACCTTCCCGTTGACCTGCACGACGATGGTTTTGACCTCGTCGATGGTCATCACCTCGTCATACTCCGGCCAGGCCTGGCGGTGAATACTCTCGCCTCCACCGCGACGTGACCAGAGTTCCTCGGAGATGTACGGCGTCAGGGGCGCCATAATCAGCAGCATCTGATCGGTTGCCCACCGCCAGACCTCAGCGCGCTCCAGGGCCGGCCGCAAGCGTTGCATCAGGTTGGAGAGCTCCATCAGGGTGCTGACCGCGGTGTTGAACTGGAACCCTTCCAGATCCGCGGTGACCCGCTTGATCGTCTTGTTGATCGCGCGGCGCAGCTCCAGTTCTTCCGGCTCGCCGGCCTCACGATCCACCGCCATGGGTTGCGCCATGTCCCAGACGCGGGACAGCCAGCGGTGGACCCCGTTGATTCCGGTCGGGTCCCAGAAGGCGTCGGCCTCGAAGGGCCCGATGAAGCAGATGTAGGCACGGAGGGAGTCAGCTCCGTACTCGGCCACGACGCTGTCGGGGGTGACGACGTTCCCTTTCGACTTGGACATGCGCGCACCGTTGGCCCCGTGCATCGTCCCTTGATTCCGAAGGCGCGGCGCCGGCTCGCGGAAGGGCACGAGGCCGGCGTCTGCCATCACCTTCGTGAAGAAACGGAAGTACAGCAGATGCATCACCGCATGCTCCGCCCCGCCCACGTACAGGTCGATCGGCGCCCAATAACGGGCCGCGTCGGCATCAAAGGGAGCATCTACCTCGTGAGGCGAGGCAAACCGCAGATAGTACCAGGACGAGTCGACAAACGTGTCGAGCGTGTCGGTCTCCCTCCGTGCGGGGCCGCCACAGGCGGGACATGCCGTGTTGACGAAGTTCGGATCGTTCGCCAGGGGTGAGCGACCGTCCTCTCCGGGAGCAAAGTGCTCTAGCGGAGGGAGCAGCACGGGCAGCTGGTCTTCGGGCACCGGCACCATGCCGCATGTGTCACAGTAGACGATGGGAATCGGGGCTCCCCAGTAGCGCTGGCGTGAGACCAGCCAGTCGCGCAGGCGGTAGGTGACAGCGGCATGTCCGACACCTTTCTCGGTCAGTGCCGCCGTGATTGCTTCCTTCGCCTCGTCGGCATCCAGTCCGTCGAACGGACCGGAGTTGACCACGGTTCCCGGCCCGGCATAGGCGCCCTCGCCACCCGGGGCGCCGGGCGGTCCCTCTATAACCTCACGCACCGGCAGATGGTACCGGGCGGCGAACTCAAAGTCCCGCTGGTCGTGAGCAGGGACGGCCATAATGGCCCCGGTCCCGTACCCCATCAGCACGTAATCGGCGATCCAGATCGGCATCTCCTCCCCGGTCATCGGGTTGGTTGCAAACGCTCCCACGAACACGCCGGTCTTGTCGCGCTCCGTCGACAGCCGTTGAATTTCGGTCTCGCGCGCTGCTCGCTGCTGGTACTGCATGACGTCGCCTCGCTGCTCCGGACTGGCCAGGACGTCCACGAGCGGATGCTCCGGCGACAGCACCAGAAAGGTCGCGCCGTAAATGGTATCGGGACGCGTGGTGAACACCGGGATGGGATAGGAATTGCCGGCAGAGTCGCGCGCCGTGAAGGTGATCTCGGCGCCTGTGCTCCTCCCGATCCAGTTCCGTTGCATGAGGATGATGCGCTCCGGCCAGTCCAGGTCATCCAGACTCTCCAGCAGCTCATCGGCGTAGTCAGTGATACGGAAGTACCATTGCTCCAACTCTTTGCGCTCGACCGGCTGATCCGTATGACGCCAGCAGTAGCCGTTCACGACCTGCTCATTGGCCAGGATGGTCTTGCACTGCGGGCACCACCATTGGAGCCCCGTCGCGCGATACGCCAGGCCCTTCCGCAGCATCATCAGGAAGAACCATTGGGTCCAGCGATAGTAATCGGGGTGCGATGCATTGATCTCGCGCGTCCAGTCGAACGACGTGCCCTGGAGCTTCAGCTGCCGCTTGTAGTTGGCAACGTTGCGCGCCGTGTTCTCCTGCGGCGGCACCTGGCGCAGAATGGCTTCGTTCTCGGCGGGCAGACCAAACGCATCCCAGCCCATCGGGAAGAGCACGTTGTAGCCGCGCATGCGCATATAGCGCGCCATGACATCCGTCGGCACGTAGTTCTTGGAGTGGCCGACCGAAAGCCCCGCTCCGGAGGGGTAGGGGAAGAAGTTCAGCAGATAATACTTCGGCTTCGGCAGGAAATCCTCGGCGCGGTAGAGCGCCTCATCCTCCCAGCGGTCCTGCCACTTGGCTTCAAATTGATTCGGTTCGTAGCGGGTGTGTCGAGTCTCGGTGACGGCCATTGCATCTCTCCCATGAAAAAACCCTCCGCCCATCGGGACGGAGGGTCAGTCCGCGGTACCACCCGCATTGCTCGGTCTCAGCCGCGGGGTCGATGTGGTGGAGCTGAGGGGATTCGAACCCCTGACCTTCTCAATGCCATTGAGACGCGCTCCCAACTGCGCCACAGCCCCATGCCCCTGGGCCAAAACGAGCCGCTCATTCTAGCACTCTACCGGGTGCTCCGGGACGCTCCCGAGCGAGTTCGGTCCGGCTGCCGGCTTCCACCATCCCGGCTCGCTGTGAGGGTGGACTTACTACTCTCGTTCAACGCGTGTCTTCAGTTGTCGCCGAGCTCCCGTTGCCGGGGCACCCAGAAAAAGGTGCAAGTCCGTGCGTCGGGCGCCTGTTCAGTTGCGTATGGTGGAGATGAGGGGACTCGAACCCCTGACTTCCGCGATGCGAACGCGGCGCTCTCCCAGCTGAGCTACATCCCCGTGTGGACCCGTTTGGGTCCGATTATATTACGCCTGAGGAAGGACGTTAACGCGCGATTTGCCGTCGGCACGGTCGAACTTGACAGTGCCGTCAATCAGCGCGTACAGCGTATGATCTTTGCCGAGCCCGACATTCCGGCCGGCGATCTTCGGCGTGCCGCGCTGCCGCACGATGATGCCACCGGCACGAATCGCCGTGCCGTCCTGCACCTTCACGCCGAGGCGCTTCGACTGACTGTCGCGTCCGTTCTTTGAACTGCCGACACCCTTTTTGTGTGCCATGATGAGTGCTCCTAGCTAGCCGACGATCTCTTCGATCGCAATGCGGGTGAGCGACTGTCGGTGGCCCGTCTTCTTGCGATAGCGAACCTTCGGCTTGTACTTGAATACGATAATCTTCGGGCCGCGCTTCTGGGCCACGACACGGCCGACGACCTTTGCGCCCTCGACCAGTGGATGTCCGTGGCGCAGACCGTTCTCGTCGGAGATGAGCAGAACCTCATCCAACTCGACTGCCTGCCCCTCATCGCCGGCGAGCTTCTCCACCTCGATGATTTGCCCGGGCTCGACACGTACCTGCTTGCCGCCGGTCTGAATAACTGCGAAAGGCATCGCGATTCCTGTGAACAAGAGATAGCGGCCCATACCGGGCCGCTCAAGAAAAGTGTATCAGCCGGGCCGAAGAGGCGTCAAGACGCCAATTGTGAGGATTCGTGGCGGGGGGCGCCCTCCGAGGCGTGGTAGGAAACGATTTGCCACTGGTCCCCTTTGCGTTCCAGGACCGCCGTCATACGCAGACGCTCATGCCGGATGTCGCCGTCGGAGATGGTCCGCAGCTCCGTGCCGGACACCCAGGCGACATCGCCGACGGCGTGAACCACCAGGCCCTGGAGTTTAGCCACGACCTTGATCGGCCCCAGCTGGGCGAAGCGCTCCTCCCAGTAGCCGCGCACCGCCGGCCACCCCTGCCGGATATGCCCCGACCGGCCGGCCACCGAGGCGTAGGGCACCTGCGCCCACACCGAATCGATCCCTTTCAGGTTCTTGTTCGTGACGGCTCGATAGAAGCTCTCGGCGGTGTCCTTGATCTCGTCGCGCACCCCGTAATGGTCGCGCCCCATTCACATCCTCCACAACGTCGTACGGGATGTATCTTAGCAGTCTCTACGCCACTCGTGACCGGCGTGGTCCGCGGCGGCCCCGCCGAGGAGAAACTCTCTCGCGCGGCGCTTCCTCGGGACGGGGAACCAGGGTCACCGAGTACTCAATGCGATACGGACACCTGATCGGTCCGCGCCGCACGTCCTCCCCGGTCTCGCGCCCGCAACACAGCATGATGCCGCGGCGCTCGGTTTCTTCCAAACGCACCATGTCGTCCACGAGCCGGTCGATCGCATATCCGCCCTCGTGACAGGCCGGATTGGAGCACGACAGAACACCCTGCGTGAAGTTGCCGCGGCGAAAGCCGGTCTTACGCAGATCGGATCGCTGGTCGTCGTCGGGCCCACGTCTCTCCCGCCACTCGATGAGAGCATCGGAGAGCATCGGGAAGGCGGCTTTGAAGCTACTGAATCCGTTGAAAAACGGATCGGTGCGATAGCGGTGGCTCACGAACCTATTGTACGTGTGGCATACCATGAAGGGCATCACCGTCAAGGAGAGCCGCATGTCCGTCGAGGAAACGCTGCAGTCCCTCGGGGTCACTCTGCCTCAGGTCGCGAATCCCGTCGCCAGTTACGTGCCCGCCGTGCAGACCGGCAATCTCGTGTTCTGCTCCGGTCAGCTTCCCACGACAGGCGGCAAATTGGCGCGGCGGGGAAAGGTGGGCGAGGACGTCACCGAAGACGACGCGTACAACGACGCGCAGACTGCCGCCCTCAACGCGCTGGCCGCGATCAAGTCAGTGATCGGCAACCTCGATCGCATCCGGCGCGTGGTGCGGGTGACGGGTTATGTCAATAGCGGCGAGGCGTTCACCAATCAACCGGTGGTGGTGGACGGCGCGTCCGATTTCTTCCTCAAGGTCTTTGGCGACAAGGGCCAGCATTCCCGCGTGGCCATCGGCGTCTACCAGCTGCCCCTGAATGCCCCGGTTGAGATCGACGTGGTCGTCGAGGTCGCGTAACTATTGGGTCGATGGCCGGGAGTCGCCCTTCTCCGGCGAGGACGACGGCGGCGACCACTCCGGGGTTCCGCATCCGCTCACGACGCGTGGCCGGATCGAGTACCGCGTCTCAGGCCTCGACAGGCTCCCGCAATACATAGCCGGCACCCCGGATGGTGTGGATAAGATCCGGCTCGCCCAACGCCTGGCGCAGGTTACGGATGAACACCTGCACGACGTTCGAATCGTACGTGCTACCCCAGACGTGGGAGTAAATCGTCTCGGCGGACAGCACCTGGCGCGGGTGGCGCAGGAAAAACTGCAAGAGGTCGTACTGCTTGTTGGTGAGGTGAATGAGGCGTCCGGACCGTTTCACCTCATGCGACTTCGTGTCCATCGTCACGTCCGCGAAGCGCAGCTCCGTCTCCTCCGGCGGTGACTTGCGGCGCAGCAGAGCACGGACACGCGCCAACAGCTCGTCAATGGAGAACGGCTTGACCATGTAGTCGTCCGCCCCGGAATCGAGCCCGGCTATGCGATCGGTGACCGTGCCCCGGGCCGTCAGCACCAGGATGGGCACGTCGTCGGCGGCCCGCAAGCGGCGGCACACCTCCAGGCCGTCGATCCCGGGCAGCATGAGGTCGAGGACGACCAGATCGGGGGGCGCGTCACGCGCCATGACAAGGCCGGACTGACCATCATGCGCGACGGCCACGTTATACCCCTCATAGGTCAGGCCCCGGCGCAGCAGGTCGCTGATCGCCTCGTCGTCTTCGATCACCAAGACTTCGGTCATTATGCCGGACTCACCCTCGTCGAATCGCACTGATTGTAGCACCATCGTCAACTCTACTTGACGAAGAGGTTATTGGCTTGCCGGTGCGGTAAAATGAGCGGCAGGGTCATTGAAATGCCGGAACTACCTGAAGTCGAAACCATGGTGCGCGACCTCTCGCCGCGTCTTACCGGGCGCCGCGTGACGGCGGTCGAAGCGCCCTTCACGGGGAGCGTGCGCTATCCGGACTATCCGGAGCTGGTGGACCGCCTGGTCGGACAGGAGATCACAGGCGTCTCACGCCGCGGCAAGTACGCTATTTTCTCGCTGGCGTCCGGCGATGCTCTGATCTTGCATCGTGGCATGACCGGATCGGTCCTGGCACGCGAGAGGAGTGATCCCATGGAGCAATGGGTTCGCATCCTCTTCCGGCTTGACGACGGCACAGAGCTCCGCTTCCAGGACTCGCGCAAGTTCGGCAAGGTCTTTCTCATGGAGGAAAACGGCGCGGAACGCCCGCTCCCCTGGAATCGCATGGGACCGGAGCCGCTCGACTCCGACTTCTCCGAGGACGCCCTGCAGCGGCGTCTCGAGGGCCGAACCGCTCTTATCAAGCCGCTCCTGCTGAATCAGGAGATCGTGGCCGGTCTCGGCAACATCTATGCGGATGAGGCCCTGTTCCTCGCCGCCATCCATCCCGAGCGGCGCGCGAACACGCTGACCGCGGAGGAGATGACGCGGCTGTACCGCGCCATTCGCACCGTCCTGCGAAACGCCGTCGAGGGGCGCGGGACGACCTTCAGTGCCTACAAGGACATCGAGGGGCGAGCCGGCAGCTACCAGGGCTCGCTCCAGGTCTTCCACCGCACCGGCGAGCCGTGCCCTCGTTGCGGCACTGCTATCATGCGCACGGTTGTCGGCGGGCGGGGCACGCATTTCTGCCCCACCTGCCAGCCTCGGTAACTCATGCCTCTTCTCACCCTCTCTCACGTCGACAAGTTCTACGGCGCCGAGCAGGTGCTCGACGACGTCTCCTGCCGCGTCGAGCGCGGGGCCCACGTCGGCCTGGTCGGAGTCAACGGTGCCGGCAAATCAACCCTCCTGCGGATCATGGCCGGCGTCGAGGTGCCGGACGCCGGGGAGACCGGGCGGGAACGCGGTCTACGGGTCGTGTATCTGGAACAGGAGCCAGACTTTGGCGGGGCCGAGACCGTCTACGACGCCATGCTCTCCCTGTTCGCCGACACGATCGCGGCTCAGCAGCGCCTTGCCGATCTCGAGGCCGAACTGGCGCGGGGGACAGGCGACCTCGACGAATACGGCCGTCTGCAAGCGCTCATCGAGCACACCGGCTATGGCTACCGTGACCGCATCGAACAGGCTCTCGTCGGCCTCGAGATCGGTCCCGACCTCTGGCACGTTCCGATCGGAGTGCTGAGCGGCGGGCAGCGCACGCGGGTCAACCTCGCCCGCACCCTTCTGACCGACGCCGATCTCCTCCTGCTCGATGAGCCGACCAATCACCTGGACATCCCCGCGGTGGAATGGCTGGAGGGCTACCTCCGCGACCTGAAGCGCGCCTTCGTGATCGTGGCCCACGATCGCTATCTGCTCGATCGCGTCACCCAGCAGACATTTGAGTTGTCGTTTCGGCGGCTGGCCGTCTATGACGCCCCCTACTCGCGGTATCTCGCGCTGAAGGCGGAACAGATAGACCGCCAACGGCAGGAGTACGAGGCCCAGCAGCGTCACATCGCGAAGACGGAGGACTTTATCCGCCGCTATGGAGCCGGCCAGCGCTCGAAAGAGGCGCGGGGACGCGAAAAGCGTCTGGCACGCCTGGAGCGGGTCGAGCGCCCGGAAGAAGAGGGCGCGGTCCATCTGCACCTTGGGAGGGCCAGGCGCAGCGGTGACATCGTTCTCGAAGCACGGAACCTGATCGTGGGGTATCGCGAGCCGCTGGTCCACCTGCCCGAAGACGTGACGGTACGGCGAGGAGACCGCATCGCCATCGTCGGCCCGAACGGCTGCGGGAAGACGAGCCTCCTGCGAACACTCGTCGCAACGCTGCCACCGCTCCGAGGCGAGGTGCGCTGGGGGGCCAATACGTCCATTGCCTACTACTCACAGACCCTGGAAGGACTGGACGGCACCCGCACAGTTCTGGACGAAGTGCGCGCTGTGCGGCCGATGAGTGAGGAAGAGGCACGCGGCTACCTCGGACGTTTTCTCTTTACCGACGACGATGCCTTCAAGACGGTCGCGGTTCTGAGCGGCGGCGAGAAGAGTCGCGTGGCACTGGCCAAACTGATCCTGGAGGTTCCGAACGTCCTGGTCCTCGATGAGCCCACCAATCACCTCGACATTGCGTCGCGTGATGCGCTGCAGGACGTGCTGGACGAGTTCGGCGGTACCATCCTCTTTGTCTCGCACGATCGCTATCTGATTGACAGTCTGGCCCGCCGGCTCTGGGTCGTCGCGGACGGACGCCTCAACCGGTACGAGGGCACGTATTCGGCCTTTGTCGCCGGCACGGCGGCACCTCTCGACCGGCGGCCGACGCCGCGCGGCGACACGTTCGACGGTCTTCCTCCGGAGGAGCGCGTGGAGGCGCTAACCGACGAACTGAGAAGAGTGGCAGGCAGGCTGGACGAGCTCGGGCCGGGCGTTTCGCTCCGTCAACTCGACGAGATGACGGGCCGCATGGAAGAACTGCAGGAAGCCATTCAGGAGGCGCAGCGCGCATGGCTGCGGCAGGCACGCAAGTCACTCGAATCCTCGGCCTGACGGGGGCCATCGGCTGCGGTAAATCCACCGTCGGTGATCTGCTGCTGGAGGTGGGGGCACGCGACCATATTGATGCCGACCAGGTAGCGCACGCCCTCATGTCTCCCGGCACCCAGGTAACGCAACACATCGCAGAGACCTTCGGCCCGGACGTGATGGCAGCGGACGGAAGTGTGAACCGGGCGGCGCTCGGACACATCGTGTTCAACGACGCCGAGCGCCTGCGCCTTCTCGAGGCGATCACCCACCCGGCGATACGGCGAGCGATCCGGGAGCGATTGGAAACTCCGAGCGATGACGGCGGCGTCGTGGTGCTGGATGCAGTGAAACTACTCCAGAGCGAGCTGTTGCCACTGGCGGACGCGGTCTGGGTGGTGCGTTGCGACCCGGAGGTCCAGATGAGCCGCCTCAGCGCAATGCGGGGCATGACGGACGGCGAGATTCGGGCGCGCCTGGGGGCCCAGCCGTCCTTCAACGACGAGAGGGTGACCGCCGTCATCGAGAACTCCGGTAGCCACGAGGACTTACGCCGCGAGGTGCTTCGCGCGTGGCACAGCCTGCTGGCGGAATGGGGATTTGAGGCTATTTAGCGGGACTTTGCCTGGTCCCCGGATGGTGCTACAGTTGGGCCACCGGCCCTGCCGCTAGTAAGGAACCGCATATGGATGGGATATGGCTCTGGGTGGTGATCGCGCTGATCGCGGCGATTGGCGAGGTGCTGACCACCGGCCTGTTCCTCGCGCCGTTCGCGGTTGCGGCGGTGTTGGTCGCCTTTCTGAGTCCCGTTCTGCCGGTGCTTGCCGTGCAGGTCGCGGTCTTCGCCGCGCTCTCATTCGTCGGCGTGGTCGTCTTTCGCCCCTTTGCCCGTCACGCCCTCGGATGGGATCGCGAGGACGATGCGGCGCTCCCGATGCCCAACCATCACCTGATCGAGAAGCGCGCCGTCGTGACGGTCCCGGTCGACGCAACCGGCGGCCAGATTCGCATTGGGCAGGGCGAATTCTGGTCGGCCCGCTCCTTTGACCCCGACGATCACTTTACTGCCGGCACGCCCGTCGAGGTCGTCTATGTCGACGGCGTGACAGCCGTCGTCGGGCCGGTACCTGAACCGGCCCTGGAAGCCCCATCAGTCGAGGAAGGACGTTCCTGAAATGCCCGTTATCGCCATCGCTCTCATCATTCTTGTCGTTTTCGTCGTGACCGTCGCCGTCCGATCGATCCGGATCGTGCCGCAAGCGCGCGTCGTCATCGTGCAGCGGCTCGGCCGCTACCTGCGCACGGCCAGCAGCGGTCCTGTCTTCGTCGTGCCGTTCATGGACAAGATCCTGCCCGTGATCGATCTCCGCGAGCAGGTGTTCCCGCTCGAGCCGCTGCCGGTGATCACCGAAGACAACGTCGGCATCCAGATCGCCACGGTCGTCTACTACCAGATCGTCAATCCCAAGGCTGCCACGTACGAGGTCGTCAATCTGCTGCAGGCGTTCGAGCAGCTCACTATGACCACGCTGCGCAACATCATCGGTAACCTGACGCTCGACAAGACATTGACAAGCCGTGAGGCCATCAATTCTCAGATGCGCGCCGTCCTCGACGAGGTCACCGAGAAGTGGGGCGTGCGCGTCAACCGCGTCGAGCTGAAGGACATCATCCCGCCGCACGACGTGCAGCAGGCGATGGAGAAGCAGATGCAGGCCGAGCGGAACCGCCGCGCCGCCATCCTGCTTGCCGACGGCCAGAAGCAGTCCGCTGTCCTCCAGGCAGAAGGCGAGAAGCAGTCGGCGATCCTCAAGGCCGAAGGGGCGAAGCAGGCCGCGGTTCTGAAGGCCGAAGGTGACGCCCAGGCCCTGGTGACGGTGCAGCAAGCGCAGGCTCAGGCGATCAACGTCGTGTTCTCCGCGCTGCACAACTCCGAGCCAAGCCCGGAGATCCTGAAGTATCTCTACCTGCAGGTTCTCCCCAAGATGGCCGAGGGCTCCGCGAACAAGCTGTTCGTCCTCCCGTCGGAGCTCGAGAACATTGCCGGCCTCGGCGCCACCTTCGCCGCCGCCACGCAGCAGGCCCTCCCCGCCGACGTGACAACCAACGGGAGTGAAGGCAGGCAGTAACGGGGACAAACCAGAGATCCTGATACGTTCGGTCTGACCCGGTTGGAGGCTGCGCAAGCACCGCGACCGTTGCAACGTGGATTGGTGGTGCCGGATCCGGTCCGGCCGGTCGGGGCGACCTGCGTTCTCCTCCCCAGGCTGTCACACCGGTGACTTGACACGCGTTGTAGGGTGAAGACACACGTGAGCCGCAGATACCGACCCTGATCTCGGGGCATCGCTCCGGGCACTCGACAACGAGGAGACGAGGGATGGGCAGGTGGTATCGAGCTATCATGATCGGACTTCTGATCGCGGCCCTCGGCCCGATCTCGTCCGCTCGCGGCGCCGGCACGACGGCTCCGGCGTGGCACATCCTGGCCGGCGCGGGAGTGCCCAGCTTCGCCAACGCCGTGGACGTCGCCGTCGGTCCGGGCGACAACGTCTACGTTGCCGATGCCTGGTTCCACCAGATCACCGAGGTCAGTCCGCAGGGCGTGATGCTGAATCGGTGGCCGATGCCGTCAAGGGGCGGAACGAGTGCGCTCGAGGTGAATCCGGCGGGACTGGCAGTGGACAGCAGCGGAGACATGTACGTGCGAAGCGGCATCAACAGCTGGGATGTCCTCAAGTTCACGGCGCAGGGCACACGCGACCCTTCCTGGACGCCACGCAGCGTCCCGAACAATTTCGCCGGGGGAGTCGCCACCGACACCGCCGGCAATGTCTACGTCACCTGCAACCTCAACGCTTGCGGCGGCACTCTGTACAAACTCTCGCCGGCCGGCGGCGTCCTGGCGCACTGGACGCTGAAGGACGGATCACACAACGCGGAACCGGCGGGGGTGGCCGTGGCTCCCGATGGCTCCATCTACGTCGCCGACGTCGGCGGGAATGAGATCCTGAAGCTCTCGCCTTCGGGATCCGTGTTCGCGCCGTG
>Ga0209810_1001145_pt1 | contig 43584 bp, 36 predicted proteins | sample Coa_R1_7_FD_187159 | JGI IMG/M metagenome (GOLD analysis project Ga0209810, IMG submission 187159) | Surface soil microbial communities from Centralia Pennsylvania, which are recovering from an underground coalmine fire - Coalmine... | ecosystem: Environmental > Terrestrial > Soil > Unclassified... | reverse complement strand
GAAAAACTCGAAGAGGTCGAGCAAACCATTCGCGCGGCAAAGGAAGTGGGAGTGGACCCGCACATCGGCGTTCGCGTGCGTCTCTACAGCAAGGGCGCTGGCAAATGGGCGCCCAGCGGCGGCGAAAATGCGAAATTTGGTCTCGATACCACCAGCCTCATCGCCGCCAGCGAAATGCTCAAGGCCGCCGGCCTGGCGCACTGCCTCAAGCTCATTCATTTCCACGTTGGCTCGCAGGTTCCCGACATTGCCATCATCAAACGGGCGGTGCGCGAAGCCGCCCGCTATTATGCGAAAATCGCCAAGCTCGGGCACGAGCTGGGCTATCTCGACGTGGGCGGCGGACTGGGAGTCGATTACGACGGGTCGCGCAGCGATTTTGACAGTTCGGCAAATTATTCGCTGCAGGAGTATGCCAACGATGTGGTTTGGAACATCATGGATGTGTGCGACTCCGAGGGCGTCGCGCATCCGGTGATCGTGAGCGAAGGCGGCCGCGCCATCGTGGCGCATCACTCCGTTTTGGTGGTGGAGGCGTTCAGTTCCATCGAGAAGACAACGCCCAAATTGCGGGTGAATCCCGGCGAGAAAGATCATAAACTGGTGGGCGACATCCTGGATGTAAAACAGCGGCTCAAACGCGGAAATCGCATCGAGAGTCTGCACGACATCCAGCAGATCAAGGAAGAAGCACAGCAGACTTTCGAACTTGGCCTGCTCGATTTGGAATCCAAAGCCAAGATCGACACGATCTACTGGCAGTTGGCGCAGCAGATCGTCAACATGCATCGCGGTCTGCGATTCGTTCCCGAGGAAGTCAAGCAACTGGAGACCACGTTGGGCGACCAGTACATCTGCAATTTTTCCGTGTTCCAGTCGCTCCTGGATCATTGGGCGCTGGGTCAGTTGTTTCCCATCATGCCCATCCATCGGCTGAACACGCCGCCCGAACGCCATGGCACTATTGTGGACATCACATGCGATTCCGATGGCAGAGTCTCTAAGTTCACCGATCTGCAGGACGTAAAGGAAACGCTGCCCCTTCACCGGGTTCATCCGGGAGAGATTTACTACCTCGGTGTGTTCATGGTGGGCGCGTACCAGGACATCATGGGCGACCTGCACAATCTGTTTGGCCGGGTGACTGAGGTGCACGTTTTCCTCGATCCGGACGAGGAGGCGGGTTGGTACATTGAAGAAGTAATCGAAGGCAGCACCATCGGCGAAGTGCTGTCCATGACGCAGTGGGACAAGGTCGAGCTACTGCGATTGCTCAAGGCTCAGGTGGATCAAGCCATCAAAACCGACCGCCTCAAGCCGAACGACGCCATGCGGCTCCTCGGCGATTACGAGCGTGCGCTCCAGGAATACACGTATCTGAGCTTTAATAACCACAAACCAGTGGTGCAACCGGGCAACTGGCTGCCATTGAGCTAGGCCTGTCGCGGTCGTTATTCGTTCCAGTTTGTCTGGCAGTACCCGGCTGCGGTCTTTTGTCGCAATTTGTCGGACCGCTCTCGTCCCTCGCGCACGTCCTCATGATCGAACGTTTCGACCTTGCCGAACTCGCTCAGTCTTTTTGCCCAACGCCGCATCCACGGATGCATTGATAGCGCGCCGGCACCGGAAGCGAACAGAAAGAACGGTTTCATCAGGTCTTGTTAGTTCGACAGCGAACCGGTAAAACGTTTCCCGCAATATGGCTCGCGTAAAACGGGCCTTTGCCGCCGGCAGTGTAATTCGAAACTTTCGCCATGCTTTTTAATTCGCTGACCTTCGTTGTCTTCTACGCGGTCGTCACCACGCTCTACTGGAGCTTGAGCGGCTGGAATCTGCGAAAAAATCTGCTGGTCGTCGCGAGCTATATTTTCTACGGCGCGTGGAATCCGCCCTTCGCCGCGCTTCTTTTTTCGACAACGGCAATGGATTTCTGGCTCGGCCGTCAAATCAGCAAAGCCCGCGACCCGCGTCACAAGAAGCGTTGGCTGGTCGCCAGCGTGTGCATGAACCTGAGCATGCTCGGCTTTTTCAAGTACGGAAATTTTCTGCTGCAAAATTTCCAATGGCTGCTCGCGCGGGTCGGGATCACTTATCAGCCGCCGCATCTGGACATTCTGCTTCCCGTCGGCATTTCGTTTTACACTTTCCATTCACTTTCCTACACCCTCGACATTTATCGCGGCGTGCTGCAACCGACGCGATCGCTGCGCGATTTCATCCTCGCGGTTTCATTTTTTCCGCAGCTTGTGGCGGGACCAATCGTCCGCGCCGGCGATTTTCTCCCGCAACTTGCGCAGCCGCCGCGGCTCAAAGCGAACCAGTTTCTTTGGGGACTCGCGCTCATGACACTTGGATTGTTCGAGAAAATCGTTCTCGCCGATGCTTTACTCTCCGCTCCGGCCGATCGCGTCTTCGGCTATGCCGGGCCGTTGGTCGCGCTCGATTCGTGGGCCGGCGTCCTTGCCTTTGCCGGACAAATCTTTTGCGATTTCGCCGGCTATTCGCTGACCGCGATCGGGGCCGCGCTGACGCTCGGGTTTCATCTCAAGGATAATTTCCGTTTTCCCTACGCCGCGATCGGTTTCTCGGATTTCTGGCGGCGCTGGCATATTTCGCTATCTACTTTTCTGCGCGATTACCTTTACATTCCGCTCGGCGGCAATCAGGTGAAACCGCTGCGGGCCGCGGCGAATTTGGTCATCGTGATGTTTCTGGGCGGCCTCTGGCACGGCGCGGCCTGGACCTTCGTCGTCTGGGGTTTGCTTCACGGCTCTTATCTGGTGATCGAACGCGTGTTCAGGATTTTTTTCGAAAAGAAACCGTGGGCCGGAACTTTCCCCGTGCGATTGCTCGCCGGTTTCGCGACCTACGCCGCGGTTTGCGTGGCCTGGGTGTTTTTTCGAGCGTCCGATTTCACAATTGCGAGTCGCATGCTCACCGGAATGTTCGGCGGCCATCCCAATGGCGACATGATCTTGACCACGCGCGAGCTTTTGCAAATCGGGATCGTCACCGCTGGATTGATTTCGATGCATTGGGTAATGCGCGACGATGCCTTTGAGACCGCGGTGATGAAACTTCCGGCGTGGGCGGTGACCGCAATCTGGACATTCATGGCCTGCGCGATCGTTTTCACTCAAGGAAACAGTAATGCCTTTATTTACTTCCAATTTTAAGCGGCGGCTCCGGCTGCCGCGAATGTTCTTCCGCAAACCGACCCGCGAAGAACAAATTCATGGCGGGCCGCCGCTGGAATTCGAGCGGCCGATTCCTCCGGCGCCGTGGAGCGGCATTAGTGTCGTGGTCCTTGTCATCGTGACTACCGCGACTTTGTTCTGGGAATTGTTCGCTCGCTCTCTCGGTTACGCCCCGACTTTAAACGACAACGAAGATTTGTGGACGCTGCGCCGGCGCGCGGTCGAGCCGGAATCGATTGTCATCATCGGCGATTCGCGCGCCTGGTACGATGTCGATCTTGACGAATTCCAAAAAGGACTTGGCAAACGCCCGATCCAGCTCGCTGGCGGCGGCATGTGCGGTTTTCCCGTTCTGGAAGATTTGGCTAATGACAAAAATTTTCATGGCACGATCATTTGCAGCATTGTCCCGCGATTATTTTTCGCGCCGCCCGGCACGCCGCCATTCGAGCGCGGCGAAAAAGTGGTGAAGCGATTTCATAATCAAACTCCGGCCCAACGCGTAAGCGAGTATCTCGCCATTCCGTTGGAAGAACACGTCGCTTTTCTCAAACAGGAAGAGCTGACGCTCGACGATTACTTGAAGAAATTGCCGATTCCAAATCGCCCCGGTGCCCAAGTCCCGCCGCGTTCGCCTCCGTATTTTGGAACGCTCGATCGTGAACGGCGCTCGCGAATGATTCCGCAATGTGAGGATCCGAATGGCCCGTTGGCGAGAAAGATTCAACAAATCTGGCTTCCGCTTTTCCAACCGCAACCGCCGACCTACATCCCGAAAGATGTTTTCATGCAGAAAATGGGGGAGGCGATCGGAAAACGTTTTCACGATGTCGCCGACGACCTCGAAAAGATTCGCGCGCGCGGCGGCAAGATTGTTTTCGTTAGGTTTCCGCACAGCGGCGGTTTGAAGCAGATTGAAGATCGCGACACGCCGCGCGAAAAAACGTGGGACCCACTTTTGCAAATGACTAACGCGCCCGGAATTTACTATTCGGATTTTCCCGACCTGAAAGACTTTCAGTGTCCTGAGTGGTCTCATCTCTCGGCCGGCGACTCGGTTGAATTCAGCAAGCGCCTGGTTCCACATTTGCGGCAAGCGCTTGGAATGTAACGGTCGATTCGTTGCGCGTTGCGCAAGCCGAGTTGAAGTTGTGCGGTCCCATGAAGCTTTCCGCAACGCCGATTAAGGACGCCCTTAACGCAACCGGGCCCGTGGATTCCATTCAGGTCCAGGGCTGGGTCCGCACCCGGCGCGACTCGAAGGATTTTTCGTTTATCGAGCTGAACGACGGCTCGTCATTGCGCAACCTTCAGATCATCGCGAAAAACACGCTGCCAAATTACGCGGCGATCCAGCGAGTGACCACCGGGACGTCCGTTCGCGCGCGCGGCGCGCTCGTTGAGTCGCAGGGCAGGGGACAAAAATGGGAGCTCGTTGCCGACGAAATCGAAATCGTCGGCGCCGCGGACGAAACCTATCCGCTCCAGAAGAAAGGGCACACGCCGGAATTTCTGCGCGAGATCGCGCATCTGCGCCCGCGCTCAAATCTTTTTGGCTGCATCTTTCGAGCGCGCAGCCGGCTGGCCTTTGCGGTTCACCAGTTTTTTCAGGAGCGCGGCTTCGTTTATGTGCATACACCGATTATTACCGGCAGCGATTGCGAGGGCGCAGGGGAATTGTTTCGCGTCTCCACAATCGACTTGAACAATCCACCCAGGAAAAACGGCGAAATTGATTTTTCGAAGGATTTTTTCGGGCGCCCGACATATCTTACCGTGAGCGGGCAACTGGAGGCCGAAGCTTTCGCGCTGGCGCTCTCGAAAGTGTACACCTTTGGGCCCACCTTCCGGGCCGAAAATTCCAACACGTCGCGGCACGCCAGCGAATTCTGGATGATCGAGCCGGAGATTGCGTTCTGCGATCTCAACGGCGACATGGACCTGGCCGAAGAATTTGTAAAATACCTGATCGCCGACGCGCGCCGCCATTGCCCGGACGAAATGGAATTTTTCGCCAGGTTTGTCGACAGGGACTTGCTGGCGCGGCTCGATTTCGTCCTGCAGCGACCGTTTCAACGCATCGCATACAGTGAGGCCGTGCAGCTTCTGAAAAACAGCGGCCAGTCATTCGAGTTTCCGATCGATTACGGCTTGAATCTCCAGTCGGAACATGAACGCTGGCTGACCGAGAAACATTTCAAATGTCCGGTCACAGTTTTCAATTTTCCCAGGGAGATCAAACCTTTCTACATGCGGGTGAACGACGACGGGAAAACGGTGGCCGCCATGGATTTGCTGGTGCCGGGCATTGGGGAGATTGTGGGCGGCAGCCAGCGCGAGGAGCGCCTGGCAGTGCTCGAGGAGAATATGCGCCGGCACAACATGGATCTTGCCGACTACAAATGGTATCTCGATCTTCGCCGCTATGGCACGGTGCCGCATGCCGGCTTCGGTTTGGGCTTCGAGCGGATGCTGATGTTCGTAACCGGCGTAACCAACATTCGCGACGTGATCCCCTTCGCCCGCACGCCCGGCAGCGCTGAGTTCTAGCTGGATTCGCATCGGAACGCTGTGTCGTCGTGCTGTCATGAAGTGATGTTCCCCGGGAAAATCTCGCACGGTGGGGCAACTACAACACTTGGGGATTGGCGCCCGTGTCATTTGTAGATCGCTTGCGCTTGTTTCGGCGTGAGCACGTATGTGTAAAAAAGGTGCTTGCCCTGTCTCGTAGTCACCTCGCCCTCTGCGCCGCCTGGATACAGCTTACGCGTCAATCCCCGATATTGTTCGTTTCCCGGAAAGAAGAGGAACGCCAGCCCCTTGCTCCCACCGGTTATGGATGGCAGGTCGGCGTCAGGGTTAGTTAGCATAGTCCACTCCTGTCCCGTCACCAGGTATTGCGTGGTTGTGGGATCGTATGGAGGCGAGCGCCGGCCGACTGTGAATACGTGATACCCAGGGCCGAGCGATGCCTGGTAGCGGCTCTGAGCAGTTTGAATTTCATAATTCTGTTGGGCGGCCCTGTAGGCGTTGCTCTTGAGACTCGCGGGATCTGCGTAATAGCGATAAAAATAGAAATCCAGATTGGACCAGCCAAGCAATGACAGGCCAACGGCGAGCGTCGCAGACAAGACCCAACGTAGCCGCCGCGGCAATTCTCTTGACTCCGCCCATGCGCCTATGGGTACGCCCAATGCAACGTAGAACGCCGGGAAAGCTGGGGTCCAGTGGTTAATTAAAGGTGGAACGCTGTTTGGGTAGGCCACGAGCGTGCCGCCAATGAGCAAAACCCCCAGCCCTGAAACGAGCATCAGGAACGCACCCGGGTGACGCCAGCGCCATATGAGCACGGCAACGCCTAAGACAAGGAGAGCGGCTTCAGCTGGTAAGAGTAGAGGCGCGTAGTAAATGATGTCTTGCGAGCTATGAGTGCTGATGCCCAGCAGGTTCTCGCGGATTACCGGCCAGATCGTTTTCCACGTGTTATGGAAATCCTCAAAACTAACCGGAATATGAGGAGACCATATCATTAGGCTCGCCCCTCGACCGAAATAGAGATTACGGTGGCGTAAAAAGTGGAGCAGGAGAGGACCGAATCCCACGATATAGCCAGCTGCCAATAACAAGAAAAACCGGTTAGATAGTGCCGGGCCTGTTTCCAATAAAAAGCCAATATGTAACCGAGGAACAGAATCAGGATAAATGGCAACAGCCTTGTACCATAGTAGAAGTATTCGCTTAACCCGGCAGATAGTCCAGCCAGTGACCAATCCAGGGGTTGGCGCGACCGCAGACCGCGCAATAAAAAAAGGAAACAAACCGCCCAGAAAAACGGTGTTGTAATGTTATTTAGCGCCAGGCGACTGTAGTGAATATTGGAGGCGCTAAATGCCAGCATCGCGGTTCCGCCTATTGCGGCGTATCGCCCCACGTTCCGCGAATCAAGCCATATAGCGGAAGAACCGTGGCTGCACCGAATAAAGCAGCGGGGAGCCTCAGCATTGCAAGTGTTCTGCCTCCCACTTCCAGAGAGCGTGATACGATCCAAAACCACAGGGCAGGTAAGTCTCTCCCACTCCACGCGGTGCCGAAAAGTGACGGCGTGGAAGCGGTGTGGTGATATAAGACTGAGTGGCGACGGTGCCGGTCTGTATCTGGTCAGGGTAAATGTTGTCCGGAACCCTGCTCAGATCCCAAATTCGGGCAACCAACGCCAGCAGCAACACGCCCCCGAGCACCGCGACTTCCCAAGCCGCCCAGGGCGCCGGAACGAATTAGAACGCCTGCCGGTCAGTGACGAGGTCCAAGTGTTGCCGCACGCCGCCAATGGCAGTCCCTGCCTTTTCAACGGTGACGAGCGCCGCTGCGTTCAACGCGGCGGACCCCGGGAGGAGTAAACCAACGGCAGCTACTCGCAAGGTGCGCTTCGCTGCGAGGGCATAGAGACCACCTGTTAGCATGAGCCCGCCGGGAAAGAGCATGATAAAGAAGTAACGAGCCATGGGCGCGTAGGCTATCTTTGGTTGAATTGTATGTAGCCTTCAAGGAGCGTTACCCCACCGCGAGGAAAACAAGAGTCGCCTGCCATTTCACAACGTCGGATGGTCGTCGCCTTGTAACTCAGGAAACCATTGCAAGGGTGAGGTGGAAAGAAATTGCCATTTCACAATCGTTCCAGCCGAAGCGTGCCCAGAGACTTTCCAGCGAATAACGCATGAGATCACTAGTAGTCCCTGGCCGGGTAAAATCAGCCTTGATAAACCTTGCGGCGAAGAATTGCAGGGCGGCAGCCGAGCCAGTGAATTCGCCGTAAATAAAGACATTGCGCACGAACCACCAACCACAGACCAGCACTGTACCTGGCATCGCTCCAAGGATCATGCATAGGCTGCGCTTCATCCAGTTGCCGAGGCCCAGCGTGCCGGGTCGCACTTGGAACATTCTAAATGGAATTATCAGAGCTAACCCAGGTATCAGTGCGACCGCAGTCAGCTTGGAGAGAAGAGCGAGTCCAAGCATAGCTCCCGCTCCCAGTAACCGCTGGTCGAACTCGGGATTGGGTAGGCCTCGAAGCCAGACATAAAAAGCTGCTGTAGCGGTCAGCTGCACGGCGCTATCGTTGCCGGCATGGGCGCTGCTGAAGCTGAACTGCGGTAGGAGCGCAACGGTCCCTGCCGAGGCTATGGCCCACAGGGGCGCTTCAGGAGCGAACTCTCTGGTTGCCAGCCAACAGAACTACACGGTTGCAGCTCCCAATAAAGCAGCAACCAACCTGGCGATGTACAAGACTGCTTTCGGGTCGGCTGACATGCCCTGTGCGATCAACCCTGAAATAAGATAATACAGGGGAGGTTGAAAAGACTCGTGAGGAACAAGAAAATGTTGGTCTTGCACAGGAAGTTTTGGGAGGAGGTTCGCAACGTAGGCGCGAGTTTCGGTGTCCGAAGGTGGAGTCGCTATTACAGATCCAGGTCTGCTTGTTTGGAAATGTATCTCTGGAAGAACGTGCTGCTTACGCACCTGCATAATTGCTTGAAGGTGTCTAGGCTCATCCGGAGCATCGAGCGGCTGTATGACATTGATCCATACGAGTACAAGCAAGAAGCTAATTGCCGCCAGGATGGATCCGGGCTGCTGGATGGCGCGCCTGATTGTGTGTATTTGAAGAGTCATTCCGAGCGAAGCGAAGAACCGCTCAAAGCTCCACGATCCACACAAAAGAAATCTACGTTGCAGGCGGCAGGGACTCAGCTTGCGTGTGCCGCAGGGTCCCGGATTTTCAACTTAGACCTGAAAGCTCGTCGATGTGGGCGGCTGGCAGGGAGGCATCGCACGGGAAGAGCGTCTATTTTTTCTTCAAGTCTTTCTTCGACTCGCGCCTGGATTCGTCCGGTTGCTTGGATGTCTTCTTGGATTCGCTGGGGCGATATTCTTCCTGCTCGGCGACGGCGAAAGCTTTCTCCAGTCCCACCATGTCTTCCCCGGGGCGGAGAGTGTCGAATTGCTCGACTTCCCTGCGCAACTGTTCCTCGGAATAGTTGGCCGCCTTGATGGAAAGTCCGATGCGGCGCTCGAGTTTATCCACTTTGATGACGCGAGCTTCGACTTCCTGTCCCACCTTGAGCACGTCCTTTACTTTGGCCACATGATCCTCGCTTAACTGTGAGATGTGCACCAGGCCGTCGATATCGTCTTGCAACTGCACAAACGCGCCGAAGCTGGCCAGTTTTGTCACCTTGCCCTGCACGAGGTCGCCGATCTTATATTTCTGATCGATGGTCTTCCACGGATCTTCCGTCAGCTGTTTGATGCCGAGGCTGATCCGCTGGTTCACCTTGTCGATGTCGATCACGACCGCTTCCACTTCGTCGCCTTTTTTAAACATTTCGCTGGGATGATTGATCTTGCGGGTCCAGCTCAGATCGGAGACGTGAATCATGCCGTCGATGCCTTCCTCCAGCTCCACAAACGCGCCGTAGGCGGTCATGTTGCGGATCTTGCCTTTTACTCGGCTGCCGATGGTGAATTTCTTTTCGATTTCGTCCCAGGGATTGGGTTCGAGCTGACGCAGGCCCAAGGAAATCTTTTGTTCCTCCTTGTTCACTCCCAGCACCACCGCTTCTACTTCCTGGCCCACGGTTAGAATGTCGGAGGGTCGCATGATTCGTTTCGTCCACGAAAGCTCCGAGACGTGGATAAGACCTTCCACACCTTCCTCGATCTCTACAAAAGCCCCATAAGGAACCAGATTGGTGATCCTGCCTTTGACACGCTGGCCGGCGGGGAAACGCTCTTCGATCTGGTCCCACGGATTTTTCTGGGTCTGTTTAAGTCCCAAAGAGACGCGTTCTTTTTCCTTGTTGATATCGAGCACCACCACTTCGAGTTGCTGGCCGACTTTCAACAGCTCGCTGGGATGCCCCAACCGGCCCCAGGTCATATCGGTGACGTGCAGCAGGCCGTCCATCCCATCCAGGTCGATAAACGCGCCAAAATCGGTGATGTTCTTGACCGTGCCGACCACGCGATCGCCGACCTGCACGCTCTCCATGAATCGCTGCCGTTTTTCGCTGCGCTCCTGTTCGATCACCTCGCGCCGGCTTAGCACGACGTTTTTGCGATCGTCATTGAGCTTGACGATTTTGAAATCGTAGGTGTTCCCCACGAACTGCTGTAAATCCTTTGGTGGAACGATGTCGATCTGCGACGCCGGCAGAAATGCCTCCACCCCGATGTTGACCATGAGACCGCCTTTGACGACCGATTTGACCTTGCCCTTGATCAAGCCGTCTTCTTCGAAAACGCTGACAATTTTGTTCCAGTTCTGCCGGTAAGCCGCTTTTTCCTTGGAGAGAACGACCATGCCTTCGTCGTTCTCCAGCCGTTCCAGAAGGACGTCCACTTCGTCGCCGACTTCCAGCGACTCGGGATCTTCAAATTCGGTCAACGGAATGACGCCCTCCGATTTATATCCGATGTCCACCAGCACCTCCCGGGGGCGGATTTCCAAAATGCGGCCTTTGACGATGCTTCCTTCGCGGAAGTCCGGCACCGCCTTGGCCATTACATCCTGCATGTGCACCATAAAAATATTCAGAGCCTCCTTCAGGCAGTCACGCTCGCAAATCGAACGTTTTTCCTCCCACGCAGCCAGAGCGGTGGGCAAGGGGACGGCACACTAGGCGTTTTTGCGCCGCCGGTCAACTGATATGCGAGCCGGCGCCGGCCCGCGAAGCAGCGCAGTTCTTCTTGGCCGTCATTCCGGGAAAAAGAGATCGAGATTCCAGGCATCCACTCGGGCATTGAGCGTTTGGGCTTTTCCCACTATCTTGAACGACTGATATGTGGATGTGGCGTCTGTTTGCGCTCGTGGCCTTGCTGGCGGCAGCATCCCTTCGCGCCGAAGCCGCGGCCGAGCAAAGGGTTTTGGAGGCGGTCAAATCACCCGCCATCACCGTCGTGCACCTGTGGGCGCCGTGGTGTTCCAACTGCCAGGCGGAATTGAAAGCCGGCGGCTGGCTCAAGGCGATCAAAGACAATCCGCAGGCAAAATTTTATTTCGTTACGGTCTGGAACAATGGCGAGGACGGCCGCGCCATGCTGCAGAAATTCCAAATTGCCGATCAACCAAATGTGGTCATTCTGGCAGACCCCGGCCCGCGCACCGGCAATGGCAAAATCCGGCAATTCGCCGGTCTGCCGCTTTCGTGGATACCAACCACGTGGATTTACAAGGGCGGCGAACTGCGCTATGCGCTCAACTACGGCGAAATCCGCTTCGACGTGCTGCAACAATTCCTCGAGGACAGCCAGTCCGAGTGGTCGCACAAGGGCGAGCCGACACTGGCACAATAAAATTCCTCATGCGCGTTCCTCACCAGAGAGTTGTGATTAAGACAAACCGCGACCGGCCTCGAAAGAGGTTCGGGGTTGAATTTTTTATCCTTCCCATGGTGATTTTCGAGGAGAGCAATGAACCGACTCTTGACGTCGAGACGCTTACAGCGATGAGCGGGCGCCAAGCGCCTCTGGCGCGCGAGATGAATGTTTCCTAGATGACTGCGACCACCAGCTTTGAGAAAAAGCCGCCGGCGATCCTCTCGCTTATCGGCGATACGCCACTGGTCGAGATCACGCAGTTCGACACCGGTCCATGTCAGCTCTTTGTGAAACTGGAGAATCAGAATCCCACCGGCTCAATCAAGGACCGCATCGCCCTTTCGATGATCGAAGCGGCCGAACAAGAGGGCAAACTGCAGCCGGGCGGAACGGTGATTGAAGCGACTGCCGGCAACACCGGGTTAGGTCTGGCGTTGGTGGCGGGCGCGAAAGGGTATCGCGTGATTCTCGTGATCCCCGATAAGATGTCGCAGGAGAAAATTTCTCACGTTAAAGCGCTGGGTGCCGAGGTGCGAATCACCCGCTCCGACGTCACGCGCGGGCATCCGGAATATTACCAGGACATGGCTGCCCGGCTCGCCGAAGAAATCCCGGGCGCGTTCTATGTGAATCAATTTGGCAATCCCGCCAACCCATTGGCGCACGAGCGCACCACCGGTCCGGAAATTTGGGAACAGATGCGGCACGACGTGGACGCCATCGTGGTGGGCGTCGGCTCCGGCGGAACCTTGACGGGATTGGGGCGCTTCTTCAATCGCGTGAAGCCGCGCCGGGGCATTGAAATGATTCTGGCAGATCCCAAAGGCTCCGTGTTGTACGAATATGTGAAAACGGGAAAAGTGGTGGAAGCGGGGAGCTGGGCGGTGGAAGGCATCGGCGAAGATTTTATCCCGGAAATCGCAGACATGTCGCTCGTGACTGACGCGTTTGAAATCGACGACGAAGAGAGCTTCTCCACCGCGCGCGAACTGCTGAAGCGGGAGGGAATTTTCGGTGGTTCATCGACCGGCACGCTGTTCGCCGGCGCCCTGCGCTATTGCCGGCAGCAAACCAGGCCCAAACGGGTCGTCAGCCTGGTCCCCGATACGGGGAACAAATATCTGTCCAAAATGTATAACGATTTTTGGATGGCCGAGCAGGGGTTCATCCACCGCCCGCCTCACGGCGATCTGAGCGATCTGATTTCACATCGCTACGAAGCGGGCGAGGTGATCACCGTCGGGCCGGACGATTCGCTACTGACAGCTTTCAAACGCATGCGCGACTCGGACGTTTCGCAGCTGCCGGTGGTCGATCAAAGCGGGCGAGCGGTGGGCATTGTGGACGAACACGATCTATTGGTCAAAGTGCACCGCGACCCGACTCATTTTAACGATCCTGTCAGAACCGCCATGAGCGACAAGCTGGAGACGCTGCCGCCGAAAGCCAGCATCAAGGATTTGCTGGACGTTTTCGACCGCGGGCGCGTTGCCATTGTCATGGAAGGCGATCAATTCCTGGGTCTGATCACCCCCACCGATCTGCTTTCGTATCTGCGATTGCACATGCCCGTTTCTGCTGCGCCGCTGGAGCGTGAATTTGTTTAGACCTCTCCGGCTCGGTATGTGAGCTGTAAACTCCGATGAAAAAGCAACACGAATTTGCCACGCGTGCCATTCACGCCGGTCAACAGCCGGATCCTTCCACCGGCGCAGTCATCACCCCCATCTATGCCACTTCCACCTACGTGCAGCAAAGCCCCGGGAAACATAAAGGCTACGATTACGCGCGCTCCATTAATCCCACCCGGCTGGCTTACGAAAAATGCATCGCCGATTTGGAAAGCGGAACGCGCGGGTTCGCGTTCGCTTCGGGGCTGGCCGCCACGGCGACTGTGCTCGATCTGCTCGAGAGCGGTTCACACGTCATTGCGAGCGACGACCTTTACGGCGGCACGTTTCGATTGTTCGACAGAGTGCGGCGGCGTTCGGCCGGCCTCGATTTTAGCTATGTGGATTTGACTGACGCCCAAGACCTCGAAGCCGCCATCAGGCCGAACACGCGCATGGTCTGGATCGAAACGCCCAGCAATCCGCTGTTAAAATTGATCGATCTGGAGGAAGTGGCCAAGATCGCGCGCAAACACAAGCTGATCTCTGTTTGCGACAATACCTTTGCGACGCCCTGGATCCAGCGGCCCATCGAGGCCGGGTTCGACATCGTCGTGCATTCCGCCACCAAATATCTTAACGGCCATTCCGATTTGGTCGGGGGCGTTGTGGTCGTGGGCGAAAACAAGGAGTTGAGCGAGCAACTTGCTTTCCTGCAAAATTCCGTGGGCGCAATCGCCGGCGCGTTCGACAGCTTTCTGGTGTTGCGCAGCCTGAAAACACTGGCGCTGCGCATGGAACGGCACTGCGCAAACGCGCTCGAGATCGCGCGCTGGCTGGAAGAACGGCGAGAGGTCAAATCCGTGCGTTATCCCGGGTTGAAATCGCATCCGCAACACGATCTGGCCCGACAACAAATGCGCGGTTTCGGCGGCATGGTGACCATCATTCTGAAAACCGATCTGGTCGGCACAAAGCGTTTTTTGGAAAATACGCGCCTGTTTGCCCTTGCCGAGAGCCTGGGCGGCGTGGAAAGCCTGATCAATCATCCCGCGCTTATGACGCACGCCTCAGTGCCAAAAGACCGGCGCGAAGCGCTGGGCGTCACCGATTCACTCGTGCGACTCTCTGTGGGCGTCGAGGATGTGCGCGATCTCATTGACGATTTGGAGAGCGCATTGAAAGCGATTGCCTAGCGCGGCCCTGCCGTTTGCGCAGCGACCACTCGCCCGGGCCGTCAAGCTGGCTATCTTCCCTGCCAAATGGGCAGCACCTTTGGTCAGCTCTTTCGCGTCACCACTTTTGGTGAATCGCACGGCGGCGGCGTGGGCGTGGTGGTCGACGGTTGTCCGCCGAATATCGAAATTTCCGCGACCGATATTCAGAGCGATCTGGACCGGCGTCGGCCGGGCCAAAGCCGCGTCACCACGCAGCGGAAAGAAAAAGACCGATGCGAAATTCTCGCGGGCGTTTTTGAAGGAAGATCATTGGGCACGCCCATCGCCATGGTGGTGCGCAACGAAGATGCTCGCCCCGATGACTACGCCGAGATCGCGGAGAAATTTCGCCCTTCACATGCCGACTTCACTTACGAAGTAAAATTCGGGGTCCGCAACTGGCAGGGCGGCGGCCGCGCCTCGGCCCGGGAAACCATCGGGCGAGTAGCCGCGGGAGCGGTCGCCAAAAAGATATTGGCCTCCTTGTACAGCAATTTCGAAATTGTCGCTTACGTAACGCAAGTGGAGCAGGTGGTGGCCGTTGTTGACCGTTCGGCCGTGAAGCAAGCCGATGTGGAAAAAAATGTTCTTCGCTGCCCGGATGAAGTGGCGGCGAGGGCAATGGTTGCGCTCATTGAACGCGTCCGCGCCGAAGGTGACTCGTTAGGCGGAGTGATCGAATGCGTCGTGCGCGGGATTCCGCCCGGACTCGGCGATCCGGTTTTCGACAAGCTGGACGCGGATCTGGCCAAGGCGATGCTGAGCATACCTGCCACCAAAGGATTTGAAATCGGCTCCGGTTTCGCGGCCACGCGCATGCTAGGTTCACAGCATAATGATCCATTCGAAATCCGCGGCGGACGGATTCGTACGGCAACAAACAATTCCGGCGGCATCCAGGGCGGAATCAGCAATGGGGAAGACATTTTTTTTCGCGTCGCGTTTAAGCCACCAGCCACGATTGCCCTCCGGCAAAGAACGGTGACGCGTTCGAAGAAGGAAACTGCGCTGGCAGCGCGTGGGCGTCATGACCCGTGTGTGGTGCCGCGCGCCGTGCCCATCGTCGAAGCCATGGCCGCGTTGGTCCTGTGCGATCATACTCTGCGGCAAAGAGCGATCGCCCCGGACAATCGTGGGAGCAAACCAGCCGGCGCAAAGGCCAAGCAGTCCCGGTCACGGGCTAGAGGTTGACGACCGCGCAGAAGTGATGAGCCTCTTGGCTGCCGTTCATTTCGCAATTGACTCTCCGGCATCCACCGATGCGTCCCTGGCCGGCTCGCTCGGTTGGCAAATAGTGTTCGTTTCCTTTGCCGTCATTCTGATTTTGTTCGAGTTCATTCGTGGCTGGCGCCTGGGTTTGATGCGCCAGATCGCGCGCCTTGGCGGCGTCGGGGCTGCCTGTGCAGCCGGATATTTCGGCCATCGCATTTTCGTTCCAATCTGGCGATCGTTTTTGAAACTGCCTGATCCGGTGCTCTCCATCCTCTCCGGCGCGGCTTTGGCCCTGGCGACGTACGCGGCGGTCAATGGCCTCGGAGCGATCTTATTCAGGCGCACCTCGCAGCTTGACTCTTTCCTGGCGCGATGGATCTCCGGTTTGGCCGGCGCAGTTGTTGGAATATTTTTTGGTTTGTTCATTTTGCTGCTGGTTATGGTGAGCCTTCGCGCCGCAGGCGCGATGGCCGAGGGGCGATTGCGCAGCGGCGCGCCCTCGGATGCCGCAGCCGCTTCAGGCGTGTCGCGGCCGCTCGAAGCGCGGCGGCGTCTCCTGAGCGATAATGAGGATGAATCGGCGGCACTCGCCGCGTCTCTGATGAGGCTGAAGAATTCAGTGGAGCGCAGTCTTCTGGGGAACGCGCTCAGGCAGCTGGACCCTGTTTCGCAAAACAGTTATGAAACGCTCGGAAAATTTGCGGCGGTGCTTTCGAATCCGGAGCGGCTGCGGCGATTCCTGTCGTTCCCCGGTGCGCATCAACTCAGCGAGCATCCAAAAATCGCAATTTTACGCGACGATCCTGAAATCGCCGAGGCTGTTGCGCACGGGCGGTTTTTGGACTTGCTTCAGAATCCGCGCATCATCGAAGCGGCAAATGATCCCGTGATCGCTGAGCGGATCAAAAAGTTCCAGTTTGAGGAGGCGCTCGATTATGCGCTGGGGCAGGATTCGTCGAGGCGTGAAAGCGTTGCGCCGTTGAAGCGGAAGCCGTTTTAACGCTTTCACGCTGCGAGCCTTCAACGAATATTGAGAGAAAATGAATTACCTCGCCACCATCGGCCTGGAGGTGCACGTTCAGCTCAAAACGCGTTCCAAGATGTTTTGCGCCTGTCCGGTTGAATTTGGCGCCAAACCGAACACGCATACCTGCCCGGTCTGCTTGGGATTTCCCGGCGCGTTGCCGGTGATGAATCATGAAGCGCTGCGCCTGACGGTGCTCACCGGCTTGATGCTCGGATGCGAGATTGCGCCGGTCGCCAGGTTCGACCGAAAAAATTATTTCTACCCCGATCTGCCAAAAAATTATCAGATTTCGCAATACGACATGCCGCTTTGCGCCGGCGGCGCCGTGCCGTTGCACGAATTGGCTTATCCGACTGATGCACAGAAAAACATTTCCGATCCGCAAAGGGATGTGCGCCTGGTCCGCATTCACCTCGAGGAAGATGTCGCCAGGAGTTTTCATTTCGAGAACAGCACGGGGATCGATTTCAATCGGGCCGGCACGCCGCTGATGGAAATCGTGACGCAACCGGAAATTCATTCGCCGGAAGAGGCGTTCGCGTTTTTAACGGCGTTGCGACAAATTTTGATCTACGGCGGAGTGAGCGATGTCGATATGGAGAAGGGACAGCTCCGCTGCGATTGCAATGTCTCTGTGCGCCCGGAAGAACAAACCGAGCTGGGCGCAAAAATCGAGATCAAAAATCTGAACTCCATCAGCGGGGTGCGGCGGGCGCTTGCGCACGAGATGCGGCGCCAGATCCGCGCGCTGGAGCGCGGCCAAAGGCTGGAACAGGAAACGCGCGGCTGGAACGATGCGGCGGGCGAGACCTTCCTCATGCGCACAAAAGAGTTCGCCCATGATTATCGCTATTTCCCTGATCCCGATCTTGTACCGGTGAAAACGGAGGCGCTGCTGGCCGACGTGCGCGACCGCGTGCCGGAGTTGCCAAAGGCAAAACGGGCGCGCTTTGTGCAGCAATATCAGGTGAGCCCGTACGACGCGGCGGTTCTGGCCAACGATCTCCGCCTGGCTCGGTATTTTGAAGCGGCAGCCAAAGGCGCAAAGAAACCGAAGAACATTGCAAACTGGATTTTGAACGATCTGCAGAATGCGCTTGGCGCGGCCGGCATGACGATTGACGCTTGCCCAATTCCGCCCGAGGCGCTCGATGAACTGGTTAATCTCATCGACACCGGGCAAATCAGTGGCAAACAGGGCAAGGAAGTGTTTGCCGAAATGTTTGCGACCGGTAAGAGCGCGTCTGCAATCGTGAAGGAGAAAGCGATCGAACAATTAAGCGACGCGGGCGCCATCGAGAAACTGTGCGACGACGTGATTGCCGCAAACCCGAAACCGGTGGCGGATTTCAAGGCCGGCAACCTTGCGTCGCTGAATTACCTCAAGGGCCAGGTGATGAAATTATCCGGAGGCAAAGCCAACCCGCAGATGGTGGGCGAAATTCTGCAAAAAAAATTACAGGCATAGCCGCATTTGCGGCCGGGGTGGCCGAACCCGGCGGCTGCCGGCGTGGCGAAATGATCCTGTGGCCACAATGAAAATCCTTATCGCTCCGGATAAATTTAAAGGTTCGCTAACCGCCCGCGAGGTTGCGCAAAGTGTCGCCAGAGGATTGAGCGACGTGTTGCAGCACGCGGTTATTGAAATCGTTCCCATGGCCGACGGCGGCGAAGGGACTGCGGAGGCCATTTGTAACTCGTTAGGCTGCGCGTGGGTCGATTGCTGCGCGCACGACCCGCTCGGACGCGTTATCGACGCGCGTTACGGCTGGCTGGACGAGGAAAAACTTGCCGTCATGGAAATGAGCGAAGCCGCCGGAATGCGCCGGTTAACCGTGGAGGAACTCGATCCCATCCGCGCCAGCACCTTTGGCGTGGGTGAAATGCTTCTCGATGCAACCATGCGCGGGGCGCGCCAGATTATCATTGGCCTGGGCGGCAGCGCCACAAACGACGGCGGCTTTGGCATGGCTCGCGCGCTGGGATTCGGATTCGAATACGAACGACGACACAAACAGCTGCCAGAGCAGGTAACGGATTTGCTGCGGCTGGCCGGAATCACCAAACCGCAGGGCTTGAATTTGCCGAAGATTACCGCGGCAGTGGATGTGCAGAATCCGCTGCTCGGCGCGAACGGCGCGACGCGGGTTTTTGGCTCGCAAAAAGGGGCGAGCGAAAGGGATCTGCAAATGCTGGAACGCGCGCTCACCAGAATGGCCGACGTTGTAGCCAGGGCCTTTGGTTTTGATTATCGCGATGAACCGGGCGCCGGTGCAGCGGGCGGCCTTGGTTTTGGCCTGATGAGTTTTTGCGGGGCGCAAATCCGGCTGGGATTCGACGTTGTAGCCGAAGCGGTCGGCTTGGAATCAAGGATGAGGGAGGCCGAAGTTGTGATTACGGGCGAGGGGAGTTTGGACCGTCAAACTCTGGAGGGCAAAACCCCGGCAGGCGTGGCGCGGCTGGCGCGAAAACTTGGCAAACCGGTATGGGCGATTGTGGGACGCAGTGATGACGATCCACAAGTGAGTGCCTTATTCCACGGAGTTTTAACGCTCGACCGACGCGGGCTGGGCCGAGAGCAACAGATGCAGCGTGCCGCCGAGCTTTTGCGCGACGAGGCGCGCGCCCTGGCAAAACAGTTGCAGCGCTGCGCCTTTTAACGGCAACTCTTATCCCGATTTCTTCACGTTCCGCGGATCGTCCGCTGGGTTGACGTAGTTGATCTGCCAGGGCCCGACGCCGTGGATTTGGATCACCGTGGCGCCTTCAAACCACGCCGCGTGTTTCATTCCAGCCGGCCAAAAGCCAAATGTACCGGCAGGGAGAGTTTTCGCTGCGCTGCGATCAAGCTTCTCGCCCGCCGCCAACAACATCGTTCCGGAAATGACAGTCAGGCGTTCGGTCTTGGGATGCGTGTGTGGCGGGATGTGATAGCCGTCTGGCAGTTGAAGCCGCATCACGAACGGGCCTTCCTTTGTCGGGTCACCTTCCAACGCGGCCATCTTCGCGCCGGCCGGCAATGAGGGCGGCCCACTTTTCCACTCGATGGTTGACGGAGGATACAGCTGCATATCCGGCGACTGCGTCTCGGCGAACATTCGCGCCTGACAAAACGCGCAGGCTAAAAGCGCCACCGAAACAGAATGAACAATGGTTTTCATGAATGCACTATGGTGCTGGCCTTCACGCACGCAAATGATTCAGTAAAATTCCCGGTAGCGCTTTGCCGATTCGACATAGCTCCACGCCCAGCGGGCGATGTCCCTTTGTTCATCGAGCGTGAGTTGCCGCCGGATCTTTGCCGGCGACCCCAGCACGAGCGAACCGGGAGGGATTTTGGTTCCAATGGTGACCAGAGCATTTGCTCCGACGATGGAACGCGCCCCGATTTCGACATCATCGAGGATCACAGAGCCCATGCCTACGAGCACTTCGTTGTCGATCCTGCAAGCGTGGACAATGGCGGTGTGCCCAATAGTGACCAGTTCGCCCACTGTGGTGGGATAATTTGTGTCCAAATGAATAACGGCGTTGTCCTGGACGTTTGACCGCGGTCCGATGATGATCCGGTTGATATCGCCGCGCAGTACCGCGCCGAACCAAACGCTGGATTCTTCTTCGAGAATCACGTCGCCCACCACCGTCGCCCCGGGAACCACAAAGGCGCTGGAATGGATTGTGGGACCTTTTTTCAAACGCGGAAGGAGCCCCGCGTGTCCAGTTGGCAGTGAATCAGGTTCGATGTGCATCCGTAAAACTCCTACTACTCCGGGCGGGCTGTCGAGCAACATCGAAGCGCCGAAAAGATTTTGCCCTAGATCTTCTCGCTCCAGTTCGAACGCCAGCTTGCCCGCTTTCCAGAATCTGATTTCTTATCTTCGCGCTTGAGCGATTATAGCTTCCGCATGGAGTTCCCGCCAGACGAGCTAACACCTTTTGTTTTCTCCGATCCCACGGGCAAACGCTGGCCCCGGCTGCGTCTTTGTCTGTTGATCGCCGGCGTCATCTGTTTCCTGGGCGCCGTGCTGTTTGTGCAGACGCTTTTTGTCGCGCCAAAGATGAATGTGCCCTTCTCCCTGCGGCAGTTAAAAGGTCAGCTAAAAAAATTGCAGAAAGAGAATCCGGCCGGTTCCACTTCGACAAGCTCGCTGCTCTGGCAAAAATTTGCTGCGGCGCGCCAAGCGGCCAGGAAGCTTGTGTACACGGCGCCCGCTCCGACGCCGCGTCCCCGCAAAAAGGCGCCCGGTGGCGAAGTGCGCCTGGCATTTTATGTTAACGGCGATCCGTACAGTTATGCATCGCTTCAGGAACACGCGGGGCAGATCACCCACTTGTGCCCGGAATGGATGGCGGTGATCAACGGTCTGGGGGAGTTGCAGATTGACGCCGATGCGCGGCTGCCAAAGTTCGCCGCAAACAAGGGCATCGCACTGCTCCCGCTGCTGACGAATCTGGTCGGCGACACCTGGCAGCCAGAGGCGATTGAAAATCTGGCGCACGGCCCGCCCGAGCGGCAGAATCTTTTCATCCAACGCGTGTTGACACAGTTGCGCGGCGCCAAAGCCGCTGGCGTGATGATCGACTGGCAACAGATCGATCCCGCGTACAAAGCGGATGTTACCGCATTGATCGACAAGCTCGGCGACGCATTGCACGACGATAACAAAGAACTCTGGCTGTGTGTGCAACCAGGCCAGGAACTCGATTACATCGATTTCGACAAGCTCGCCGATAACGTGGATCGCTTTGTAGCCATGTTATTCGACGAGACGTCCGACACTGATCCACCCGGCCCGCTGGCGTCGCGCTCCTGGTTTGAAGGTTGGTTGCACGTGTTGCTTGAAGATATGGATCCCGCTCAATGGATCGTCGTCCTGGGCAGCTACGGATACGACTGGGTGATCGGAGGTAAAAAGGCCGAGACCATCAGTTTCCCGGAAGTCATGAGCCGCGCCAGCGACGCGGAGATCGAGAACGTGGAGGTCAAAGGGCCCGGCTACAGCCCCTATTTTTATTTTGAAGATGGCGACAAGGAACACGCAGTGTGGTTCCTGGACGTGATGACCTTTCTCAATGAACTGCGCGAAGTGCGCGAGCAGAAGGCAGGCGGTTTTGGGTTGTACCGGCTGGGCAGCGAGGATCCGGCAGTCTGGGAGGCGCTCAACGCGCCGCGCGATTTCCGTTTCGACGAGCAAACACGGCGCGCGCTGGAGCTGCTCAAGGCGACTGACACCATCGCCGACGTCGGCGAGGGCGACATCGTGACCGTCGATGAGGCCCGAGCCGATGGCAAACGCACCTTCGCCGTTGATAGCGACGGTTATCTGACCGTGAAATATGTGAAGTTTCCAGAGTTCCCGACTCTTTACCATCAGGGCGCCGGTGGCGAACACCAGGTGGCCATCACTTTCGATGATGGGCCCGACCCCCGGTGGACACCAAAGATTCTGGACATTCTCAAGACCGCCAATGTGAAGGCCACCTTTTTCCTGGTAGGCGTGAACGCGGAGCGTTATCCCGGCTTGGTGCGGCGCATCGTCGCCGAAGGCCACGAGATTGGCAACCACACCTATTATCATCCCAATCTGGCGCTCTGCTCGCCGGAGCACATCCGGCTGGAGCTCAACGCCACACAGTTGCTACTGGAGACCATCACCGGTCGCGCCACGACATTGTTTCGGCCGCCGTACGCAGCCGATACCAGCCCCTCGCAGGTTAGCGAACTGACGCCGCTGCGAATCGCCGAAGAGCTCAATTACATGGCGGTGATGGAAAGCATCGATCCGGAGGATTGGGCGCGACCGGGGGCCGACATTATCCTGCGCAGGATTAAACAACAACGCCGCGACGGCAGCATCATCCTCCTGCACGACGCCGGCGGCGATCGTTCGCAGACGGTCGAAGCGCTGCCTCATATTTTGGATTGGTTGCGCGCACGAGGGGACACCATCGTGCCCATCAGCGCTCTGCTGGGCACGACTCGCGACGCGGTTATGCCGCCATTAAAACAGACCGATCAATCGCTCACGCGGCTGGTCAGCAGCGCCGGTTTTCGCGTGTATCACGGAATTGAGGAGTTCCTCTGGGCCTTCATGATCGTGGCGACTGCGCTGGTGGTTGTGCGCACGTTGATTGTCATCTGGTTGGCCTATCGATTTCGAAGACAGCCGCGCGCAGATTTTATCCAGCCGGCGAGCGTCGTCATTGCTGCGTACAACGAAGGCAAAGTGATCGCTGGCACGCTGCGCGCTTTGCTGGCGACTGATTACAAAGGCGCGTTGGAAGTCATCGTGGTGGACGACGGATCGACGGACAAAACCGCGGCGGAAGTGGAGCGCTTTGCGGCTGCCGACCGGCGTGTGCGCCTGCTGCAACAGAGCAATCGCGGCAAGGCCCGCGCATTGCAGCGGGGCCTCACTGCGGCGCGACATGGCATCATCGTTTTCATCGACGCCGATACTCAATGCCAGTGCGACACACTCTCGCGGTTGCTGGAACCGTTTGCCGACGAAAAGGTCGGCGCCGTGTCCGGCCATGCCAAAGTCGGCAATTTGCGCACGTTCATTGCCCGCTGTCAGGCGCTGGAATACACGTGCGGTTTCAATCTCGATCGGCGCGCTTACAATCGGTGGAATTGTCTCACGGTTGTGCCCGGGGCCATCAGCGCCATCCGCAAAGATGCCATCGACAAGGCAGGCGGGTTGAGCGTGGAAACATTGGCCGAAGACACCGACCTGACGCTTGCTCTGCACAGGCAACGCCAGCGCATTGTTTACGCGCCGGACGCCATCGCCTGGACGGAAGCGCCCGAGTCGGTGCTGGCGCTGGCGCGACAACGGTTCCGCTGGGCCTACGGCACTCTGCAATGTTTGTGGAAACATCGCGACATGGTGTTCAACTGGAAATACGGCGCTCTGGGCTGGTTCAGCTTGCCCAGCGTCTGGTTTTTCCAGATTATTCTCGTGGCCATTACGCCCATGGTCGATTTGTTCCTCCTGGCTTCGCTGCCGTTCGGGGCGTGGAGCGCCGTGATGCCCTTTGTCGTCATCTTTCTGCTCATGGACGTGTTGCTGGCTACGCTGGCCTGCGCCCTGGAGCGCGAACCGCTCGCGCGTGCGCTGCGCATTTTGCCGATGCGTTTGATCTATCGTCCCATGCTCAGCTACTGCATCTGGAAAGCCATTGTGCGCGCCGTCAAAGGCGCCTGGGTCAGCTGGGGGAAACTGGAGCGGACCGCCAGCGTGCCGGTGAAGGCCTAGACAATTTTTGGCCGCGCACTCCTGCGCCGGCAATCGGCCCCTAAAGCTTTCGGGGTGGGTTGCCATCGCGCCACGCCCGGGCTTGATTTGCTTTTCTGTCAAAAGTTCATGTGGAATTGTGGTCCCTATCAGAAAGTCAGTCACAGCCACGGATCCCGATTCGTATCTGGCCTCTCTGGCCGGCTGGCAGCGTGCCACGGTGGGAAGTTTGCGGTCCGTGGTCCGCAAAACGGTTGATGTGGACGAGGAAGTCAAGTGGGGACATCTGGTTTTTTTCTTTAACGGGCCGGTGCTGTTGATCCGCGCGGAAGACAAGCGCGTGTTGTTTGGTTTCTGGAGAGGGCAACGGTTGCGCAGCATTGAGCCCCGGCTCAAGGCCAGCGGAAAGTATGAGATGGCCACAGTTGAATTACGCGAAGGCGACACGATTGCGCCGGCTATTGTGCGGCGGCTGGCAAAACAGGCGGTAGCGTTGAACAGGAAGCTGGGCGACCCGAGGCTGGCGGCGAAAGAAAAGCGCCAGAAACCTCAAGCAAGGTAACGCAAAGAGATTCGCTTTCTCCGCTTGACGGAGAGAATCACCGGACCGCGCAAATTTTTGCTCCATGTGCGGATCGGTAAGCCTGCGGGTTAGAGCTGGTGGGCAATCTCAGTCTGAAATTGCTCCGCGCAAAACGGTGAGCGAATACGGCGGCAGATCGTACCACGCGGATGCGTTCCGCGTAACGCGCGCGGGCGGAAGACTTCGGATTGGGCGACCGTTTGATCCGTCATCGTGCCACAAATATTGTTTGCCCGAAAACTGAACGATATCGATCGGTCCATTGAACTGCATCTGCCTACGGTTGGCTGAGAGGTTGAACCGCACGCTCAGGCGGGCCGGGCGACGGGGATGTTTGTTAATTGCCAGCAAAGCAAAGCGCTTATCGGGTCGTCGCACTGCGTAAACGCTAGTGGCCCGCGATAGCGTCGGGTCTCTGGGTTTAACGTCTACGGGCAAAACCTCGTGAATGCCGTCAACAGGTTGCATCCACTCCCCGGTTATGAGCCGGGCGGCGTGGTACGCCGAGAGATGGTTCAACTCGCCGCTGCCGGGAACTAGCTGCAACATCATCAGGTTGCCCCAGGAACATTTAAGCTCGTCTTGTAGAAAGTTGGGCTCGTAACCGTACAGGTAAGCTTTCGAACCGCCCGCTGTCAGAAATATGCCAACAGTGTCCGCATCGAAGAGAGCGGCCTGGATATCGACCTCGGCGCGTCCCGAAAAAACCGAGTAACCGTACTCGGTCATGAGCCAGGGGATCGTGCGCGGCACGCCGTCGGCCTGCAAACTCGCCAGGACTTTGCGCAGACGAGCAGGAATCTCCACTAACTGCGGCGCAGGATCGGCGCAAACGTTGTCGAAAGGGTAAAATTCAAACGAGAAAAAATCGAACGGGACATTCGCCCTGCGCACATATTTAAGGAATCGATTCATCCAGGAACGATTGCCCGACGCGTCCGGCCAGGTGAGCAGTTGGTCTTCGAAATTTTGCAGACTCGGGCCGCCAAGCTTGAGGCGGGGATTGAGACTGACGATGCGGCGGGCAATTTCGGTATAAAGCGCGGCGTAATCTTCCGGGGTCGCCCACTGTCCGTCGGGTTCTTCGCCCAGTTCGATTCCCTCCAGACTGTAATTGCGGCGCAGCAGGTAATGAATTTCCGCGGCGGCGTTCTCCGGAGTGTCGTATAAAACGCCCACCGGCACCAGGGTCGGCAAATTGTTCGTGAGCGAGCTTTGCAGAATGAAATCTAACCCCGGTTGCTCGATGTTGGCGTCAACGTCTTCGGCGCGATGCCAGGGGTCGGTGGATGAAACGTAGATCAGCGTCTGCCGATGCCTGTCCGGCGCGTGCTGAATGTAATCATGCAGGACGCCGCTTCGATCCACGGCGCCGAGTTCGATCTCGCCGATGGCGAAACCCAACCGGTCGCGAATGTCGGTGGACGATTGCGTGGCGGTTCGCGAACCGTGGTTCATTACCACGCGCACAAACCGGACCGACCGCGGTCGCTTGCTCAGGCGAATGAGTTCGTCGCCGCCGTGGCCATTTTCAACTATTCCGTTGGGAAACGGCAGCCAGTCTTGGTGATCTTCGGGGTGCAGATGCATCGGATCATTCCCCGGCCAGTATTCCACGCGATAGCGAATGGCGTAGGGTGCGCCCCAGTGTACCTGGATGGCGTTGACCGGCTGGCGCGCGCCAAGATCAATCACCAACCATTGCGGATGGGCCCCTTCCGGTTCACCCGTAAAATACGCGTCGAGATATGGGTTGCTTTTCCAAAACGATCCGGGGTCGCCATCGGCGATGCGCGAGTATCCGTCGTCGTTAGCCTGGTCGATTGTGTTTCCCCGGCGGGGTAATCGATAGCCATGGGAAAGCGTGATCGGCTCGCCCGGTGAATCGTCCGAGACCCAGTAGCCCCGCTGATGAACCGCGTCGCTCCAGGTTCCGCGCGGATTCCAATGCCAAACTTCCTCGGCCAGCTCCGTGCGCAGTCGATAAGTGAGCGGTCCAAACCCAGCCGAGCGCATCGCGGCGATGTTTTTGTCCGTGAACATCTGCGCGCATTCGCCTTGTTCGTGACCGTCCACCCCTGCGCCCAGCACTTGCATGGGCAGGCATCGATTTGCGGGATGATCTGCCAAAACCTCCGCGACCACATCGAACGGCTTTTCAGCCGGGCGCGCGTCGCATTGCCAGGCGGGCTGCAGACAAATGATAGCAGCAAGCGGCGATGCTCGGATAACTCGCGCCAGAGTTTTCGCGAAACAGGCATGATCGCTTGACCCATGCGGCGCAAACCGCTCGAGGCCGAGTTTGAGTGCCGCGCCCTCTTTACTGTTGCGCTTTCTCCAGTTGCTTCCTGATCTGGTCTTTCTCGCGGCGCACATCTTTCAAGTGGCTCTCCAGATAAGGCAACTGTGAGGCCATAGGATTTGGAACTTTCTGACGGCGGCGTCCGAGCGCCTGCCAGGAGGCTGGTCGCCGCGCTTCTCCGATACGCAGCAGCAGTTCGTCTTCCTGCCGCTGAAGCTCCTGATAGCGAATCTGCAATGCCCCAATTGTCTCCTGTTGCTTGCGGGCTGATTCCACGGCGGCGCGTCGTTCAGCGAGCATCTTGTTATTTCCCTCTGCTTCCTGCCGCAAAATTTCGTCCTGCTGCTTGCGAGCCTGTTCCAAAGCGGCGCCTTGTTGGGCGGAGTAATCCGCAGCCTTTTGGGGGTTGTAAGCGAAGCGTTCCTGAACATCTCTGGGAAGCTCTGTGAAGTAGAGTTTTGATATCCCCGATTTGGTCTTTACCACGATGCCGTCCGGTTCGACCCGGGTCACAGCCGCGTTCTTGTATTCTTTTCCGTTGAGCGTCTTAAAATCGTCAGACCACGCAATCGATGCGCAGCCGAAAAATAGAAACCCAAGGATTCGCGCGTTCATGGGAAATTACCGCAGCGCGTGACTCCTCTTGGCATATTCGGGATTCATCGGTCAATGAGAATTTTGCCAGCCACCCAGCACCAGGGGACTGAAGATTCGTTTCCGCGGACGCTGGACAGACATATTTTTTGCGGAGAGTTTGCCGAGCTAATGCGCAGGCATGCAATTGTTGCAGCGGTCATCGCTGTGTATGCGTCAAGTTTTCTTTATGGATGCCGTCGGGAGGCAACCCATCAGCGCCCGGATCCCAACGGTCCCTTGGAGGTCGTGATCCCCGAACACGGCGCTTACACCGGCGCGTTCATGGATTTTGGCGACGCCGAAGACGATGTAACGCTGGAAACGATCGAGGAGTTTGAGCAACTGGTGGGCAAACACCAGGCCATTATCGCTTCATCCAGCTACTGGGGAGAACAGAATTTCCCACTCAATAATTTTAATGTCATCTGGCGGCACGGTTCTTTGCCGCTGGTTTTCTGGTCTCCCTGGGACAAGCCGTACGAAGAAGATCACGGACCGGACAAATTCAGCTTGACTGAGATTCTCGCGGGCAAATGGGACACATACATCGACGCGTGGGCGGAGGCTGCGCGCAACTTTGGCCATCCCTTGATTGTGGTCTTTGGTGTGGAAATGAACGGCACCTGGTTCCCATGGTCGGGCGCATACTACGGAGGCGCGCAATGGGATCCGCAGCGGAACAACTGGAAGGGGCCCGAGACGTTTCGCCGGGCTTATCGCTATGTCGTGGATCGAGTCCGTGCGCGCGGCGCATCCAACATTAAATGGATGTTTCACACCAACAATTACCCTTACCCGTACGAAACATGGAACTGCGCCCCGGCTTACTATCCCGGCTCCGCCTACGTCGATTGGCTGGGCTTGAGCGTTTACGGACAGCAATACAAGGATGAACCCAACCCCGACATTCCTTCGCTGGTGGACTGGCCGTATGAGGAGATGTGCCGCCTTGATCCAAAAAAGCCGGTTATGATCGCCGAGTGGGCTACAGGAGAATTTCCGCATTCCACCGCCGGCGGTGGATTGGGCAAAGCGGCTTGGATCCGCCAGGCGCTGGAGTGTTTTCGCACGCGATATCCGCGGCTCAAAGCGGCCATCTACTGGCATGAACGCTGGCAGAACGCCGATGGATCCTACAGCAATCTGCGCGTGAATTCCTCAGTGGAAGCCCTGGATGCTTACCGGCAAGGCGTCGCCAATCCCTATTGGCTTGGGAATCTGATCCTGCGAGCCATCCCCAGAGAGTAATAGTCGCTGGCAGACGGCCGGATCCGCTTCAGGCGAAATTTTCTTAGACAAAGTCGGCAACTGGCGGCGTCTTCAAAAGCAGAGACCGTGAACAGGTCATGGAGAATACCGGTCGCCATGAGGATTGGAAGAGTTGTTTTTCTGAGATCGCGCCCGGCCTTCTGCTCTTTGCCCGGCAGTGGGTGCGCTCTGCGGCGGACGCTGAAGACATTGTTCAGGAAGCTTTCGTCAAGTTTTGGAGACGCAATCACAACATCAAAAATCGCGCCCTGCTTTACGCAGCGGTGCGGTCGCTCGCGCTGGATTTTGTCCGGCGAGACAGCCGCCGCGCCAGGCGGGAAGCCGGGGTGCGGGCTGAAGCGGAAGAGTTTGTGGAGCCGCATTTTGAGTTTGACGATGAGACACAACTGGCGCTGGCGCACGCCGTCGATCAGTTGCCGCAGGAACAGCGAGAGGTGCTGGTCATGAAAATCTGGAACGAATTGACGTTTGTTGAGATTGCGAAGGTTCTGGGCATTTCCCAAAACACTGCGGCGTCGCGCTATCGATACGCGCTACTGGCCTTGAAAAGAATGTTGCAACCGCAATGAGAGATTTGTCGGAAATCGAGAACGAACTGAGAAAGCTGCGACCCAAGCAGCCGTCGCCCATTCTCCTTGAGCGGGTCGCGGAGGCAATCGGCGGACGGGATGCGCAGGCCGCGTCTGCCGGGCGGCCCTCAGCAGCGCCTCACGTGTTTCGGAATTGGTTGTCGTTGGGCGCCGGCCTCGCCGCAGCGGCAATTCTTCTTTTGCTCACGCTGATGGGAATGGGAGATGGCAAGCGCTTCGTGAACGAGGTCTCGTCGATTTCGCCCGGCCGCGAGACAGAGCGCGCGTTGGCCGCTCGCGGCGAAAGGCGGTCGATGGCGGAATCGACGTTGCGCCACCGGTTCATTCCCGCCGGCGCAACTCGTGTGGTGTACGACGCGCGTGACGAAGGTCTGCAGTTTGTGGCCGGCTCTGCTCAGCCGTTGCGGCGTCTTCGCTACCAGGTGCAGCAGACGTTGCAATGGCGCGATCCGGCGACGGGTGCTTCAATCCGTGTCTCTTATCCCAGTGAGGAGATACTTCTTCTGCCGGTTTCAGGTCAATGAACACGAAACACGATTCCGAGGCTTTTTTTAAAAAAAATTAGCCACACATGATCATCATGAAATCCAAACTTAATCCTGCCATCGCAGTGATCGCACTCCTGCCGGCCGCGGCAATCGCTCAGACGCCTCCGCCGTCGTCGCCGGAGCCGCCACCGGCTCAACAATTTTCTGGACCGCCTGGTCACGAGAAACCGTCGCAGGTTTCGCTCACATTCCTCGGTGTGGAGACGTCCCCCGTGCCCGCAGTCGTCAGCGAACAGTTGGGCTTGACGAAAGGGCTGGGTCTGGTGGTTGATTACGTGGTTCCCAATAGTCCCGCAGCTGCCGCGGGCCTTCAGCCCAATGACATCCTGAGAATGTTGAACGACCAGATTCTGGTCGAACCGGCTCAGTTGAGGAAACTGCTGCAGACTTTTTCGGAAGGCGCCGAAGTGACCCTGACCTTCTTGCGCAAGGGACAGGAGCAAAAGGTCACGGCGAAGCTTGCCAAAAAGCAAATGTCGCAACGCCATTGGTGGAGCGATGAACACGATTGGCCTCTGAATTTCGATGAACATGGCGATTTCGGCGAGCAAATGCGCGCGATGAAACAACAATTGCGGGAACAACTCGGGAACGCGGTCGATGTGATGCGCGAAGCGGCAATCAAGGCCGGCGATCGCGCGCGCCGTGCCCGGGACGACGCGCGCCGCGCCGGCTCCAGATTGAAAATCGTCACCGACGCGAACGGAGAATTCCGGACCACAAAAATCGACCTCGGCGGCGCGGAAATCGTTTTTCGCGATGACAAGGGGGAAATGAAGTTGCAAACCGTGAACGGGAAAAAACTGCTGACAGCCAGAGATCCTCGGGGCAATCTGATTTTCAGCGGCCCGGTGGAGACCGAGGAGGATCTACAGAAGTTGCCGGCCGCTGTTCGGCAGCGGTACGAAAAATTCAAGCAGGATGAACTTCCTGCCGTGGAATTGCCGCAGGATGTCGATGAGCAAAACGTATCCGGTGCGGACCACGCCGGCGGAAAAGAGTTGAAGCTCCCGCCAACATCATTTTCTTTGGTCTTTCACAAGCCCGAAAGGCTGTTGTGATTGACTCGTATTTGATGCAGAGGAGGGACTCCGCCGGGCTTCCTTAGCCTGGTGCAGCCGGCCCCGGATCTGGTGCCGGCGCGCCGCCCGGCGGAGTCTTCATTTTCTGAAACGCGCGCGGCTTGAGGTCAGTTGGGATCCGGCAATCATCCCTGCCGTGCGCGCTAAAATATTGGCGATCATTGGAATTTTAATTGCCTTCGGCGCTCCGGAGCTGCCGAGCTCACGGCTCACGGGACCGGGCCCCGGTCTTGCGGCCGACGTGGAAAAGTTTTTTGTTCGGCATCCCCTGCGGCATCGTGACGGTGGTCGGCGTGGTTTTTATCTACACCGTGATCTTTCCCGCGCTCCATTTTCGCGTCGCTGCCGAGGCCATGGCCGGAATTTTGAAGACTCCGTTCTGGTTTCGGCTGCTGCTGGTAACGCGCGGGGCGGTGTTTGAGGAAATTTGTTATTGCGGATATCTGATATCCAATCGAGCGAATTACAGAACTATCGGGCTCGGGCTCGCGCTGGCTGGCTGCGCTGATTTCGTGGGCGGTCTTTACCCTGGCACACCTGGCGTTCCGGGGCTGGGCACAATTGGTCGTGGCCGCTTTCGGCGGGCTTCTTCTCACTCTTTTATATGTCTGGCGGCGCGATCTGGCCGGCAATGCAATCGCTCACTTCGTCGCCGATGGCGCGGGATTTTTTGCTGGTCTAAGGCGAATCGCGGAGAGTTTTCTTGTCGCGAGGGAGCGCTCGGCTTTATAAAACTCTTGTGTGAACACCCGCGTTATCGCGGCATTCGTTTGGGTGACGCTGCTGGCGGGCGGGGAGTTTTTACATGGGCAAACAGCTTTGCCTTCCGCTTCGCCGGCTCTTGAGCAGCGGGTTGCCGACTTGGAAGCGTACGTGAACAATGCAGAGCGCGGCGCCGACGCCGGAGCGTGGATTCGCTCGAACATCGCAGGTCCCGGTCCTGCGTACAACGCTTGGATGATGACCTGCGCGGCGCTGGTGCTGTTCATGACGCTGCCCGGGCTGGCGCTTTTTTATGGCGGTCTTGTCCGGGTGAAAAATGTTCTTTCCGTGCTGGCGCAATGTCTGGGGATTGCCGGACTGGTGACCATCCTTTGGTGGTTGGCCGGATACTCGCTGGTGTTTTCCCGGGGCTCACCGTTTCTGGGCGGTTTGCGCTTTGCATTTCTTCGGGGCGTCGATGCGCATCCCAATGGCGATTACTCCCACTGGGTTTCGCAAAACGTGTTCGCCATGTATCAACTGATGTTTGCCATCATTACGCCTGCCCTGATCGTTGGCGCCGTGGCCGAACGGATCAAATTCGCTGCAGTGCTCGTCTTTGTGGGGCTTTGGATGTTTGTGGTCTATTTTCCCGTTGCCCATATGGTCTGGGGCATCGATGGCTGGATGAATGGCGTTTGGAATCCTGTGGCGAAAATCACGGCCATCGATTTTGCAGGAGGCACCGTCGTCCACATGTCCTCTGGTTGGTCGGCGTTGGTCCTTTGCATTCTGCTGGGGCACAGAGTGGGATTTGGAAAAGAAATCATGGCGCCTCACAGTATGGTGCTTTGCATGGTGGGCACGGGGCTTTTGTGGGTGGGCTGGTACGGGTTTAACGCCGGAAGCGCGCTGGCGCCCGACGGAATCGCTGCGAACGCGTTCACGAATACGACGCTCGCCGCGGCAGTGGCTTCCTTCACATGGGCGATGCTGGAGTACGCGTTGCGCGGCAAACCCAGTGTGCTGGGATTTTGTTCCGGCGCGGTGGGCGGCCTGGTTGTTATTACGCCGGCGTGCGGCTACGTGGCTCCCGGCGGAGCGATGGCCATGGGCTTTGCCGCCGGCATCGTTCCCTTCTTTGCCTGTACGAAATTGAAGTCTTGGCTGGGCTATGATGATGCGCTGGATACTTTCGGGATTCATGCCGTTGGCGGAACGCTGGGCGCGTTCCTGACGGGGGTGCTGGCGACTGCGAAGGTGAACCCCAATCTTTTGCCGGGTATCGAGGGAACGCTCAAGCCGGCTGCGCAAAACGGCCTGGCCAGAGTGGTCGGGCACACGCTGTGGGTGCAAGAGCTAAAGGCGATCGGCGTGACCATTGTGATCGCCGTTGTGGGTAGCGCGATCATCGGCGCAATGGTCAGAGGCCTGATCGGTCTGCGAATCGCCCCGGAAATCGAGCGACAGGGACTGGACATCAACCAGCACGGCGAAGAAGGCTACATCGCTTGACGATTTTTGGCAGAGTCTGGAAGGAGTTTGGCGAAATCGCACCTGCTTCAGGTCAAACGCTTGGCGATGGCCATTTGCGTTTTGACCCCGAATGCTTTCGGGGTTGATGACCGGTCGCCGGATAAGCGTTGTCACACGCGAAAGGAAGCATGCCGGCTGAACATGGAATTCAGCTCAATAGTCAGGCGTCGCGTGCGGCAAGAGGGTGGCTGATCGCCAGAGCAATGAAATTCCAGCGATACCAAGCCGCGCCGTCGTGTGGCGGAAGTGATGCCGGGGCCTTGCCTGGGCGATCGACCGGCTCAGTGGCCGCCGGAAGGAGCAGGAGCACTTTGAGCGGCTCGCTGCAATTGCTCGGCGTCAACTCGCTGCACGTTCAGTGTGCCAGGTGCCGGTTTCGCGCTGTCATCAACTTCAACCCAGCGACCGCCAATGTGACTGCCTGTGCTTGAGGGAACCCAGACCATGTGCTTTCCCTTTTTTTGTTCCGCCGCGGCTTGCGCCGCCGGCACCGGTTTCAAATCAAAATTCAGTTCCGTTGTCTGATTCGGCTTGGTTTTTGTGTTGCTGATCGACGCCTTGACGACACCGTTGACTACGAGTGTCACTCGGTAAACGCCCACAGGCAACCCGTCGGTAATGTAGCGACCTTTCGCGTCCGTCTTGGCAGTGTTGAACTTTTGCTTTCCATCCCTCGACTCGACGCGCACATCTGCGTTCTTGATCGGTTGCCCCTTTGCATCCCTCACCACGCCTTGAATCGCCGATGACCCGGCCCACGCGGTTGCAGCGCAAAAGACAAACCCAGCCAAAGCAACTGTCAGTGATTTCATAAATATGGATTGATTAAACATGGTGATCGTATTCCTTCCTACAGGAAACCAAGGGCGAAGTTCCCGAAAAAGTTTGCTCCGGCGTTGAAGAACCGCCGTGCTGCTGGCCGTTGAGCCGGTTACCAGTTGCGGGTTGTAACGGTTTGAATGTTGGAACCGGAATGCGCCGCGCCCGCATCGTCCACTTCCACCCAACTGCCGCCGATATGGCTGCCGGTGCGAGAGGGCACCCAAACCATATGCCTGCGGCCCCTGGCAGAATTGCCGGCCTGGGAAATTCGTCTGATATCAAAATTCAGGTCCGTCGGTCGATTCGCGTTGGTCTGCGTGTTCATTACCGATGCCTTTACCTCTCCATTCACAAGCAATGTGACGCGGTAAACGCCGGGTTGCAGCCCGCGTGAAAGATAGCGCCCTTTTGAATCAGTCCGGACTGTGGTGAAGAACCGTCTGCCGTCCCGCGATTCAATCCGGACGACTGCACCTTGAATCGGTTCGCCTTTTGAATCTTTCACCAACCCTTGAAGGGAAGCCGGCCCGTCGGCAGCTTTGTCTGTCACCGCGCCGGTTTGCCATGCGCGACGCCGCGCACTGTTACTGGAGTCGATGTTTGCAGACGGAGCGCTGGCAGTGACCGTGATCTTGTTTGCTTGCGGCCGACTTTCCAAGGCATCCCGGCGCGCATCTGCAACAATGCCAGGCCGTGGGGTTGCGGAACCGACTTGCATCCTGGTGTCGGGCGAGTTGGAATTGGCAACCGCCGCCTCTTTGAAGGTCGCGGGCATACGAAGAAATGGCTCTCTTAAAGGGGCTTTTACGCCGATGCTGCCTGGCTCTGTAGGCTGAACCAGGTTGGTGAACAGGTCCTGATAAAGTTTGTGCAGGTTTTTGTCGGCTTGCCGGTGGCTGGGCTTATCGATCGCAGGGTTGGATGGCTGACTCTTAATCTCGTTGATCTGGCGCACTGGCAAAGCCGCCGTTCTGCTGTGAGCTTGGTCCGATTGCGGCGGTCGGAAAAGCTCACTTTGCAACAACGAGACAGCCGTCGCGCCTGAAACGAGGCCGGCAACTCCTGTTGCGACCAGTCGCGGATTACGTTGAACCCAGCGGCAGACTCGCGCTGCCGCCGAGATCGGGCGCGCAACAATCGGCCGGCCATCGAGCCAGCGTTCCAGATCTTCGGCGAAATCCCCGGCCGATTGGTAGCGCGCGTTTGGATCGCGCTCCAGACAGCGCGCGCAGATGATTTCCAAGTCGCGGTCGAGCGATGGCTCAAGCGAACGCAGCCGCGGCGCCGGCGCCTCGGATGCCTGGCGAATAATGGAAACCGGATTTGGACCCAGAAAGGGCGCGCGGCCGGCCAGCAACTTGAACAGCACCGCGCCGAGACTGTAAACGTCGGCTGCCGGAGTGACATCGGAGGCGGCACCCTCGGCCTGTTCGGGGGCAATGTATCCTGCGGTGCCAAAGGTTGTCAGCGATCTCGTCAAATCGTGGTATCCGTCCAGCAGCTTGGCCAACCCAAAATCGCTGACAAGCGGTTCACCGCGATCGTTAAGCAAAATGTTCCCCGGCTTGATATCGCGATGAAGCACCCCGCGACTGTGCGCGTATTCGACTGCGCGTCCCACCTTGGCCATCAATTGTGCGCACTTTCGCGGTTCGCGCCGAAAAGATGCCAGATTGTCCTCTAAACTTCCCTGCTGAGCGAATTTCATGCTGAAAAACGGCAGGCCGTCTTCGCTCTGGCTCACTTCATAAATGGGGAGGATGTGGGGATGATCCAAGCTTGCTATTGCCTGCGCTTCGCGCCGGAAACGCTCCAGCGCTCCGGGGGAGTCTGCGCGGTAACTCAGGACGCGTTTCACGGCGACGATGCGTTGAGAATGGCGTTGCCTGGCGCGGTAGATAACGCCCATGCCGCCGCAGCCGATCTGCTCGAGAATTTGGTAGTTCCCCAGCCACCAGCTCTGGTGCGGCGTGTCCACCTCGGCGAGCAGACTTTCATAAAGCGCCGCCGACATATCGCTGTCGCCCTCCAATCCTTTGCGCAGGAGGCAGCGTGCGCACGCTCCGCTATCCAGCAGCAGCCTTGCGCCGCACTTTTCGCATTTCGCGGCGGCTTCGACGACGTTTGCACCCTTGTTTTGCCGGGAATCTGAGTTCATCGAGTGGAAATTAGCTCGTTGCTCTCGCCAGGCATGCACAGAGGTAGCGGATCTCATCATCCACTTCCGAAGGTTTATCGACAGTTTGCGATACTTCGGTTCGAAGCAGGTTGCGGTAGCGCTGACGCATGTGATGCAGTTGTTTTCTCAGGGCAGTTTCGTTCACTCCCAACCGAGCGGAAAGTTCGGAGTAGGAGAGCTCATCGCGTTCCTTGGTCAAATGCGGGCTCAGCGCCTGGAAAAGCCAGAGTTTGCCTTTGCTTTCGCATTCTTCGCGCAAGCGTCGAAGGGCGTGTTCGGCTACCGTGGCCGCCCAGGCGAGATCAAAGAGCTGGTCCGGTGGCAGTGCCTCGAATGCCCCCATGCGAACCGATAATCGTGAAAGCTGTTCCGCCGTCCAATCATCGGCGGAAACAAATTCTACGTCGCCACCGCGCTTGCGAGCGCTTGTTCGTTCGGCGGCGTTGATCAGAAAATTTTGGAGCGACTTTAGCAGGAACGAACGGAATCGGCCGCGGTCGCGGTCCGCGCGCCCCAGCCAGTTGTCCTTGAGTATCATGGCGAAAAAATCCTGCGTGAGATCCTTTGCGTCCTCGATGGAATAACCCCATCTGCGAACGAATGAGAAAGTTGGGCGCCAGTAAATCCGGCAAAGCTCTGCCAGCGCCTCGCGCGCCTTTTGTCCTTCCCAGCTGGTAGCGGAGAGAATGAGGCTCCAGCGAGTGGTTACAAATTCACGCGGTGGGGGTCCGTCTCTCCCGTGATCGCCGGCCTCTCTTTCCACGACGAAAACATTCTGGTTCTTTCCCTGCCGCACAAGCACAAACGTCAGGCCAACAGCCGCGGTTCGCGCACCTGTGTGACTGATCGCTCTTTTTGCTGCGAAGTTTGTAGATGTGCCGGCGGAGGGGCTCGAACCCACACGGCCTTTCGGCCACTGGATTTTGAGTCCAGCGCGTCTGCCAATTCCGCCACGCCGGCTTTTGCGCGCAGCCTGTCTGGAATGCTTTCGGGAGCTGAAGCTACGGAGATCGAAATGGAAACACAAGTTCGAGGCACTGCGGGAAGTCCCCCGGCACAGTCGGTTCCGGCAAAAATCCCGGCGCCACGCGAGGTGCGCCGTCGTTGTAAAATCGCTGAATCCTTTTTAAGGTTGGTAACATGGAGATCACTGTCACGGACTATCTTGATGTGGTCTCGTCGTGGTGTTTCTGGTCGGAGCCTGCCTGGGCGGAGTTGAAGCGCCGCTACGAGGGGCGCGTGGCGTTTCAGTGGAAAATTGCGCTGCTGGCCCCGAAAGCATTCGGGCTGGACGGCAGGGCTCTGCCGGCTTCGCGCGAACAGGAGCAATGGTTTTATCGTCGCAGCGGAATGATGATGCGTTCGCCGTTTATGCTGAACACCGATTGGTACGACCCCCGTTTGCCGGAGTGGCTGGCGCCGAATTGCGTAGCCGAAGCGGCAAAAGATTTCGGTTTCACCGACGATCGTGTGCGTCTGGCAATCGCTCGCGCGGCGTTGCGCGAAGGAAAAAAAGTGAGCGACTGGGAGGTTTGCGCTCAAACCGGGGCTGGCGCGGCTGGAATCGATGCCAAGCGACTCCTGCAGCGCGCGCGATCGCCAGAAATTGAAAAGCGCGTTCGCGCCTCAACGGCGGAGTTTCATGCGCTGCAGATCACTCAGCGTCCGGCATTCGTGATTGACACGGAGATTGGCGATCGGGCCATTTTTTCCGGCGTCGTAAAGCTTGAGCCGCTGGCGGCAACGCTGGATTCGATGCTGGATGATGCCGCCGCATACGCGGCCCATAAAGCGCACTTTGGCGAACCGCCCGCGGGATGAGGCCGAGCCGCGCAGATTCGCCTTGCCAGTGCAAAATTGTTGCCTACACCTTTTCTTTGGCTCGCGATTATTGATGCGGGCACTTCGCGGCGGTGAATCGCAGCCGTGGCGAAGCAGAGTGCCCGGGCCTCCGCCATGGCGGGTGCCCGGAATTGCGACAGACGAAAATGAGGCGAAACGGCGCACTCCCGCTTTGCCTCCGAGGAGACTAATCTAATCTGCAACCGCAAATTCGTGTAAACGGTCGGATTCGCGCCCGCGAAGTCCGGGTCATTTTGGGATCCACTGGTGAGCAACTGGGCGTCATGAAATTGAATGACGCCTTGCGCAAAGCGCAAAGCCTGGGGCTGGATCTGGTAGAAGTCGCTCCCACTGCCAATCCTCCAGTGTGCAAAATCATCGATTTTGGAAAATTCCGTTACGATATATCGAAGCACAGCAAGGACAAAAAGCCGGCTGCTGCCAAGCTCAAGGAAATCAAGTTTCGCGTTAACATCGACGAGCACGACTATCTGACCAAGGTCCGGCACGCCGAGGAATTTCTCGATCGCGGAAACAAGGTGCGGGTGCAGTTGCAATTTCGGGGCCGGGAAATGGCGCATCAGGAATTTGGCATGCAATTGATCGAGAAAGTGCGCGATGATCTGGCGGGCATGTCGCAGGTGGAAATGGAGCCGAAGATCACCGGCCGCAATATCACGATGACTCTTGCGCCGCTGCCGGCCAGTCGTCGCAAGAGACGTTTCACTGCGCCCGCACAAATGGCGGAAAAGGCGCAGCCCACGGCCTAGGGTTCGCTGCCTCTCGTGCTGCGCCCGGGGCGGAGCGCAACGGCCCGCTTGCGATTACGGGTTGTGTCTGGGATGCGGGGTTGGCGTGGGCGAATGGACGACGATTGGCGTAAATGGAACCTGGGCCGCCTCACGCGTGAGCAGTCGATCCTTGCGCGCTTTTGCCTCGCGATTGTTCGGATCGAGTTTGAGCACTTTTTCGGTGTCGGCCATCGAATTTTTCAGGTCGCCCTTGAGCTCGTAGATGTAACTGCGATAGAGCAGCAGGCGCACGTCGTTCGGCTTGAGCCGGAGCGCTTGCGAATAATCGGCCAGCGCCTTGTCGTAATCGTTTGTTTTCATCTCGACGGCGGCGCGCTGTTCGTACACGCGCGCGTCGTTTGGGGTCAGTTTAATGGCCTCGCCGTAGTCGTTGATGGCATCCTGAAATCTCTGTTCATTCGCAGCGGCATATCCGCGCTGCTGATAAACGGCCGAGAGTTCGTCGCCGTATTTGTGTTCGAGATTGGTGGCCTTGCGAAGCAGATCGATCGCTTTGTCCCATTGCTGATTCCTGGCGGCCTCCGCGCCCTCCCGTGCCAGCTTGTTTGCTTCCCTGGCCTCCTTGGCGGCCTGGCCGTGCGCTACTCGCAAAGCGGCAGGCGCCAGCGCCGTAAGCAGAATTAAGGCAAGAATTTTTCTCATAATCTTTGTTAGTCGTTGGTGGCGTCTGAACAATTCGAAGTTGATGCGGCCAACTGTTGGACGCAAGCGAAACTAAGTCTCGCCAGTGGAAGACGCCGGCTCTGAATCGGCGTTGCCTTGCGTCTCGGGCATGGCCGCTTCCACAGGTCCCGGTTCGTCCACCCGCGCAATGCGCAGTGAACGACCGGTTGTTTCGTCGATATCAATCAGTGCGCCGCGCAAGCGCACCTCGCCCCCGGCTACAGGAAAGGCGGCCGGCAGATTCGAAATGAATCGATTGAGGATCGGCTCAATGGCGCGACCCAGAATGGAGTTGACCGGTCCGCACATTCCCGCGTCGCACAAGAATGCCGTGCCGCCGGGAAAAATTTGTTCATCCGCCGTCTGGACGTGAGTGTGCGTGCCGATCACAGCGGACACCCTCCCGTCCAGGAATCGGCCCAGAGCGATTTTCTCGCTGGTGGTCTCGCCGTGCACGTCCACCACGATGTTTGGCGTCTCCTGGCGCATCTCTGCGAGCGCAGCTTCCACTGCGCGGAAGGGATTCTCCAAAATCGGCTGCATAAACGTGCGCGTCTGCACATTGATGACGCCCACTTTTCCCTTGGTCGTTTCCAGCACGATCGATCCATTTCCCGGTGCGCCCTGGGGATAATTCAACGGACGCAACAGCCGCGGTTCGGTGTCGATGAAGGAGAGAATCTCTTTTTGATCCCAAATGTGATCGCCTGTGGTGACGACCGAAACGCCCGCTCGCAGCAGGTCGATGGTGATTTTCCCGGTGATGCCCCGGCCTCCAGCCGCGTTTTCGCCGTTTGCCACGACAAAATCCAGTGCATACTGCCGTTTCAGCTCAGGCAATCGCGCAATCACAGCGCTTCGCCCCGGCTCGCCGACAATGTCGCCCAGAACAAGAACTCTCAGCATTGTATGATCATCGTATTGGCCGTGGCAGGTTACAACGTGGAATCGTTTGGTATTGCGAACTGCCCATGATGCAAGCGCTCCGCAACCAGGGAAAATTGTCGCGCCCCGGGCGCGGCCTTGGACAGTTCCTCCTTGGCCATTTCGCCCTGCTTTTATTGGTCGCCGCGCCGGCGCTGCGGGCTGCGGACAACATCAGCGTGCTGGGCCGCAAACCGCGCTGGAACGTGCTGGAACATTATCAAAAGACAATCACGCGCGATGAATTCGCAGATCTGATCTACAAGGTTTACTGCACGCACGGATTCGCCCCCGACTTGTTTGAGATCAACGAAAAGACAGCGCGCATTTTGACCAACCGGGAATCGCAAAGATTTTTCGAGCTGCATTTCGCCACAAACGCCGCCGCGCGCAGGCCGGTGCCCCGGCTGTGGCGACCGGCCGACGCATTGCCGCCGGCGACCGCGGCGAAACCGCTTCTCGGTTTAAAGATTGCGCTCGATCCGGGGCATCTCGGCGGCAGATGGGCGAAAATGGAAGAACGCTGGTTTCAGGTCGGCAGCAGTGAGCCGGTGCGGGAAGGCGATCTCACCCTGCAAGTCGCGCGGCTTCTCGCTTCGCGACTCGGCAAACTCGGCGCAAAAGTTTTTTTACTGCGCAACAGCAGCGAGCCGGTCACTCTCAGGCGGCCGGACGATTTGCGCGAGCTGGCTCGAAAAATTCTGATCGAAAACGGCGTGCCACAGCCTCGCGCTGATTGGCTGGACCCGAACGACCCGGAAAAACAGCAGACCATTCGATGGCAGAGCGAGATTTTATTTTACCGTTACAGCGAGATCCGTCGGCGAGCGGCGCTGGTGAACTTCAAGCTCCATCCCGATCTGACGGTGTGCCTTCATTTCAATGCCGAAAGCTGGGGCGACCCGAATAATCCCGCCCTGAGCGATCTCAATCATCTGCATCTCCTGGTTAACGGGTCGTATTTGCCGGAAGAGCTCGAGTTTGACGACGAGCGCTTCGAGATGGTTCGGCGGTTGCTCAGTCGCGCTTACGACGAAGAACTGCCCCTGGCGGACACAATTGCGTCCGCGATGGCGCGCGAGACCGGGTTGCCGCCTTACCAGTATCCCACTGGCAACACCACCACCAGGGTGGGCGCAACCGGATACGTGTATGCGCGGAATCTGCTCGCCACGCGACTGTATCGATGCCCGGTTGTTTACTGCGAGCCATATGTCATGAACAGCAAAGACGTTTACGCGCGGATTGAGGCTGGCGATTACGAAGGCACACGCAAAATTAACGGCTTGGAACGCAAAAGCATTTTCCGCGAATATGCCGACAGTGTGGCCGATGGTCTGGTCGAATATTATTCCAGGGCGCGAGGCCTGTAGCCGCGCCGCTCTGGAAACTTTGCGGAATCAGCGGCGCTTCCCAGGGCGATAGCCACTACAGTTCGTCGATCGCCTTCTGAATGTCGGCAGGCGTTACCTCGCTCGTAAGGCGGGCGACTCCGATTTTTGGCGTGACCACAAACCGGATTTTTCCGCCCTCAAATTTCTTGTCGTATTTCAATGCGCCGAAAATTTTCCGTCGCGGGAAATTTTTCGGCAACCGGGTGGGCAGATTAAATCGCCGCAACAGACTGACGATGGCATCGCGTTGCTGCGGCGGCAGGCCGGCCCTGGCGATTGAGATCGCGCATGCGGCGATCATCCCCAGGCTGAGCGCTTCGCCATGAAGAAATCGCCGGTAGCCGCCTGCCTGCTCGATGGCGTGACCAACGGTGTGCCCGAAATTGAGAAGGGCGCGCTCACCGGTGCGGTCCCGTTCATCCTTTGCCACAATGGCGGACTTGATGCTGATGTTGCGCAGAATCAACGATTGCAGCGCGCGCGCATCCGTTGCCGTCCAGCATTGGAGTTGTTCAAACATTTGGGCATCGGCGATCACAGCGTGTTTGATCACTTCGGCGAAACCCTGATTAAACTGACGCGGCCCCAGCGTCTTCAGCACCTCGACGTCGTCGATCACGAGCGATGGATGGTGAAACGCGCCGATCAGGTTTTTCGCTCTCCTTGTATCCACGCCTGTCTTCCCGCCGATCGAGCTGTCTGCCATCGCCAGCAGCGTTGTGGGAATCTGGATGTGCGGGATGCCGCGTTGATAAATCGCCGCCACAAACCCCGAAATGTCGCCAACAACGCCTCCGCCCACGCCTACCACAAAGGAGTGCCGGTCCAATTCGGCGGCTACCATTCGTTCGCAAATCGCCCCCGCCCGGCTGAGCGTTTTCGATTTCTCGCCTGCGGGGACGGTGATTAACGCTGGCAAAAATCCGTTGGACCTCAGGCTTCGCAGGACGCGTTTGGCGTGCAGAGGCGCAACATTGCTGTCCGAAATGACGGCGCATCCTCTGGCGTTGGCGCCAATGTGTTGGCGCGCGTATTTGCCGGCATCGTCCAGCAAATCGGCGCCTACCAGCACCGGATAACGACACGTTGCGCCGCGAATTTCCAGAGCGCTTACGGATACGGAAGATACGGAGTCCACTGATCCGGGTCGCCTGGCACGTTGGAGACGTTGTTGGAAAATGCGCTCCAACTCATGGTTTCGCAGTGGTAATCGCCGAAAAGGGCATTGATGCGCTGACGGTTGTTATGCGTGCCGCCTGTTGCGTTTGCGCCCGGGGGAACGCTTCGCACGTTCCCGCCACCGAGCCCCAGAACGCTTACACCCGGCGCTGAAGACGCGGCGGTGCCCTGAAAACTCACCGTCGCGCCAGGAGCCAGAGCCGGCGCAAATAAAATGAAGGCGCTGGGTTTGGTAATTTTGCCAGCCAACATTGCGCTGCCGCCCGGATAAATATTCGCGTTCACGCCGTAACTGACGGGAGTGGTGGCATTGCCCGCCTCGGAGGCTGCGCGCTTGTCGAATGGCGATTGCAAGCCGCGCCACGCCGAGACGTATTTCGGCTCCAATTGCGACATCCAGGTCGCAACCGGCGAGAACAGCATGCCGTCGCTGTCGTTGAGGAAAGTTTGGGTCGCCATGCCGATCTGACGCAGGTTACTCAAGTCTTTGGTCGCTTTTGCGCGTTCGGAAATGCCCGTGTAAAGCGGGTAAACCAGGGACAACAGAATGGCAATCACCGCCAGCACGACAATTAACTCTATCAGGGTAAAAGCGCGCTCAAGAGAGGAGCCGGGAGCGTTGCGCATGGATTTTTTTGGGT
>Ga0209810_1001144_pt1 | contig 43603 bp, 46 predicted proteins | sample Coa_R1_7_FD_187159 | JGI IMG/M metagenome (GOLD analysis project Ga0209810, IMG submission 187159) | Surface soil microbial communities from Centralia Pennsylvania, which are recovering from an underground coalmine fire - Coalmine... | ecosystem: Environmental > Terrestrial > Soil > Unclassified... | reverse complement strand
CGGCGCGAGTGCGATGGCAGACGCCATAGAACGGGTCCTGGGCGCACCCGATGAGCTGCAGGCGCGCGCCACGCTCAGCCGAGCGCTGTACGATCAGGAATTCGGTTGGAGCCGCATGGCCGACCGCATCGCCGCGGACGCCCGCTTACCGAAAGCCTCCTAAGCGGCGCTGTAAATTCGCGCCGCGTCGACGAACCACGACACGGTCTTCGCGATACCCTCGTCGACGCTCGTGGTCGGCGCCCAGCCGACCGCATGCGCGCGCGTGAGATCGGGGCGGCGGCGCGACGGATCTTCGGGACGCGGCGGCAGGTGTTCCGCGACGAATTCGACGCCGCACACATTCGCTACGCGCTTTGCGATTTCGATCACCGAAAGTTCTTCGTCGTTGCCGAGATTCACCGGCGTCGCGCGCGGAAACTCGCAGCGAGCGACGTGGAGAATGCCGCCTACGACGTCGTCGATATAAGTAAGCGAACGCGTCTGCAGACCGTTGCCGTGAATCGGCAGCGGCTGCTTGTTGAGCGCGGCGCCGATGAGCGCCGGAATGAGCCGGCCGTCGCGCGCGTCCATGCGCGGTCCGTAGCAGTTGAAAAGCCGAACGATGCGCCCGTTCAGCCCGCGCTTGGCGATAGCGACCGACATCGCGGCCTCGCCGAAGCGTTTGCCTTCGTCGTAGCATGCGCGCGGCCCGATCGGATTGACGTTTCCGAAATAGGTTTCGGGCTGCGGGTTGACGAGCGGATCGCCGTACACCTCGGACGTCGAGGTGAACAGCAGCAGCGCGCGATCTTGCAGCGCCAGTTCGATGAGCGACATCGTCCCGACGGCGTTGACGCTCAGCGTTTCCCAGGGGTGCGCGCCGTATGCCTCCGGACTCGCCGGCGATGCCAGGTGATAGATCGCCTCCAGCGGCCGCTGCGTGGCTTTGCGCACTTCCGCGATCGTCTCCGACGCCGGAGCGCTCACGTCCCAATAGACGAAGGTCGCACCGCCTTCACGGATCGCCCATTCCAAATTGGCGAGCCGCCCGCTGGAGAGATCGTCCATGACCACGACCTCTTTGCCGGCTCGGCAAAGGCGATCGACCAGATGACTACCTACGAAACCGGCACCGCCGGTAACCAAGACTGACACGTTATACGGTCTCTCCTTCAACCCGTTTCGGAAACGCGACGATGCCGGAAAGCAGCCAAAAGATCTGCGCGACCGGAGCATAGAAGAACGGGCCTTGCGTCCATATGCCGCTGACCAGCAGCGCAGTCTGCACCGAAGCCAGGGTGATGTACGCGGTACGCGTTTCGGTCGTTTTCGCTTGTTTCGAGCCGCGAATCGCCAGCGCCAAGAACGTCCCCTGGAAAATGATGAGGATGATCAGCCCCGGCACGCCCGTCTGATACAGCGTTGCGTAATAGAGATTGTCCACCAGCAGTGGAGCCGCAACGCCCTTCTTGTTCAAGCGGCCGCCGGCGCCGGTGGAGCCCAAACCGTTGCCGAAGGGATGGCTGATCAAACTCATCATGACCATACGCTGGCTGCGTTTGCGCGTGAAGCTGCCGTAGTCCAAGCTGTCGCTTTGGTAACGCGCTCCCGCTAGACCGCCGGTCGCTTTCAGTGCGACCGGAATCGCGAGCAGGACGATGCACAGCGAGAGAATCGCCGGAACGCGCATCGAGCGATGCCGCCACGAGAGAATGAGGAACACCAGCAGGCCGCCGCCGAGCGCCGCGGCGGACGCGCGCGAACCGGAAAGCTGCAGCGCGAGCGCCATCGCAACCAAACAAAGCGAGAGGATCAGGCGTGCGAAGCCCCGAGCACGCGCGAGCGCTCCCGCGGCGAGAATGAATCCCACGCAGCTCGCCAGGCCGAGCGACGCCGGATCGACCAGCGTTCCGTATGCACGCATGAACGCGGTCGTCAAGCCGCCGAAACCCGCGCTTTGGTACGAGGTAAAGCGCGACGAAAGCACGGCAAGCGACGGTGAAAGCGAATTCCACGTGTCCGGCGCGAGCGCTTGGAAGATGCCCGCCGCGACCGGAATCATAATGCACGCGATCGCGACGTTCACCGTTTTGGACACACGCCGCGGATTCGTGAAATACACCGCACCCACGAAGAAGAGCACCGAAAAGAGCACGAGAGCGCGGAAGCCGGCGATCCCGCTCATGATGTCGCCGCTCCCGGGATTGAGCACCTGCACGCTCATGTACCCGATGTAAAGCCCCCACGCCCAAAGGCCTTGCCACTTGCCCTTGGGGCGTTCCCACGGCCGTACCGCGAGCGTGAAGACCATCGCGACGACCAAAGCGAGCAGCGCGAAGTCCTTGAGCACGTAGAAGATCGTGTTTCCATGCGTGTTCTTGAGAAATCCGTCGACGCACGAGATGAAAAGCAGCGTTGACGCTACAGCCGTAGTGGTGAGCGTCCTGCGGTTCTGCATCTGCCCTGCGTAGACCATGTGCGATTATCCCTCGAGGTTTGCGTTCAGCGGCTGACGGCGACTTCGCCGGCCGGCGATGCCATCGGCATCGCGGGCACTTTGATTTCCGGTTGCACGATGACGGGCACCGGCGCGGGCTCCGCGGAGCGCACTACCGGTTCCGGACGGCGATCTTCAGCCGCACCGACTGCGACGACGCCCAGCACTTGCGCGCCGATACGCCGGAGCGAAGCCGTAACGTCTTGGTCCGCCGCGACCGGTTTGCGGCCGAAACGGAACGCGAGAATCACGCCGTCGCTCGCGACGCCGAACTGGAGTCCGATGGGATTCGAAACGATGACGCCCGCGTTGACGATGGCAACGTCGTACTTCGAACGCAGCCCGTCGAGGATACCGCGCATCTTCAGATGCGAAGTGGAGGTCTGCGGAGCGCTTTGCGAAACCGCGACCGCCGAAAGGTTGCGAATCGTTCCGTTGACGCCGCTGCTCGGAATCGCGGCCAGATCCGAAACCGCCGCGACTTTCAAGCCCAGCTCTTCCTTGATGAGGTCGCCGCCGTACGGATCCACGACGATGGTACGGTATCCGGCATCGGCGAAAGCTTTGCTGAGATGGCACGCGACCGTGCCGGTCCCGTCTTCCTCCGTCGCCGCGCCGACCACGATGACCGACGGCGTTTGCACCAGTGCTTCCAGTGTAACGCGCAGCGACGCGTATTCTTCGTTAACTGCTTTCATGATAGACTCCCTGCCTTAATCCGTTGAGATGGTGCCGAGGACCGGCCGGCCGTAGAGGTTTTCAACCGCAGACACCGTGCGGATGCGCGGATCCAGAACTTCGAGAAGGAACGCGAGACCGAAGGCGATGATGATGAAGCCCGCCAGCGAACCGAAGATTGCCAGCATCGAACGCTTGTCGATGGTCTGCGTGGCCATCTGCGCGCGATCGACGACCGTCACCGAACCGATGTCGGCTTCCTGCGCGGTCGTTGCGAGCGTTTCGGTGTAGCGGCCCGCCAAGGACTGATATTCGGTCACCAGCAGGTCGCGCTGACGCCGCAAGTCGCCGAGCTTGACGCCCAAGCCCGGAACGGATTGCAAGTGATCTTCGGTTTGCGAGATTTGCGAGTCGATCGCGCTCAAACGCGCGCGATCTGCGGCCAATTTCGCATCGATATTGCCTTTGGCGGCAAGCGCCGCCGCGTACGTCGGGCTGAACGTGGTGTTCGAGCTGACCGCATTTCGCTCGGCGGCGGCGAGCTCGCTTTTCTCCTGCGCTATCTGCGCCTGGAGGCCCGGCAGTCCGGGATAGGACCCTTTGTACTGCGAGCGCACCATCGCGAGCTGCGCTTCGTCGGCGGATTCTTGGCTGCGAAGCTTCTGATAATACGGGTCGCTCGTCGTTTTCTCTTCGTGCACGACCGGAGCGATTTCGCTGATGTGCCGCGACTGCGCGCCCGCCTGCGCCTCGTCACCTACGAGCTGCGCCTGCAGACTGTCGCGCTGCGCCTGCAAATTGAGGATGTTCTGCGCCAGAGCCTGCGCCGCGTCGGTGTCGGCATTGTACGGATCCTGGATCGTGGCCTTTTGCAGCTCCTGGTCCACGCGCTGGATCTCCGCCCGCTTCTTGTCGAGCTCTTTTTGCAGGTACGCGGAGACGACCGTGAAACGCGTGCCCGCGATCTCACGATAGTAGTTGGAAAGCTCGCGCGCCGCCGCGTTCGCGCCGCGCACGGCGAGACGCGGATGATTGTCGGAGAACGTGATCGGCATCACGTTGGAACCGAACCCTACGTGAGCGGAGATCTTGCCCTGCAGGACCGCGAGCGGTTCGTTGATCTTCAGGTCGCGCCGCACGCCTTCGAGCACGCTCGTGCTCGTTGCGAGCGTTTGAAGATCGATGCCCGTCGCGACCGGCGCGGCGCCGGCGCGAGAGCTGATTGCAAGAACTTGAGCGGTCGCAGTGTACGTGCGCGGCGCCATCTTGAAGAGCATGGCGGCGACGACGAAACCGATGACTACGACGTAGGCGATGAGCCAACGCCGGCGCTTCAGAATTCCAAAGGCAGTTGCAAAATCCATAACGCTCTACTTTCAGCCAGCACTGGCCAGGGATATTGGGTCTGCATGGGTGGCACGACCGATGCCACGATAGGTGAGGCCGGCAGCGGCTACGCGCTCCGGGTCCAAAATGTTGCGTCCGTCGACGACGAGCCGCTGGCGAAGGCGGCCGGCATAGAGTTCCGGCTCGATCGACGCAAAGACGGGCCAGTCGGTGAGTATCACCAGCGCGTCCGCTTCCGCCGCCGCAAGCGGCGAGGGAACGACCGTGCACGGCGTTTGCAGCGGCAGCGCGTGCACGCCCGGATCGTACGCCTGCAGGACCGCGCCGCGGCTCGCAAGATCCGCGATGATGCGCAGCGCCAGCGAATCGCGCACGTCGCTGGTTCCGGCTTTGAACGCCAAGCCCCAGATGCCGATCGTGCGTCCCGCGAGCGAGCCGAGCTCCGCCTCGAGCGCCGTAGCGATGACCTTCGGCTGGCGTTCGTTGACTTCGAGAATTGCTGAGAGCAGCGTTCTTCCGGCGCCGTACTCTCCGGCGACGTGGCGCAAACTCTTCACGTCCTTCTCGAAACACGGGCCGCCGAACCCGATTCCCGGATTCAAAAAGAGCGAACCGATGCGCTGGTCGTAACCGACGCCGCGCAAAACGTCGTCGGCGCTCGCGCTTGCCGTTTGGCAAAAGTTCGCGACTTCGTTCGCGAAGCTGATCTTGAGCGCGAGGAACGCGTTGGACCAGCCTTTGATGAGTTCGGCTTCGCGAAGGCCGGTGATGACGATCGGGCGTCCGAGGTTTTCGAACAGGCGCGCGTACGCGATGGCCGCTACGTGATCGTTGCCCCCGATGACGATGCGGTCCGGATGCATGAAGTCGTGAACGGCGCTTCCTTCACGCAGAAACTCCGGATGGTATAAGACGATGTGGCGGCCGCGCAGCCGTTTGGCGACCGTATCGCTCGTGCCGACGGGAACGGTCGAACGAACGACGACGATCGTCGACTTCGGCAGGCCGGCGGCGAGTATCGCTTCCACGGCGGCATCCAACCCGCGCAGGTCCGCCGAGCCGTCCTCCGAGGCGGGCGTGCCGACCGTGAGCACGACGAATCTCGCGCCCGCGGCCGCCGTCGCGAAGTCGTCGACGAAAGCGATGCGGTATTCCGCCAGATGCTTGTGGAGCGCTTCCGTGAGACCGCTTTCGGTATACGGCGTCACACCCGCGCGCAACCCGGCGATGCGATCGCGCAGCACGTCGTATCCGACGACGTCGCAGCCGAGCTCGGCCAGTCCTATAGCGGTCGCCATGCCGACGTAACCGGTTCCGACGATGCAGATTTTGGTGTTCATTCCTTTGCTAAAATGCTCCATTTGCTGAGATGACGGCGCTGAAGGTTCGAGCCAAGAGCACGCCGTCCGTAATCGGGGAGGCCATGCGGATGTAGTCGAGATCGAGCAGCGTGGCTTCGGGCAGCGCGAGCGGGACGTTCGAACGCTGGCTGATCTGCCACAGACCCGTAATGCCCGGTTCGACCAAATGCCGAAGGTGCTGCCACGTGTCGTACTGCTCCACGATGAACGGCATCTCGGGGCGCGGACCAACCAGCGACATGTCCCCGCGGACGACGTTGAACAGCTGCGGCAATTCGTCGAGCGACGTTTTGCGCAGCCATTTCCCCGCGCGCGTGATGCGCGGGTCCTGCGGCTGCGTCGGCGAGACTCCGTAGCCGCAGTCGTCCTTCTTCATCGTTCTGAACTTGTACATGGTGAACGGTCGTTCGAAACGGCCGATCCGCCGCTGTTTGAAGATCACCGGGAACCCGTCGTCGACAGCGATTGCGATCGCGCAGAGCAGCAGAATCGGCGCTGCAACGAGGAGAGCAATCGCTGCGATGACCAGATTTACCATCCGGCGCACTCGCCGGTAGAGCCGGTTCTCGCGATACACCAGCGGCGGTATCGACATGCCTTAGAGACGCCCGTTCGGAAGCAGGAAGCGAAGCCAGATGAAGTCTTGGAAGAAGCTGCGCCAATCGATCTTGTGGCCTTCCGGCACGAACACGACGTCGCCGTCTTCCAGCGCGGGATTCTCCGAGAGATCGCCGTGCTGCATGCGCGTTATGTCGTACGTCGAGGTGATCCCGCGATGGCGCACCATGATGTGCCGCAGGTTTGCCCATTTGTTGGGACCGCCGGCCAAGTAGATCGCGCTCACGAGCGTGAAATCGTCTTTGAGTGCGATTTGACCGCCGCTGTTGACCGCACCCATGACTTGGATGTGCTCTTCCGACGGAATCGTGAGCTGGTCGCCCGGACGCGCCGCGGCGCTGAATTCCGGGCTTCCTTCAGCGATTTGAACGAGCTGCCCGTCACGGCGCAAGAGGACCTGATTCGATGCAGCAGCGGTAAGGCCGCCGAGTTGCGCGATCGCGGTGGACAGCGGCTGATCCGCGCTCAAGTACGCGGTGCCGGGTTCCTTCACGGCGCCTTTGACGGCAACCGCAATCGGCCGGTTGGCAAATGCAATGGTGTCGCCGGGCAAAACCGCCGGGCCGGCGTCGCCGGCATTGCGCAACTGCGCGGCGTCGAACGGGCCGAGCGCAACGCCGTTGCGAATGATGCGGATGCGGCTGGTGTCGCCGGCGCTCTCGTCAAGAGAGCATCTGCAGGCGGTTTCGACGTCCGTCAGTGCCGTCGAGAGCGTGTCTCCGGGGCGGTACGGGACGGTTCCGCCGGGTCCGCCGACGACGAACATATCGCTGGATTGCGACATGAGCGTAACGTCTACGGCCGGATAGCGCATGTACGACGCGAGACGGCTTTGAATGCGGGCCGCGAGCTCGCTTTCGCTCGCGCCTTGCGCCGGCACCGCGCCGACGAGCGGCATCGAAACGCGTCCTTGCGCGTCGACGATCGCCTGCGTTTGCAGTTCCGGATGGTTGTAAACGGAGATTTGGACTTTGTCTCCCGGGTGGAGGGCCGCTTGCGCGGCCCCCGTTGCCAGGAGGAATAGCGCGATAGCGCTGGATGCGATGCGCCGGATGTTCATGCTGTACTTTCCTACGCTACGGCGTGTTGAATACCGTAATCGGTGAAACGCTGAAATCGATTTGAGCGGGCAGTTTCGGTGCTTGGACCTTGCCTTGCGACTGATAGACGTCGATGTAGTTTTGATCCGCATCGATCAGGATCGCTTGATACTGCGCCTTGGAATAGAAGTTGCCGGGTGCCACGCACGCGTAATTCTTGCTCGTGACGACGAAGCCGACTACGGCAAAACTGGGGTGGTGGACCGGATCGTTGTTGAAGTGCGTTAAGAACGCGACGAAGAACTCGACCGCTCCCGCAACGGGATTCCAGCTCACGTACGCCGAGCCGGCGGGGCATCCGTTCGCCGCATTGCCGGCGAAGCTGACGGTAACTGAATCTTGCCGCGGCAGCGTAGCCGGGCCGAGCGGTCCGAAATTCGCGGTGCCGCCGGGCGGGTTGTTTACCGCCGCGGTGTACGTGCCGCCGTGATCGGCGGAATCCTTATTCGAGCGGTAACCGATGCCGAGCGTCGTGGTCGACGCGGCGGTCGTGAATTTTTGGCCGCCCATCCATGACGGATTCGTAATGTTCGTGACGTACGGTTTGGAAAGTGCCGGATTGTCGTTCGAACATTCGCAAAGCCCGGACGCGTCGCGGTACGTCATCAAGAATCCGACCGCCGGATTCGAGCCTTTGCCCGAACGCGCGACGGTGGCGTTGCCGCCCGTAATCTGGAAGACGAACGGGCCCGAGCCTTGCGGACGGACGACGCTCATCGTGCGTGATTGCGGATTGCTGCCGACGCTCGAGGTCGCGGTGAAGCCCGCGTCGAGTTCGAGATCGTTCAGCAAATCGGATCCTTGCAGATTGAAGAGATCCTCTGGTGAGATATTTTGGGTCGGCTGCCCGCCGTTGTTGCTTCCCGGGACAGTCGAACTGGATGAGCCGCCGCCGCCGCAGCCTGCCAATGCGAGACCTGCAGCGAGTGCAACGACTAGAAAAGCGCGCTTGTGCATACGTATTCCCCTCGGTTTTTCCGGCGCCGAAATGATGCTGAAATGATATCGAAACGGGCGGTTTGGAATAAGTGCGGGCTGCACCAGGTTTGAGGAAGCAGTTGCCGCGAGTGGGATGAGCCTATCGGTGCAGGCGCAGATGATACCGAAGCGCTAGGCGCGCGCGCAGAAACACCGCTTTTACGGGAGAGCTCGCGTACGAATGGATTATGCGGCCCCGGCGGCGTACCTCGGTAACCTTTCCCAAAACCTCGCGCGGATCGATGCGCTCGACGGCTCCCCGGCTTGCGTCGCCGGCGGTGCGCAGCACCTCGCCCGCACCGATGACGCGGTGCGCGACGAGCTGCTCGCGATACGGAAAAACGACGACGTCGCCGAGGCGCGCCGGCTCATCTTGCGGCACGACCAGCAGCTCGTCGCCCTCGAGCATCGTGGGCGACATACTGTATCCGTGCAAATGCAGCCGCCACGGATGCTTCGGACGCACCATGGAAAGGACGTCGTTCAGCATGGCTTACGCTACGGCGCTTTGCGTGTCGACCGTAAGCCGCTGTACGAGATCGGCGGTTTCTTCGGGCGTGCCCAGGCTGAGCGCGTACAACCGCGACTTCGAGAGCGCGCCGATGACCCGATCCACGATGCGCAGATGGTTCTTGTCGATCGTGCTTTGCACTTCGCTGCCGACCGCCAAAAATATCGCTTCCGATAGCGGCAGCGAACGCGCCTGGGCGCGCTTGCCTCGGCCGACGATGAAAAAGAACGACGCGCGCTGCGCCGACGAAGCCCAGCGGCGGTCGAACGTGTGGGCCGGATCGACGGCATCCCAATCCGCGTCCAAGCCGTTCAATGCCAGCAAGCGGCGCGTGCCGGTGCGGATCGAGAAAAGACGCGGGAACGCTTCGACTTCGCCGGAGCTCGTGCTCACCAGTGCGAATTCATCGGAGAGCGGATAATGCTCCTCATTGCGCAGCACGAGCGACAACGTCGTCGTGCTCTTGCCGCTCGTCGTCGGTCCGACGATCACGGCCGCTCGATCGGCGATTGCGACCGCGCCGGCGTGCAGAACCACCAAATCGGGCCGAATGCGGAACACCCGCGCGTTTATCGCCAGCATCGCACGCCCTTCGATTGCCGCGGGCGAAACGCGTAGTGCGCCCGACGTTCCGAGATCGTCGAACGCACGTACGAATTCATCCCCGATCAGCACTCCCGGGGTCCGCCCCCGGGAGATGATGTAGACGCTGAGCACCGGCTCGCACACCGTCTTATAGTCGAGCATCCGCGCGTAGCGGCGCTCGATGAGATCCATAATGCGGTCGTCATCGCATCCAATCTGTACCGGGACGCGACCGATAATCAGGCGTGCGATGGTCCTGGCCCTACGCGACGACTTCCCGAACCAACCCCTGTTCCAAGAACACGTTCATGATCTCGGAAACATCCTGTTCGATATCATGGCCTTCGGCGTCGTAGTGCGTGCGCATGTAGTCGCCGAGCTGCGTCAGCGTCTTGCCCGAGCAGTTGCGAAGCAGATCCGCCGCCGTCTGATTGACGACGTGGACCTTCTCGCGCGCGGGATCGTACACCAACGTCTCTACGCCGACCTCACGCATTTCGATTCCGTCGATTGCTTGATACATTCCTTACTCCGATATGATGTTGCACTCTGGGTTGGGCGGACCGTTTTCGAAGCAGATCACGGACGCAAAGCCCGCGGCGACTTCGAACAGCGAATGGACGTCGTACGACCGGATGACTTCCGGCCGGTTGTAAAGCGTTTTTTTCATCAGCAGTTCCCGCCTCCACCGATTCCGCCGAGGCTGCCCATGCAAGCGGCGGCCTTGGCAAAAAGTGCGGCCAGATCGAAAGTAGCTACCAGGACTGGGCGTGCGTACTGCATTGCGGGAGAATCCTTTCGGGAACGGGGTTGTTCTGATTGTAGTTGTTGGAGGCTGCACCCCAAAGTGCAGGAAGACATGCCGGACCTTATGCCGTGCGCGCTACCTAGATATAAGCCAATGTGCCTACCCTGCGCGCGTGCTGCACGGACATCATGAACAGCGCAAGAGCCAAAGGTATTCCTACCACCGCGAACCCCGCGAGCACCGCGAGGTCTCCGCGGATCAGGCCGAAGCCGGCTCCGTGCAAGATGGCCTGACGAAGCGCGCTCAAGCCGTGGGTAATCGGGAAGACCACCGAGAGAATTTTCAACGGAAGCGGCAGGACGGAGATTGGGAAATACACCCCGCCGAGCAGGTTCGTGGCGCTCGCGACCATGCCGACGGCGCCGGTCCCCTTTTTGAACGCTATGACCGACGCCGCGGCGCAGATGCCGATGGGCGAGATCGCGAGCATCGAGAGCGCAAGGGCCGCGAGGGACGAGGGCACGTTCGCGTGATGCAGGTTCACGCCGAAGACCGCGGCCCCGATGAAGAGGATCAGCACCGTTTGCACCGCGGTGAAGAGGAAGGCCGAAATCGCGGAGGCCAGCACCACCGCCGGCACGCTGGCGCGAGTAACCAAGATGGCTTCGATGGTTCCGGAAACCTGGTCGCGCTGAATCGCGCTCGAAAACGAGTTGAGCGCGACGGACTGGAACCGGGCGAACACGATGCCGATGAGGACGAATTCGAAGTACTGCCCGTGCACGGCGCGCAGCGCGGTCGCGCTGGAGCCGAAAGTGCGTCCGATGAAAAACATCATCGCGCACATCACCAGCACCGACGAGAGCTGCCCGAAGATCGCGAACTTCGACGCGGTCTGATACGCCCAGTCGCGGCCGATGAAGGCGGAGAGAATGCGGCCCATCACAACCCTCCCGCGACCGAGCGGAAGTAGCCGAACAGCGGCTGCTCGCGGGTGCCCGCCGGCGCTTTGGCTTCGATCTCCAGCGGCGTGCCCACCGCGGAGACGCGGTGCTCGTGCAGTATCGCCATCCGATCGCACATCGACCACGCTTCATCCAATTGGTTCGTCGCGAGAATGACGGTCTTGCGCTCCGCGACGACGAGGCGGTCGCGAACGCTCTGCCGGAACTGCACGGCCGCAATCGGATCCAGCGCCTTCGTCGGTTCGTCCAAAAGGAGTACCGGCGGATCGGCGAGCATCGCGCGCATCAGCGCCAGGCGCTGCTTCATGCCCGTGCTGTACGATCGCACGGTGGAATGCAGGCGATCCGAGAGTCCGAGCCATTCGCCCAGTTCCGCGATGCGCTTGCGCAGCACGGCGTTGCTCAGGCCCTGCAGTTTGCCGAAGAACTTCATGTTGTCCCAGGCGCTCAGCCGCATGTAATAGGCGCGCTCGTCGGAGCTGCAGATGCCGATGCGCCGCCGTACTTGAGCGGATTGCTTGGCGATATCGTAGCCGAGAACGTGCACGGTGCCGGAATCGGGCACGAGCAGCGTGGAAATGATCTTCAGCAGCGTGGTTTTGCCCGCGCCGTTGAGACCGAGCACGCCGTAGCACTCCCCGGCCCGCATCGTAAGCGAGACGTCCTCCAGCGCGGGACGCCTTTGCGTGCGCCGGAACAACTGCTTGAGACCTTGATCGATGGGATACGCCTTGCTGACGTTCCGGATAACGATTGCGTCAGGCATGGAAGAACGGCGCTATCGCGCGGCGCATGCCGCCGGCCAAACGAGTGATGAGTTTGGGCCTCGAATCCATCTCGGCGATCTCGACCGCGCCGAAGTTTTGCTTGAGCAGGTGCACCCGTTCGGCGAAGCGCTCCATCCAAAAAAGCCGCATCAGGGTGTGGTGGCCGTCGCCTCCCGTAAGCACGCGAGACTGGCCGATTTCGGTGACGTAGCGCGAGAGCGCGCCGCCGCGTTTGCGTTGCAGGCGGCCCAGCGCGGCGCGATCGACCGGTGCGTCCAGCAGCCAAGTGGCCAGCTCGAGCGCAGGTACGGCGACTTGCGCGGTGTTCGTTTGAACGACCCGCTGTTCGAAGACGCTCCAGTCGATGCCGCGGCGGAGCGTTTCGGCGATGTCGACCAGGCCGCGCAGATGGCGGTCGAAGCCGTTGCCCCAAGCCAGATGAATGCACAGGTGGAGCAGCTCGTCCTGCGGATCCAGCCGCCTGACGTCCGCGCCGGCCACGGTGGCCGCAACCGCGCGAGCCCGCATCGCGTCGACGTCCAAGCGAAACGGGTTGGGGCGTCGTCCGAAGTCCCAGTGCAGCTCGACGCAAAAGCGGCTTCGCGGCCGCGAGTGACGCGGCAGTTGATAGTAGTTCTCGAAATACCAACTGCGCAGGTGCGAGGTCGGCTCCGCCTGGTATCCCAGATCGGCGAGCACGGTTTCCGCGCGCGGAATGTCGTCGCGAGAGAACAGCACGTCGAGATCGCAGAAAGCGCGCAAGCCGATGTCGCCGTACAGCGGTTCGGTGAGGGCGACCCCTTTGAGCACGATCGGCGCGAGCCCCGCCTGCAGAAACGCGCGCAGCGCTTCGCCGGCCTGACGCAGGTACACGCTGTTGAGCGCGATCGTCTTCTGCCGCTCGAGCAGCAGTTGCTCGCGCACCGCCTCGGGAATCGCCCCCGGCCCGCACGCATCGCCGGCGCGCAACACCAGCGGCGCCAGATGATGCTTGCACGCGAGCGCGACCAAAGTCTCCCACGCACGTACCTCGCGCGCGGCCGCGGCGACCGCGGCCGGGTCGGTGCGCAACCGCGCGCACGCGAGGATAAAACGCCACTCCGGCGTCATGCTTTGCGCCAAGCGCCGGTTCACGGTTCTGCCCGGTCCCTTCTAAATGAGTCCGGCTCTGACCGCGTGCACCGCGGCTTGGGAGCGCGCCGTGATGTTCAGTTTCGAGAAGATGTGGCTGACGTGATTCTTGACCGTCTTGTCGGAGAGGTTCAGCTGTTCGCTGATTTCCTTGTTCGAAAGGCCCTGCGCGATGAGGCGAATCACTTCGTTCTCACGGGGCGTGAGGTCGTACATGTGCCCGCGGCTGGTGTTGCTGCGCCGGCGAAGGAGCTCGCCCGCGATCCGGGGATCGACGTACGATCCGCCCGCCGCGATGATCTTGAGCGCGCGGATGAGTTCTTTCGGAGCGACGTCTTTGATGATGTAGCCGCTCGCGCCGATGGAGAGCCCGCGCTGCAGCACTTCCGGCTGCAACTGCGTCGAGAGCAGGCACACCTTCACCGAAGGCGCGTCGCGCCGCACCGCCGCCATCGCGTCGTCCATCTTCAGAATTTGGCCGTCGACGTCGAAGACGATGAGATCCGGCGTCAGCTGTCCGAGGGGAACTTTTTCGATCGCTTCCGCGTCGCCGACGATCTCCAGTTCCGGATCGGTCGAGAGCAACTGGCACAATGCCTTGGCGAAGATCCCTTGGCCGGCGACAACCACGATGCGTGTCGTCCGTGAAACCGTGCCGGGAGCTTCCAATACTGCTGCGGTCATGGTAAATCTCGCCTCCTGCGTAAGAGAGTAACGGACCCGAGAATTCCGCTGTTCACTCGTCGTAAAATCACGGCGGGTGGACGCAATCATGCCATACTAAAATGCCTATATCTATCCCGCGTTTGAGGGATTTTTGAATCCAATGGGACTAAAGGACCGTGAGTTTTCCGGGCTAATCGCTCCGCTTCGTCCCGTACTCACGTCTACGCGGCCCATTACCACATGGGCGAAAAGCTTCTGCGATTGTCAAGCGCCCGACGTTATGCTGTTTGCAACCCGTCCTTCTGGAGGAGCAGTGCACGACGCATTACATTATCGCATCGCCGACGTCGACGTCGCGATCGAAGCCCCTATTGACGTTTTAGGTATCGTCACGGACGCGTACCGCCGTTTTCCGAAGAGCAGCGCGCTCATGAAACCGCAGGTTACCGTCTACGCCGATACCGACAAGGACGGGCACGTCTCGATCGCAATAGGAGAAAAGGACTACAAGACCGTTCCCGCGGCATCCGGCCGCGCGATCGTCGGCCTCGAACTTTCCAATGCCATCATTACGGCGGTCGCGCAGCATTCGCGCTTTCTCATCGTGCACGCCGCCGCCATCGAGCACGAAGGTGAAGCGCTGTGCATCGCGGGGCCCGGACACATCGGTAAAACGCTGCTCGCGGCGCATCTGCTTTCGCGCGGCTGGCGCTGCCTGAGCGACGAATACGCCTTCATCGAGCCCTACAGCGGGCAAATCGTACCCTTTCCGAAACTCCTCTACGTTCGTTCCACGTCGCTTCCTTACGTACCGCGCACGTTCCGCAAATGCTTGGAATCCTCGCCGTGGTACGGGTTGGGCGATCAACCGGGTCTGGTGTTTTCCGGCGTCGATCCCGCCTGCGCGTATTCGGAAGCGATCTGGTCCGCGGGCGCGCGGCTCTCGCGGCTGCTCGTGCTCGTCAAACGCAACGCGGCCGCGCCCACGATAAAAGACTGCGCGGCGTGGTCGATCATTCCGGATTTGAACTCGCTCGCGTGGCAGCCGCCGGATTTGCTCGACGGTCTCACGCGCATGGCGTCCGCACTGCGCGGCGTGCAAGTCGGCAAGCTCGTCGCCGGCGAACCGCTTGCCACGGCAAACGCGATCGAAAACTGGGCCGCCGGAGACCGCGCGCTGGCTTATGCCTAGACGACCGCCGGCGCGGCGGCTTTGGAAGCTGTTCGAAGGCTTCGGGTTCCTGTCGCGTCTGCTGCGCTACGATCTGTTCGTCGGTTCGCGCGACGGACTGGTGAAAGTTTGCCCCGGCGTGAGCGCGAGCGGCGACGTAGCGGTGCATTTGGGAAGCCGCGTGTTTCTGGGCCGCAGCGGCGTTTTTCAAGGAACCGGCGCGATCAGCATCGGCGCAGGTACGTACGTCGGCAACTTTTTCGACTTCAACTGCCGCGGCCGCATCGAGGTCGGAGAGAACTGCATGTTCGGCAACTTCGTGACGCTCGTCGACAACAACCACGGAACCTCGCCGAGCCGCGACATGAAAGAGCAGCCGTTCGAAGTGAAACCCATCGTCGTCAAGCGAAACTGCTGGCTCGGCGAGAAATGCACCGTCCTGGCGGGCGTGACGATCGGCGAAAACGCGATCGTCGCCGCGGGCTCCGTCGTCACGCGCGACGTGCCCGCGAACGCCGTCGTCGCCGGCGTGCCGGCGCGGATTCTTCGTCTTCGGACGGCGGCCGCGGCCGTGTAATGGGGCACAACGCCAAGCAAATCTTTCTGAACACCTTTGCGGGGCTGGCCAGCAACACCGGTTCGGCGCTCGTGGGGCTCGTCGTCACGCCCATGCTGATCGCGCGCTTGGGCGTCGAGACGTTCGGCTTTTGGGCCGTCGTGACCGCCATGGTGAACTACGCCGGGCTGCTCGACGGCGGCCTGAACAGCACCTTCATGAAGTACATCGCCGAGTATCACGCGCGCGGCGAGGCGGCACGCATTCGTCAAGTCATCACGTTCGGTGCGGCATTCTACGTTGCGCTCGGCGCCGTCATCGCGCCGCTGACGTTTGTCGCTACGCCGTACGTCATCCGGTGGATGCACGTGAGTCCGTCGCTCGCGCGCGAAGGCCCGGCCGTCTTCGCGTGGGTCGTTCTTTCGCTTTTCCTTACCGGCGCGGCGGGCGCGGTGGCTTCCATTTTGAGCGGCCTCGGGAAGCTGCGCATCGTGTGGACCAGCAACTTCTTCAGCCGCACCGTTTTCTCGCTCGCCGCGGTCGCGCTGTGCACGCTCGGCATGGGATTGACGGGCATGGTCATCGCGACGTTCGCGCAGGTCGCGGTGTTCGCGGCGATTACCTTCATCGCAGCTCGCCGCGATTTCGGGCCGCTGTTCGCGCCACCGTGGCGCTGGGAGCGGCAGGTCATCGTCAAGCTCTTCAAGCTCGGCGGCTGGATTCAAGTGACGAACGCCTGCAGCACGGTCGTCGTGGAAAGCAACCGTTTCATCATTTCCGCGTTCGTCTCGACGTCCGCGGTCACGTATTTCGAAGTCGCAAGCCGCCTCACGCGTGCCGCGCGCTCGCTGCCGTTCAACTTCATCGTCGCATTGCTGCCGGCGGTTTCGGCGCGAAACGCGGCGCTGCCGGACGATCAGTTCAACGAAACGTACGTCAAGGCGAGCCGCTACGTCAACTACGCCACGCTGTTCTTGGTCGGATTCATCATGGCCGCGGGTCAAGCGCTCTCGTATCTCTGGATCGGTGCCAAATATCCGAACATCGGCGAAATCGTAGCGCTCGTGGGACTCTCTTTCATCGCGATAAACGCCACGATGGTCGGAACCACGATGCTGCGCGCAATCGCGCTGGCGCGCTACGAGGCGTATTACTATATGGTCTGGACGGCGGCGAGCATCGCGCTGATGCTCGCGACGGTACCGTTTTTCGGCATGACCGGCGTCCTCGCGGGCATGGTGGGCGGAGCCGTGGTCGGCACCGCGTATTTCCTGACCGTTCTGCACCGGCTGCGCGGGCTTTCGGCGTGGCAAGGGTTCTGGAGCTGGGCGCTGCCGCTGAGCGGCATCGGCACCGCTGCGTCCGCGTCGACTGCGTTGCTCGCCGCGCGCCTGGGTCCGCTGTTTGCCACCCGCGCGAAGACCGCGATCGAAATAGTGATGCTCGGTATCGTTTACGCGATCGTCTTCGTCGCCGGAACGTACGTCACGCGCTATTTCGGCGAGGCCGATGCCGCGATCGCGCGTCGCGTGCTCCCCGCACGCATCGCACGGCGGCTGCAGCGCGACGTGCCGCCCGTAGCCGCTTAAGACCGGTGCGATCGACCCATGACCGTTTAAGGCGCGGGGCTCTGCCCGCCGTCGGACCGCTATTGGTACTATGGAACGCAATGAGCAAGCAAGGAGTGCGCGCGTGCCGCGATTGAGCGTCGTCATCCCTACGAAAAACTGCGTTGAATTGATGCGGCGTACCATGGCGGCACTGGATTTTGCCGACGAGATCGTCGTCGTCGACATGTTTTCCACGGACGGAACGGCCGAATTGGTTCGGTCGCATCCCAAGGCGCGGTTGATTCAGCGCAACGGCCACATCTACGAGAACGTAAACTTCGGGTTCGACGCGGCTACCGGCGACTGGCTGATGCGGCTCGACTCCGACGAGATTCCGACGCCGGAGCTCGGCCGTGAAATTCGCGAGCGGATCGCGTCGGCTCCCGAAGATCTTTGCGGATTCTACATCCCGAACCGCACGTATTACTCCAACCGGTGGCTCAAATACGGCCCCGCGTACGACGAGCGTTCACCGGTTCCGGGCGAACGTTTCAGGCTGTGTCTCTTCCGCGCGGGAACCGGACGCTACGAATCCGAGCTCTCGCACGACGATCTCACCGTGCGCGGCCGCTGCGAGTACCTGAAACATCGCTACGATCACTACTCGGTGCGATCGTTCTCGCATTACTTGGCGAAGAACAACTATTACACGGACATGGACGTCGAACGCATGAACCCGGCAGAGCACGACGCCCGCGCCGAAGCATGGGCGATGCTGTGGGGGCCGGTCAAAGAATTCTTGGTCTTCTTCATCAAGCGCAAAGGCTACAAAGACGGCGCCTTGGGTATCATCGCGTGCGGCGGGTACGCGATTCTGCGGTTCATGATTCACGCCAAGCGCTGGGAGCGCCTGACGGCGGTGAAAAACGACATCGAGGACGCCGACAAGCGCAAGATGCTCGAATACGTCACGGCGAGCCACCTCACGAACGCGTAGGAGCGCCGCGCTAAAGCGCCCAGCTTTGGAACGCGGCGTATCTCGGATCCGGAACCCACGAACCGCTCGCGATGCTGCCCAATCCGATCGCTGAATAGGAACCGCCGCCGTCGTCGCCGTCCCAAATGCTGGCGTTGACGATGCACGCTATTTGCGGATCGGCATATGCGACGCCGTAAGCCAGCGACATGTCCAGCGCCGCGACTTGGGGATCTTGTCCCCACGCGCCGCTGTCGCTCGCGAAGCCGCTCTCGGTCAGGCAGATCTTCACGCCGGCGTCGCCGTTCGCGGCTGCAATCGCCTCTGCGCCCTTGTAGTTCTGCCACTGCCCTTCAAAGTTCGGACCGTAATACACCGTCGGATCCATCTGCCACGCGAAGTTGTGGACCGACAAGCCGTCCCAGCAGGTGCCTACGTGACATCCCGCCGCGTAGATGTTCGAGAGATCGTTGAACAAATTCGTGTGCTCTCCGCCGCCGTTGGCGAGCCCAGGTCCATACACGAAGAGCGCCGGATCGACCGACTTCACCGCGGCATACCCCGCTTTGAGGAATTGCGCGATACCAGCGCCGGTGTCGGAGTCCATGAACCAGTAACTCTGGTTCGGCTCGTTGAGCAGTTCGACGTGGGTGATTTGCGGCAGACCCGCAGCAGCCATCTGCGCGTTGTGCTGCACGATCCAGCGCGTCACCGTGGCGGCGTACGTGCCGTAGTCGGCGGCGCTCGCGAACGCTTTGTTCATGCCGACCGTCGGCTGGAACAGCGTTCCGCCGTACTGGAGAATGATCGGAAACATCGAGATCCCGTGCTGCGCGAGATGCGTCGCGATGTAGTCGTAGCGCGAGAAGTCCGCGTTGGTGCCGTCGAGATTTCCGCCGGCGCCCTGCCAGATGTACGAGGCTTGGACCTCGACGCGCGCGCAGGTCGCACCGGCATCGGCCGCGGCTTGTTCCGCGGAGTCGATCAACGCGTTTTTCACGGTGTCGGGAACGTTCACGCACGGGTTGCTCGAGCAATCGCGGATGTACTGATAATTCAACGTCCACGAATGACCCATCACGCAATGCCGTCCGGCCGGCGCCGGGCCGTGGGGCGGCACCGCGGGCATCACCACCGGATTCGCCGTGGTGACGCTGAATTGCGCGCCGTTGCTTTGGATCGTGTAAACGGTTCCGGGCGTCCGGCGCCAGCGAAGCGCGACGCTGTTCGCCCCGACGCCGCCGTAGGCATAGATGTTCGCGCCCGGCCTGATGCTGGCGACCGTGGCCACCGGACCAAACTGTAAGTGCAGCACGAGCGGGGCGTCGTACGGAATCGCGTCGCCGTTCGAAACGGGCACGCAGCTGGAAGGCGAAACGACGGCGCATGCCGAGGCTACGCCGAAGGCGGGGGGCACGGAAGCGGAGGGGGTCGGCGTACTGCCGGGAGCAGGCGTAGGCGTACTGCCGGGAGCAGGCGTCGGCGTACTGCCGGGAGCAGGCGTCGGCGTGCTGCCGGGCGGAAGCGTCGGCGGTTGTCCCGGACTGGCAGTCCCCATGGGGATCGGCGTTTGTCCGGTTCCCGTCGGCGGGGGCGTCTGATTACGACCTTGAGAGACGGCCGCGGGCACGGCCCCGCCGCCTCCGCCGCCGCAAGCTGCCGTCCCGAGGCATGCAAGGACGGCACAAACTGCTGTAATCTCCTTGATCCGCAACGCGAACGATCCTCCGGTGATCGAGGCTCGACGACTTAGTAGTCGGCAATACCGGAAGGCGCGCGTAGCGTTTACGCGTCAACGAACAATGCTCCGAAAGTAATGCTTCGGTAAAACCCGATTAGGCGCGCTTCGCCCAGCGGCGAAAGACTTCGTAACGCTGATTGGGCACGAAGCGCCCGTCGACGAAACTTCCCAAACCCAGCGCGCCGAACGGCCCGCCGCCGTCGTCGCCGTCCCAGATGCTCGCGTTCACGATGCAGGCTATGTGCGGATCGCGTGCGGCAATCTCGTAGGCGCGGGCCATGTGCGCGGCAGCTTCTTCCGGCGATTCCGCCGTTGAGCCGCCGCCCGTGGTGAAGCCGGTTTCCGTCAAACAGATTTCGACGTGCGGCTCGCCGTGGCGCGCCGCAATTTCCTCGATGCCGCGATAGTTTTGCCACTGATTTTCGTAGTACGGCCCTTCGTACTGCGCCGGATCGGTTCGCCAGGCAAAGTTGTGCACGGAGATCCCGTCCCAACATTCGCCGATTCTGCAGCCCGCTGCGTATAAACCCTCCATCGTTTCGAACATGTTCGTGTGGCTGCGCCCGCCGTCGGCAAGCGCCGGTGCGAACACGAAGAGGTCGCGATCGACCGATTTCACGCCCGCGTAACCCGCTTTGAGGAATTGCGCGATGGTTGCCGGATCGTTCGGTTCCATGAACCAGTAGCGTTGATTCGGTTCGTTCATCAGCTCCACGCGCGTGATTTGCGGCAGATGCGCTGCCGCCATTTGCGAATTGTGATCCACGATCCAGCGCGTCACCGTCGCGGCGAAATCCGCGTAATCCGTCGGCGAGGTGAAGGCGCGGTTGCGCCCTTCCGTCAGGTGTATGCGCGAGCCGCCGTACTGCAAAATGACCGGCAGCATCGCGATGCCGTGCTCGGCCAGATGGGTGGCTATGTAATCGTAGCGCGAGAAATTCGCGTTTTCGCCGCCGAGCCGCCCCTTCACGCCGCCCCAAATGAACGAGGCCTGAACTTCAACGCGCGCGCAGGTGGCGCCGGCATCCGCAACGGCTTGTTCGGCTGCATCGATTAAATCGTTGCGCGCCTGGACGGGAACGTTTTGGTTGCCCATGCGCACGGTTTGCTGCTGCAGCGTCCAGGAGTGCCCCATGACGCAAAATTCCGGACGCGTGCGAGCCGCGTGAGCGGTGGATACGCAGCCCGCGAAGGCGAGTAACCCCGCGGCGAGCGATAGTCTTAGTCCGAGCGTCATTGGTCCTCTCTTGTGCAAACGCGGTCAGGCCGGCGAAAATTCCGGCTGGCGCCGCGCTTGTCCGGACGACGAGGCGACGGAATACGCGCCGTTCTCGTACACGATCTCCTGCAGCGCGGCCACGAAACGCTCGGTCGAAAAACGCTCCGCGTGCCGCCGGACGATCGCGGGATCGAAGGTCATACGTTCGAACCTGCGGATTGCGCGCGCGAACGCCTGCGATGTTTGTTCCTCTACGAGCACGCCGCTCACGCCTTCGACGACGGTTTCCAGCGCGCCGCCCTTTGCGAACGCGATCACCGGACGGCCGCACGCCATCATCTCGACGGGCGTCATGCCGAAGTCTTCCAGTCCGGGAAACAGCAGCGCCTTCGCTCCGCGCATCAGATGCAGCAGTTCGGCGTCCGTCACGTGCCCCAGTTGCCGCACGTGCGGCGCATCGAACTGCGCCGATTTGCTTCCGGTGATTACGAGACGCCGCTTGGCAAGCCGCGTGGCTTCGACGGCAACGTCGATGCGCTTGTACGGAACGTTGCGCGAGGCGACCAGATAATAATCTTCGACGGCGTCCGGTCCGGGCGTGAAGTGCCTGGTGTCGATGGGTGGATGCACCAGGACGCTCAATCGCCCGTAATGTTTGGCGATGCGTTCCTGTGTAACGGCGCTGTTCGCCACGAACTGGTCCACGCGCACCGCCGCAGCGGCATCCCACGTGCGCATGCGGCTCATCATCACGGCTGCGATCGGGCGCAGCGGACGCGGCAGCGTGCGAAGTTCCTGATGCGGAATTTCCCAGATCGCCCGCATCGGCGTATGGCAGTAGCAGATGTGCCGCTGCGCGGCGTTGCGCAGCAGTCCCTTCGCGGCGGTGTGGTGCGAAGAGATGATGACGTCGTACGCGCTCAAATCGAAGCTCTCGATCGCCAGCGGGAAAAACGGCACGAAGAGCCGGTGGTGAGATACCGCGCCGGGCACGCGCTGCAAAAACGACGGGACGACCCGATCGGCGATGGACGCGGGACCACTCTTCGGCGAGTAGACAATCGCGTAGACCGGTGCCTCCGGAAACGCCTTCGCAATCGTTTCCACGACGCGCTCGGCTCCGCCGCGCTGAACGAGCGGATCGGAAACGATTGCGATGCGCGGGTTCACGCAGCCGCCCGCGTGAGAATCCACGCGACCTCGGCCGCGTGCGCGTCTGCATCGAACCGCCGCGCTAGGCGCCTGGCCGCGTCGGCCATCGCGCGCTTCTGCGGAGATCGCACGACGTCGACGATCGCGTCGGCGAACGCCGCTTCGTCGCCCGGCGCGACCACGCGGGCGTCGATTTTATCGCTGAGCACCTCGCTGACGCCGGCGTCCGCAAAACAGACCGTGGGAACGCCGCATGCCGCCGCCTCGATCACCGAACGGCCGAAGGGTTCGCGCTCGGAACAATTGACGTGCACGTCGAGCGCGGCATAGGCGTTGCGCACGTCGTCCACCCAGGGCACGAACGTACATGCGTCTTGCAACCCGGCATCGCGCACCGTTGCGCGCAACTCGTCGACGAAGTCGGCGTCGCGAAACACCGCATCGCCGATAATCAAAAATCGCGCTTCGACGCGGCTGCGAACGTTTGCGGCGATGCGAACGAACTTGTCGTGCCCTTTCCAGCGGTTGATCCTGCCGACGATGCCGATCGTCGGCACGTCCGGCGCGAAAGGAATTCCCAGCGCCGCGCACGCCTGCGCGCGCGACGGAAGGACGTCGTACGTGCCGAGATCCAACGGGTTGAACACTACGGTAGTGGCGGGAAGCGCGTAAGCACGCGCGACGGACTGCGAAATGGCGATCCGCTCGCGCGAACAAGCCGCGCAGATTTTGCGAAGCGCCAGCAGCGGAGGGCCTTCGAGAATGTCCCGCAGATGCACGACGCAGCGCGTGCCGGCCAGCCGGGCCGCCGGAGCTCCGATGAAATGCGCTTTTACCGTATGGGTGTACGCCACGTCGATGCGATGCGCGCGCAGCCACCTCGCGAGCCGCACGATCGCCGCGGGCGCGGACAGCAAGCCCGCAATCGACGCGTGCTCGCGTTTCGAAGCCGAAAGCGCGTCCGAGACGGGAAGCACGGTGACCTGGAAGCCGGCGCCGCGCAGGCGGTCGGCGTATCTCCCGTCGTGAAAGAAGACGACGTGCGGCACGATCCACTTCGGCAAATGCTGCAGCAGCAGAGCGAAACTCTCTTGCGCACCGCCGGAAACATCGCCCGTTTGATCGATGAACGCCACGCGTAAGTCCCTGCGGCCCGTTCCCATCGTGGTCCATTATACGGGTGCCCGCCGGCCGGCGCGAGGTGAGAACAGCCGCGATCATGAGATAAGCGGCGTGGTACGTGTGGCCCACGATGTGCTGAGGCGCGCAGCACTTTGTCCATCCCGCCCGGCGCCGTAGGGTAACCCTATGGTACGTCGCGATACGGGCGTCGCCGGTAAGTTTCACGCGCTCCGCGCGCGGACGCAGAACTGGCTGCTGAAACGCCGGCTCACGAGGCAATGGAAGGCCTCGGGCGGCTCGCTGGTTGCAGATCACGGATGGATTAAACTGCTCTATTCCAACGACGGCGACGCGCAGGAACTCCGCTACCACGGACATTGCCTCGAAGATTACCGGCACGACATGGCGATCTTTCGCGATCTCGTGCATCCGGGCGACGTCGTGCTGGACGTCGGCGCGAATCTCGGCTTCGTGAGCGTCATGTTCGCGCAGCTGGTTCAGCCCGGCGGACACGTCTTCTCGTTCGAGCCCTCACCGCACACGTACGCGAAGTTGGTGAAAACCGTCGAACTGAACGGATTGCGCGACGTCGTCACGCCGCTGAATTTGGGCTGCGGCTCCGCCGCTTCGACCGCGTGGCTGAAGCGCGTTTCGCGTTCGTCCGGGAACGATTCCATCGTCAACGCGCAAGGCACCGACAGCGAAGTGATCCACATCGACACGCTCGATGCCTTGTCGCAGCGGTACTTTCCGAAGGTCGACCTCATCAAAATCGACACCGAAGGGTACGAGCCCGAAGTGCTGCTGGGAGCTCGCGAATTGATCGCGCGGTGCCGGCCCGTCGTGTATTTGGAGATGGGCGGCGAATACTTGGCGTCGACGCAGCGCTCGCTCGAAATTCTCGAAGAGTACGGGTACGATCTCGACTTGCCGGCCGGCCTTGACTGGACGCAGGTTGCAAACGGATCGAATTTCGTGGCGCGCCCGCGGCGCTTTGCGGAAAGCGTGGCGCAGTGATCGCCTGGCATGACGAGCACGCTCCGCGCGCGCGAGCGGCATTGCTGGTGGATCGCGACGGGGTCGTCAATCGGAAGATCGACGGCGGCTACGTGCTCGACTACGCACGCGATTTCCGCTTCATCCCCGATTTCATTCACTGCGCCAGGCGCTTTTGCGAGGCCGGCGTTCCGATCGTCGTGCTCTCGAACCAAAGCTGCGTGGGTCGCGGGTTGATGAGCGAGCAGCAGCTGAGGGCGGTCATGGAACGCATGATTGCCGAGCTGCGCATTTACGGGGTCCGGCTTTCGGGCTACCTGATTTGCCCGCATGCGCCCGGCGAGGGCTGCGCCTGCCGCAAACCCGCTCCGGGCCTGCTTCACGGCGCGGCTGCGATGTTCGGCCTGCACCTGTGGGATTGCGCTTTCATCGGGGATTCGCCCAGCGATCTCGAGGCCGCGCGCGCGGCCGGCTGCCCCGGCATGCTCGTGAACGCGACGCAGCCGGCGCGATACCGCGACGCTTTCAAAGACGCGTTCTCCTACATCTGCGCGGCACTGGCGGCATGAAGTTCATCGAAAGCTTTCCCATAAAGACCGATTACACGGTCGTGCGCAGCCGCTCGCCGCTGCGCATCAGTTTTTGCGGCGGCGGCACCGACGTTCCGCCCTATCCGGAGCAGTTCGGCGGATGCGTGCTGTCGTGCACGATAGACAAATACGCCTACGTTTCGATTCGTCCGTACGTCAACCGGCAGATTCACGTCATCTCCGAGGATCAGGGCCTCGACGTGCACTTCGCGCCGAACGGCGGCGAAAATCTCGAGGGGCGCCTCGACATCGCGCAAGCCATATTCCGGCGCTTCTCCACCTCGGGGCTGGAGTTCCACATAACCGCCGACGCGCCGCCCGGAAGCGGACTCGGGTCCTCCTCGAGCATGATCGTCGCGCTCATCGAGGCGCTCTCGCGCGAAAACGGCATCACGCTCTCGAAATACCAGAAGGCCGAACTGGCGTTTCAAATCGAGCGCAACGATTTAGGCATCGTCGGCGGCATGCAGGACCAGTACGCGGCCGCATTCGGCGGCTTCAATTTCATCGAATTCGAGAAAAACGGCGTCTACGTCACGCCGCTGCGCTGCAGCACGGAGTTGCTCTCCGAGCTGCACTATCATCTGCTGCTCGTGTACACCGGCAACACGCGCCTTTCAAGCAACATCCTGGCGGAACAGACGGCAAACGTGCTGCATCAGCGCGAGAAAGTCATGGACAGCCTGGCGGGGATGAAGGAACTCACGCACTCCCTCAAGCGCGCGTTCCTCAAAGGACGCCTGCTGGACTTCGGGCAGTTTTTGGATGAAGCATGGACGCTGAAGCGCAACCTCGCCTCGGCAATCTCGAACGCGCACATCGAAGAGCTGTACGACACCGCGAAGTCCGCCGGGGCGATCGGCGGGAAGATTCTCGGGGCGGGCGGCGGCGGCCACCTGTTGCTCTTCGCGCCGTTCAACAGACGCGCAAAAGTGCGGCAGGCGATGGAAGCCGCGGGGGCGCGCATCGTCGACTTCCAGTTCGAAGACCAAGGCGCCACGAGCTGGCTCACGACCGAGGAAACGTGGGCGCCGGCGATTCCTACGTCGCCGCCGCAACTGTCCGGGACTGAGCGGACTCTCGTCCAAGCGCGCTCATGATGTTTCGCGCCGCGATTCGCCAAGCGAAATCGCGGCACGCGCGTTCGCGTCCGTAGGCGCCCATCGCATCGGCGCGCTGCGGATCGCGCAGCAGCACGCGCAGCCCCTGCGCTATCGATTCAGCGCTCGTTCCGTCGACGAGCAGGCCCGATTTACCGTTTTCGATCGCGTCTTCCGCCCCGGATCCGAACCCGCCGATCGCTGCGACGCCGGCCATCGCCGCCTCCAGATAGACGATGCCGAAGCCTTCGACGTCGCCTGCGCCGACTCGACGCGTCGCGAGCGAAAAGCACCACGCGCGCTCGTAAGCCCGCTCCAGTTCCTCGTCGGAAACGTCGCCCAAAAACACGACGTGATCGGCGACGCCGAGCGAAATCGCCAGGCGTTTGAAATACTCCGAGTCGGGACCGACGCCGACGATCTCGTAACGCAGGTTCGGAAAGTCGTTCAGCAGCAAGGGAACCGCTTCGATCGTTTTGTCGAATCCCTTCCGCCGCACGAGCCTCCCGACGGAAAGAATGGTGGGCACCGGCGCAGGTTTACGGTTGAACTGCTTCGGGTCGATTCCGCAGCGCCCTAAAACCGGTTCGCGCGAGAGCTGCGCTTCGCGCAGCAAACCCGCCGTGAACGCGCTGTTCGCGACCGCGACGTCCGCACGCGCGAAGACCGCCCGCATCATCCAGCGGCGCAAGAACGAGCGCTGAGAGAGGATCTCCGATCCGTGCGCGATGATCGCGAGCTTGCCGCGCACCGAACGCGGCAGCGTCGCGCATGCCAATCCGCTGCGCAGCCACGAGGATGCGATCGTGCATTTGTCGGGCATGTCGCGATGCGCTTCGATCACCGCTTTGCGCACGTGATACGTCCAGAGCGGCAGCGGCTCGGGTCGATCGTGCCCCGGAAATGGGAAACGGATTACGCGATACGGCTGCTGCGCGTCGAACGACTCGCAATCCGGCATCCGCGGCGCGACCACCGTTAAAGGATGTCCGGCGGCGGCGATTTCGCCCGCGAGCCGCACCATATAGCGTTCGATTCCGCCGTATCCCGGAGGCGGAAACTCCGTTGTTGCCAATACCGCCATGACCCCTCGCTTCTTCTTCGAGTATACGTCTGCCCGCATGAGACCTTCGCCTCATCGGCGCGCGCTGTGAACGGCCCATCCACTCCTTTTGCGCCTTTGCTACGATGCGGCGCATGACGTCCTCGCGAAGCGCGTTCGTTGGATTTTCGTGCGCAACAGGCATGGTGCTTCTCGCCGCGCTCGCCGTCAGCCGGCAACTGGAAAAAGTCACCACGCCTTCCACGCTCGGCGACTTCGTGCACTTCGACATTCGCAAGCTGCTGAGCATTGCCGCGTTTGCAGCAATCGGATTTTTACTCGCGTTGCGGCGCAGGCGCGGACTGCGGGATTGCGCGGCGGTGGCGCTCATCGTCGGCGCGTACAGCGCCCTGATCGAGGTCGCGCAATGGCTCCATGGGGAACGCGAAGGCTTGTACTGGAATGCGGTCGACGTGTTATGCGGATTGGTAGGCGGCTATCTGGGCGCGTGGATCTGCGCGGAGGGTCTCACGCGCCGTAAAGATAATCTTTGATCATGCACGACGTCGTCGAAGCGACCAATTGTCCGGCATGCGCTCACCCGATGGCCGCGCACCACGGCCGGCATTGCGAAATCTGTGAGGAGCGCGGCGAGCAATGTCTGGCGGTCGATCCCGCAGCCGAAAGTCCCGGGGGCTAGGTAAACGCGTCCAAACCCGTCAGCGCCTGCCCCAAAATGAGCGTGTGCACTTCGCTCGTGCCTTCGTACGTCAGCACGGATTCGAGATTGTTCATGTGGCGGATGATCGGATACTCGAGCGTGACGCCGTTGGCCCCGAGAACCGTGCGCGCCTCGCGCGCGATTTTTAGCGCCTCTCGCACGTTGTTGAGTTTTCCGAAACTCACGTGCGTGGGATGGGCGCGACCTTCGTCCTTCATGCGGCCGATGTGTAGCGCCAGGAGCGTGCCTTTGTTGAGTTCGAGCAGCATGTTTACGAGCTTCTGCTGCGTAAGCTGAAAGCCGCCGATCGGGCGATCGAATTGCACGCGCGTTTTCGCGTACTCCAGCGCCGCCTCGAAACACGAACGCGCCGCGCCCATCGCGCCCCAGATGATGCCGAAACGCGCCTCGTTCAGACATGCGAGCGGGCCGCGCAGTCCGCGCACGTCGGGAAATGCGGCCTCCGCGGGGACGCGGCAGTTCTCGAGCACCAGTTCCGACGTCACCGAAGCTCGAAGCGAGAGCTTACGCTCGATGGGATTCGCCGTGAAGCCTTTACTGTTCGCCGGGACCGCGAAGCCGCGAATGCCTTCGTCGGTTTGCGCCCACACGACAGCGACGTCCGCGATGCCGCCGTTCGTGATCCACATCTTCGTGCCGCTGATGATCCAGTCGCTGCCGTCGCGCCGCGCAACGGTTCGCATGTCCGCGGGATTGCTGCCGTAGTCCGGCTCGGTCAAACCGAAACATCCCAGGATTTCACCGCTCGCCATGCGGGGCAGCCAGTGCTGCTTTTGCTCCTCGGAAGCCCACCGGTGAATGGCGAACATCGCGAGCGAACCCTGTACCGACGCGAAGCTGCGAACGCCGGAATCGCCGGCTTCCAGTTCCATGCACGCAATGCCGTACGAAACCGCGCTCGCGCCCGGGCATCCGTAGCCGTGCAGATGCATGCCGAGCAAACCGAGATCGCCCAGCTGTTTGCCGAGCTCGCGCGGAAGAATGCCCTCTTCGAACCACTGCGCGACGTTCGGCAGCACCCGATCGCGAACGAAACCGCGCACGGTATCGCGCACCATGCGCTCTTCTTCGTTCAGAAGCGCGCCGACATTCAAAAAATCGCCGGGGTTCGGCAGCGTCTGCGGCGGATGTTGCGTGGCCGTCATCGATCCTATCGTTTGAGAACGCGCGCGATCTTGTCGAAAAGCGCTTCCATCGAGCGTTCGTTCGCGTCCTCCAAACGCCGCCAGAGCAGACGCCCTTCCGTGTCGCTCAACGTCGCATCGATGCGGTGCTGCACCGTCGTCTTCTTCGCGTCGCCGCTCAAATAAAAGCCGTGCGTTCCTTCGAAACCTTCGTTTTGAATGCGCCACACGATGCGCTCCTCCGGCTGCACTTCTTCGAGGATCGCGTGAAAGCCGTTGTGCCATTCCTCGGTTTTTCCGGGAACCAGCGGACCGGGGGAACGCATGAAGGGCTGCGCCGCGAACGGCCACACGACGTCGTTCGAAGTGCCCATATCGACGAGCAATTGAAAGATACGGCGGCGCGTACCGGAGAAGGTGCGTTCGCGAACCTCGTGCAGCGGTATCGGCATGCGGCACCCTTCGCCGGGCGACCAGGCGTATCCATGCCGCGACGAGGGTAGGAAGCAAAGGAATGACCGAAACGGAAAGGCCGGTCCGGCAGTCGCTTGAGGAACGGCTTGCGCGGCTTGCTGCCGACGACATCCAGTATTTTCGCGTGCTGGCGGATGCCATGCCGCAATTCATTTGGCTCGCAGCAGCCGACGGCTCCATCCTCTATTTCAACCGGCCGTGGCTTGAATACACCGGCTTGACCGTCGAGGCGATGCACCGAAGCGGCGTGAAAAACGTCGTTCATCCCGACGAGCTCGCCGTGACTTGGGATCGCTGGAACAACGCCCTGCGCACCGGCGAGCCCTACGAGATCGAATACCGGCTGCGCAACGCGCGAACGGGCACCTACCGGTGGTTCCTCGCTCGCGCGGCACCGTATCGCGGCGAAAACGGCGACGTCCTCGGATGGATAGGCACCGCGACGGACGTCGACGCGCAAAAGCGCGCCAACGACAACCTGCGGTTCGTGCTCGATGCTTCCGCAGCGCTGAGCCCGAGTTTGGACGTCGACTCCGTTTGCGCAACGATGGCGAAGCTGGCTATCACGCGCGTCGCTGATTGGTGCTTCGTCCTTCTGAAAAACGGCGACGACTACGAAACGCGAGCCGTCGCGCACCGCGATCCGCAGCGGGCCGACCGCATTATGAAGCACCGCGACCGGTACCGCGTAAAGAAAGGATCGCCGATCGAGCGCGCGGTGAGCGGCAATGCCGGTATGCTCGTGCCGCGCGTGACCGAACGCGATTTGGAGCTCTTCGCGCACGATGCGGAAGACGCGGCGCTCTTGACCGAGATGAACATGCATTCCGCGATGATCGTGCCCCTATCGACGGAGACGGGCGTGGCCTACGGAGCGATCGCGCTGGCTTCGGCCGAGTCGGCACGCACGTATACGGCGCGTGATTTGGAGGTCGCGGAAATGGTTGCGCGGCGCGGCGCGTCCGCCATTCAAACTGCTCTAGCCTTTGAAGAGGAACGACGGCGTTCGGCCCGCCTGCGTTTCATCGCGCAGGCGAGCGAATTGCTCGTGGAAGCTTCGGACCTGCAGTCCATGCTGGATTCGCTGACCGGTTTCATCGTCAAAGAACTGGCGGATCTCGCATACGTGATGATCGTAGAAAACCAGGATTCGCTTCGCACGCGCTCCTGCGCGCACGCCGATCCCGAGAAGGCCCGCATCGCCTCTCGGCTTTGCGGCCAGCGCACGTTGCGTCCGGAAGCCGAGGAGCACGCATTGTGGCTGCTCTCGCAGCATCGCACGCTTTTGCACGAAACGGTTCCGATCGAGGCGGTGCTTGCGAGCATGTGGGAGTACCTCGCTCCCGACGTGCTTGCGCTGGGCGTTCGTTCCGCGATTACCGTGCCGCTGTACTCGCGTGGGGAGACGTTCGGAGCGCTCGTGGTGTACTGGTGTACCAAGGGGCGCTCGTACACGCAAGAGGACGCAGACGTCTTCACGGACGTAGGACGGCGCCTCTCGATTGCGATCGAGCACCTTCGCGCCATGGAACGCGAACGGCGCATCGCCGAGGCGCTGCAGCAAGCGCTTTTGCCTTCGCCGCAGATGCTTCCGCTCGCACGCGGCGTCCGGTTCGCGGTGCATTATCGACCGAACTCCGACGAATCGCAAGTCGGAGGCGACTGGTACGATGCGGTGACGCTGCCCGAGGGCCGCGTGTTGGTCTGCGTCGGAGACGTGACCGGACGCGGCTTGCGTGCCGCCGGACTCATGGGCAAACTTCGGCAAGCCGTCGGCATGGCGGCGCTCTACGAGCGCGATCCCGCGCGCATCTTGGATGCGGTCGACTTTCACCTGCGCTCGCGCCGTTCGGAGTCGTTCGCCACGGCGTTCGTGGGCATCATCGATCCGTCGCTGCGCACGATGCGATTCGCCTCGGCGGGGCATCCGCCGGCACTTCTGCGCCGCGAAAACCAGCTCGAGGAATTGCGATGTTCCGGACTGCCCCTGGGCTTACGCGATCAGGCGCCGTCGCAGGAGTCCGGGGAAGTCGACCTCACCGGCGCGCAGCTGCTGGTGCTGTATACGGACGGTCTCACCGAAGCGACGCGCGATTTGACGTTCGGTGAAGAGCGCCTCTCGCAGCTCACCGCCAGCGAAGCGATTCTGTACACGCGCAACGCGGCGGAGTTTCTTTGCGATGCGTGCCTGCCGCCGGACGCGCAAGACGACACCGCCGTACTGACGGTCTCCTTCGGAAACCACCCCTCGTGGGCTTTCGACGCCGAGAACGCGCGCGCCGCGCACGAAGCTCGCGCGCAGCTGGTTTCGCATTTGCGCGGCCGCTCCCGCGGAGAGCCGGACCTGTGCGCGGCGGAGCTCGTCTTCGGCGAACTGGTCGGCAACGTCGTTCGCCACGCGCCCGGCCCAATCGAAATACAGCTGGAGTGGGCGGGCGACGATCCCGTCCTCCACGTCATCGATCGCGGGCGCGGATTCTTGCCGGATCCGGTGCTGCCGGACGTCTTGAGCGAATCCGGCCGCGGACTGTACATCGTGCAGCAGCTCACGCGAGCGCTGCGCATCGAGCGGATTGCGGGTTACGGCAACCACGTCGCCGCGACCCTGCGGCTCTAGATCCCTATACGCGCGGGCCGGCGTCGCGCTCCGCGATCTTCGCGAGCGTTTGAATCACGATCGTTGCAATGATCGTGATGACGACCGCGTACCCGAGTTCCGCCCAAATGCCCGAACCCGGCTTCAAGAAGAATGCGATGAGATCGGTGATGAACTTGTTCCACGCGAGCGCGGCTATCAGCCCGAAAGCCGCCGTCGCGAGCGCGATCATCGTACCAAGATAGGACGGTTTCACTTCCACGGTCGCACCTCCAAAATCAATGAGCGCGGACTTGATCCACGCTCATTTTGTCATTGCCGCGCACTCTGAACGCTTACACAAGCTCAATGCTCGTTCGTGGTCGCGACTCCGTATGCCTAGTCTACCAAGAATGCGCGGCGGCAACGAACTGCCGCTGCCTCAAAATCGGATGGGACGTCTCTACCAGGCCGCTATGGGAAGGCTGCCTCATGCTCGGCAACCCGTTCTATCTCTCCGGTCAGCAGGTTGAGCGGAAAACCGTCGCCGCTGCTCAGCCACACGATTTCGCCGCGCCGGACCACTTTCAGGGTCTTCGCGTTCACGAACGCGAGCAAGACCATTTCCAGGATGTGCATACGCCTGCACCTCGCTTATCCAGCTGCTTGAAGCACTTTGCTCTTACCCGCGGCCTCGCGCGCCGCCCTTGGGCAAAAACTGTGAGGCGCTGAGGATAAACCAAAGTTGTTGCGGATTTGTTGTGAATAACGAATCAGGCTTGACCGGCGAACGGCCAAGCCTGACGCTGATGGATCTTTTCAGCGGCTGGTTACGCTTTGAGTTCGATGTCCACGCCCGCGGGCAGGTCGAGGTGCATGAGCGCGTCCATCGTTTTGGGCGAGGCCTGCAGAATGTCGATCAGCCGCTTGTGGGTGCGCATTTCAAAATGCTCGCGCGACTTCTTGTCGACGTGCGGCGAGCGATTCACGCAAAACCGGTTGATCTCGGTCGGAAGCGGAACGGGCCCGCTCACGAACGCGCCGGTGCGCTTGGCGGTCTCGACGATACGCTCCGCCGACTGGTCGAGGACTTTGTGATCGTACGCCTTGAGGCGGATGCGTATTTTCTGCTTGGCCATGAACCTTAGTCCGCCACGCCGGTGACGACGCCCGCGCCCACGGTGCGGCCGCCTTCACGAATTGCGAAACGCAGCCCCTCCTCGCACGCGATCGGCGTGATGAGCTCCACTTCCATCGCGACGTTGTCGCCGGGCATGACCATCTCCACGCCTTCCGGCAGTTTAATCGTGCCGGTTACGTCCGTAGTGCGGAAGTAAAACTGCGGGCGGTAGTTCGCGAAAAACGGCGTGTGCCGGCCGCCCTCTTCCTTCGAGAGCACGTACACTTCCGCTTTGAACTTCTTGTGCGGTTTGATGGAGCCGGGTTTGGCCAGAACCTGTCCGCGCTCGATTTCGTTGCGATCGATGCCGCGCAGCAGCACGCCGATGTTGTCGCCGGCGATGCCCACGTCGAGCAGCTTGCGGAACATTTCGATTCCCGTCACCACGGTTTTCTTCGTTTCGTCCTGCAGGCCCACGATTTCGACTTCCTCGCCGACTTTGACTTGACCGCGTTCGACGCGCCCGGTGCCGACGGTTCCGCGTCCGGTGATCGTGAAGACGTCTTCAACGGGCATGAGGAACGGCTTGTCGGTCTCACGCTGCGGATCGGGGATGTACTCGTCGACCGTGTCCATCAACTTGAAGATCGCCTCCGTGTCGGGATCGCCGCGTTTGCCGGAGCTGTTGAGCGCCTTGAGAGCCGAGCCGCGGATGATCGGCGTCGTGTCGCCCGGGAACTCGTACTGGTTGAGCAGTTCGCGGATCTCCATTTCGACCAGTTCGAGGAGCTCTTCGTCGTCGACCATGTCGCACTTGTTCAAAAACACGACGATGTACGGCACGCCGACTTGACGCATGAGCAGAATGTGCTCGCGCGTTTGCGGCATCGGGCCGTCGGTTGCCGAGACGACCAGGATCGCGCCGTCCATCTGCGCGGCGCCGGTGATCATGTTCTTGATGTAGTCGGCATGACCCGGGCAGTCGACGTGCGCGTAGTGGCGCTTCTTCGTCTCGTACTCCTGGTGCGAGATCGCGATCGTAATGCCGCGCTCTTTCTCTTCCGGCGCGTTGTCGATGTCGTCGACGTTGCGTTTTTGAATGTTCGCGTTCTCGGTGGCGAGGCAGTTGATGATAGCCGCGGTAAGCGTCGTCTTACCGTGGTCGACGTGCCCCGTCGTTCCGATGTTTACGTGCGGTTTGCTACGTTCGAATTTAGCCTTCGCCATGATTCGCTTTTTAGCTTTCCTTTTCTATGCGTTATCTTTGGTTAATTGGGTCGATCCCTGGGGTCTTTGAGGTTCGAGTCCGGCTTATGCGGCGGAGCTTTTCTTGCCGGCCGCCTTGGCGACCACTTCCTCCTCAACCGATTTCGGAGCTTTCTCGTAATGGGAAAACTCCATGGTATACGTCGCGCGGCCTTGCGTCGCCGACCGCATGTCGGTCGCGTAGCCGAACATCTCCGAGAGCGGAACGTGGGCGGTGATCACCTGCGCGCCGCCCGGCGCTTCTTCCGTGGCCTGAATCATGCCGCGGCGCCGGTTCAAGTCGCCCGTGATCGCGCCCATGTAATCTTTCGGGGTCGTCACTTCGACCTTCATGATCGGTTCGAGCAGAATCGGACCCGCGGCGCGATTGGCCGCTTTGAACGTCTGCGAGGCGGCAATCTTGAAGGCGATCTCCGACGAGTCGACGTCGTGGTACGAGCCGTCGATCGCTTCCACTTTGAAGTCGAGCACCGGATAGCCCGCGAGCACGCCGCTCTGCGACGCTTCGCGGATGCCCTCTTGCACGGCTTTCTGGTATTCCTTCGGAACCACGCCCCCGACGATCTTCCACTCGAATTCGAAGCCGCTGCCGGGCTCGCCCGGACGAACGCGCAGTTCGACGTCGCCGTACTGGCCTTTGCCGCCGGTCTGACGCACGAATTTTTCGCGTTTGGTAACTTCTTTCGTAATCGCTTCTTTGTACGCGACCTGCGGTTTGCCGACGTTGGCTTCGACTTTGAACTCGCGGCGCAGGCGGTCCAGGATGATCTCGAGATGCAACTCGCCCATGCCCGCGATGATCGTTTGCTGCGTTTCCTCGTCCGTGTACATGCGGAACGTCGGATCCTCTTGCGCAAGGCGCTGCAACCCCTTACCGAGCTGATCCTGATCGGCTTTGGTTTTGGGCTCGATGGCTTGCGAAATGACCGGTTCCGGAAAGGTGATCGACTCGAGAATGATCGGATTCTTCTCGTCGCAGAGCGTGTCGCCGGTGCGCGTGTCGGTCAGGCCCACCGCGGCCGCGATGTCGCCCGCGAAAATGGCGTCGATGTCTTCGCGATGGTTCGCGTGCATCCGCAAAATGCGTCCGATGCGTTCTTTCTTCCCCGAACGCGCATTGTAGACGTACGAGCCCTTTTCGAGCGTGCCGGAATAAACCCGGAAGTACGTCAGGTTGCCGTACGGGTCGGTCGCGATCTTGAAAGCCAGCGCCGCGAACGGTTCCTTGTCGTCGGGTTTGCGCGCGATCTCCTTGCCCGTCTTCGGATCCTGTCCGACGATCGGCTTTGCATCCAGCGGCGAAGGCATGTACTCCACGACCGCATCCAGCAGCGGCTGCACGCCTTTGTTCTTGAACGCGGAGCCGCAAAGCATCGGCAGCACCGTGCCCGCGATCGTCGCGCGGCGAAGCGCTTCCTTCATGCGATCGATGGGCAGCTCTTTGCCTTCGAAGAACATCTCGAGCAGCTCTTCGTCTTGCTCGGCGATGTTTTCCACCAGATTTTGCCGCCATTTGTCGGCCAGCGCTTTGAGTTCGCCGTCCGCGTCGGTTACCGGCTCGTGCGCCATCGTCGAACCGAGGTCGTCCGTGTAGACGATCTTCTTCATGGTGAAGAGATCCACGACGCCTTGGAAATGGTCTTCCGCGCCGATCGGCACTTGGATCGGCGTGGCGTTCGCGCCCAGCCGCTCTTTGATTTTGTCGACGGCATTGAAGAAGTCCGCACCCATGCGATCCATCTTGTTGACGAAGATGATCCGCGGCACTTTGTACTTGTTGGCTTGGCGCCAGACCGTTTCGGACTGCGGCTGCACCGCGGCGACGGAATCGAAAAGCGCGACCAGCCCGTCGAGGACCCGCAGCGAGCGTTCGACCTCGACAGTAAAGTCCACGTGCCCAGGCGTATCGATAATATTGATCCGCGTGTCGCGCCACGTGCAGGCAGTCGCGGCGGAGGTGATGGTGATGCCGCGCTCCTGCTCCTGCACCATCCAGTCCATCGTCGCGGCGCCGTCGTGTACCTCGCCGATCTTGTGCGTGCGGCCCGTGTAAAACAGGATGCGCTCCGTGCAGGTCGTCTTGCCCGCGTCGATGTGCGCCGCGATACCGATGTTCCGGGTCCGCTCCAGCGGAAATTCTCTTGCAGCCATTACCATCTATAGTGCGCGAACGCTTTGTTGGCCTCGGCCATCTTGTGCGTGTCCTCGCGCTTCTTGATCGAAGCTCCTTGATTGTTCGCAGCGTCCATCAGTTCGGCGGCCAGCTTCTCTTCCATCGAACGGCCCGAACGCGAGCGCGCGAAACCGATGAGCCAGCGCATCGCCATCGCTTGACGGCGGTCCGGGCGCACTTCCATGGGCACCTGATACGTTGCGCCGCCGACCCGGCGCGGGCGCACCTCGACCAGCGGCATCGCGTTGGAGAGCGCCTGCGAAAAGACGTCCATCGCATCGCGACCGCTCTTCTCCGCGACGATGTCGAGCGCGCCGTACGTGATGTTCTCGGCCAGCGACTTCTTCCCGCGCAGCATCAGCTTATTAATGAAGCGCGCGAGCACTTTCGAGTTGAATCGCGGATCGGGCAGAATCTGCCGCTTCGGCGCGGGGCCTTTACGTGGCAACTTTAGTTTCCTTATTCAAGTAAAACGCGTGGGTTATTTTTTGGCGGCGCGCTTGGCGCCGTACTTCGAACGCCCTTGCTTGCGGTTGGCGGTGCCGGAGGTGTCCAGCGTGCCGCGGATGATGTGATAGCGCACGCCGGGGAGATCTTTCACGCGTCCGCCGCGCACGAGCACCACGGAGTGTTCCTGCAGGTTGTGACCGATACCCGGGATGTAGGCGGTTATCTCCTCGCCGTTCGTGAGCCGCACGCGCGCCACTTTGCGCAGCGCCGAGTTCGGCTTCTTGGGCGTCACCGTCTTCACTTGCGTGCAGACGCCGCGGCGCTGGGGATTGCCGGCTACTTCAAACGTACGCAAAGGCAAGTCGGGGTGACCCGGCTTCGGACCCGTCTGAATGACGCGGAACGCCGGCGTCTTGACCTTCTTTTCCGCCTTCTCGCGGCCCCTACGAACCAATTGACTGATGGTCGGCAATACGGACTCCTACGGACACACACCAAAACTCGGCCACACCTCCGTGAGACCGAACTTTGGGAGTATAGCAAGGTCTCCGGGGGGAGTCAAATGACTCCGCGCACGCTTTTACCGGGCGCCCGCTACACAGTCAGGAGCAGCATCGCAGACTGCGCCGGGTCGGGCGGCGGGCTCTGTCCTTTCGGCAGCGGTTTCGCGCCTGCTCCGCTTAGCAACGTCGGGCGCGGCTTCTTGGGAACGGGCGCGCCCGCCAACCCGTCATCGTCGTCATCGGTCACGCGGGGCGGCCGCACCGGTCCGGGAGGCGGCAGCTTCGGGTTTTCGGGCTTACGTGGCCGCTTCGGCATATGGTACAGCATGATGCTTCACGGCGGAAACGCGAAGTCCTTATGCGATCGAAGTGGCCGTGCAGGCGGCCGGCCGCGGCGTTCGAAACCCGCGGCCTTATGCGGCGTACCTGGATGCAAAGGAGGTTCCGGCATGCGCGCTGAGACCTATCCCTCTTCCTCGTTGCGTTTCGACTGGCTGATGGCCGCGCTTGCCGCCCTGGTCATGGTCGGGGTCATCCAGGACGGGTGGGCGCACGCCCACGGCTTGGTCGATCAGAGCTTTTTCACGCCTTGGCACGCGATTCTGTACTCTTGCATGGGAATCAGCGGCGCCGTGCTTGCCGCGACCGGCATTCGCAATTTGCGCCGCGGTTATCCTTGGCAGCGCGGCCTGCCGCGCGGGTATTGGACCTCGGCAATCGGCGTCCTCGTGTTTGCGAGCGGCGGCGTCTTCGATTTATTCTGGCACACGCTCTACGGGATCGAGACGGACATCACGGGCCTGATCAGCGTCTCGCATTTATGGCTCGCACTGGGCGGCGCGCTGCTTTTTGCCGGACCGATTCGTTCCATCGCCTCTCGCTACGATGAAACGACCGGCGGTTGGAAAGTGGCCGGCCCGCTGATCCTGTGCGCATTTTCGCTCGTAACGCTGCTCGGGTTCTTTACGCAGTACGCGTCGCTCTTCGGCGACAATACCACGCAGCAAATCATGACCGCGGATCGCCGCGCTACAACCGGCGGCGAACTCTTCACCGTAGGCACCGGCGGGCAAAACGAAACGCGGGCGCGCACGTTCGCCGGTCACGACATTTGGGGAGCTGCGGCCTCGCCCGACGGAAAGTTCATCGCGTACCGGGCGCAGCAAAATGCATCCGGCGCCGCGCTCGTTGCTTCGGACATTTACGTCGCGCGAGCCGACGGTTCGAACGCAGTTCGCATCACGCATTCGGGGCGGCACGACACGCAGCCGGCGTGGTCGCCCGACGGAAAGCGTTTGGCGTATTTGAGTATGCCCGCGGGAACCTCCGGCAATTTCAGGCTCATCACCGTAAATTCAAACGGAAGCGGCGCGCAGACGATCCTCGACGGCACGACGACCATTCAAAACCCCTCGTGGTCGCCCGACGGAAAGTCGATCGTATTTCAGTCGCGCAACGGATTGCACCAGCAGCTCGCCGTCGTTTCGTCCTCGGGGGGTTCGGCGCGCTGGCTGCCCGCAACCGTCGACGGCGCCGAACCGTTTTGGGCGCGCAACGGGACGATCGTGTTCGACAAAAGCGACGGCTCGCTGCTGATCACGGACGCGTCGGGTTTACGTGCCGCGCCGCTGAAGGTCGGCGGCGGCGAGCCTGCGATCTCGCCCGACGGCAAACGCATCGCTTACGTCTCGAACGCAAACGGCGCCGCGCAAGTATTCGTCGCCAATCTCGACGGGTCGCATGCGTACGACGCGACGCAGCTGGCGGCGCAGGACGCAAGCCATCCGGCGTGGCTTTCGAACGGGCGGATCGCGTTTACCGCGGCGGGACGCCCGGCGGCCGTTCTGAGTTCCATCGCCGGCGCTTACAGCATCGATGCCGTGATCGTTTCCGCGCTGGTCGTGATCGGCGTTCTGCTGCTGCTGGTTCGCCGCTGGCGCCTGCCTGCGGGCGCGATTACCGTGCTGCTCTCAACGTACGCGATTGCGCTTGCCACGCAAAGCGACACGTACTGGGACATTCCGGTCGCGATCGCCGCGGGCATCGCCGCAGACGTGTATTTGTGGGCGATGAAGGACCGTGCGCGCACCGGAAACGGTTTCTACGCGCTCGCGTTCGGCCTGCCGTTCCTCTTGACCGCGCTGTACATCGCAGCGGTACGCGTGCAAAACGGCGCGATCTTTTGGGCTCCGAACATGATCGTCGGCGCACCGTTCATCGCCGGTTTTGCGGGCTTGCTGGCGGGATTCTGCTTCCAGGCTCCGCTGCCGAAAGGCGACGCGAACGCGTCGCTGCACGGTGAAGTGCTCCCGCCGGCGCATCTGCTTCAGGACGCCGTACTGCGGCGCAGCTCCGCTTCGATCTCCGCGCGCGAATAACCGCGCCCGATCAGCGTGGAGACGAATTGCTCGATCGAAGAGCGCAGCGTTTGGCGGCGCTTGTGCCGGTCCACGTCCGGGAGCGTCGACGTCACGTGGGTACCGCGGCGGCCCTCGCTGATCAGCCACCCTTCGTTCTGCAAATCCGCGTACGCGCGTGCAACGGTATTCGGCGCGACGTTCAAATCGTCGGCGAGCTGGCGCACCGTGGGCAAGAGCGTACCCGGCGCCAGATCGCCGCTTTGAATCAGACCCCGGATCTGCTCTTCGATTTGCTGGTACGGCGAAATCTCGACGTCGGGATTCACCGCGAGAATCGGCTGCTTCAAGCCAGGCGTACCGGCGCGCGCTGGCGCACCACCATCCAGATTGAGAACCCGAAGAAAGCTACGAACGTGAATGAAAGCGCGGCCGTTTGCGCAATGTCGAGCTCGCCGTAATTGCTGCAGAAAACAAAGGTCTGCGCCATCGCGAAGACGATCGCCGCGCGGCTGCGGTAAAACCGCAACCGGTCGTCCACGATCTGCTCCGCCGGAATATCGACGCCGCTCAGCAGCGCCGGAAGGTTCGCCAGGCGCCAAGCCAGCGCAATCGTGATGAGCGATGAGACGGCGACCAAAATTGCAGGGCCGCGGTGCTGCCCGTCCGCGAAGAGCAGCACGCCGAACGCGCACGCTCCCGCAACGAAGAACCAATACGGCGGTATCACCGAATCGACCGTGCGCGCCGAGAGCACCGCGACGCGCGTGGGCTGCGAATTGCGCAGGCGCAGGAACACGAACGCGACGCCCACCGCCATACCCAGGCACATCAGCGCGTACAGCAGCGCGGGCTGAACGCGAACAGCTGCTTCGACTGCGCCCAGCGCGATGCAAAACACGCCGAGCCACACTCCCAGCGGCGCCGCGCCGCCTTCCGCGGCTTGCCGCCGTTCGACGGCGGCTTCGACGCGTTCGAGCGTGCCGGCATCCGGCGACGGCACTTTCAAACAGCAGTCCGCGGTGGACGCCGCCAAAAAGCGCCGGCCGCGCGTGATGAAAAATACCCCGAACAACACGAAGAACGCGCTCCAGAACCAGTAGAGAGTAGCAGGGTCGTTCGAACTCATCTCGTCGTCTCCATTGTATTAACACCATAACACAAACGCCGGTTTTGTGTCAACACCATGATACAATACGATGACGAGGGGTACGCTCGGCGAAATCTTGCGTATGGCGCAGGGCAGGCTCGGCGTGCTCGACGGTCTTCGCGGCATCGCCGTGCTGCTGGTGCTGTGGTATCACGTTTGGGAAATTTCCTGGCTGCCCGCGCCGCTGCCGGCGCTGCAGTTCATACCCGAAACCGGATTTGCCGGCGTCGATCTCTTCTTCTACATCAGCGGGTTCGTGATCGCGTATCCGTTCGTGACGGCGCAGGCGCGAGGCGAAGCTCCTCCCACGTGGCGCCACTTTGCCTATCGCCGCGGCATCAAGATCGTTCCGTCGTATCTGCTTTCGATAATCGTCGCCGTCGCGCTGGGGTACGCGCACTTCGCGAGCGCCGGGCAGGCGCTGCGCGATATCGGCACGCACTTGCTGTTCATTCACACGTGGTGGAGCGATACGTACGGCTCCATCAACGGCGTGCTCTGGACGCTCGCGGTCGAAGTCGAGTTCTACGCGATCTTTCCGCTCTTGTGGTTCGCGTTCTCCCGTCTTCCGTGGCTCACCGCCGCAGCGATGACGGCGATCGCGGTGCTGTATCGCGTGCATGCGGCGCAATGCTGCTATCACACGTCGATGGAGCTGCTGATCTTCAACCTTCCCGGATATCTCGACGTATTTGCCGCGGGCATGCTTTCCTCGCTGCTCTACGTTCGCTGGAACGGCGTACGCGCGCCCTGGCGTGCGCCGCTGGCGTCGGCTGCCGCATTGGCGGGCTTTGCGCTGTTTGCGCTATTGCTCCAAAATCTTTGGGCAACGCGCATGGCGGATCAGTGGTCGACGGTCTGGCAAATCGCGCATCGCACGCCGGTTGCGTGCGCGTTCGCGCTCATGGCGGTGGGTTCGCTCCTGGCGCCGCCGCTCTGGCAACGCTGCCTGGCCAATCCCGTCCTGCTGTTTTTCGCCGCGATCTCGTACAACTTGTACTTGTATCACCAGATGCTCGCGCGACTTCTGCTGCGTTGGCGCGTTCCGAATTTCGCCGGAAGGGATCCGCATGCGGATCCTCACTGGCAAGTGACCTACACGCTGGTTGCGTTCGCCGTAACGATCGCGCAGGCGACGCTTGTGACGTACGCGTTCGAGCGGCCGCTGCTGCGCGTGCCGTTGGAGCGATGGCACGCGCTGCTGTCACGCACCCGCCGTGCTCGCACGGCCGCTCGATCGCTGCAAACCCGTGGTTAATTCACCGTCACCGTGCCGATCATGCCCGCGGGCCCGTCGTGAAAGAGGCAATAGTACGTGTACGTGCCGGGTTTGGTAAACGTCAGCGAGTAACTCGTTCCCGGTTTCATCACGCCGGAATTGGTAAGCATCGTTCCGTCGTACGTGCTTCCGCCGGAAGGCGGAACCTGATCCGGAGGTCCCGGCGGCGGCGGTTGACCGAGGGCAGGAAACGTCACCGTGTGCGGAACGTTGTTCGATTCGTTCGTCCAGGTCAGCGTCGTGCCCACCGGGATCGTGTCGTTCGCATTGAAATCCGTTTCATCCAAAAAGCGCAGCACCGTTGCTTGCGAGGGTTTCGCGCCGGGCAAGCCCGGAGAGATGCCCGCGCTCAAATGCGTCCCGCCGGCCGCGTATGGGAAAAGCTCCACCGACGAAAGTCCGGCTTGCAGATCGGTTGCGAGATCCGCGCTCGCCGCCGAAGCGTACTGCGCGGCCGACATCGGCAAGGGAGCTCCCGCGGGCAGAACGACGACCGTGCCGCCCATTTCCGGCGGATGAACTACGCAATAGTACGCATAGGTGCCGGGCTGCGTAAACGTTACCGAGTACGTTTGACCTTTGGTGAGAAATCCCGAACTGATGTACGTGGTGCCGTCGAAAACGTTGCCGCCGACCTTCGCCGGATTGGGCGGACCGGGCGGCGGCGCTTGTCCCGCTCGCGGGATCGAAACCGTGTGTGGAATTGCGGTCGAATTGCTCCACGTGATCGCATCGCCGGCGTGAATGGTGATCGTGTTGGGATAGTAGTCCAGCGCCTGAACCGCTTCGGATTGCTCCGAACCGCCGGCACTGATAGTCCAGTTTTGCTGTGCGGCGGGCAGCGGGGTGGTGCTCGTGCCGCCGCCGGCGCACGCGCCGAGCGCGAGCACAAGGATAAGCCCGATTGGTCTCATGGTGTCCTCCAGAAGCGTCTGGAGCTGCGTGCCGGCCCGAAACTCCGAAGTCCCTCGCGAGACGCCTGTCTCATGAAGGGATATTCGTGATACTAGCGTATCACGATGTGGATGTCAAGCGCCTACGAAGAGAGCGGTCGCGTCAACCAAAAGCAGCGCACGCGCCGGGCGCTGATCGATGCCGCGCGCGCCTTGCTGGCGCAAGGGCTGACTCCTACCGTGGAGCAAGCGGCCGCCGCCGCGAACGTCTCGCGCCCGACGGCCTACCGGTATTTCCCGAACCAGCACGCATTGCTGATCGCCGCGCATCCCGAACTGCAAATGGAA
>Ga0209810_1001143_pt1 | contig 43641 bp, 43 predicted proteins | sample Coa_R1_7_FD_187159 | JGI IMG/M metagenome (GOLD analysis project Ga0209810, IMG submission 187159) | Surface soil microbial communities from Centralia Pennsylvania, which are recovering from an underground coalmine fire - Coalmine... | ecosystem: Environmental > Terrestrial > Soil > Unclassified... | reverse complement strand
TAACCCGGGAAGCGCACCGTTTTCACGTGAAAACGGCACCGGCGTTTCACGTGAAACGCTAGACACGCGCGGCGGCCGCCGGCTCCGGCGGCGCAGGCGTGTCGGCGTCCCGGTCGGCGGGCAGCACGAGCGCGAAGCGCGTCCAGCCGTCGCTCTCCTCGAGCTCGAGCCGCCCTCCCTGCAGCGCCGCCAGCTCGCGCGCGATCGCGAGCCCGAGCCCGCTGCCCGAGGCCCGCGTGCCCGCGAGCCGGTAGAAGCGGTGGAAGATCTGCTCGCGCGCCTCGACCGGGATGCCCGGCCCGTCGTCGGCCACCGTCAGCAGCGCCCGGCCGCCCTCGCGGCTCGTCGACAGGCGGACGGTCGTGCCCGCAGGCGTATGGACGAGCGCGTTCTCCACGAGCACGCGCCCGACCTGCAGGCTCCGGGCCGCGTCCGCGCGCGCCTGGACGGAGCCGCCGGTGTCTGTCTCCAGGCGATGGCCGGAGACGGCGGCGCGCGGCCGGAACTCGGCCGCCAGCTCGTCCGCCAGCTCGCCCAGGTCGACAGGCTCGGCGCGCACGGTCAGGCGGCCGGCGTCCACCCGGGAGAGGTCGAGCAGATCGGTTGCCAGCTTCGTCAGGCGCTCGACCTGCTCCCGCATCTGCACCAGGAACTCGCGGCGCGTCGGCTCGTCGAGCTCCGGGTCGTCGAGCAGCTCGAGGAACCCGCCCAGCGAGAAGAGCGGCGTCCGCAGCTCGTGCGACGCGTTGGCGATGAACTCGCCGCGCGCCCGGTCGAGCGTCGCGAGCCGAAGCCGCATCCGCTCGAACGTCCGCGCCAGCTGCCCCAGCTCGTCCGTGCCCGGGTCGAGCACCGGCTCCCCGAAGTCGCCCGCCGCGATCCGCTCCGCCGCCGCCTCGAGCCGGCGGATCCGTCGGGTGAACATGCTCGCGCCCAGGTAGCCGAGCAGGACGGCGAACCCGGTGGCGAGGCCGCCGGCGATCCAGACGCGGTGCCGGACGACCGCGACCGTCTCGAGCTGCTCGTCGAGGGAGGAGGCGAAGACCACCACCTGGCCGCTCCCGGGCAGCGGCCAGGCCGCCTCCGCGTCCCTGGAGCCGTCGTGCATCACGACGCCGCGGGCGGGAGCGCGTTGCTCGATCGCCTGCAGAGCGACCGGGTCGTCGACGAGGTCGCCGTCGCCCGTCGTCTGGTTGGAGTCGGCGTTCGGCATCACCGTCGGGGGGATCGCCGTGTAGTCGAAGACGATCGCCCGGACGTCGTGCTTCTCGCGCATCGCGGTCACCCACGAGCTCGCGGCGTACGGATCGGGCGGGAAGTTGCGGATCTCGCGCCGGAGCTGGGTGGCGAGGGTCTGCAGCTCGGCGTGCTCGAGCGACGACCGGTAGAGCGGCACGACGATCAGGTAGACGATCCCGAGCACGCCGGCCACCACCACGAGCAGCGCGAGCGCGAGCCGGCCGCTGACGCTCGAGAACGGACTCATCGCCCGCGGAAGCGGTAGCCGACGCCGCGCACCGTCAGGATGTACTCCGGCGTGCGCGGCTCGTCCTCGAGCTTCTCCCGCAGGTGGCGGACGTGGACGTCGATCGTGCGCGGGTCGCGGTAGTCGGCACTCTTCCAGAGGCTCTCGAGCAGCATCCGGCGGCTGAAGACGCGGCCGGGGCTCGCCGCCAGGATCCGGAGCAGCTCGAACTCCACGTAGGTGAGCTGGACCGGCCGCCCGTGCACCTCGACGGCCCGGCGCGGCACGTCGATCAGCAGCCCGTCGCGCTCGATCCGCTCGTCGTCGGAGGCGTCGCGGTGCGGATGCCTGGCCCGCCGCAGCAGCGCGCGCACCCGGGAGCGGAACTCGCGGATCGAGAACGGCTTCGTGATGTAGTCGTCCGCCCCGAGCTCGAGCCCGATCACCTTGTCGAGCTCGTCGTCGCGGGCCGTGAGCATGATGATCGGGACGTTGCTCGTCGCCCGCAGCCGGCGGCAGACCTCGAGCCCGTCGAGGCGGGGCAGCATGATGTCGAGCACGACCAGGTCGACCTCGCGGTCGGCGAACCGCTGCAGCGCCTCCTCGCCGTCGGCCGCCTGCACGACCTCGTAGCCGTCCTTCTCAAGCGGGAACGCGAGCACCTTGCGGACCGCGTCCTCGTCGTCCACCAGGAGGATCGTGGGGGAGTCGGCCATCGCCCGTTCGCCTCGTTCGCCTGCCGAGACCGGCCGCACGCGGCCCGGGTTCCTACTATAGCCCCGGCATGGTCGATCCCCGGGCCCCCGCGCGGCTCCGGCGGCCGCGGCGGGGGTCGCTCGAGCGGCCGCTCAACACGCGGCTCTACCGCAGCGCCTTCCTCGTGCTCTCGCTGCCGTTGCTCGTGCTCGCGTTCAGCGTCACGCACGTGTCCGCGCTGCCGCCGCCGCAGCTGCCGCCCGCCTTCGACGGCGGCTCGGCGACGGCGCTCGCGAGCGAGCTCGCGGGAACCGCGCCCGACCGCGTTCCGGGCAGCGCCGGCGCGCTCGCCGCCGCCGGCTGGTTTCGGCAGCAGATGGCCGCCTACGGCCTGCCGGTGAGCACGGACACCTGGCGGGCGCGGATTCCCGGCCTCGGCAGGGTTCGGCTCGAGAACGAGTGGGCGGTCGCCGCCGGTCAGTCGTCAGACGCGATCGTGGTCATGGCCCACCGCGACGACACCGGCGCCGGGCCGGGGGCGAACGACGACGCCTCCGGGACCGCCGCCCTGATCGAGCTCGCGCGCGGCTACGCGAAGCTCGGGCCGGGCGGCCCCGGGCGCGTCCGTTCCGACCACACGCTCGTCTTCCTCTCCACGGACGCGGGCGCCTTCGGCGGGCTCGGCGCCGAGCGGTTCGTCCAGCATCTGCCCTTCCACGTCGTCGCCGCGATCAACCTCGACGCGCTCGCGGGCCGCGGGCCGCCGCGGCTCGTGATCGCCGGCGACACGCCCCGCTCGCCGGCGGCCTCGCTGGTCGAGACGGCGGCGAAGCGGGTGCTGGAGCAGAGCGGGGTCCGCGTGCGGCGCACCGGCTTCATCGGCCAGCTGATCGACCTCGCGTTCCCGTTCACGCTCTACGAGCAGGGCCCGTTCGTCGCGCGCGGCATCCCTGCCGTCACCCTCACGACCGCCGGCGAGCGACCGCCCGCCGCGTTCGCCGACCGTGTGACGTCCCTCGACGGCCCACGGCTGGCCGCGCTCGGACGGGCGACGCAGGAGCTGCTCGGATCGCTCGACCAGGGGCTCGAGCTCGCGCAGGGGACGACCAGCTTCGTCTGGCTCGGCGACCGGATCGTCCGCGGCTGGGCGATCGAGCTCATGCTCGCCGGGCTGCTCGCGCCCTTCCTGGTCGCGGCCGTCGACCTGTTCGCGCACTGCCGGCGCCGGCGGATCCCGCTGACCCCCGCGCTCCGCTCCCTGCGGAGCCGTCTCGGCGTCTGGCTCTTCGCGGGCGCCGCCTTCTACGTCTTCGGGCTCGCAGGCGCCTGGGGCCACGGGCCCGCGCGGCCGCCGAACCCTGCGCTGCCGGCGAGCGGCGACTGGCCGATCGGGGCGCTCGTCCTGCTCGCCGCCGTCGTGCTGAGCGGGTGGCTGGTCGGTCGGCAGCGGCTCGTCCCGCGGCGCCCCGTGTCGGCGGAGGAGCGGCTGGCGGGCGAGACGGCTGCACTCCTCGCGCTCGCCGTCGCCTCGTTGCTCGTTCTGGCAACAAACCCCTTCGCCTTGCTCTTCGTGCTGCCCGCCGTGCACGCCTGGCTGTGGCTGCCGCAGGTACGGAGCGGCGCGCCGCCGGCACGCTGGGTCCTCTTCGCCGTCGGGCTCGTCGGCCCGGCGCTGCTCCCACTCTCGCTCGCGCTCCGCTTCGGGCTCGGCTTCGACGCGCCGTGGTACCTCCTGCACCTCGCGGCGATCGGCTACGTGCACGTCCCGCCGGTCGCGATCGTCCTCGCCGGAGGGGCGTGCGCGGCGCAGCTCGCCGCCGTCTCGGCCGGTCGCTACGCGCCGTATCCCGAGCGGCGGGAGCGCCCGGCGCGCGGACCGCTGCGCGAGCTCGTGCGCTCGGTCGTGCTCGGCGTGCGTGCGCGGCGCCGCGACGTCGAGGAGCGGCGGCGAGCGGCCGCGCTCTAAGACGGCGTCAGAGCGGCAGGTACGAGACGCTGTCGCCTGCGGCGAGCTCGCCCTCGCCGCGCGGCACGAGCACCAGCGCGTCGGCCGCCGCGGCGCGCACGATCATGTGCGACCCCTGCCCGGTCAGCGGCGCGAGCACGATCGCGTCGCCCTCGCTGCTCGCCGCCGCCCGGACGAGCTGGTCCCGCCGCGCGTCCCGGCGGAGCGGCGCGCCGAGGCAGCCCGGCGAGAAGACCGGCCCCGGGCTCTCGCTCCCCTGTAGTGCCGCGAGCGCCGGCCGCACGAAGAGCTCGAACCCGACGAGCGTCGACACCGGATTCCCGGGCAGGCCGAAGACGAGGGTGCGGCCGCGGGTGCCGAAGAAGAGCGGCTTGCCGGGGCGGACGGCGACGCCCCACAGCTCCTCGTGGACGCCGGCCTCCGCGAGCAGGCGCCGCACCAGGTCGTGCGGCCCCACCGACACGCCTCCCGAGGTGAGGAGCACGTCGGCCTCGAGGGCCTCCCGCAGCCTGTCGCGCAGGGGCTCCTCGTCGTCCGCCACCGGCTCGCGGACGTCGGCGATCCCACCCGCGGTCGCGACCTGAGCCGCGAGCAGGAGCGCGTTCGACTCGTAGATCTGTCCCGGGGCGAGCGCCGTGCCCGGCGCGGCGAGCTCGCTGCCGGTGGAGAGCACCGACACCCGCGGTCGGCGGGAGCAGGTGACGCGCCCGATGCCGGCAGCGGCCAGCGCACCGAGCCGCGACGGCGAGAGCCGCATTCCGGCCGCGACCACCACCGCGTCCTGCTCCACGTCGCCGGCCCGGGGGCGGATGTTGGCTCCGCTGGCAACGGCGGCGGGCACCTCGATCTCGTCGCCCCTCGTGACGACGTCCTCGACGGGAACGACCGCGTCCGCGCCGTCGGGCACGGCCGCTCCGGTCGAGATCGCGATCGCCTGCCCGGGCGCGAGCGTCGTCGCAGCAGGGCGTCCCGCCGCGGACTCGTCGATCACCGCCAGCGAGCCGGGCGTGTCGGCGGCGCGGACCGCGAAGCCGTCCATCGCGGAGCTGGGGAACGGCGGCAGATCGGTCGCGGCCAGCCCGTCGGCCGCCAGCACGCGCCCGAGCGCGTCCTGGAGCGCCACCTCCTCGGCCGGAAGCGGCGTCGCACAGGCGAGCACGCGCGCCAGGGCCTCGTCGATCGAAAGCGGGGGCGTCACGACGGCGCACGATAATCAGCCCGATGCCCGAGGACGTGATCGCCGGGCGCTACCGCCTGCTCGAGCCGCTCGGCCGGAGCGCGATGAGCGCGGTCTGGCTCGCCGAGGACGAGGAGCTGCGTCGGCGCGTCGCGCTCAAGACGCTCGCGCCGACCGCCGACCGCGCACGCTTCCAGCGGGAGGCCCGCGCGGTCGCCGCCCTCTCGCATCCGCACATCTGCGCCCTCTACGACTACGGCGAGTCCGAGGGCCGGCCGTTCATGGTGCTGGAGTACCTGCCCGGGGGCTCGCTGGAGGACCGGCTCCGCGACGGCCCTCTGCCCGACGCCGAAACGCGAAGGGCCGCCTCCGACGTCGCGGCCGGGCTCGCGCACGCGCACGAACGCGGCCTCGTCCATCGCGACCTGAAGCCGGCGAACATCCTCTTCGACACGGAGGGGCGGCCGAAGATCTGCGACTTCGGCATCGCGCGCATGGGCGGCGGGGGCACGCTGACCGAGGCGGGCACGGTGCTCGGAACCGCGGCCTACATCTCGCCCGAGCAGGCCGCGGGCCTCCCCGCGAGCGCGGCGAGCGACGTCTACTCGTTCGGCGCGATCCTCTTCCGGATGCTCACGGGCCGGCTGCCCTTCGTCGCCGACAGCGCGATGGAGCTGGTGCGGCTGAACCGCGACGTCCCCGCGCCTTCCATCCGGAGCATCCGCCCGGACGTGCCGCCCGAGCTCGGTGCGCTCGCCGACGCGGCGCTGGCGAAGGATCCGGCGCAACGACCGGCCGACGGCGCCGCGCTCGCGGCCGCCCTCGGAGCCGGCGCGGCGGGGGCCGCCACGCTCGGTGGGCTCGAGGCGACGCAGGTCATCACCCGCCCGCGGCGCCGGCGCCCGGGTCTGCTCCTGCCGGGGATCGTGCTCGCCCTCGTCCTGCTCGCGGGTGGGGCAGCGCTCGCCCTGGCGCTCGTCGACCGGGGCGGCGGCGGTGCGACCACCGACGGCGGCAGCGTCCCCAGCCTGAGCGTGCCTCCCGTCTCGACCGCGACGACGGCCCCCTCGACCCCGACGACGGTGCCGCCCACCACCGCCCCGGTCACGACCGCGCCGCCGACCACCGTTGCGACAACGGCGCCCACGACGACCCGGACGACGGTGCCGACCACGACCGCCCACACGACGACCCACCGCATCACGACCACGGCACCGCCGACCACGACGGCGCTTGTCACCACGACACCGCCGACGACCACCGCGCCCGTCACGACGATACCGACCGCGCCGACGACGACCACCGCGCCCTTCACCACGGCACCGACCACGACCGCAGTGACGACCGGCCCGGCGACCACGACGACCGGCCCGTAGCCGACTCGCGGGCTACGGCGGAGGCGGCGGCCTCGGGCTCTGCGCCGTCGTCGGCGAGGGCGCCGAGGGCGGGGGCGAAGCGGTGGTGTGCGCCGGCGCCGTCGTCGGAGGCGGAGACGCCGACTGCGTCGTGGTCGGCGCAGCCGCGGTCGTCGTCGGCGCAGCGGTCGTGGTCGCGGCCGTCGTCGTCTCGCTGCTCGTGTAGGTCGGGGTCGCGAGATAGCCGTACGAGCCGTGCGTGAACGACCGGTAGACGGGGTAGTGCTTGGGCAGCGCGAACGGCAGGGACGGCCGGTGCCAGAGCGCCGCCGCCATGTACTCGTGCCAGATCGGCACCGGGAAGGTGGCGCCGGCGACCTCGACCCCGTGCACGTCGAGCATCGGGATCTCGCCCTTCGGGTACCCCATCCACACAACGGTCGCGAGCTGCCGCGTGTAGCCATCGAACCACGCGTCGGCGTGGTTGTCGGTCGTGCCGGTCTTGCCCGCGTTCACGTGCACGCCGTCGCCCGACCCCGCGCCCGTGCCGTACTGCGCGTTCTGGCTGAGGATGTCGGTCACCTTCCACGCGACCGCGTCCGAGATCACGCGCTTCGTCTGCGGCTTCGACCACGTGCTGTCGACCTTGCCGCCGGGCAGGATCACCTTGGCGATCGCGCGCGGCTTCGCGTAGATCCCCATCGCCGGGAACGTCGCGTACGCGGCCGCCATGTCGAGCGGCGAGACGGCGAGCGAGCCGAGCCCGATCGAGGCGACGGGCTTGTCGGGAGACATGTGCACGCCGAGTCGGTGCGCCATGTTCCAGACGTAGCGCGGCCCGACGTCGAGCGTCAGCTGCGCGTAGACCGTGTTGTCGGAGGCCAGCGTCGCTCTGGTGATGGAGACCGTGCCGAGATACGTGTTGTCGTACGTGTGCACGTTCCACGGCTGCTGGGGCGAGCACCACGGCGCCTGCGTGCAGGTGAACGGCGCCGACGTGTAGTAGGTCGAGTCGGGGTCGATTCCCTGCTCGATCGCCGACGCCAGCACGAACGTCTTGAACGTCGACCCGGCCTGGCGGCCCGACTGCGCGACGAGGTTGAACTGGTTCTGCTTCTCGCGCACGAGCGCGGTCATCGCCCGGATCGCGCCGGTGCCGGGCTGGATCGAGACGATCGCCGCCGCGGGGTCGGTGCGGTAGGGGAGGATGTCGCGCATCGCCTTCTGCGCGAGCCGCTGCAGGCGCGGGTCGATGGTCGTGTAGACGCGCAGGCCGCCCTCACGCACGGTGTTGGCGCCGTACTGCTGCTCGAGCTGGTCGATCACGTACGAGAAGAAGTAGGGCTCGCGGATGCGCGAGTAGTACGTGCCGGGCTTCAGCCCGAGCGAGCGCGAGCGAATGCCCTGCTCGTACTGGCGCTGCGTGATCGCGTCGTTGCCGAGCATCGCGGCCAGCACCTCGTTGCGCCGCTGCAGCGCGGCCTGCGGGTTGTGCAGCGGGTCGTAGACCGACGGCGCCTGCGGCAGGCCGGCGAGCAGCGCCGCCTGCAGCAGCGTCAGGTTCCTCGCGTGCTTCGAGAAGTACGTCCGCGCTGCGGCCTCGACGCCGTAGGCGTGGTTGCCGTAGGGAACGATGTTGAGGTACTCGTCGAGGATCTTCGGCTTCGACCAGCGGCGCGCGAGCTTGATCGCGAGACACGCCTCGCGCAGCTTCACGCGGAAGGTGCGCTGCGCCGACGAGCCGGTGTAGAGGTTCCGCACGAGCTGCTGCGTGATCGTCGAGCCGCCCTGCACGACCTTCCCGGCCGTGATGTCGGACCACGCAGCCCGCGCGATCCCGACGTAGTCGATCGCGCCGTGCTGCCAGAAGCGGCGGTCCTCGACGGCGACGGTCGCCTTCTGCAGCCAGGGCGAGATCCTGCCCAGCGCCACCGGCTCGCGGTTGCGCTCCGCGGGAATCGACCCGAGCAGCGAGCCGTCGTCGGCATAGACGAACGAGTTGGAGCCGATGTCGACCGGCCGGAGCGAGCTCAGGTTGCAGTCGGCGGAGAGCGCCGCGCCCGCGCCGAACCCGACCGCGAGGACGACCACCACGCCCGCTGCGGCGAGCGCCGCGAGCACGATGCCCGCGCGCCGGCGGCGCCGGATCCGCCCGGCGCGCTTCTTCTTGCGCGTCTTGTGGCGCGCGAGGAACTCGAGGTCGTCGCGGCGCCGCGGCCGGCTCATCGGGCAACCGTCGGTTGCCCGATGTATTCCGCTCCGGCGCCGGCAAAGCCGGCGCCTCCGCTCTCGATGAGCTCCGTCGAGCCTACGCTCATGCCCCGATGATGCCTGCAGCCTTGAGCCGGTCGGCGACGAGCAGCCTCAGATCGCTCTCCACGGCCTCGCTCCGGCCGCCCGGCGGAACCCACTTGCGCAGCACCACCGTCGCTTTGTCCGCGAGGTCGCCCAGGTACACCTCGTCCGCGTCGCCTCGGAGGGTCGCGAGCAGGCTGCGGAGGTCGGCGGTGGGCGGCACCTGCACGCCGACCTCGGCGAGGGTCGAGGAGCCGCGGATCGTCCTGTTGCGGATCGAGCCCGAGGCGAGGTTGAGGTTCGGGACCACGAGCCGGTCACCGACGGCCGTGCGGATCCACGTGTACGTCAGGGCGATCTCCTCGACGACGCCCCGCGTGCCCTCGACCTCGACCTCGTCGCCGATGCGGAGCGGCTGCGAGAGCGCGATCAAGATCCCGGACACGGCGTTGCCGATCACCCGCTGGCTCGCGAAGCCGATCACGAGCCCGACCACCGCCGACGATGCCAGCACGCCGCCGGCGATCGCCCGCACCTGCGGGATCACGAGCAGCGCGGACATGACGCCGACGAAGACGATCGCCGCGAACAGCGTCCGCCGCATCACCCGGTACCGCGTCACGGCCTCGGGCGCCAGACGACGGCCGCTCATCCGCCAGTCGACGAGCTTCGCGATCGCCGACGCCACGACGATCATCACCACGGCGATGATCACGCGCTGCCAGAACTCGGGCATCCGCCTCTATTCGGCCCAGTCGACCGGTTTCCGCCCCGCGAACCCCTCGACGAGGTCGTGCCAGTAGGCCACCTCGTCCTCGCCGAGGCGCCAGCAGAGCAGCACCGGCCGGCCCTCCCGCCGGGCGGGGAAGTCGACGAGCCCGGCGTCCGCGTCCTTCACCTGCACCCCGAGCTCCTCGAGCGTCTCCAGGCACGCCGCAAGCTCCGTTGCGGCGGCCGCGAGCTCGCCTCGCACGGCGCCGAGATCTCCGGCGACATAGCCGCCGCCGTTTCCGCCGACCGCGCCGCGCAGCGTCGAGTGGGTGCGCTCGAGCTCGCGCATCCTCGCGCGGACGTCCACGAGCCGCTGCGCCGCCTCGCGCACCTGCGGGAGGGCGCTGTTAGCCTCGGCCGGAGTGAACACGCGGTCGAGCACGACGCCGTATCGTAGAAACGAGCCGGCGCGGCTCGTTCTCTGGCTCGCCCTCGTCGGCCTCCTGATCGCGCTCGCGTACGCGAGCCGCGCGGACGCGGGCAAGCCGTCGTCGCAGACGCTGTACGAGTGGTCGACCGCGGTCGGAGCCCTGATCCAGGACGGAATCGTGCTCGCGATCGTGCTCGCGATCGCCGGCTTTCGGCGTGACCTGCTCGCCCTCCGCCGCCCGGGCTCGATCGGGCGAACGTTGCTCCTGCTGCTCGCGGCGCTCGTCGCGATCTACGTCTTCGAGGGAATCTACGGCGCCCTGGCGCACCCTGGCAACGAGCAGGGGCTGACGCCGCCGCACTGGGAGCCCTCCCACGCGGCGGCCTACGTCGTGAACAGCATCGTCATCTGCACGTGGGTGCCGTTCGTCGAGGAGCTGACGTACCGCGGCGTCGGCTACTCGCTGCTCGCCCGCTCGACGGGCCGCTGGCTCGCGATCGCCGCCGTCGGGATCCTGTTCGGCCTGTCGCACGGCCTCGTCGTCTCGCTGCCGATCCTCGTCGTCTTCGGCTGCATACTGGCCTGGATCCGCTCGAAGACGCGCAGCGTCGTCCCGGGCATGGCGCTGCATTCGTCGTTCAACCTCGTCGCGCTCGTCGCCGCCGTCACGATCCACAGATAACCTCGCGCGCGATGCGCCGTCTCCTCGTCGCCGCCGGGCTCGCCGCGCTCGCAGCGCCCTCCGCCGCACCCGCCGCGCACCGGGACGCGTGCACCGTCACGGCCACGCCGCTGCGCGGCGCGGCGCCGCTCCGGGTCGCCTTCACCGCGAGCTGCGCGTCGGCCACGTTCACCTGGGACTTCGGCGACGGCACGACCGAAGCAGGGCCGGCGGCCGCGCACGTCTATCCGGCCGGTCGCTGGCAGCCGACGCTCACCACCGATGCGGGCGTGCAGCAGCTGCCGCCGGTCACAGCCGTCTCCGTCACGCTCCGGGGGCCGAGGCAGGCGCGCTACGCGCAGTGGATCACGCTGCACGTCACGGTGAAGCCCGCGCTGCCGGCCACGGTTCGCGGCCGCCGTGTCGTGGCCGGCCGGATCCGTTTCCGCGCGCTCTCACCCGCCGCGTACGTAGCCTTTGCCGACAGCATCCGCTCGCAGCCGCTGCACGTCCTGCTCGAGCCGAAGCTGGTCCTGCACGTCCCGCGCATCGCCACCGTCGGCCAGCGGGTGCGAGTCCTGGCGACGCTGCATCCGGCACACGCCGGCACGGTGCACGTCGTACGCGCGGTCGACACGCACTCCGCCGGACGTGCACAGGTCGTCGTCCGGAGCACGCCTGCGCGCGGCTGGACCGCGGCACGCGCAACCACGGCGGTGACCGTCGTGCAGCCCACGCTGACCGTCGGCTCGCACGGCCCGAGCGTCCTCGCGCTCGAGCAGGCGCTCGCCGCGGGGCACTACCTGCTGCCGTCTCGCGGCTCGACCTTCACGCCCGAGCTCGTCGACACGCTCTACGCGTTCCAGAAGGTGAACCGCCTGCCGCGGACGGGCATCGCCGACGCCGCGACCTGGCGCGCGCTCGCCCATCCCGTTGCCGCGAGGCCGCGGTTCGCGGAGCCCGCGTTCCACGTCGAGGTGAACAAGCCGCTGCAGGTGCTCTACGTCGTGCGGAACGGCGAGGTCGCGCAGATCCTGCCGGTGTCCACCGCCGGGTTGCCGGGCCGCTTCACACCGGTCGGCACCTTCGCCGTCTATCGCAAGGTGCTCGGCAACGACCCGAGCCCGCTCGGCACCCTGTTCGACCCGTCCTACTTCACCGGCGGCTACGCGATCCACGGGAACCCGGTCGTGCCGCCGTACCCGGCGTCGCACGGCTGCGTACGCGTGCCGATGTGGGCCGCGCCGCTCGTCTACGACGAGCTGCCGTACGGCGCGGTCGTCGACGTGTACTAGGGGTCTGGTGGGCGCGGCGGGCGAGGGCGAGGACGAGGTCGTCCGGGAGCTGCGACAGCGGATCACCGCGCTCGACGACGCGATCTTCGACACGCTGAACCGCCGACTCGAGCTCGTCGCGGAGCTCAAGCGGCACAAGGACGAGCAGGGCTACGACTTCGTCGACCCGGGCCGCGAGACGCGCATGGTCGAGGAGCAGCTCGCACGCAACTCGGGTCCGCTCTCCCCGGAAGGGCTGCGCCGCTTCTACGCCGAGCTGCTCGCGCTCGTGAAGCGCGAGGTCCGGTAGCGGCGCAGGTCAGTCCTCGTCGTCGGACTCGCCCTCCGCCTCCGCCTCGGCCTCCGCGAAGTCCTCCGCCGAGACGCGGTCGAGGAAGCTGCGGAACTCCGAGACGATCTCCTCCTCGTTGACCTCGTCTCCCTCCATCTCGATCGCGGACTCCTCGATCACGTCGTCGGCCGCATAGATCGGGGCGTGCGCGCGCACCGCGACCGCGATCGCGTCGGACGAGCGGGAGTCGACGTCGATCTCGTTTCCGTTCTGCGCGACGGTGATCGACGCGTGGAACGTGTTCTCGCGCAGCTCGGTCACCGTAACCCTCACGACGTCGACATCGAGCTCGCCGAGGATGTTCACGAGCAGGTCGTGCGTGAGCGGGCGCGGCGCGTCCGCGCCCTGCAGCTTCATCAGGATCGCCGCCGCCTCCGGATGACCGATCCAGATCGGCAGGTAGCGGTTCCCGTCGGCGGTCTTGAGCAGGACGATCGGCTGCTTGCCGACGAGGTCGAACGAGACGCCGTAGATCGTCATCTCGACCATCACGCCTAGCTTACCCAGGCCCTCTGGCCCAAACGCACGCGCTACGATTCGCCGCCGCGCGGGCGATTAGCTCAGCTGGTTAGAGCGCCGCTCTGATAAGGCGGAGGTCCCTGGTTCGAATCCAGGATCGCCCACTCTCGCGTGCTCAGCGGGCTGACGAGCCCGGCCGCCGCACACGCGTCGCCGCGACTGCGCCGCGTTCGTGCCTCGTCCGCAGCTGCGCCTCCGTGATCGCCGCACTCGCCTCGCGCGCACGCCGCTCGATCTCCGCGTCGAGCGAGCGCATCCGTTCGCGCAGCTCCGCCGTGCGAACGTCGTCGCCGGCGTGCACCGCGCCGCCGAGGTCGTACTGGACGTGCGACCGCTCTCGCGCGAGGCGCGCCGCCTCGAGCCGCAGCCGGGCGGCGCGGCGGCCGGCGCTCGTCCAAACGCCCACGGTGACGCGGGTGAACCCGGCAAGCGCCAGCGAGCGGTCGACGGCGGCCGCGGCGGCCCGGTCGAGCGAGGACGACCGGCGGCGGCGGGCCTGCTCGGCGAAGAGGGCGGCAAGCAGGAGGCCGGCGACGAGGAGCAGGATCCCGACCGCGAAGCGCGAGGCGGCGAGCAACGCGATTCCCGCAGCGAGCCCCGCGGCCGCGAGCGCGCCCGACAGCAGGTGCGGCGTCAGCCCGAAGTAGCGAGGCTCGAGGCGGACGTACGTCGGCGGGCTCTCCGTCTCCGGTGGGACGAGCCGCGCCGTGTCGTCGCGGTCCGGATCCATCAGTGCAGCGGCTCCGTCAACCGCACGTAGTCCTCCACCGCGAGCAGGAAGCTCGCGTCGCACGCAAGCTCGGTAATCGTCGCCTTCGTCGCGGTATCCAGCTCGCCGTCGCGCGCAAGCTCGTGCAGGAAGGGCCCGATGCGGCCGAGGCGGCTCAGCTCGGCCATGCGCAGGCAGAGCGTCCGCGTCTCCGCGTCCTGCGAGATCGCCTCGAGCGACTCGATGTCGTGCAGCCACTCGCCGTGCACGAAGGTGCAACGGACGCGCAGCGAGAGCGGTTACGCGCGCTCGGCCAGCCGCTCGAGCGTCTCGGCGAGCTCCTCGAGCCGCACCGGGTCGTCCACGGGCAGATGAACGCCGCCCCGCCCGACACGCGACTCGAGGCCCGTGAGGCTCCGGAGCGCGTCCCTGACGCGCGCCGCCAGGACCGGGTCGACGCTCTGCGTACGCCGCTCGCGCGTCTTCGCACCCGACCAGCGAGCCGCGCGCTCGGCCGCGCGAACCGAGAGACCCTCGCGCACGATCCTGCGCGCGAGCCGTCGGCGCACGGCGTCGTCGGGAACCGCGAGCAGCGCGCGTGCATGCCCCTCGCTGAGCTCGCCCCGCGCCACCATCGCCAGCACGTCGTCCGACAGCTCGAGCAGCCGCACGCGGTTCGAGATCGTGGGCTTCGACCGTCCGACACGGTCGGCGATCTCCCCGAGCGACAGGCCGAACTCGTCGAGCAGCACGGCGTAGGCGCGCGCCTCTTCGACCGGCGACAGGTCCTCGCGGGCGACGTTCTCGACGAGCCCGATCAGCAGCGTGTCGCGGTCGTCGGTCTCGCGCACGACCGCGGGCACCGTCTCGACGCCCGCCTCGCAGGCTGCCCGCCAGCGGCGCTCGCCCGCTACGAGCTCGTAGCCGCCCTCGAGCCGCGGGCGGATGACGACCGGCTGGATCACGCCCTGCGCGCGGATCGAGTCCGCCAGCCCCGCGACGGTCTCGCCGTCGAAACGCTTCCGCGGCTGCCGCGGGTTCGGGTGGATCTGGGCGACGGGGACGTGCGTGAGCTCCGGCTCGCCGCCGCCGATCAGGATCTCGAAGCCGCGGCCGAGCCCGCGGCGTGCGGTCGATTGCTCAGCGCCGCCGGCCATGGGCACCTTCCTCGTCTGCCGAGCGAGAACCGAGCAGTCCGAGGACGCAGGGAGCGGAGATAGCCGAAGCTCTCTCCGTGACTGAGGACGCAGGGATGCGATGGTTCGCAGCCGGCAGAGCAGACAAGCGTGCTCCTGGCCGGCGGCGCCTAACGCCGCTCGACAAGCTCCATCGCCACCCTCCAGTAGGCCTCGGCGCCGCGAGAGCGCCGGTCGTAGTGCGTCACGGGCAAGCCGTGGCTCGGCGCCTCGGCGACCCGCACCGAGCGCGGAACCACCGCGGTGAAGACGAGATCGCCGAAGTGCTTCCGCACCTCCGCCTCGACGTCGCTCGAGAGCCGCGTGCGCAGGTCGGCCATCGTCAGCAGCACGCCGGCGATCGCGAGCCGCGGGTTCAGCCGCACCTTGATCATGTTGATCGACTGCACGAGCTGCGCGAGCCCCTCGAGGGCGTAGTACTCGGTCTGCACCGGCACCACGACGCGATCGGCGGCCGCGAGCGCGTTCACGGTGAGCGGGCCGAGCGACGGCGGGCAGTCAAGCAGCACGAAGTCGAACCCGTCCACGTGCGCCAGCGAGGAGGCGAGATAGCGGTCGCCGTCGTCTCGCCGCGACAGCTCAACCGCGGCACCGGCCAGCTCGGGCTTCGAGGGGACGAGGAAGAGGTTCGCGAACGCCGTCGGCTTGGCGAGCTCCTGCAGCGGCGCCCCGTCGAGCAGGTCGTAGGTCGAGGTGCCGTTCGCGCGCATGCCGAGCCCGGAGGTCGCGTTCGCCTGCGGGTCGAGATCGACGACGAGCGCGCGCTCGCCCGCCTCGGCCAGGCACGCGGCGAGGTTGATCGCCGTGGTGGTCTTCCCGACTCCGCCCTTCTGGTTCGCGAAGGCGTAGATCCGGGCGGGCACTCAGCCAGACTAGCCGCGGCCCCGGACACGGCCCGCGCGCGCGTCAGGCGAGCGGCCGCTTGCGGGCGATCCCCGGCCGGCGCGGGAATCCGGGCGGCGTCTCGCCCGTCTTGCGCACGACGAGAAAGCCCGTGGGAGCCGATTCGAGGTCGCCGGCGAGCCGGCGTGCGACGCTCGCTGCGGCGGCGAGGTCCGCCGTCGGCCCGACCCACAGCACCGCCGCTCCGCCCGGACGCACGAGCGGCAGACACCATTCGAGCGCCACCGGCGGCGGGGCCAGCGCCTTCGCGACCGCCACACCCATCTCGTCCGTCGGCTGCTCCTCCGCGCGCCCACACACGACGCGAGCGTTGGCCGGCGACCAGCGCTCGAGAAACGCGCACTTCCGCCGCTGCGCCTCGAGCAGCAGGAACTCGCGCTCCGGCAGCACGTGCGCGAGCGGGATTCCCGGAGCGCCGCCGCCGGAGCCGACGTCGACGACGGGGCCGTCGAAGCGAGCCACGACGTCCGCGCCGCGCAGCGAGTCGTCGAGCAGCACCCGCCGCGCCTCTGCTCCGGCGAGCGACGTCAGCCCCGGTGTCGAGACGACCGCCCCGAGCCAGGTCTCGAGCGCGTCAGGCGTCGGGCTCGACGACGACGTAGCGGTGAGGCTCCGTGCCCGCGCTCGCCGTGCGCACGCCGGCTTGCTCTTTCAGCCGCTCGTGCACGACGCGCCGCTCGGCCGCGGACATGGGGTCGAGCGCGACCCGGTCGCCGAGCAGCGCCCGCTGAGCCGCCTGGTCGGCGATCGACTCGAGCACGGTGCGGCGGCGCTCGCGGTAGCCGGCAGCGTCGACCACGACGGGCTTGCCGGCGCCGGAGCGCCAGACGGCCGCCGTGACCACCTGCTGGAGGGCGTCGATCGTCTGCCCGCGGCGGCCGATGAGGAGGCCGAGGTCGCCGCCGCTGCACGTGACGAGCACGCCGTCGTCGCGCTCGCTGACGCTCACCGAGCACCCGGCGCCGATCGCGCCGACGACCCGTTCGACGATCGCCCGGACGCGCGACTCGAGCTCGCTCTCGTCCGCCGCGGATGCCGCCGGCGGGGCGGCCGGAGCGGCTGCGGTCGCCACCACGCGCGCCGGCGTATACCCCACGCCGAGCAGGCCCCGCTCTCCCTCCGACACGACCTGGAACCGCACGCTCGCGCGGTCGAGCCCGGGCGCGCGGCGCTCGAGCTCCCGCAGCGCCTTCCACTTCGCCTCGCCGACGGTCTCCCCGGAGGCCTCGACGGAGACCTCGTCCGCGGTCGTCACCGCCGCGTTCCACCCTTCTTCTTGCGCCGCACGCGGCGCGGCTGCGCCGGCTGCTTGGGCTTCGCCTGCTGCGGCTTGGCGCCGTCGGCTCCCGCTTTGGGCTTCGGCGCAGGCGCCGGCGGCGGGGGTGGAGACTTGCCGCGTCCGAACAGCGACGGCGCAGGCGTGCGCGGCACGAGCCGGCGGGTGATCAAGCCCTGTCCGACCGTCCACAGGTTCGTCGTCATCCAGTACAGCACCAGGCCGACCGGGAAGCGCGCCACCACCGTGATGAACACGAGCGGGACGACCATCATGATGTTGCGCTGCGTCTTGTCCATCGTCGCGCCCATGAAGTACGTCGACGCGATCTGCGAGCCGGCGTACACCGCGAGCAGCAGGAAGCCCGACCAGTGCGAGGACGCCTTCGCGGAGATGTTCGGGACGATGTAGAGCCACGAGCCGCTGATCCCGTGATGCGAGAAGTGCTTCAGCGTCAGGTAGAGCGCGAAGAACACCGGGATCTGCGCGACGAGCGGCAGACACGAGGCGGCGGGGTTGATGTTGTTCTCCTTGTAGAACTTCATCAGCTCCTCGTTGAGCTTCTGCCGGTCGCCCTTGTACTTCTGCTGGAGCGCCTTCATCTCCGGCGCGTGTCGCTGCAGCGACTGCATCGAGTGGATCTGCCGCACCGTCAGCGGCACGAGGCAGATCCGGACGACGATCGTGACCGCCACGATCGACCAGGCCCACGGAAGCCCGACCGAGTTGTGGAAGAAGTCGAGGATCGCCTTCATCACGTTCTCGAGCGGGCTCAGGATCGAGGCGAGCATCAGCGCGTTCACGGGTAGTCGACTCCTCCCGCCGACCACGGGTGGCAGCGCAGCAGGCGCCAGGCGGCCATCCCGATCCCCTTGAAGACGCCGTGCTTGCGGATCGCAAGCACGGCGTACTCGGAGCAGCTGGGGTGGAACTTGCACGTGTTCGCCGACAGCAGCGGCGACACCAGCAGCTGGTAGAGGCGGATCGGGAGCACCGCGACCGCTCTCACGCCGACGCCTTCCCCAGCACCTCGTCGACGCGCTCCGCGAGCCAGGCGAAGCCGTGCGCCTCGACCGCCTCGGGCAACCCGCGGCGCACCTTCAGCACGTAGTCGTTCGTCGCCGGCACGCGGTCGAGCCGCTCCCGGAAGAGCTCCCGCAGCTGCCGCTTGATCCGGTTGCGGACCACCGCGCTGCCGACCTCGCGCGGGACGGCGAGCCCGAGCCGCGGGTCGCCGGCCGGCTCGTCGCGACTGAACCAGTACAGCGTCAGGAAGCGCGTCGACACCGAGCGGCCGCGCCGGTAGACCTCGTCGAAGTCGCGAGAGCGGGAGAGCCTGTTCCGCCGCTGCACCCGGTTACGCCGAGAGGCGCTTGCGACCCTTGGCGCGGCGGCGCTTGAGGATCAGCCGGCCCGCGCGGGTCGACATACGCGCACGGAAGCCGTGCTTCCGCTTCCGCCGGCGCACGTTCGGCTGGTAGGTCCGTTTCATCTCGTCCGAAAAGAAGCAACGAGCCGGCAGGTTGCCGGCCGCGAGCCAGTATAGACGGATCGCCCGCGAGCCCCGGTTGTCCACAGTCCCCGGGCGGTGGAAAACCCGTGGAAACCGCCTGCTCGCACGCCTCGCGACGACGCTGTTTCCCCACCTGTGGACAAGCGTGTGGGATGTCCAGAAGTTCCTGCAAATCGACCGGTTTTGGCGGCGTCGCCACGGCCGGAAATCCTCATTGCGCCGCCTCCGGCACGCTGCTACGCTCGCGCTCCCCAGGGGTCGAGCGAGGAGCGGGTAGGCGGCGTGGAACGGCAAATCGAGCTGACGGCGGAGAGCCTCTGGAACGACGTCGCGGCCCGGTTGCTGGGAGCCCTGAACGAGAACACCTACCGCACCTGGTTCGGCGAGGTCGGCGGCGTCCAGCTGGACAGCGACACCTTCGTCGTCACCGTCCCCAACGACTTCACGCGCGAGTGGATCGAGGGGCATTTCCTCGACCTGATCCGGGCCGCCGTGCGGGACGCGGGCGGGCCCGGCCTGCGCGTCCGCTTCGAGCTCGCGGAGCAGCCGGGTGGAGGCGGAGGCGGCTCCGCTCCGGCCGGCGCCGTGCATGCGCTGCCCGTCGAGCCGGCGACGCGCGCCGACGTCGCGGGGATCAACCCCCGCTACACGTTCGACTCGTTCGTGATCGGTTCGTCGAACCGGTTCGCGCACGCCGCGGCGTTGGCGGTCGCCGAGTCGCCGGCGCAGGCGTACAACCCCCTTTTCATCTACGGCCACACCGGCCTCGGCAAGACGCACCTGCTGCATGCGATCGCGAACTTCGTCACCGACCACGGCGGCGGCCTCACCTGCCGCTACGTGACGTCGGAGGCGTTCATGAACGACTTCATCAACGGGCTCCGCGACAAGCGGATCGAGGGGTTCAAGCAGCGGTACCGCACCTACGACGTCCTCCTGATCGACGACGTCCAGTTCTTCGAGAACAAGGAGCGGATCCAGGAGGAGTTCTTCCACACCTTCAACTCGCTCTACGAGGCGGGCCGGCAGATCGTGATGTCCAGCGACCGGCCGCCGCGCGAGATCTCGACGCTCGAGGACCGGCTGCGCTCGCGTTTCGAGTGGGGGCTGATCACCGACATCCAGCCGCCCGACCTGGAGACGCGCATCGCAATCCTGCGCAAGAAGGTCTGGAACGACCACATCGAGGTGCGCGACTCGGAGCTGCTGACGTTCATCGCCTCGCGGGTGTCGACGAACATCCGCGAGCTCGAGGGTGCGCTCACGCGCGTCGTCGCGTTCTCGTCGCTGACCGGGCGGCCACTGTCGGTGGAGCTCGCGCAGGACGTGCTGAAGGACGTCTTCCCGCAGGGCGAGGGAACGCAGATCTCGATCGAGCGGATCCAGGAGCTGATCTGCGACCGCTTCGGCGTGACGCGCGACGAGCTGACCAGCGAGCGCCGCTCGCAGAACATCGTCTACCCGCGCCAGGTTGCGATGTACCTGTCACGCGAGCTCACCGACTCCTCGCTGCCGAAGATCGGCAAGGAGTTCGGCGGCCGCGACCACACCACCGTCATCCACGCGACCTCGAAGATCGCACGGCTGATCCGTGAGGACAGGTCGGTGTACAACCTGGTGCAGGAGCTCACAGCGCGCGTCCGACAGACGCGCTGAGCAGAGACGCCTGTGCACGAGGCCCTGTTGTCCCCCGTCCGCTCCCACAGGGAGAATGCCGGAGCCGCGCGGCTCGCGGAGCTTCTCCACGGCTCCCACAGCCCTTATGACTACAACGAGGTTCTTTCTAGATGATTGACTCAGAGCTAATGGTGAGCACCGGGTTCCGGATAACCGTCCAGCGGGAGGAGCTCGCAGCCAAGCTCGCGGTCGTCTCGCGCGCCGTCTCCACCCGCACCGCCGTGCTGGTGCTCGGCGGGATCCAGATCCGGGCCGAGGCCGGACATCTCCACCTCGCGGCCACGGACATGGAGCTCTCGCTGCGGGCGACGGCCGAGGCCCAGGTCGACGACGAGGGAACCGCCGTCGTCCCGGGGCGTCTCCTGCTCGACATCGCGCGCTCGCTGCCGGACGGCGACGTCGCGATCGAGCACCGGCCGGAGGAGGCCGTGGTCGTGATCATCGCGGGAACCGCGACCTACCGCCTGCACACCTATTCCGCCGAGGACTTCCCGCGGCTGCCCGACACCGAGACGACGCAGCTGCACGACGTCGACCGCACCGCGCTCGTCGAGACGATCGCCCGTGTCGGGCGCAGCGCGTCGCGGGACGAGAGCCGGCCGGTCCTGACCGGGATCCTCGTGCGCTTCGAGCCCGGCAAGGTCGTGATGGCGGCGACGGACTCGTATCGCCTGGCGGTGAAGGAGACGCCGGTCGCCGGCCCGGTGCCCGAGCTCGAGGCGATCATCCCTGCCCGCGCGCTCCAGGAGCTGAGCCGGCTCGCGAGCAGCGGCGACGAGGTTCAGCTGGGCGTCCTCGACAACCACGTCGTCTTCGGGATCGACGGCGTCTGGTTGACGACCCGCCGCATCGACGGCCAGTTCCCGAACTACCGGCAGCTGCTGCCGGAGCAGTTCGAGCACGAGCTCGAGCTGCCGCGCGAGGAGCTGCTCGACGTCGTGCGGCGCGTGTCGCTGATGGCGCAGCGGAACTCGCCGATCCGCCTTCGGTTCGGCGACGGCGAGCTGAGCGTGTCGGCGATCACGCAGGACGTTGGCGAGGCGCGCGAGTCGCTGCCTGCGCCGTTCACCGGCGATCCGCTGGAGATCGGGTTCAACGCCGAGTTCCTGCGCGACGGTCTCGAGTCGGTCGAGTCCGGCTCCGTGCGGTTCAAGCTGATCAGCCCGCTGCGGCCGGCGGTGCTCGAGGGCGAGGGCGACGACTACGTCTACCTGATCATGCCGATCCGGCTCGCCGGCTAAGCCGCCTGGTCGTCACGCAGCTCACGCTTCGCAGCTTCCGCTCCTACGTGTCGCTCGAGCTCTCGCTGCGACCGGGGCTCGTGCTGGTGGTGGGGCCGAACGGCGTCGGCAAGACGAACCTGCTCGAGTCGCTGCACGTGGCGACGCAGGGCTTCTCGCCGCGCACGCATCACGACGGCCAGGCGATCCGATTCGGCTCGGACGCTGCGCGCGTCGCGGTCTCGGGAATGCGCGGCAGCTCGACCGTGCGCGCGGAAGTGACGTTGCGTGTCGGCCGGCCGAAGGAGGCGCGGTTGAACGGCGCCCCGCTCGCGTCGGCAGAGCTCCTGCGCCGCTCGCTGGCGACGCTCGTGTTCACGCCGGACCGGCTCGCGATCGTGAAGGGCGGCCCCGCGTCGCGCCGCGCGTACGTCGACCGCGCGCTGGCCCGCATCTATCCGGGACGCGCGTCGGTTCCGCAGGAGTACGCGGCGACGCTCGCGCAGCGGAACGCCGGCCTTCGCCGTGTTCAGCTGGGCTTCTCGGACGCTGCGTCGCTCGAACCGTGGACGGAGCGCGTCGCAAAGCTCGGAGCGTCGCTCGTCGCCGCGAGACGCGAGACGTTGGAGCTGCTCTCTCCCGGCTTCGGGGCGCACGCGTCGGAGCTCGGCCTCGCGGACGCGCAGCTCGTGTACGACGCGGAGCCGCCGACGGTGGACGCGCTCGAAGCTCGGCTCGATCGGGACGTGCAGCGTGCGTCGACCGGTCTCGGCCCGCACCTCGACGACGTGGCGATCGTCTCGGGCGCGCGCGACCTGCGGCGGTACGGCTCGCAGGGAGAGCAGCGCCTCGCCGTGTTGTCGCTCCTCCTCGCCGAGGCCGACCTGCTCGATCCGCCGCCGCTGCTCCTGCTCGACGACGTGCTCTCGGAGCTCGATCCCGGCCGGCGCGCGCTGCTGGTCGAGCGGATCTCGTCCCGCGGACAGACCGTCGTCACCGCGACGCACCGCTCCGCGCTGCCGGTCGACCCGGCGCAGGTGGTGGAGGTGGAGCCTGGAACGGCTCGGTGAGTCCGTGCGGGCCGAGCTGGCCCGCTTCGGCCCGCAGGCCGTCATGGTCGAGCTCGTCGACCGCTGGCCGCGCGCGGTCGGCGAAGCGATCGCGCGGCATGCCTGGCCCGCCAGGATCGCGCGCGACGGGACGCTGCACGTGCACACCTCCGACTCGGTCTGGGCCTTCGAGCTCGCCCACCGCGCGTCTGAGATCGCGCAGCGCGCGAACGTTCGCGCCGTGCGGTTCGCGGCCGGACCGCTGCCGGAGCCGTCTCTGTCGCCCGCCGAGACGCCGCTTCGACCGGGCCCGGTGGAGGAGGAGCTGGCCGGCGCGCTCGCGTCCGGGATCGAGTCGGAGAACCTGCGCGCAACTGTGCAAAAAGCGATCAGTTTCTCCCTCGTCCGCGGCCGGTCCACCCGCCCGGTCTGATACACTTCTCGTGTCCCGCAAAACCCTGTTTTGCAGGGATTTTCTTTGATGGCGAAGCAGACAGCGAAGGCCACCTACTCGGCCAAGGACATCACCGTGCTCGAGGGCCTCGAGCCGGTGCGTCTGCGCCCCGGGATGTACATCGGCTCCACCGGCTCCCGCGGACTGCACCACCTGGTCTACGAGGTGGTCGACAACGCGGTCGACGAAGCTCTGGCGGGTCGAAACGACTCCGTCGAGGTGACGATCCATCCCGACAACTCGATCACGGTCCGCGACCGCGGCGCCGGCATCCCCGTCGACATGATCCCCGAGCAGGGCCTGCCCGCCCTCACCGTCGTCCTGACGAAGCTGCACGCAGGCGGCAAGTTCGGCGGCGAGGGCTACAAGGTCTCGGGCGGCCTCCACGGCGTCGGCGTCTCGGTCGTCAACGCGCTCTCGGAGTGGCTGGTCGCGGAGGTGGAGCGCGACGGCAAGATCTATCGCCAGGAGTTCACCCGCGGCGTCCCGCAGGGCGACATGAAGGCCGTCGGGATCTCGAAGGAGACCGGCACCACGATCTCGTTTCTGCCCGATCCGGAGATCTTCGACGAGACGGAGTTCCAGGCGTCGACGCTCGTCTCCCGGCTGCGCGAGATGGCGTTCCTCACGCGCGGGCTGCGCATCCGCCTCAGCGACGAGCGCGCCGACGGCGAGGAGGTCGAGTTCCACTACGAGGGCGGCATCCGCGACTACGTCGCCTACGTGAACGAGTCGAAGGACATCGTCCACAAGCACACCATCTACTTCACCGGCTCGAGCGAGCAGGGCGAGGTGGAGGTCGCGATGCAGTGGAACACCTCGTACCAGGAGTCGGTCTTCTCGTTCGCCAACAACATCAACACGCACGAGGGTGGCTCCCATCTCTCCGGCTTCCGCTCGGCGCTCACGTCGACGCTCAACAAGTACGCGCGCGACAAGGGCCTGCTGAAGGAGAAGGAGGAGAACCTCGACGGCGAGGACGTGCGCGAGGGGCTCGCGGCGGTCATCTCCGTGAAGCTCTCCGAGCCGCAGTTCGAGGGACAGACGAAGACGAAGCTCGGCAACCCGTGGGTGACCGGGATGGTCTCGAGCGCCGTCAACCAGAAGCTCGCGGAGTTCTTCGAGGAGAACCCGACGGACGCGCGGCAGATCATCAACAAGGCGATCCAGGCCGCGCGTGCGCGGCAGGCGGCGCGGAAGGCGCGCGAGCTGACGCGGCGCAAGTCGGCGCTCGAGAACTCGTCGCTGCCGGGCAAGCTCGCGGACTGCTCGATCGGCGATCCCTCGTCGGCCGAGCTCTTCATCGTCGAGGGCGACAGCGCGGGCGGCTCGGCCAAGATGGGGCGGGACCGCACCTACCAGGCGATCCTGCCGCTGCGCGGCAAGATCATCAACAGCGAGAAGAACCGCATCAACAAGGTTCTCTCCAACAACGAGATCCAGGCGATGATCACCGCGATCGGCACCGGGATCGGCGACGAGTTCGACCTGTCGCGGCTGCGCTACCACCGCGTGATCGTGATGACCGACGCCGACGTGGACGGCTCGCACATCCGCACGCTGATCCTGACGTTCCTGTACCGGCAGATGCCGGAGCTGATCGAGAACGGCCACGTGTACATCGCTGTGCCGCCGCTCTACAAGGTGAAGCTCGGTAACCAGGAGTTCTACTTCGAGAAGGACGCGCAGCTCGAGGAGCTGCTCGCGCGCGAGCGGATCCTCCAGGTCGACGTTCGTGCACGCGACGGGGAAGCGGTGAAGCTGACGGAGTCGCGGTGGACGAAGCTGGCGGGCGCGCTCCAGGCCTACGACGGCTTTTACGCGCGGTTGCGCGCCGACTTCGGCGCCGCCGCCGCGGAACTGATGGTGCTGCACCGGCTCGTGGAGCACGAGATCGAGTCGCCGGCGGACGTCGAGGCGGCCGTGGCCGCTCTCGGCGAGAACGGCTACCGCCTCTCGGTGCTCGATCACGGCGACGAGGAGTTCCGCATCCGCGTCGTCGAGACCGAGACCTCCGCAGCTCGCAACGTGACCGTGCCGGTGGAGCTGCTCGGCTCGCCGATCTACTCCCGGCTGCGCCAGGCGTACGGCCGGCTGCAGGAGCTCGTCGGGCCGCCGCCGTTCGTCGTGCGCGTCGGCAAGGACGACGAGGTCGCGGAGACGTACGACGAGCTGCGCGCGCTCGTGCTCGACGCGGCGAAGCAGGGGATGCAGGTCTCCCGCTTCAAGGGGCTCGGCGAGATGAACGCAGAGCAGCTATGGGAGACGACGATGGACCCCGCGAAGCGCCTGCTCGTCCGCGTCGACGTGGAGGACGCCTCGGCCGCCGACAAGCTGTTCTCGATGCTGATGGGGGACTCGGTCGAGCCGCGACGCGAGTTCATCGAGCAGAACGCCAAGGACGTGAAGTTCCTCGACGTCTAGAGGCGTGACGGATGTCTGAGCTGGAGACGGGGGCGCTCGGACCGGGGCGCATCGAGTCGCGCGAGCTCGAGCAGGAGATGCGCTCGAGCTACCTCGACTACGCGATGAGCGTGATCGTCGGGCGCGCGCTGCCCGACGTGCGCGACGGCTTGAAGCCGGTGCATCGCCGCGTCCTCTACTCGATGTGGACGAACGGCAACCGGCCGGGCCGGCCGTACGTGAAGTGCGCGAACATCGTCGGCTACGTGATGGGCAACCATCACCCGCACGGCGACCAGGCGATCTACGACACGCTCGTGCGGCTCGCGCAGCCGTTCTCGCTCCGGTACCCGCTCGTCGACGGCCAGGGCAACTTCGGCTCCATCGACGACGACCCGCCAGCGGCCATGAGATACTGCTGTTCCGGTCTTTCCCGCGTTGCGACGGCCGAGGGGACGCCGCGAATCGGCGACCTTGCGGACGCCGATCCCGATTCCGACCGCGACGTCGATCTGACGGTGCACGACCGGCTCGGCCGGCCGGTACACGCGTCCAAGCTGTTTCATTCGGGTGACCATCCGACGCTGAGACTGACGACCCGCGAGGGCTACGAGCTCGAGGGAACGCACAACCATCCGGTGCTCTGTCTCGTGGACGTCGCCGGTGTGCCGATACTGCTCTGGAAGCTGCTCGAGGAGATCGAGCCGGGGGACCGGGTTGCGATCGCGCGAGTGCCGCGTCCTGTCGAGCCGACGTTGGCAGATGACGAGCGGCGCGAAGCGCTGCTTCTAGGCGCTTTCGTCTCCGAAGGCTTCGTCTCTGCGCGACGGTCGGGATTCAACAACGTCGACTTCGACTTCTTCTCGTCTGTGGTCGACGCCTACGACGCCGTGGTCGGCGGACCGCGCTACGTCTACCGCCGCACGATCGCCTCGGGCAGCATCATCTGGGAGCTCGACGTGCAGCAGCTGCACGCGCTGGGCGCGTCGGTGCTGGCCGAGTTGCGGGGTCTGCGCGCCGGCGACAAGCGCATTCCGGAGCGCGTCTGGGGCGGCTCGCAGGCGTTCAAGCGCGTGTTCCTGCAGGCGCTCTTCACCGGCGACGGCTCGTCGCCGCTGCTGTCGAGGAAGACGATCCAGATCTCCTACTCGACGTACAGCGAGCAACTGGCGAAGGACGTGCAGCTGCTGCTGCTCGAGTTCGGCGTGATCAGCCGGCTCTGCCGCTACGCGAAGGGCGAGATCAAGGTCGTGATCACGAACCGGCGCGACGCACGGCTGTTCTCGCGGAACGTCGGCTTCCTGGGCGCCAAGCAGCGCAAGCTCGAGCGGGAGCTCGCGCAGGTGCCCCGGTCGTCGAGCGCCCTCAGTCGCGACGACGTGCCGTTCGTGGCCGACTACATCCGCAGCGACTGCGGCTCGCGCTGGATCGACAAGGACTGGCTGCGCCGCCACAACGTGGACCGGATCGAGCGCTGGGAGCAGGGCGGGACGGCGATCCTCGACCGCATCGCCTCGGACGAGGTGAAGCGCGTCATCGAGCCGTTGACGGGCGGCGAGTACTACTACGCCGAGGTCGCCTCAGTCGAGGACGCCGGAATCCAGCCGGTCTACTCGCTGCGGGTCGACACCGAGGACCACTCGTTCCTGACCAACGGCTTCGTCAGCCACAACACCGAGGCGCGCCTCGCGCGGTTGTCGGAAGAGATGCTGGCCGAGCTCGACCACGACACGGTCGACTTCGTGCCGAACTACGACGAGTCGAAGCGCGAGCCGTTGGTGCTGCCGGCCCGCTTCCCGAACCTGCTCGTCAACGGCAGCGCGGGCATCGCCGTCGGGATGGCGACGAACATCCCGCCGCACAACCTCGGCGAGGTCGTGAACGCGATCGTCGCGTACCTCGACAAGCCGACGATCGCGGTGGACGAGCTGATGAAGCACGTCAAGGGGCCTGACTTCCCGACGGGCGGCATCGTGGTCGGCCGCTCCGGCATCCGCGACGCCTATCGCAGCGGCCGCGGCCGCGTCGTCGTGCGCGCCCGCGCACACATCGAGGAGCTGCGCGGGGGCAAGAGCGCGATCATCGTCACCGAGCTGCCGTACGGCGTCAAGAAGGGCGGCGACGCCGGCGTGATCAAGAAGATCGCCGACCTTGTCAACGACAAGGTGCTGACGGAGGTCTCGGACCTCGCCGACCACTCGGATCGCTCCGGCATGCGCATCCAGATCGAGCTGAAGCGCGACGCGGTGCCGCAGGTCGCGCTGAACAAGCTCTTCAAGCACACACCGCTGCAGACGACGTTCGGCTACAACGCGGTCGCGCTCGTCAACGGCGTGCCGCGGACGCTGTCGCTGCTCGAGCTCGTCTCGCACTACGTCGAGTTCCAGCGCGACATCGTGACTCGCCGGTCGAAGCACGAGCTGCGCCAGCTCGAGCGCCGGATCCACATCCTCGAGGGCTACCTGATCGCGCTCGACAACCTCGACGCGGTGATCGAGCTGATCCGCAACGCCGCCGACGCCGAGACCGCGAAGACGGAGCTGATGGCGCGCTTCGAGCTCTCGGAGCTGCAGGCGCTCGCGATCCTCGAGCTGCGCCTGCGCGCGCTCACCGCACTCGAGCGGAAGGCGGTCGAGGACGACTACCGCGACAAGAAGGAGCGGATCGAAGAGCTGCGCGCGCTGCTCGGCGACGAGGGGAAGATCGACGCGCTCGTCAAGGACGAGCTGCTCGAGCTGCAACAGCGCTTCGGGCGCAACGACGATCGCCGCACGGAGATCGTCGCCGCGGAGGAGGAGCTCGAGCTCGAGGACCTGATCGCGGAAGAGGACATGGTGATCGCGATCACGCGCTCGGGCTACATCAAGCGGCTGCCGGTGACCGCCTACCGCGAGCAGCGGCGCGGCGGCATGGGCGTGATGGGGATGGACCTCAAGGACGACGACTACATCGAGCACCTCTTCGTCGCCTCGACGCACGACTACCTGCTCTTCTTCACGAGCGTCGGGAAGGTCTACCGCCTGAAGGTGCACGAGCTGCCGCTGGGCTCGCGGCAGTCGAAGGGTCGCGCGATCGTCAACCTGCTCCCGTTCCGGCAGAGCGAGTCGGTGCGTGCGGTGATCCAGACGCGCAGCTTCGAGGAGGCGCGCTACCTGGTCTTCGCGACGAAGAACGGCGTCGTCAAAAAGACCGAGCTCGCTGCGTACAACACATCGCTGCGCGCCGACGGGATCATCGCGATCCGCATGCGCGAGTCCGACGAGCTCGTGAGCGTCAGGCACTCGACCGGCGAGGACGACATCCTGATGGTGTCGAGGAAGGGTCAGGCGATTCGCTTCGCGGAGCGCGACGTGCGGCCGATGGGCCGCGACGCCTCCGGTGTCCAGGGCATGAAGCTGCGTGCCGGCGACGAGGTGATCTCCGTGACGATCGCGAGCGACGACGCCGACCTGCTCGTGGTCACCGAGAACGGCTACGGCAAGCGGACGCGGGTCTCCGAGTATCCGCGCAAGGGCCGCGGCGGGCTCGGCGTGAAGACGGTGCAGCTCACCGAGGCCCGTGGGCATCTGGTCGGCGCGCGCGTCGTGCGCGACGGCTATCAGGTGATGCTGATCTCCACCGGGGGCACGGTCATCCGCATGCGGGTGGACGACATCCGGCGCATGGGCCGCTCGACGCAGGGCGTGATCGTGATGCGGCTGCGCGAGGGAGAGCAGGTCTCGTCGCTCGCGCCCGTGGTGGAGTCCGGCGAGGATCCGGCGCCGGTCGAGGAAGGCGCCTGAGCCCCCGATCGAGCTTCCTTTTTGTAATCCGTAGTGGTAGAAGTCGCGACCAGGGGTTGCGGCGAATCGACAGAAGGAAGCCGGCAGGATGGCGTACAGCAAGCAGGTGGACCTGCTCGAGCCGATCGACATGGCCGAGCACCTCGACAAGATCGAGCTCTATCTCGGCCAGGTCTGCGCGATCGCCGGCATCTCGAAGATGCAGCTCGACTACTGGACGAACAAGGCGCAGATCCCGACGAAGGGAAAGAAGCAGCGGATCTACGACATGGACGCCGTCGAGACCGTGATGCTGATCAAGCAGGCGAAGGACAAGGGCCTCAACCTCGGCGCGGCCATCGAGGCGGCGCGCCGGTTCCGCGAGCGCCGCGACGGCGCGCGGTCAGTCTTCGTCGGCAGCGCCTAGCTCCTCCACCGCCCGCTCGGGCGACACCGGATCGACCCACACGCCTGCGCCGAGCTCAAGGCCGGCGAGCCGCGTCGTCCGCGGGAAGAGCTCGAGGTGCCACGGCTCGCCGCGGTGCAGCCACGCATTCAGCGGCACGAACGTCTCGCCGCGGACGCGCTGGACCCGCCGCACCAGCTCGGCGAGCAGGCGCAGGGCGGGCGCCAGCAGGTCGCTTTGCAGACCGTCGTGCTCGCTGCGGTCGGGCGCGATCAGCACCTCGTACGGGACGCGGCTCGCTCTCGGACAGCCGGCCGTGAGCCCGTCCCGCTCGAGCAACGGCAGCACCTCCGGCAGTCCGCGCTCGGCGGCTTCGGCCGGCGCGGCCGCCGGCAGCCACGCGAGCTGGGAGTGCGAGTGGGGGAGCGAGGCGCCGGCGTCGTGCCCCTCGTTGAGGAGCGCCATGCAGACGCCGCCGGCGTCGCGGGCGCGCCGCTGCCACGCCTCCGCCACGAGGTCCAGCGTCGTGTCGGGAAGCTCGCCGATCGAGTGGACGTGCGCCGGGCCGTGCACGACCACCTCGTGCCGCTCGAGCGCCGGGTAGAGGTTCGGGACGACCCGCACGGCCCAGCCCGTCGGCCCGTCGCCGAGCCGCAGCGTCTCGGGCGGCGTCCGGTCTTCGTGGCCGGCGCAGAACGGACACTCGCGCGGATCGTCCGAGGCATGACGCGACGCACCGGGCCGTGTCGCCCGCGACGGCGCGACCGCGACCCAGCGGCCGGTCGACGGGTCGTGCCGCAGGTCGGCCACCCGGCGCGGCCGGGGGTCAGCCCGCGAGGAACGGCCGCAGCAGCTCGAGCGGCACCGGGAAGACGATCGTCGTCGACTGCGACCCGCCCAGCTCGAGCAGCGTCTGCAGGTAGCGGAGCTGCAGCGCGATCGGATGGTCGGCGATCACGTTCGCCGCGTCCTTCAGCCGCTCGGAGGCCTGGAACTCGCCCTCGGCGTTGATCACCTTCGCCCGCCGCTCGCGCTCCGCCTCCGCCTGCCGCGCCATTGCCCGCTGCATCCCCTGCGGGATCTCGACGTCCTTCACCTCGACGACCGAGACCTTGATCCCCCACGGCGCCGTCTGCTCGTCGATGATCTCCTGCAGGATCGCGTTGATCTTCTCCCGCTCGGAGAGCAGCTCGTCGAGCTGGTGCTGGCCGAGGACGGAGCGCAGCGTCGTCTGCGCGATCTGCGAGGTGGCGACCATGAAGTTCTCGACCTGCACGATCGCCGCGCGCGGGTCGACGATGCGGAAGTACGCGACCGCGTTCACCCGCACGGGCACGTTGTCCTTCGTGATCACTTCCTGCGGCGGGACGTTCAGCGCGATCGTGCGCAGGTCGACCTTCACGACCTGGTCGACGAACGGGATCTTGAAGATGACTCCCGGACCTCGCGGCGGGTCGAGCAGACGCCCGAGGCGGAACATCACGCCCCGCTCGTACTCCCGCATGATCCGGAAGAAGCCGAGGATGCGGCGATCCTAGAGGTTCGACATGGGGCGGGGGTGCTCGAGGGGATGTGTCAGACCAAGCAGGTTGGCCGGCGCGGGTGCAGCTCGTAGGTGTCTACGGGCAAGCCCGCGCCGGCCGAGATGCGCCGCGTCCGACACACCAGCCGTGAGTGCCCAGGCTCCATGTCGAGCCTCTACCCCCGGACGGTCAGGCGGGGTTTTCGGACGGTCAGCTGGAGGCCGTCGACGGATTCGATCTCGACCCGCTCCCCCGGCACGAGGGTCGAGTCGTCGTCGGAGCGGGCGCGCCAGAGCTCGCCGTCGACGAAGACCAGCCCCGGGCCGCGAACCTCGGCGGTGCGGCCCACGATCGTGTGCGGGCCCACCGCCACCGGCTGACGCCGCGCGGCGACGCCCTTGCCGATCGCGAACGCCCAGAGCGAGCCGATCGCGCAGCCGACGCCGACGATCAGCCAGGTGTCGACCCGGTACGGCGCCGGTTCGTTCTGGTAGAGCAGCGCGAGGCCGAAGCCGAGCGAGACGAGCCCCGCGATCGTCAGCGCGCCGTGCGTCATCGCGTGCAGGTCGGCGATCAGGAGCACGACCCCGAGCAGCACGAGCGCCACGCCGCCCCAGCTGGGGTTGAGCACCGAGAAGCCGTAGAGCGCGATCACGAGGCACACCGCCCCCAGTGCGCCCGGCAGCACGACGCCCGGATGCAGCACCTCCCAGATCAGCCCGACGATCCCCGCGAGGAAGAGGATGCTGATCAGGTTCGGGTCGATGATCGTGTTGAGGAAGCGCGTGACGAATCCGGGCTTCACGGTGTCGACGTGCGCGCCGGCGAGGTGGAGCGTGTACGGGCGTTGCGCGTCCTTCGTCCGATAGTCGTTCAGGCGGTCGAGCAGCGCCGGCAGCGTCGGTGCGATCAGGTCGATCACGTGCTCGTGCAGCGCCTGCGAGGCGGTCAGGTTCGACGCGACGCGGACGGCCTTCGCCGGCCAGGACGTGTTCCGGTGATGTGCCTGCGCGAGCGCGGTCAGGGAGGCGACGGCGTCGTTGATCTCCTTGCGCCGCAGGTCGGAGCCGATGTTCTGGCCGCTCGACTCGATCGGCGTCGAGGAGCCGATGTTCGTGGTCGGTGCCATCGCGAGCACGTCGGCCGCCTGCGCCACCCAGACGCCGGCCGAGGCGGCGCGGGCCCCGTTCGGGGACACGTACACGATCACCGGCAGCTTCGCGTTCAGCTCGGCGTTGAAGATCGTCTTCATCGAGGTCGAGAGCCCGCCCGGCGTGTCGAGCAGGATCACCGCCGCGTCGTAGTGGCCCGACGCGGCGCGGGAGAGCTCGTGCGTGAGGTAACCCTGCGTGACCGGATTGATCTCGAGGTCGGGGCCGAACCGGATCGCGAGGACGCGCGGGGCGGCGGCCCCGGCCCGCCCGGGAGCCGCGAGCACGAGCAGCAGCAGGAACAGCCCCAGGAGCAGCCGCTTCACCGGTAGGCCGAAGTGTACGCCGGAAAGGGTCGGCGACCTCGACCGCGAAGCCCGAATCCGGCATCGTTCGTCTCCTCACCCCGACGTGAAGAAGCTCATCCTCCTCGCCGCGTTCGCGGCGGCGCTCGCCACTCCCGCATTCGCACGCGCGGGGGACGTGACGATGCGCGTGCAGGACGTGGACCTCGGCGGCCGCAGCCTCGCCTCGGCGCGGCCGCTGATTCGCTTCGACATGCTCGGCCTCCACTGGACGGGCCCCGGCTCGGTGTCGTTCCGGACGCACCGGGTCGCCGGTGCGTGGTCGGCGTGGCAGACCGCGGACGCGGACGAGGCACCGGACGGCGGCACCGGGAGCTGGCACGACGGCGGGCTCGTCTGGACCGGCGCGTCGAACGGGGTCGAGTACCGCACGTCGGGTCGCGTGACGCGGCTTCGCGCCTTCGAGCTGTCGTCGCGCGTCACCGCTCCCGTCCGCCCGCGGCGGCTCGCGTCGGCGACGATGCCGCCGATCGTGACGCGTGCGCAGTGGCACGCCGACGAGGACATCGTGCGAGCGGCCCCGCGCTACGCGAGGACGTTGAAGCTCGCGATCGTCCACCACACGGCCGGCACGAACACGTACTCGCCCGCGCAGGCAGCGGCCATCGTGCGCGGCATCGAGGCGTACCACGTGCTCGGGAACGGCTGGAACGACATCGGCTACAACTTCCTGATCGACCGCTACGGCACGATCTACGAGGGTCGTGGCGGTGGAATCGCACGCAACGTCATCGGCGCGCACGCGGAGGGGTTCAACACCGGCACCGTCGGGGTTGCGCTGATCGGCAACTTCACGCACGCGGCGCCGACGAAGCCGATGCTCGACGCACTGGTGAAGCTGCTCGCGTGGCGCCTCGACGTCGCGCACGTCGACCCGCTGTCGAAGGTCGTCTACACGTCCGGCGGCAACTACAAGTTCCGCGCCGGGCGGACGGTGACGCTGCGCGCGATCTCGGGTCATCGCGACACCGGCCCCACCGAATGCCCGGGCAACGTCGCGTACCGGCTGCTGCCCGCGATCGCAAGGCGCGTCGCGGTCACGGGCCTGCCGAAGGTCTACTCGCCCACCGTCGTCGGCACGCTCGGCGGCCCGATCCGCTTCGAGGCTCGGCTGTCTTCGTCGCTGCCGTGGACGGTGACGGTGACCACCGTGAAGGGCGTCGTGGTCGCGCGCGGCTCGGGGACCGGGACGATCGTCGACTGGACGTGGCGCTCCAGGCGAGGCGGCCCGTTCGCGTGGGCGATCGAGACTCCCGGTGCCCTCGCGGCCTCGGGGACGTTCGGCGGGCCGGCACCGCCGCCGCCTCCACCCCCGCCGCCGCTGACGCTCACCGGCTTGACCGTCTCGCCCGGCGTCGTCAGCCCCGCGCCGGGCGGCGTCCCCGCGACCGTCACCGCGAGCTTCGCGCTCAGCAGGGCGGCGCAGGTGACGGCGCGCGTCGCCGACGCGACCGGTGCGGTCGTCCTCGGCACTCCCGTTGCGGCGAAGCCTGCGGGCACGTCGACCGTCTCGTTCGACGTCGCGGGGCTCAGCAACGGTCGCTACACGGTCACGATCTCGGCGAAGCCGCCCGGGGGGACGGCGGCGACGGCGTCGGCGCCGCTGACGGTCGACAGGACGCTTGCCGGACTCACCGTCGCTCCCGCCGCGTTCTCGCCGAACGGCGACGGCGTCGAGGACACGACGGCGCTGTCGTTCACGCTCGCGGCTACGGCGCCGGTGCGCGTCGACGTCGAGGCGGGCGGCGTCGTCGTCACAACGCTGTTCGCCGGTCCGCTACCGGCGGGACCGCACACGGTCCCGTGGGACGGAACCGCGGCCGGGGCGACGCTGCCGGATGGCGCCTACACCTTCGTCGTCACCGTCACCGACGCGCTCGGCAACGTCCAGTTCCCGGCGGCAGTGACGATCGACACGCAGCCACCCCAGCTCACGTTGCTCGACCCGCACCTCCTCCAGTTCACGCTCGACGAGCCCGCGACGGTCACGCTGACGGTGAACAACAGCGTGCAGCTCGTCGAGCAGGAGCCCGCGGGGACGTTCACGATCCCGTTCACGGGCAGCGTTTACGCCGTGACGGCGCAGGCGCGCGATGCGGCAGGGAACGTGAGCGCCGTCGTCACCGCCTAGGATTGCGCGACCCGTGGAGCCCTCGACAGTCATGGACCGCGCCGCGATCGAGGCGGTGCTGCCCCACCGTGACCCGATGCTGCTCGTCGACGAGGTGCTCGAGCTGGTTCCGGGCGAGCGGGTGATCGCGCGCAAGACGGTCACCGACGAGGACTGCGCCGGCCACTTTCCCGGCAATCCGATCATGCCGGGTGTGAAGATGGTCGAGGCGCTCGCGCAGTGCGGCGCCGTTGCGGTGCTCTCGCAGCCCGAGAACCGCGGCAAGCTGGCTCTGTTCGCCGGCATCGACGACGTCCGCTTCAAGCGGATCGTCCGGCCCGGCGAGACGCTGCTGCTCGAGTGCGAGATCGAGACCGTGCGCGGGCCGGTCGGCCGCGGCCGTGCGCGCGCAACCGTCGAGGGCGAGCTCGCGGTGAGGGGCACGCTGATGTTTGCGGTGGGGGAGGAGAAGTGATCGCGCGTGCCGACGGGCCGCGCGTGTCCGTCACGGGGCTCGGCTGCTACGTGCCAGAGCGCGTGGTGACGAACGACGAGCTGGCGGAGCTCGTCGATACGAGCGACGAGTGGATCCGCGAGCGGACGGGCATTCGCGAACGCCGGATCGCGGCCGACGAGCAGGCCCTGACCGACCTGGCGCTGCCTGCGGCGCGCCGAGCTCTCGAAGCCGCGGGGGTGGACGCGAGCTCGATCGACCTGGTGGTCGTCGCGACCGTGACGCCCGACATGGCGTTCCCGTCGGCGAGCGCTCTGATCGCCGACGCGCTGGGGATGCCCGACGCAGCCGCGTACGACCTCTCCGCCGGCTGCACCGGCTTCGTCTACGCGATCGTGCAGGCGCATGCGATGCTCGCGGCGGGGCTGTCGAAGCGCGCCCTGGTCGTGGGCGGCGACGTGCTCTCGCGGATCCTCGACTGGACCGACCGGTCGACGCTCGTGCTCTTCGGCGACGGCGCCGGCGCGGTCGTCCTGGAGCGTGTCGACGCGAACGGGTTCCTCGGCTTCGAGCTGGGCGCGGACGGCGCCGGCGGCCGGAACCTGTGGCTGCCGGGCAGCGGGTCCCGTGTCTTCGAGCAGCCGGATCGGCTGGTGAAGATGAACGGCCGCGAGGTCTTCAAGTTCGCGACGCGGGTGATGGTGAGCTCGGCCGAGGCGATCCTGGGCGCCTGCGGCAAGCGGGTCGAGGAGATCGACCTGTACGTGCCGCACCAGGCGAACGTCCGCATCATCGACCACGCTGCGCGGAAGCTGGGGATCCCGGAGGAGAAGATCGTGGTCAACGTCGACCGGTTCGGGAACACCTCGTCCGGGTCGATCCCGCTGGCGCTCGCCGACGCGGCGGATCAGGGACGGCTGAAACCAGGCACACTTGTGCTCCTCACGGGCATGGGCGCGGGCTTGACGTGGGGATCGGCGTTGATCGAGTGGACACATCCGACAACTGGAGCATTCACATGAGAGCGTCTGCCTCCCGCGATAACCCATGCCCGTTCCCCGGCGAGGGACGGGCATGACGAAGGTCGCCTTCATGTTCCCGGGCCAGGGCTCGTTCGAGCCGGGCATGGGTCGGGACGTCGCCGAGGCCGTGCCCGAGGCGATGGCGGTGCTGGACGCCGGCAGCGAGGCGGCCGGGCTCGACATCAAACGGCTCTGCTTCGACACCCCCGCCGAGGGGCTCGTCGAGACCGAGGTGCAGCAGCCGGCGCTGGTCGCCACCTCCCTGTCGCTGGATGCTGCCCTGCGCGCACGCGGCATCAGGCCCGACTACGTCGTGGGCCATTCCGTCGGCGAGTACTCCGCGCTCGGCTCGGCGGGCTCGCTGTCGGTGGCGCATGCGATCGCGCTGGTCCGCGAGCGAGGGCTGGCGATGGCCGATGCCGCGAAGGAGCGCCCGGGCTCGATGGCGGCGATCCTCGGGCTCGCAGACGAGGCGGTCGAGGCGCTGTGCAAGAAGATCTCGAACGTGTGGCCGGCGAACTACAACTGCCCCGGCCAGCTCGTCATCTCGGGCGAGACGCCGTCGGTCGACGAGGCGTGCCTGGAGGCGGAGCGCGAGGGCGCGCGGCGCGCGATCAAGCTGCGTGTCTCGGGTGCGTTCCACTCGCCGCTCGTCGAGCGCGCGGCCGACCGGCTACGTCCGGCGGTCGAGCGCGTGCATCTCGGCGAGGGTCGGGCCGCGTTCGTGTCCACCGTCACCGCGCGGATCGAGGAAGCGCAGCGCTATCGCGAGCTCCTGATCCAGCAGCTGACGGCGCCGGTCCGCTTCACCCAGGCGGCGCGCGAGCTGATCTCGCAGGGCGTCACGACGTTCGTCGAGGTCGGTCCGGGGAACGTCCTCAGCGGTTTACTGAAGAGGATCGACAAGTCCGTGCGCACGATCTCGGTCAGCGATCTCCGCTCGCTGGACCACGCCAGCAAGACGCTTGGCTGAGCCTCCCGCCTTCGCTTCCCTGGAGGGGCGACTCGCACTCGTCACCGGCGCGTCCCGCGGCATCGGCCGCGCGGTCGCGCGCGAGCTTGCGCGTGCCGGTGCGTCGGTGGTGCTCGGCTATCGGAGCGGCAAGGAGGAGGCGGAGTCGCTCGCGGCCGAGCTCGGCGGGCGCGCAGTCGAGGCCGACGTCTCGACGCCGGACGGCGCCCGCCTGCTCGTGGAGGAGGCGGGCGACGTGGACGTGCTCGTCAACAACGCGGGGCTCACGCGCGACGGGGTGCTCGCGCGGATGAGCGACGAGGACTGGCGGACGGTCCTGCAGACCAACCTCGACTCGGTCTTCTACACCTGTCGCGCCGTCACGCGCCCGATGATGAAGAAACGCAAGGGCGCGATCGTCAACGTCGGCTCCGTCGTCGGCGTGCACGGGAACTGGGGCCAGACGAACTACGCGGCGTCGAAGGCGGGCATCATCGGCTTTACGAAGTCGCTCGCCCGCGAGCTCGGGTCGCGAGGCGTGCGGGCGAACGTCGTCGCGCCCGGCTACGTCAAGACGCGCCTCACCGAGGTGCTGCCCGAGGAGGCGACGCAGGCAATGGTGTCGGCGACGCCGCTCGGCCGTGTGGCCGAGCCGGAGGAGATCGCGGGCGCTGTACGCTTCCTGGCTTCCGACGACGCGTCGTTCATCACCGGCGAGGTGCTGCTCGTCGACGGCGGACTGGGGATGTGAGCCAATGAGCGCGGACGGAAACGGGCGCAGACGCGTCGTCATCACGGGGCTCGGGATGGTGAGCCCCCTCGGCAACGACGTGGCGTCGTCGTGGCAGGCGCTGCTCGCCGGCGAGTCGGGCGCGGCCGAGATCGCCGCGTTCGACCACACGAACTACAACGTCCACTTCGCGTGCGAGCTGAAGGAGTTCGATCCGACGACGTGGATCGACCGCAAGACGGCGCGCCGCATGGACCGCTTCGCGCAGATGATCCTCGCGGCCGCGCGACAGGCGGAGAGCGACTCGGGGGTGGAGATCGCGAAGGAGCCCGACCGCGTCGGCGCGTCGATCGCGACGGGCATCGGCGGGCTCCACTCGTACCAGGAGTGCTACGACGTGCTGCTGACGCGCGGCCCGGACCGCGTCAGTCCCTTCTCGATCCCCTCGATCATCCCCAACATGGGCGCAGGCTGGGTGTCGATCGAGCTCGGCACGAAGGGTCCGCTGATGAGCGAGTGCACGGCATGCGCCGCGTCGAACATGGCGATCGGTGACGCGATGGACGAGATCCGCCTCGGCCGCGTGGACGTGATGTTCGCGGGCGGAACGGAGGCGCCGATCACCGAGGTCGGCATCGCCGGCTTCGACGCGATGCGTGCACTCTCGCGACGCAACGGAGACCCCGTCCGTGCGTCGCGGCCGTTCGACCGCGAGCGCGACGGGCTCGTGATGGGCGAGGCAGGCGCCGTGCTCGTGCTCGAGGAGCTGGAGCACGCAAGATCACGAGGGGCGCGCATCTATGCGGAGCTGCTCGGCTACGGGATGTCGGCCGACGCTGCGCACATGACCGAGCCGGATCCCACGGGAGAGAACCCGGCACGTGCGATGACGATGGCTCTGCGCGACGCCGGTGTCGAGGCGAGTGACGTGGGGTACGTGAACGCGCACGCGACGTCGACACCGCTCGGGGACGCAGCCGAGACCCGTGTGATCAAGCGCGCGTTCGGCGAGGAGCACGCGAAGCAGCTCGCGGTGTCGTCGACGAAGGGCGCGACGGGTCACTGCTTCGGCGCGGCGGGCGCGGTCGAGGCGGTGTTCTCGGTGCTCGCGGTCGTCGACCGGAAGGCGCCGCCGACGATCAACTACGAGGAGCCGGACCCGGACTGCGACCTCGACTACGTTCCGAACGTCGCACGCGACCTTCCCGACCTGAGCGTCGCGGTGTCGAACTCGTTCGGCTTCGGCGGTCACAACGCGTCGATCGTCGTGCGGAGGTGGGAGGACGAACCCGCGTCCTAGGTTCGTCTCCGACGAACCGAGGACGGGAGTTTCCTCGTTGCCGTCCGAGGCGACGCGTACGGTGCGCGCATGCGCCTCGTCGAGGTGGGCGGGCGCCTGGTCGAGGTGGAGATCAGGCGGTCGAGCCGCGTCAAGGGCCATCGCATCGTCGTTCGCTACGGGATGCCTCCCGAGCTCGTCGTCCGACCCCGCGCGAGCGACCGCGAGATCGACGAGGCCCTCGCGTTCCATCTCCCGTGGCTGGAGCGTCAGCTCGCCAACGCGGTCGCACCGCGGCTCGCGCTCGAGCGCCTGCGTTTGACGGAGGCGCAAGGCCGACGCGAGGCGCGCGCACGGATCGAGCTGATCGCGCAGTCGGAGGCGGCGGCGCTCGGCGTGACGTACCGTCGGCTGACGATCCGCGACCAGGTGAGTCGCTGGGGCTCGTGCTCGAGCGCGGGTGCGCTCTCCTTCAACTGGCGGCTGGTGCTCGCACCGCACGACGTGCTCGACTACGTCGTGGTGCACGAGGTGTGCCACCTCGTCGAGCACAATCACGGCGACAGGTTCTGGAGGCTCGTCGAAGGGCGCCGGCCGGGTTTCCGCGAGTCGAAGGCATGGCTGGACGCGCACGGGTGGGAGATCCTCGCGTACCGTCCGCCGGCCGAGCTCGCGGCGTAGCATTCATGCGTGGACCGCTGGGCGACGTTCGACTGCTACGGCACGTTGATCGACTGGAACGGCGGCATCCGGCGCGAGCTGGCGCGTCTCTTCGGCGACCACGCTGCGGAGGCGAAGCTCGACGAGTACCACCGGGTCGAGCCGGAGGTGGAAGAGGACGGTGCGCTGAGCTATCGCCAGGTGATGACCGAGGCGATGCGGCGACTCGGTGCGCCCGAAGGCTCCGAGCACGGCCTCGCCGAGTCGCTTCCGGCCTGGCGTCCCTTTCCCGAGGTTCCGCATACGCTCGAGGATCTTCGCCGCCGCGGCTGGAAGCTGGCGATCCTCTCGAACTCCGACGACGACCTGATCGCAGCGTCGCAGGTGCAGCTCGGCATCGTCTTCGACGAGGTCGTCGTCGCGCAGGAGATCGGCTCGTACAAGCCCGCGCACCGCCACTGGGACGAGTTCTTCCAGCGCACGCGCGCGCCGCGTGAGGGACACGTGCACGTCGCCGCCTCCCTCTTCCACGACGTCGCGCCGGCGAACGAGCTGGGGCTCGTGAGCGTGTGGATAAACCGGCTCGGCGAGACGGCCGCCGACGGCGCACGCCCGACCCGCGAGCTTCCCGATCTGCTCGACCTGCCCGAGACGCTGGACGAGCTCGTGCCGGCGCCGCTCTGAGCGCGCTTCGCGCCCGCTGCCCGGATTGTCGGACGCTCACCTCGGTCGCGGTGGACGACGGGTATCAGTGCCATGCGTGCGGTCGCGAGTTCGCGGCCGGGCTGGTGCGTGTGCCGCGGGCATGGGGTCGCGGGGGCGAGTCGATGGCCGACGCGGCGAGGATGGCGCTGCCGTGGCCCGACGCCGCGAGCGTCGAGGCGGAGACGCTGGCAGGCCAGATCTCCGCGTTCGAGCGTGTCACGCCGGCGCGGCCGCTCGTGCTCGGGGGTTGCTGCTGCGCGCACGTCGGCGTGGTGCGTGAGCTCGCGCGGCGTCACGGAAGGCTCGGCGTCGTGTGGATCGACGCGCACGGCGACCTGAACACGCCGGAGTCGTCGCCGTCGGGAAACGAGTGGGGCATGCCGTTGCGCATGCTGGTCGACGCGGGCGACGTCGCCGCGGCGGACGTGACGCTCGTCGGCGCGCGCAACCTCGACCCGCCCGAGGAGGAGTTCATCGCCGACTCGGGCATCCGCCGGGAGCTCGGAGCGCTGCCGGAGCGGATCTACGTCGCGCTCGACTGCGACGTCGCGGTGCCCGGCGAGCTGGACGTCTTCATGCCGGAGCCCGGGGGATACGGGCTGGACGAGCTCGAACGGCTCCTCGCCTCGCTGCCGACTCCCGTCGGCGCGGGCCTCACGGGGCTCCGCCGCTCGGCCCGCAACGAGGCGCTCCTGCCCCGGCTCGCGCACGCCCTCGGTCTGTGAGCTGCCCCCACTAAGCTAGGCGCCATGTCCGAGGCCCGCGTCGACATCCAGGTCGAGCACCGGCACGTCCCGCCGGCCGCAGAGAAGCATCCGAACACGTGCCCGAAGTGCGGCTCGCACTACCGCGACGACGAGCTCGAGCCGGCACTGTGGGTGTGCGGGCATTGCGGCCACCACTTCCCGATGCGCGCACGCGCGCGGATCGAGTGGTATGCCGATCCGGGATCGTTCTCCGAGGAAGCCTCAGAGGTTCATTCCGACGACCCGCTCGAGTTCTTCGACCTGCGTCCGTACGCCGAGCGTCTCGCGGAGGCCGAGCTCAACACCGGCCTCGGGGAGGCGATCGTGATCGGTCAGGCGACGATGGACGAGCATCCGGTCGAGCTCGCGGTCATGGACTTCGCGTTCATGGGCGGCTCGATGGGAAGCGCCGTCGGCGAGAAGCTCTCGCGCGCCTGCGAGCACGCGCTCGAGCGCGCGACGCCGCTCGTTGTCGTCACCTCGTCGGGCGGCGCACGGATGCAGGAGGGGATCCTGTCGCTGATGCAGCTGCCGAAGACGGTGTGCGCCGTCGAGGAGCTCCACGACGCGCGCATTCCGCTCTTCGTCGTGATGGCGCATCCCACCACCGCAGGCGTGCTCGCCTCGTTCGCGTCGCTCGGCGACGTCACGATCGCCGAGCCCGGCGCGCTGATCGCGTTCACGGGTCCGCGCGTCGTGCAGCAGACGACGAAGGAGAAGCTGCCGGACGATTTCGGTCTCGCCGAGCAGAACCTGCGCTTCGGCCATCTCGACGCGATCGTCCCGCGCGACGAGCAGCGTGCGTATCTCGTCCGGCTGCTCCGCCTCTTCACGCAGACGTGAGCAGCGGGGCCGAAGACCACGAGGTGAACCTGCGGCAGCGGCTGTCCGGGCTGTCGCGGCTGCCCTTGCTGCGCGGCGCGCGTGTCTCGGGGGAGGCCGAGCGGCTCGAGCGGCAGCTCGAGCGCCTGAAGGCGGAGACGAGCGACGAGGAGATCTGGCGCAGCGTCGAGCTCGCGCGGCACGTCGACCGTCCGTACACGCTCGACTACGTGGAGCGGATCCTCGACGACTGGGTCGAGCTGCACGGCGACCGCGGACGTGCCGACGACGGCGCGATGGTGGCGGGGATCGGCTCACTCGACGGACGCACCGTCGTCCTGGTCGGGAACCAGAAGGGGCGGGACGTGAAGGAGCGCATCGCCCGCCAGTTCGGCATGCCGTACCCGGAGGGCTACCTCAAGGCGATGCGTGTGATGGAGATCGGAGAGCGGTTCGGCTTCCCGGTGATCTCGCTCGTCGACACCCCCGGTGCGTACCCTGGCGTCGCAGCCGAGCAGCACGGCCAGGGCGGAGCGATCGCGCGGTGTCAGATGGCGATGATGCGCCTGGGCGTGCCGACTGTCGCGTGCATCATCGGCGAGGGCGGCTCGGGCGGCGCGGTGGCGACCGCGGTCGCGGACCGGGTGCTGATGCAGGAGAACGCGATCTACTCCGTGATCACGCCGGAGGGTTGCGCCGCGATCCTCTGGCGGGACGGCAGCCAGGCGAAGAAGGCGGCGGCTGCGTTCAAGCCCGACGCGCGGCACTGTCTCGAGCTCGGCGTGGTGGACGCGATCGTCGCCGAACCGCCCGACGGCGCGCAGACCGACCACGACGAGGCGGCCCGCCTGCTGAAGGGCTCGCTGCTGGAGGCGCTCGAGGAGCTCGAGGCCTTCGACGGTGACGACCTCCGCCGCCGCCGCCGCGCCAAGTTCCGCGGCATGGGCGTCTTCGCGTAGCACACTCCTGGTCGGCGCCGCCTTTCGCCGGGCGAAGCCCGGCTTCGCCGGCGCCTGGCGCCGCTGGCGGCAGGATGCTGCGCCCTCGGGCCTTGGTCGTACTACCTGTACTGCCCGGCGGCCCTCGGGCTTGCCTCCTTTGCCAGCGACACCCCAGGAGCGCGCTTTCGTTCGCGAAGGCGGTTTCCACAGCATCCACAGCCTTTTCAACCGGGGTGGGTGCGCTCCCAGAACGCACCGGGGCCCGCTTGGAAAGCGGGCCCCGAGCGCCTAACCCCCCGTCAGGTGGAGAAGCTCACTGCCATTCTGTCCGTCCGCGGACGAGCTAAACCTCCGCTTCCACGGTCGCGGCTGTGGAAAAGTCCCTGCTCGTAGGGATGCCGCCGCCGCTCGAGGAGTACCGCCGCAAGCGCGACCCGAAGCGCACCCCCGAGCCGTTCGGCGGGGCGAAGCGGGGAAAGGCGCCGATCTTCGTGATCCAGCGGCACGACGCGCGGCGACTGCACTACGACTTCCGGCTCGAGCGCGACGGCGTGCTCGCCTCCTGGGCCGTGCCGAAGGGGGTGCCGCTCGAGCCGGGCGCCCGCTCGCTGGCGGTGCACGTCGAGGACCACCCGCTCGATTACGCGCGCTTCCACGGCCAGATCCCGCAGGGGCAGTACGGCGCGGGCAGCGTCGAGATCTGGGACGAGGGC
>Ga0209810_1001142_pt1 | contig 43656 bp, 67 predicted proteins | sample Coa_R1_7_FD_187159 | JGI IMG/M metagenome (GOLD analysis project Ga0209810, IMG submission 187159) | Surface soil microbial communities from Centralia Pennsylvania, which are recovering from an underground coalmine fire - Coalmine... | ecosystem: Environmental > Terrestrial > Soil > Unclassified... | reverse complement strand
GAATTGACAGTGTTTTTCCGCGGATGCTATTGTGAATTGATCAGGCCGAGGTAGCTCAGTTGGTAGAGCAGCCGATTCGTAATCGGCAGGTCCCCGGTTCAAGTCCGGGCCTCGGCTCCAGTTCCTTACCGCGGAAATCCTTGCGAAAATTGGGATTAGTGCGATTTTGCGCGCTGTTTCTACCGGCAATCGAGAACGATGGGTTTCGCCTTAGTTGCGCAAAGTGGAGCGATCTGGGCAACCGTCGCGCACAATTTCGCCACACTCAAGCGCCGGCCGAGTAGGAGAGCGAACGGACCAGTTTCGCGCCACGTTCTTGCAGCTCTTTGACGTAGGGGGTGTAGTAGAGCTCAGCGGTGCGGTGTGAAATGCCGAGCAGTTTAGCGACGTCATACAGCGTGCCCCCGGCGTGCAGGATGTTGACCGCGAACGTATCGCGGAAGCGATGCGCATGGCCGCCCTCGATGCCGCAAAACTTCCAGAGCCGGCGCAAGTGCTTATCGAGGGAAACGATGGGCTTGCCGGACGCGGTGGTAAAAACATAGGGCGACTCCGGCCTGGCGGGAACCGCAGCGAGTGCCGCGCGCACTTTGGCGTGCAGTTCAATGCGCACGATGGTGCCGCGCTTTCTGGTGCGAATGTGTAGAATGCCGTTGTGAATAGAATCGCGGCGAAGATAAACCACATCGCTCAGGCGAAGTCCGGTGTGCAGGAAAAGCAAAACGACGGCATGGAGATACGGTTTATTTGCGAGGTACGGACTCGTGGTCATCTTGCGCACTTCGTCGTCACGGAATGGCAGCGTCTTGCCGGGGATAGCATTCCGGTTTCTTGCGGCAACGGGATTGCGGGCCATATAGGACTCCTTCACCGCATACGCAAAGACGCGGTGAAGCACGCGCTGCTCGAAGCGTATCCCGCCCGATCCGACAGGGCGATGATTGACTCGGTGCACTGCGTGGGTGCGACACTCCGCAAACAGGGCGAGAACGCGCTCACTGATTTCCGCGAGATGCACGGCGTTGTGCTGAGCAAGGAATTGGGCGAAGAGTTTTAGCACCCGCCGGTATTCCTTGAGGGTATGCGGCGCGACCTGAGGCGCGATCCAGTCCTCGAATTCCTTCTGGAAGTCTTCCCATCGTTTTTCCGTCAGGTGTCCTTCCCCCAGAATCTGGAGCTGGGCGGCGCGCAAAAGCGCCAAGGCGATTTGGCGGTCGCGTGTGCGGAGCGACCAGCGCTTGCGTTCGCCGGCCAGGTTGGATTCAGCCCACCAGACGCGGCCGCGGCGCTTCAGCGTGATCATCTTTCAGGGCTCTTCTTTTCAGCGCACGACGAGCTTAAAGGACGCGGCGCGGCGGATGGTGTAACAGGAAGGGAGAGTAGCGACAAGCTTCGCGGAGTGGATACCCTCTTCGACGCGAGCCCCGGAAGCGAGAGCGGAGCGGATATATTCCCGTTTGTTTTCCCATCGCTCGCGCGCTTCGCTGAAGTACCGGCTCAGCAAGAGCAGTTCTTCGAGATCCTCCTGGTAAACGGTATGCGTGAAGCGGCCGGAGCTACGAGGCTTTAGAACGACGACGTTGGTGCTGGGATCCATAGACGTTTTTCCCTTTTTCGGCCTGGGCCCGGGCAAGCGCAGAAGTGGCAGAGGGGATACGGTCCTGGGCGGAGAGAAGCCCCGCAAGACTGCCTCGGGCGTCGAGTTCGTTCGCGGAGAATTCGAGCAGCAAAGAGCAAAATTCGCTGAACGATTTTCTTCGTTCCCGCGCCTGCCAGGCCTTCAAGCGCTGGAGAAGAGAGGGCGAAACAACGACGCCGATCATAGGTGCTTTTTCCGCCATATATGCCCATAGAAAAATCCGAAAAATTGCACTTGACAAGATTAATCGGCTTAAGCTAAATAATCCACATGCTGGAACCACGCATGAAAACGGAAGAAATCCGGGAGACGTTGATCCGGCACCGCGCCGAAAAAGGTCTGACGCTGAGGGACCTGGCGAAGCGTATAGGCGGCATTACGTTTCAGACGCTGGGGAACATTGAGCGGGGAACCGTATGGCCAAAGAGGACGACGTTGCTGCGGATCGAGCTGTATTTGCGGCGCGTTGGCGCGGTAAAGGAACGAGCGGCGTGATGGAGCGGCATTATTCATTGCGGCAGGCGGCGAGGCTGGCGGGCGTGGAGCGGGCGACGCTGAAGCGCTGGCTGGCGCAGGATTTGGCGATTGTACTTCCGCCGGTGCGGCGGGGAAGCAAGGTGCTGATCCGGCAAAGCGACATTGAGCGCGTGGTACGAAAGCGGGCAGCACGCAGCGACTGGAGTCTTTTACGGAAAGCGAACTGAGGAGAACAGCGTGAAGGCGGGAAAGAGCCGTGGCGGAAAAACGGACAAACCGGCTGGAGGTTCCAAGGCAGCTTCGCGTGGGAGAAAGCCTGGGAAGGCTGATCCGAAAACTGGCGGAGCAGGAGCAACGGAGCGTGGGACAGCAGATCGTGGTGTTGCTCACGAAGGGAGTGGAGCAGCACTGCCGGGAGACGGGCAAGGAAATTAGCGGCTTATTGAGTCAGGGATAGTCAGTTCGGGTCAGGAGCGGGCGGAGCAAGTCATGGCAATTGAAGCGTACGACAAAGCGGTGGAGCAGGAGATTCCGCGCATGAAGCTGGTGTGCGCTTGGCATCCGAAGATTTTCGGGACCGAGAAGGTTATGCGGGAAGCGGCGCCAGGGCGGGAAAAAGAGGGCGTGAGCCACGGAATTTGCGGAGAATGCCGGGCGGAACTGGCGAAGCGGAAAGCGGAGAGGGGAACGGCTTGAGCGGGCGCTGTATACCCTGCTGGGAGCGTTACAAGCGCGTGCGGCCGGCGTACCGGTTGGAAATGTGCAGAAAGTGTTTTTCGGGCAAAACCGGTGAGCAAGAGGAACAAGCGGAGTTTCGGGCGCGGCATCGCGCGGCGGTGCAGCGCAATTTGAAAGAGCGATGGAAGGACCCGGAGTTTCGGGCGCGGAATCGCGCGGCGGTGCAGCGCAAGTGGAAGGACCCGGAGTTTCGGGCGCGGAATCGCGCGGCGGTGCAGCGCAAGTGGAAGCAGGGATGAGCGAGCAAGAGATCATCAACCAATCGCTAGACAGGCCGGCAAAAGGGAAGTCCGCGCTGCGAATCTGGCGGTATGAAGTGCCGCCGACGATCAAGCTAGGCATGGATGCGGGATTCGTAGTGCGCATGCCGGCGGGCGCGCAGCTTCTACATGTGCAGCGGGGGCAATCAAGCGCGGAGATTTTCGCCCTTGTGAATCCGGAGAACCCAGAAGAAGAGCGGCTGTTTTACGCGGCGAAGACGAATTTCCCCTTGCCGGACCCGCAGCCGGAATACAAAGCGATGTGGTACGTGGGAAGTTGGTTCGGTTACGGCCAAAGCTGGCACTTGTTCGAGGTAGAGCGCTGGCCGCGCGAGCCAGGCCAGGAGGGATAAAGATTCCGGGAGGAAGTACCGCCGGAATTGCGGGAGGGAAGCTGCCGGGATGGCGTAAGGACTCCGGCCGAGAGACGGATGATCACCGCCGCGGAGAACTTCCAGCCCGTAGAGACAGCATGGAGGTCCAGACATGAACGAAATGCAAAAGCGGATGGCGAATGCGCCGGTAGCGGATGACGGGATTTTTGTGGGGCCGGACTGGATTCGCGTGGGGAAGCATGCGGACCAGCCGATGGCGGACCGTTTGAGCGCGGAACAGATTGTAAACCGAGCGGCGGAACGGGAGATCCGGCGCAGCGGCGGCTGGGTGCTGTTCTGGACGGCAATAGGACTCCTGGCGGTGGCGGCGGCGCTGTTCACGCTGATCTACGAGGGGCTGCGGTGAAGACGAACACGTACATCTGCGACAACTGCGAAAAGCGGCGCGACCAGGACTCGAATCATTGGCACGTCCTCTTTTCGTTGCCCGTAATGGTGCATCGTGCGGACGTGCTGAGCATCAATCCGGCGAACCTTACCGAAGCAGATTTGAAGGCGGCGTTTGATACGAAGCGCGCGGTGATCGGCGTGACGATTGCGCCGTGGAACGAGGAAGTGGCGAAGCAGGAAAATGTCCGGCATGTTTGCGGGATGGAATGCGGGTTCGCGCTTCTGGCGCGGCGTCTTTCGACGGGAAACTTCGAGCGGGGTCCCGTGGCGGTGGAGAGATAACGAGGAGGCGGAAAAATGATTCAAGGGACTGCGGTAAAGGAAAGATTGCTGGCGGCAAGACGGCAGCCGGAAAACGGCGGCAACGGAGCGCGGGCATTCGTGAACGGCGGAAAACTGCGGGAATCCGCGGGATATCTGGGGAGCGCGCGGATGGCGACGCTGAACTGGGTGCGCGAGCTGTACATCGCGACGGACAAGGTGGATCTCCATACCGAGGATGTCAGGGAAGTGCTGGACATTGCGCGGCAATTGGAAAGTTTACGGCTGCGCCTGGAGGCGAAAGCCAGCGTGTTTGGAGTATGAGTTTCGGGCCGGTAAGACGAAAGATTCCCGGCTAGCGCGGGCTACTTAGCTTGCCGGTCCGAATGCAGTTCCGCGGAGAAGAGAGCGGGCATGAAGAGGCAGGCGGATTTGTTTGAGCGGTTCGCGAGAGGAGAAGCGCCTGGCGAAGGCGCGAGGAGGACGGTGATGGCGGAAGACGAGAGGGGCATGGAAGCGGTGGCAAACGCACTGGAGCGCTTGAGCGACCGGATCGATGACGCGTTGCGCGGCGGCGGAAAGCGCGGCAAGCGCCGGCGCGAGGAGGAGGACGACGCTCCGGAAAGCGCGTTAGAGATGCGCCGCGGGCGGCGGGATCCGCTGGAGATTCAGGGAGTGCTGTTCGAGGTGAGCGTGCCGGTGGGGCGGCGCGGGGAGATGATGCGCGCGCACCTGCTGTTTCCGCCGGTACGGGATGAGCGGGACCTGGAGAAGCTGGCGGACGAGGTGGAGCGGGAGTTCAGGAACGCCAAGATACTGCCGCCAAAGGAACAGTTCCGGGGCTTCGGAAACGGCTACGGGAACAGCTATCGCGGCGGATACGGCGGCTACAACGGGTATCGCGATCGGGGGTATTACGACCGCGGCTACGATCGCGACTGGCAGAGGTGAGGGATGGCGACGGCGCTGAAATTTCCGCGCGTGGAGCGCGAACCGCAAGCGGAGCCGGTCACGGAGTTTTTCATTTTCGACGTGGAGACGATGAACCCGCCGGCGAAGGAGATGGAGCGGCTGGAGCGCGAATTTCTGGCCGAATGGGAGCCGCCCGGGAACCTGAAAGATGCGGAAAAAATCAACGGGCGGCAGCAGGCGGATCTCGAGAAATTCCGCGACAGGATTGCGCTGCATGACGCCGCGCCGGTGGCGATGGTGGGGCTGATGTTTGAGGACAAGACGTTCCTGCTGCATTCCCTGGGCCGCGACCGAGTGAAATGGTTCGGGAAGCGGGAAAACCGGGTAAGCATCGAGGGATTCCGCGGAGAGCGCGAGCTGATCGGAGCGGTGTACGCGGTGCTGAGCGAGAAGACCACGGAAAAGATGCAGGGCGTGGGGCACAACATCTTCGGATTCGACCTGGCGAAGCTAAGGATCGCCGGAGTGCGCAATGGATTGACGCTGCCGGATGCGCTGCGCGTGGTGATGGATGAGGAGGAAGAGCGGCAGCGTTTTGTGGACACTATGACGCTCTACTGCAAATACTTCGCGCGGCGCGGGGAGATCATGATTAGCCAGGAGCGCATGCTGGAGCGGCTAGGGGTGGAGAGCCTGCTGAAAGGCGTGGCGAACGGCGGGGACGTGCCGAAACTGCTGGCGGCGGGGAAGCTGAACGAAGTAGCGACGAAACTTCTGGCGGATCTGGTGGGCGTGCGGGAAGCGTACCTGCGGATGACCGGCCGGGAAAGATAACGGCATGGGCGAGCACTATCCGAGGGGCCAAGTGGAAGCGGAAGCGTGGTGCGCGCGTTGCCGCCGAACCACGCTGCATCGCGTGGACCGTCCCGTGGGGCAGAAGGGCGGAGGGCGGCTCGGGCCATGCATTGATACGAAGCATCCAGCGCTGGGTTTAAGCAAGGAACAAGTCAAGCGCCGAGAGCGGGCAGAGCGGGAACAGCGGGAGCCGAGACTGTTTTGAGCTTGCGCAAACCTTGCGAATGCTCGCGATGCCGGGGCCTGGCAACGGCGGACCCGAAGTGGGGTTTCGATCGCGCAAAAGTGAAGGAGACGGCGTGCCTCGCATGCGGAAAGAAAATCGGGAACGGGCCGTACGTGCTGGAGACGTGCTGGGCGAGATTCGGCCAGATGTTCTTCTTGCACCGCGGCTGCGCTGCATCGTATGCGGATGCACGGAGGAGCTGCCCTGCGCAGGGCAAATCACAGAGACGGGAACGTGCTTCTGGACGTATTGGAACGAGGAGACGCTGACGGCGCTGTGTTCGGCGTGCGCAGGGAAGACGATCGAGGAACTGAAACGGTGCCTGGAGCTTGCGGAGGTAAGCCTATGAAGTTTTTGAAGGAAGGCGACCGGGTGGAACTGGCGCTGCACAAGTCCAAGACAAGCGGCAAACGCGAGCGGCGCCAGGTGGTGATGGAATTCGTGATGAAGCTGGACGCCAAGAGAATCAGCGGGATTCAGGCATTTATCGCCGAGGCCTGGCGAAACATGCGCCGTGTAGGGAGCGGAATTTGCCTGACTGAGCTGGACCGGCAAGTGGAAAGCCAAAACGTGAGATTTTTCGGCTTGCCCAAAGACGAAGTGGACGTAATTACCGGCGCGAACGAGCCGGCGCTGGAAATGGAAGGCGTGGACCTGGCGGAATTGCGCCTGGAAAAGGCGTTGACCGGCGAGGTGTTTCTGTTTTTCAAGGTCACGCAGCCGCTGTCGCGTGGTTTGTGGAACTGGCTGTACCACTCGGAGCAGGCGGAAACAATCTACGCGGAGTTCGGGGAGTGCCAGCAGGAGTTGCCGATGGACGCGGGAGCAGCGAAAACAAAAACCGCGAAGGTGCAATGAAAACTCCCAAGACCACCCAAAAGCGGTTCACGGAGAGCCGCAGATTTTTTGTTTTTATGGCCGCGTCCGCGTGTATTGCCGCGAGCGTAGTCTTTGGCGTGATGCTGGAACGTGACTGTGGCCGGGCGATGCGCCGCGCGGCGGAGACCAGCCCTTCCAAACGGTTTGACGCAAAAGGCCTGCAGCTCGTGGGCTGCACGAAGTACTCGCAAACAGCGGCCAGCGGACAGACACAAAGCGAGTGGATGTGTAGTTGGCAAGAGGACGGCGGGAAAAGGCAGTACGTTCTGCTTGTGCATGAGCTCGATGGAGCAAGTGAATCCACTCCACCGGATCCCAGAGGCGTAACGCAATGAGCCCGCCGTTTACCGACGAAGAATTCGACGACGAAGAATTCGACGACGACGAAAATTTCGATTGCGGCATGTGCTTTGACCAAAACGGACGGATGTTAGGCTGCGAACTGGCCGGCACCAAACAGTGTGATTGGGATTGTCCTTATCGCGAGGAATTTGAGCGGATAGGCGATGAAGAGTCCTCGGAGCCGAAAGATGGCTGACCAGCTAGACAGGACGCTCGATTATGCGCGCCTAAAGCGGCAGCTCGAGGTGGTGCGGGCGGTGATGCTTTCCGCTTCGATTTGCGGAGCCTGGCTCACCCTGGAGGAATTGGCGAAAATCACCGGCTATCCGCCGGCGAGCATCAGCGCGGACTTGAGGCATCTGCGCAAATCGCGATATGGGGCGTACCTGGTGGAGAAGCGCCGGCGCGGCAATCGCGCGAGCGGCCTTTGGGAATACCGCGTGGCGGCGGGGAAGGAGAATGCTGCGTGAAGGTGGCGATCGGCCAGGCCAACGGCAGAAGCGTGGAACTGGACGTTCCGCGGCTGCTGGCGACTCGGATGCTGATCCAGGCGAACAGCGGCAAAGGGAAGAGTTGGCTGATTCGCCTGCTGGCGGAGCAGCTCTTTGGAAAAGTGCAGGTGATCCTGATCGACCCGGAGGGCGAATTTGCGAGTCTTCGCGAAAAATTTGATTATGTGCTCGTGGGCAAGGGCGGCGAGACTCCTGCCGATCCTCGTTCGGCTGCTTTGTTAGCGCACAAACTGCTGGAAGTAAAAGCTTCAGCCGTATGCGACCTCTACGAAATGAAGCCCGCATCGCGCCACGCCTGGGTGCGGTTGTTTCTCGAATCGCTGATCGATGCGCCGAAAAACCTGTGGCATCCCGTGGTGATAATCGTGGACGAGGCGCACGTATTTTGCCCGGAAAAAGGGGCGGGAGAAAGCGAAGCGAGCGAAGCGATGATCTCCCTGGCAACGCGCGGGCGAAAGCGGGGATTTTGCGCGGTATTCGCCACGCAGCGGCTCGGCAAACTGCGCAAGGACGCGGCTGCGGAACTAGTCAATGTGATGATTGGCGGCACGTTCATCGATGTGGATCGCAAGCGCGCGGCGGACACACTGGGCGTGTACGGAAAAGACACGCACGACTTCTTCAACGAGGTGCGGCTGCTGGAGCGCGGAAATTTCTTCGCGCTGGGTCCGGCGCTTTGCACGGAACGTGTGCTGGTAAAGGTAGGCGCTGTCCAAACGACGCATCCGGAAGCGGGCAGCGCAAAACACGCGGCGGAGCCACCGCCAACGCCGAAAGAAATCGCCAAGCTCTTGCCGAAACTGAGCGACCTGCCAAAAGCGGCGGAAGAGCAAGCCAGGACGGTGGCCGAACTGAAAGCGGAGATCCGCAGTCTGAAAACGCAGCTGCGCTTTCGCGCCAGCCTTCCCGCCGCGGACGGAAGGCTCATCGAAGCCGCGATGGCGAAAACCGTGCGGGAGTTTCGGGGAAACATGGCGCTGCTGCAGCGCCGGATTCTGGAGCAGCGGGCGGTACTGGAGAGGCTCGCGCAGGTCGCCGGCAAGGAGGCCACGCGGGCCTTGCCGGTCGTAAAAGAAATTCCGGGCGGGGAGACTCGCCCAGTGGTGACCGGGGCGAAAATCGGAGGGAAGGAGGATCGCCTGGCAGCCGCCCGCCCGGAATCGGAATCCAGTGTAGCAGCTCATCGCAACGGCGACGAAACCGCAGCGGCGGGCGTGAGCAATTCACAAAGACGCATTCTGCGGGCCCTGGCGGAGCTCGAGGCCATCGGCAAGGAAAGCGCCCCGCGGGAAATGGTGGCGTTTTGGGCGGAGTTCAAACCGACGGGCGGAGGCTTCAACAACTACTTGGGAGGTCTGCGCACCGCGGGGTTAATCGACTATCCGCGGAGCGGCGAAGTACAGCTGACTCCGGCGGGGTGGGAGGCGATTGGCAGCCACGCGCCGCCGGAAGCGGAAGAGATCTTCAAAAGGGTGGACAGCCTGCTGTTAAGTTCGCAGAGGCGGATTCTTCAGGCGTTGCGCGAGAACTATCCGGGGAGTCTGACGCGCGAACAACTCGCGGAATCGAGCGGATTCGAGCCGACCGGAGGCGGGTTCAACAACTATCTTGGCGCGATGCGCACGGCCGGCCTGATCGAATATCCGGGGCAGGGCCAGGTGAAAGCCGCGGACTGGCTGATGGAGGTTTAGCACGGCAAACGAATTTCGTGGCGAGTCCCAAACACACAGCCCGGAACCCGCGCGAAACGGAGCTGCGGCTGGGATCCGTTATTCCTCCGGATGCTGGCCGCCGCTTCGCAAATAGACTCCTGGGGGGAATGGATGCACCGGTTTGCGCCCAGCCCGGCGACTCGGTTAATTCTCAAGTACATTTTGGAGCACGGACAGCGCCCTTTGCGGGGCGTTTTTTGCGTGGTGGTGGCCGCGGTGCCAAAAATCGAGCATGGCACTCAATGTTCGCGGCGGCAGATTTTCCGGGCTCTGAACGCGCTGCAGAAATCCCGCCAACTGCAAAGGATTCAAGGGGTTAAGCTGGACTACAAGAGCGTCTTCCATCTCACGCTTCCTGAGTGCCATCGGGAAGCGCCCACACCTGCTTCCCGCTGCCCGCAAGTAGCTGAATTTCGTGCAAGATACAAACGTGGTGCCATCCTGTCATATATATCAGGAGAACAGATCCCGTTGTTTGGCACTCAGATCCCGGAATGGACTCCGATGATAACCGATGAAGAACTGCGCTGGCGCGAGGCGCAACTCCGGCGCCAGTTAGGCCTGCCCGCGCCGGCGTCAAGCGGGCTTGCTTTGTGGAGTTCGCCATGAAACTGATTGTGCGGCTGGTATCGAACCAAAGGTGTCAGGGTTGCGGGGCGGCGGCATGGGTGGAAGAGAAGACGCTGCTTTGTTGCGCGTGTTTCGGATTGAAATTGGCGGTGGAGATGCGTCGGCAGAAGATCGAAGGAACATTGCGGGCGCGCTTTGCCGCATTAGCGTCCCAGGTGCGGGACCAGCTCCGGGAGCTTCGCGGGTGAAAGTTAGATTTCAGGAGCGAGCGCAGCGGCTGGATCCGCCGGAAATCCGGATGCCCGGCGCATACAAAGGCGGACGGAAGCGACAGCCGGAAAAAGTCCAGGCGGAATGTCCGTGTGGATGGAAGAGCGCGGTCTTGCCCGCCGAAAGAGCTGAGCAGGCTTACCTCGAACATCTCGAGGGGTGTCATCCCGATGAGGATTTGCGCCGCCTGTAAACGGTAAACACAGCCCAACTTGACAAAATGCGCAATTTGCCTGATAAAGGGCGAAAGGCGGGCGCGGAGAGAACGGCCTGGGCATGGCGTACCGCGACTTAGAAAAGCGCCGCGCGTATCAGAGGAAGTGGGACCGCGAGCACCGGGCCGGCAGGGATACCAGCGCCTATCATGCGGAATGGCGCAAGCGCCGCGATCCGAACCTGCGGCGTGACCGCGAGCAAGAGCAGCGCTTTCGTTTTCGCGAAGAGCCTCCGCCCGGCGAGGTTTGCCGGATCCTCCACACAATTTCCACCCGCAGGCAGCACGTTTTTCCAGAGTTTATTTTCGTCAAACCCGACGGTTCGCGGCGCCGCGAGCGAATCTACTCGATAGAAGTGTTTGTGGCGAGAATGAAACTCGAGGCTGCCTTGTCGCGCCTTCGACCGGAAGAGGCATCGGCGTGAGCCCGGAGTTTGCTTTCGACGTGTGCTTGGAAATCTACCGCAATTGTGTCGGGAAGTACGGGTACATCCATGCTTTGGATCCGACCGCGCTCAAGGAGCACCGCTGGAAGCCGGATCGGAAGCCGCGGCCGCAGGACTTCGCGGCGGACTTTTGCTTGGCGGGGCAGGAGGCATTGGAGGGGAGTGAGCTGCATTCCCGCCTGGTGCTGTTCAATATCTACTATGCCGGGGCGTGCCCGTACGAAACAGCGCGACAATGGTTTCGCCTGTCCGAAATGGGCTGGGTGCGATGGACGGAAGAAATTCGCAGGATTGTGGGCAAAGAGTTGATTAGGCGAGGACTGTTTCCGCCGCGAAAGTATTTCGAGGAATTGGCGCGGCGTTAACAGGGAGCAGGGGAACCAGCGATGGGCGACAACTTGGCGCTGATTGGCGGGATGCCGCGGCGGGAGCCGGGAAGAGGTGAAAAGATGCAGCAATTCTTCGCGGTAAGAGGACGCATAGGGACAATCATGAAAGCGTGGCCCAAACGCAGCGACGCGCCGGACGCTGGAGCGCCGGCACCGGCCTTGAAGCTGCGCCTCACTTTCCCCGGGATGACCGACATCGAGATTCACGTGGACAATGGCAGAACAGGCCAGCACGTCGAAAGCCTGAACAAGTTTCTCGACGGATTTCTGGACGATTGTGAAATCGAGCTGCGAATTACCCGGCTGGACGGCAAAAACTGAGGCGGGGTACTAGGGCGGAGGAACAGCTGTCCGATTTTGTGCTGGCAATTTGGAGTTGACTCGGCAAGTATAATCTGGAAAACCGTCTGACTGAGAGTTGCGCCGCAGGTGACTCCGCCGCCTGCGGCGCTTTGTTTTTTCCGCGAATTTCTTTCGCGAAGGAGCCTCGCAGTGCCAGCCTACAATACCGTTTCCCCGCCGTATTCCGCTTCCGATGGCGACATCGCAATCCTGGTGAACAACGAGCAGCTCGGCGCCGGCAAGACCAGCCAGCAGGTGGCGATCTCGCAACCGTACGGGCTTCCCCATCCGGTGAGCCTGACGTTTTCTTATGCCGGCGTGCCCGCGGCGGTTTCCTACGATATTCAGGTGGCGAATGAGGATGTGGATTCGGCCTACATCAAGGTGGGCAACACCACGAACGTAAACGGCGACCGCGTGGATATCAACACGATGTCCGGCGGTCTGAAATTCAAGTTTGTCCGGGTGAAGGAAGTGACGCCGCCCGGAGTGAATGCCACGGTTAAGCTTCTCGGCTGATTCCGAAACAAAACAAAACCATGAAAACACGGATTGCGATTGTGGCGCTGCTGTGCGCGTCGCTCGGATCGGGGCTCCGCGCGCAGCAGACAATTCCCGCTTCGTCTGGCGGCGCTGGTGGCGGCTCTGCCAGCTTCGGTCCTGGGCAGATCGTGGTTACGGCTGCGGCTTATGGCGTGAAGGCTGACGCGCATTGGGTGCAGGACGCTTCCGTGACCAATGCCAGCGGCGTAGTCACTTGCCCAAGCGGAGAATGCAACTTCACGACAACGGCCGGCGTGGGACAAGTAGCTTGGGCGAATGCAGGCTGCCAACTGACAGGAACGAATCGCAACTGACAGGAACGAATCGCAACTGACAGGAACGAATCGCATCGCACGCACCACAATTAAGAGCGTGGACTCCGACACGCAAATTACGCTGAACGCGAACTCCAACGCTACGGGAACGTCCTGTCTTTTCTGGGGAGACGTGGACGACGCGGGCTGGCAAGCGGCTTGGACTGCATTCGTTGCGCAACTCAAAAATGCGCCCGCCGTGCTACAACTGCCATGCGGCGCATCCATCGTGGAGCATGGCATCTCTTCCAACCCGAATGTGAACATCAATTTCATGCCGACCATCGCGGGTTGCGGCGCGGGAACTTCAACCACGATGCTTCCAAGCCCGTCCTTTGCATGGAGCACTTCCCCTGGCACAGGGAACACTTGTTCCACTTCCGGATTTTGTTTCTTTGGGGGCTTGGCTCTTTCTGGTATTTCCCAACTCTACGAGCATGATTTCGTTGTTTTCGGTGGCGGCAACAGCGGCGCAAATGGTTGTTCTTCCGCTATTGCAGGACTCAAGGGAATCGGTGCCGATGCGAATTTCATGGGACTAAATCTTTACGTATGGGCGCTCTGCCCCGTTTTCTCAGGCGGCGGCAGCTTCACGGGAATCAAGATTGGAGCGCCTGCCACTTGCATCAATTGCCAGTCTGATGCAGCCGGTGTCCCAGGATGGTCCATTGTTCTGGGCGGTCAACCCGTGAACGTTTACTGGCCGTTCGTCGGAGACACGGGGCAAGGAGCATCTGTAACGGGAACAGGAACGCTAAATAGCACTGGCGGAACATGGTCAAGCTCCTCGGCGGGACAAAGTTTCGTGGTGGGTTCGGGGGACCGAATAGATGGCCTTAATCCGTCTGGCGGAAATGCAACCATCAACATTCATGGCGGCACGATATTGTGCACGAACGGTGCTGCTGTAGGCTGCATCCATTTCGGGTCGGGCGGAGCAACTGTCAACCTTTTTGAAAATTCCACTGTCACTCCAAGCGGAACAACACAATTCGCGGCGGAGGGAACCTCCGGCATCGTCAACGACGATGGCACAACGGCATGGACGGCGGGCACCACTGGGTTAATTCAGAACGGCGTAACATACTCGGTGCAAGCTGGAAATGGCCTGCAAGGCGCTTGCACCGGCGTCGCTTCGGCATCTTCAACGCTAGGTCTGTACGGTACAGGGCCGAATGTCACGCTGACAACTTGCACCAGCACGACTCTAGGCGCTGGCAAGCTGATGACGCGGGCAGGAACGCTCAAGGCGCTTATCGTCTCGGCGGGCACAGGCGGCGTCAACGCATCTAGCGGGGTCGTTACCGTGCTCAAGAACGGCTCGACTACCACGATGACTTGCACGCTCGGCACGGGCACAAGCTGTACCGACATCACGCACACGCAGGCATACGCAGCAGGCGACCTGATTTCTATTCAGTTCACCACGCAAGCTGCGGAGACGCTCGCCAACGTCAAGGCCGTAGTGGTGGCACAATGAAGCCCCTAGCCGCGCTCCTTGCTCTCTTCCTTCTCGCGCCGCTGGCCCAAGCCAAGCCGTGGTACAAGCAGAGGAAGTTCTGGGTAGGCGCTGCGGTCATCGCGGGCTGCATGGCTGCGGACGCGCACAGCACGCTCAATGCGCGGCGCGGCCTCGTGGAGACCAACCCCGCGCTTGGCGCGCGCCCCGATACCGGCTCCGTGGTAGCACTCAGCAGCGCGGGCTTTGCCTTGGAGTTCACGCTGCACGCGCTCTCTTACCACGTCGAGGAAGGCGATCCCAGCAAAACGTGGCGCTTCATCGGCCATTGGTGGAGTCCGGTGGCGGCGGTAGCGATACCGGGCCGCTCGGCAATCCATAACTACCGCCTGGAGGCAAAATGAACCGAGCCGCGTTCCGAGTTGTTTTTACCGCGCCTCTTCTGGCGCTGTTGATGTTTGTATCCGTAATGCCGGCGAAAATCCCCGTAGTGGCGCAGACGAGCACTACGCCGAGCACGGTGACGGCGCCGCCGGCGCTGACGGCTTTCGATCCGACGCCGATCGCCACGGCGATCAGCCAGCAAAGCGCCTGGACAACATGGGCCGCGGCGCAAATTCAGACGCTGGGGCAGAACCAGTCCGCCGATGAAACAAAACTGAAGAGTTTGACGGACCAAGCCGCGGCGATCGGCACGCTGCAGCAGCAGGTGCAGCAGTTACAAACGCAGCTCGCGGCGGATGAAGCGCGGATTACCACGCTGGAAAATTCCGTAAAGTCGCTGCAATCGAAAACGCAGCAGGCGGGGACGACGCTGGCGCAGCCGTGACGTGCGTGGCGTACCGCCGCTCGCGCCAGTATCCGGAATTGTGGCTGCCGTGCCCGGAGCCGGTGCGTGCGGGCGACCGCTGGTGCCAGAAGCATCGAGATGCGCTGGACGGGATCCTGCTGGGGCTGGTGGAACAGGGCGCGATCGATGAAATAGTGCTGTTGCGCGAGCAGAAGCACTGGACCGCGGCGCTGAACGCGCAGCTCGCGGAGATGATTTTGCGTCATGCCCAAAGGAAAGAAACTGCCGCGGGGGAAGCCGTTCACGAAGGGCGATCCCCGGATCAACCTGCAGGGAGTATCGAAGGAACAGGCGGAGTTTAACCGGCTGTGCCGGGAACGGGCGCAGATCCTGCTGACGTCGCCGCACAAGGAGTGGGCGCACGTCCTGGACGCGATTTATCACCAGGCGGCGGTGCATGCGATGCAGGGCAGCCTGCCGGCGGCGGAGTTTCTGTTGCGGGCTGCGGGCTGGAATCCGGTGACGGCCGTCGAGTTGACCGGCAAGGACGGCGGACCGGTGGTGATTGACCTGGACAGCGCGGTGACACAGCGAGCCGCGCGGAGGAAGGAGGAAGCATGACGGCGGTGCAAACGAAACCGGGTTTTTTGGAGCGTCTGACGAATACGGTGTATCTGGACTATGTGCTCAAGGTTTTTGGCATCATCTTGTTCGGCCTGGCGCTGATGCGCGGGTGGCACGAACTTGGCCTGGTGAACAAGACGCTCCTGGTGTGCGGGCCGATCGCATGGTACGTGGGGGCGCGGTTCACGAAGATTTATCGGCCTTGAGGATTTCGGAGCATTATCAGCCGTTCGCGCGGCAGCAGGAGTTTCACAAATCGAAGGCGAAATACCGGCTGTTCGGCGGAGCCGCAGGGCCGGGCAAGACGAAAGCGCTGCTGTGGGAAGCGGTGTTGCAGGCGAACGCTTTTCCGGGCGTGAATACGCTGCTTTTGCGGCGCACGTTCCCGGAGCTCGAGGGATCGCTGTTGCGGGAATTTCGTCGAAGCGTCCCGCGCGAGATGTACGAGAAGTACAACGATACCAAACACCTGGTCACCTGGAAGAACGGATCGACGACGCGATTCGGCTATTGCCGCGGGGAGAACGACGTCTATCAGTATCAGGGCGACGAGCTGCTGTTCATAGGATTCGATGAGCTGACGCATTTCTCGCTGAAGCAGTGGCAATTCCTGACGAGCCGGAACCGCTGCCCGGTGGTGGGTACGTTTCCCTGTATGGCGGGCGCCAGCAACCCGGGGAACATCGGCCACGCGTGGGTGAAAGCGCTCTGGGTGGACGGCAGGCCTCCGGCGGGCTTTGAGCGGCCGGAGCTTTACCGCGCGGAGGATTATGAATTCATCCGCGCCAAGATTTCGGACAATCCGATTTACGCGAAGGACGCGGAGTACCGGCGGACGCTGGAGGCGCTTCCGGACGCGTTGCGGAGGGCGTTCCTTGAGGGCGATTGGGACGTGTTCGCGGGGCAATATTTTGACGTATTCGATCCGGGACGGCACACGCAGCGCGCGGAGGAGCTGGGGATCGAGGAGTGGTGGCCGAAGTGGATTTCACTGGATTGGGGCTTTCAGCATCCGAGCGCGGTCTATTGGCATGCGAAAGCGCCGGACGGGCGGCTGATCACCTACCGGGAATTCGTGCAGAGCGGGCTGAGCCCGCGGATGCTGGGGCAGGCGATTCTGGAACGGTGCGAGCGCGATGAAAAAATCGGCCAAGTGTTCCTCTCGCCGGACGCCTTCGCCCATCGAACCGCTGAGGCGTCTATCGCGGAGCAATTGGGAGAAGTTCTCGCCGCTGGCGGCTTACCGGAACCCGCTGCTGCGGATGACGATCGCATCGGCGGTTGGCAGCTGCTTTATTCGCTATTCGAGGGAGATCGGTGCGTTATAGCGGAGAACTGCGCGAAGCTGATCGAGTGCATTCCCATGCTGGTGCGGGACGAAAAGCACGTGGAAGACATTCGCAAGATGGACGGGGACGATCCGGCGGACGGGTGGCGCTACGGGATCGTGACGATGATGCGCTCGGCGGCGGTACGGCGGCCCCTAGGTGTGGCCGTGGAGGAGCGGCTGCGGGAGGCGGAAGAGCGGCAAGGGCGGGCGATGGATCCGACGAGCCGGGCGATTTACGCGCAGAAGTACGAAGCGGAGGAGCGGAGAAAAGCGATGCCGGTGATTCGCAGGCGGTTTCGCGGAACATGAGTCATGCCCGTCAGGCCGGTATTTCGGTGTTCGCAGTGCCCGTATTCATTTGAGTACGAGACCGTGCTGGAGATGATTCGCCGCGTGGACGAGCATTATGAGCGCGAGCATGGCGACCCAGAGATTCCGGGGAAGCTGGCGCGCGCGCGGTGTCCGCATTGCCGGTCGCGCACATTCGTGGCGGAAAGCGCGGAGGTGGCGAACCGGCTCCTGGACGAGCACATGGAGCGGGAGCACGGCGGGTCTCGAGCGCAGGAAGTGATGCGCTACAGCGAGTATGACCGGAGTTTTTTGCGGCAAATGAGGATTTCCGCGGAATGACCAATCTCTGAAGAGGAGCAAACGATGAAGAACCGTATTTTTGCGGTGGGGACTTTTCTGGCGGGCCTGATTGCGGCGTTCGCGCTGGCGTTCGGCAACGCGCAGGTGCGGGGGCAGAGCGGGCCGGCGATGCAGTCGCGCGTGGCGGGCGTCTACGATTCGGTGGCGTACCGGGATTGGGGCGCTTCGATCGTGGCGGGCAATTCCGCCACGGGATCGCAGACCATCACGATCTGCCCGGCGTATGTGGCGCTGCGGGACGGCCGCGTGTTTCAGCCGTTCACGGCGGCGAACGCGGTTTTCGCGCCGATTATCGTGGATCCGCAGGGGGGCAGCTCGGAGACGGTGACGCCGACGGCCAGTTCGCTGGTCAACGACCCGACCGGGCAATACGCGGTGCAATGCGCGAATGTCACGGCCACGTTCTCGAACACGCATAGCCCGAGCAAAAACCAGTTTCAAGTGGTATCGGGCGATCAGGGCATTCAAGAAGCGATCAATGACGCAAGCCTGAATGGCGGCGGACCGGTGCACTGGGTAATCGATCCGGGCACCGTGTCGCTGAACACGGGCGGCGCGAATACGACACTAGGGAGCGTCAACATCCCCACCAGGTCGATTGTACTGAGCGCCACCGCGAAGGTGACCACGACCATCGCAACGTGCGCCGGCGGATGGTCGCTGGGTTTTTCGACGGGCACGGAGTTCAGCGCGGCGAATACCACGCTGACGGCCGGGACCACCACGGACAGCTCGACGCTGAGCACGCCGGTGGCGTTCAATGCGGCGGCCACGGCACCGATCGCGCACTGCACCACGTCCAACGCGAGCGCCGGCGCCCTGCATGCGCATTTTGAGGGCTACAAGCTGGCCGCTCCGGCCAATTAACGATGAACTGGCTTCGAAGCCTGCTCAAGTCTGCGTACACGCGGCTGCTGGAAGAGCTGTGCGCGGAGTTGAAAGCGGAAAACGCCAGGCTTCGCGCCGAAAACCGCGCGCTGACGAGTTCGCTGCTGGGCACCGCGGGCCTTCCGCCGCTTCCGGAACAGCAGGAGAAATTACCGGCGCTGCCGCCGCGGCGGAGAAGTCTGCATCAGATCCAGGCCAAAACGGAGCGGGAATCCTACCGGAAGATTCGGGAGAGGCAGACGCGTGACGGAGAAGTTCGACGCGAAGCTGAAGGCGCGCCCGGATCTGGCGGAACGGCTTGACGCGGTCCTTTCGGAGATGGTGCATGCCTGGCTCTATCCGAAAAGCGACTCTGGGCCGGAAGCCGCGCAAGCGCGGGACGGGAAATTGAGAAGCGTGCTGGGAGAGCTGAAGACATGTTCGGCGGACGAAAAAAAGACCACCGCATGCCGGCGGGCCAGGCCGGGTACATGGAGATCACCGGAGCGGTCAAGGACGGCGACTGCCGGATAGTGAACGTGCCCGGCGGGGTAAGCAAGGAGCTGGGCTGCTGCAACGAATTCGAGCCGGAATCGCTGAAAACGAAGCGGTTTCGCTGCGGTGACTGCGAATACCTGAAGGGCCGCAAGTGAAGGCGGACTATTCGGAGAACGGGATCCGCTATCACATCGAACTGAACGAGCTGCACGCGCGGACCGTGGATCAAAGGAGCGCGGCGCTGAAGCCGGATCCGGAGTTATGGAGCGCGCAGGAAAAGCGCGCGGCGCTGGCGATGCGCACGGACGATGAGACCGAGATGGGCAGGAGAAAGCAGCGGGCGCGGAGGAAGGGGCCATGCCGGATAGCCAGGCGCAGGTGAGATGGGCGCACGCGGTGGCGGAGGGCAAGGCTTCGGGCGACCAGGCTTTCGCGCGGGAAGTGATCGAGCAGATGCACGGCCGCAGAATGAGCAGTCTGCCGGAACACGCGGGAAAGAAAAAGAAGGCGCATCTGTTTGGCGCCAGGCGAAGGAAACAGACCGATGGCTGAGCTGACGGCGAAAAAGCGGAATGCCTTGCCGGAGGACGCGTTTGCGCTGCCCGGAAGAAGGTATCCCATCGAGGACCGCGCTCACGCGGCGAATGCGCGGGCGCGCGTGCAGCAGCACGGCACGCCGGCGGAAAAGGCCGTGGTGTACCGCAAGACGGCGCATTTCTTTGGCGCGAACAAGAGCAAGCGGAAGTGACGGCGCAGGCGAATCTGACGGAACTGCTGGACGCGCTGAGCGGGAAATTCTGCATCACTTGGGGAGTGGCGGAATTCGCGGCGTGGCGGCGGCGGGTGCCGTGGCGCTGGCCGCGGGTTTTGCCGAAATGGTACGTGGAATGGAAACGCGAGGAGCTGCGGAAGCAGGCCCGCGAAAAGGAGAAAACGATGCTGGAACTGAAAGGGACCGCGCAGTTTGTGGAGGAAGGGACGAACCTGAAGCTGAGCGTGCGGGTGCAGCCGCACTTTCCGGTGGAGCACGAGATGCTGGAGAGAGTGGCGGCGAGCGAGGACAACACGTTCCGGATGGAGCGGGGGTGCCTCGCGTGGGACGGGGAACTGGCAGTGCCGGCGAAAGCGCTGGAGGGTGGCGAGCCGCCATCGCAGCCGGGCTTCGAAGAGATCTCTGCGAATGAAGAGCACGTCATTCCGGGCGATTTGGTGGTGCGGATGCAACCGGTGGAAGAAATGTGGACCGCGCCGAAGCGGGTGCTCCGTCTTTCCGAAGATGGCGAATGCGCCTTCTTCGAGGATTCGCTGGACGGCGTGCCGGTCAATGACTTGCTGATTCTTCCGGAAGCCGGACAGGCCGTGCAGACGGGCGAGGAGCCGCCGAAACAAAATTAAGGGGGATCGAGCGAAAAAAACGCCGGAGGACGGCTCAGCCTTCCCAGGGAACAAAGCCGGCTCCGGCGAGCAAACGCCGCCTGCGTGCGCAGGCGCATTTTTTGCATTTTAGGCTGATTTCCAGGGAAATGCGGGGAAAAAGAATTTGGCAGCGGCACTTACATTCACGGCGCAGGCGCGGGCGGGCCTGGAAGAGCAAGGCAAGCCGCAACCGGACACGTCCGGGATTGTGCCCCGCGAAATGGGGGACCCGGAAAAGCAGCGGGACGAAGGCCTGGGACCGAACAATGAGCGGCTGGAGAAGGCCATGCCGGAAGTGGTGCAGGCGCTGAAGCAACTGGTGCTGGATTTCCGCATGGAAGGGATTGTGGGACGCCGGCACGAGATCCGGAAAATCAAGCAAGCGCGGCTTTTCTGGCAAGGCCTGCAGTACCTCTACGGCTGGGATGCGGACAACATGGAATGGCGCATGCCGTTCGGAGCGGGAGGCGCCGGCACGGGGCTTTCGATCGACGAGGACAAGGACTCGGTGGAGGGCGGCCGCTACCAGTTCGTCACGAATTTCTATCAGGCCTTCGGGCTGTCGTTCATCGCGGTGGTGAGCCAGGACGTGCCGACGGTGCACTGGTATCCGCAGAACGCGCAAAGCGACCAGGATTTGGCGATCGCTAAAGCCGCAAGCGACGTGGCGGACCTGATCGCGGAAAACAACCATATTGAGGAATTGCTGAAGGCCGTCGGTTTTTTCCTCTGGTGCGACGGCGTGGTGGGAGCTTATGTGCGCTACGTGGCGGACGGGCAGCGCTTTGGATTCCATGATTCGCCGCAGCTCGAGGCGCAGGAGCAAAAATTCGGCGAGGACGTTTTTGAGTGCCCGAATTGCGGAGCGCAGACGCTGCCGGGAAAGCTGTTCGCGGGCTCGGTTTGTCCGCAGTGCGGGACGAAGCTGGGAACTGAAAACTTCCGTGAAGCGCCAATGGTGAAGACGCCGGTGGTGACGTCGCTGCGGCGCGTGCCTAACGGGCAGGAAGTGATTTCCATTTACGGCGGGCTGGAAGTAAACCGGCCGATTTACACGGACGACCCGATCAACGACGGAGCGTATCTCCAGTTGCAGCTGGAAGTGCATGAGGCCAAGCTGCGCGCGGCCTATCCGCATGTGAAGGACCAGATCCGTCCGGGGAATCCGAGTGACGCGGAAGATGTGTATGCGCGTGCGAGCCGCGTGAGCGTGAAGCAGGGTATGCCGACGACGCATCCGGGCGATGCGCTGTATTCGCTGATCACGTTCTCGCGGTCATGGATCGAACCGTGGGCCTTCTACAGCGAAAAAGTGAAGGACGACGTCCGGGAAAAGCTGCTGAAGCTGTTTCCGGACGGCTGCTATGTGGCGTTCGCCGGTGACACCTACTGCGAAAGCCGCAACGAGAGCAAGAAGGACCACTGGCGCGTTTTGCAACCGATGCCGGGGGATGGACAGAACCGGCCAGCCGTGGGCAGTTCGCTGATCAGCGTGCAGGAGCGCTACAACATCCTGAGCAACACGGCGCAGGAAGCCTACGAATTCGGGATTCCGCCGATTTACGCGGATCCGCAGGTGCTGGACTTTGACGCCATCGCGGGGCAAACGGCGGAGCCGGCGGCGCATTTTCCTGCGCGGGCGCGCCCCGGCCAGCCGCTGGCGGAGGGCTTCTTTCAGCCGGAGCCGGCGAAGATGGCGCCGGACGCCCTGCAGCAGATGGACAACATGTTCAGCGGTATCGCGCAGTTCCTTTCGGGATTGTTTCCGGCCGTATTTGGCGGGGCGATGCAGGGCTCGAAGACCGCGGAAGAGTATGCGATGGCACGCGACCAGGCGCTGGGGCGGTTGGGGCTGTACTGGCGGGGCATCAAATCGTTTTACGCGCAGGTGATGCAGCTCGCGGTGGATTGCTTCCGCAAGAACCGCGCGGACGACGTGGCGGTCCCGGTGCTGGGGGACGACGGCAATTTTGAGAGCAAGGTGATCCGGATGGCGGATTTGCGGGGCAACGTGCAAGCGCGTCCGGAGCCGGACGAGACGTTCCCGCGGCTAAAGTCGCAGCAAAAGAGCGTGCTGATGCAGATGCTGACCGCGGCGGAAACGAATCCGGTGTTTGCGCCGATTCTGGAGGAGCCAGCGAACTGGGGCGAGGTGAAGACCGCGTTTGGGCTGAAAGACCTGGTGATTCCGGGGGAGGATTCGCGGATGAAGCAATTGCGGGAGATCTCCCTGCTGCTGCAGCAGCCGCCGATCGTGCAGCCGCCGGGAATGGCGCCGGACGGAACGCCGATTCCCCCGCAAACGATTTCGACGGTGCCGGTAGGGCCGCTGGACCGCCACGACGTGGAATTCGAGGAGTGCCGGCGGTGGGTGAACGGCGCGGCGGGACAGGAAGCGCGAATGTCCAACCCGGACGGCTACGCGAACGTGGTGGCGCACGCGCTGGAGCATCAGAAACAGATTCAGCAGGCGCAGACGTCCGCGCAGAAGCCGCCGAGCGAGAGCATGAACTTCAAGGACATGCCGGTGAGCGGAAAAGTGCAGATGGCGGCGCAAGCAGGGATTCAGTTGGACCCGAACGAATTGCAGATGAAGGAAGCCGGAGACAAGGCGCAGAAAGCCGCGGAACTGCAGGCACGGCTGGCGTCGAAGAAGCCGGCGGCCTAAAGGAGAAAACGCTATGGATACCGCAGGAACAGCGGCAGTCACCGATCAGGCGGGCGTGAACGCGGCGCCGAGTTTTGACAGCGCGGCGGAAAGCCTGCTGGGGCTCGATTCATCCGCGCAGGTTCAGCAGGACCAGGCGCAGGGAGCGGCCGGAACGCAACTCGAAACGGGGAAGCTGGATACCGGGGACAAGGGGAGCGCGGCCGAGGGAGCGGCCCAGGCCGACCAGGGCGCCGCAGGAGCCGCAGCGCAGAAGAGCGAGGAGCAGAAAGCAGCGGCCGAAGCTCAGGTAGATGAATGGGCCGTCGACCAGGCCTTGCTGGACAAGCTCCTTGCGGATCCGACTCATGGCGCGTTCGCGAAGCAGCTCTACGAAAAGTATCAGAAATTGGGCGGCTACCGCGAGCACTGGTCGCTTGAGGAAGCGCGGGAGGCGCGTGCCCTAGCGCCCGGCGGGATCGAGGAGCTGCGCGGCATCGTGCAAGCCGGCAAGGACGCGCGCGCGGAAAACGCGGAATTTGCGACGGGTGATCCCGCGAGGCAAGCCACGGTGCTCAAGAGCATCGCGCAAGATATGCCGGAGGCGTACGCGGCGGGAGCGAAGCCGTATCTGGAGACGCTGCGGGAAGTGGCGCCGGAGACGTACCAGAAAGTGGGATTGGAGATTGCGCGGGAAGCGCTGCAGGCTGATGGGCTGCCCGAAACCATCAATGCTCTGCTGGAAGCGGCCGCGAAGGAAGATGAGAAGAGCTTCGCGGAGGCATTCGGCAAGCTGAGCGAATGGACGGAAAAAGCCGGCTTCCGCGGCAAGGGCGAAGCGGCGAAACAGCAGGCCAGCCCGGAGCTGCAGCGGGCGCTCGAGGAAAACCGGCAATTGCGCGAATCGCAGCAGCGGGAAACGGCGCAGAAATTCACGGACTGGAAGCGCGGGGTGGACGAAGGCTTCCAGAAGTCCTTGGGCGAGGAAGTCGGGAAGAACGTGGAGAGCGTTCTGCCGAAGAACATGCCTACGGCGGCGCGCGAGCAGCTGGGGAAGCGGCTGACGCGGGAGATCCTGGCGGAGATCGACGACCGCCTGGCGAAGGACACGGAGCTGGGGGAAAAGATGCTCGCGGCGATCGGCAACGACGCCTGGCGGAAAAATCCCCAGCAGAGCACCGAGCAGGCGCGAAATCTGCTGTTCGGGCGGGCGAAGCAGATCCTTCCGTACGTGGCGCGGGACGTTCTGAATCCCTTCACGGAAGCCGCGGTGGCCAGCGCCCAGCAGAAAGCGGAAAAGGAGAATACGGCGGCCAGCCGGCAGGATGTGCGCGGCGGGAATTCCGCGGGAGCGCCGAAGCGTCCGCTGAGCGTGGAGGACATGAAGGGGCGGGGCTACGGCAAGCAGCTGAGCGACGAACAGATTCTGGACATGTAGGGTTCTGGAAGATTTTGAAGCAGTAACAAATCCTGTCCGGCAGAGCCGGAGAAAGGGGCCGCCGCGTTCGGCCTGAGAAGGTTATCCCATGCCTGCAATGGCGAACGCGAATGTTGTCGCGTTGCAACTCGAGAAAGTAAGGGACAAGGTCCCTCTTCTCTATGAGCGCGACGACATCTTACTGACGATGATCCAGCAGCGCGGCGACGTGGAAAAAGTGTCGAGCCGCGCGATGCGCCTTCCGCTGCAAATCAATCCGGGCGGAAAAGCGGGGTCCTACAACGCCGACGGCGGAGACCTGGGGCGCGGCTCCGGAACGAATTACGACGTGGCGACGATTTCGCCGGTGTTCTTCCGCTTCGCGGTGGAAGTGACCAAGCTGGTGGAATACGCGACGGCGGGGCGGGAGCGCGCCATCGAGAACGCGGCGAAGCGGGAAGTGGCGAACGGCATGCGCCAGTTCCGGTCTTTCCTGGACAAGCTGCTGAACGGCGGCGCCGGCAACGGCGTGCTGGGCACGATCAGCTCGTTCGTGGGCACAACGTGGACGATGGCGGTGCCGAGCGGCGCCGCGCTGGTGTACGTCGGCCAGACGATCCAGGTGTACGATTCGACGCTGACCACGAACCGCGGCAGCGCGGTGGTGCTGGAAGCGGATCCCATCAGCGCTTCGCAGACCATCACCGTGGATGCGAATCCGGCCGGGCTGAGCAACGGCGATTTGATCGTGCACGACGGCCTCACCGGGGCCCAGCCGGTTTCGCTCTTCAACCTCAAGTACCATCACAACGCCGCCACAACCGGAACCTGGATGAACCTGGCGCGCGCGACCTATCCGGTGCAGCTGCAGACGCCGCGAGTAAATGCGGCAAGCTCCAACCTGACGCCGACGCATGTGCGCCTGGCGATGAACAAGGTCCGCAAGGCCCTGGGCATCAATCAGCTCGAGAAGCTGATCGCCTACATGGCGGTGGAGCAGGAGCACGCCTGGGAGAACCTGGGCATCGGCATCAGCCAGATCATCAAGGAAGGCGGAGCGGGAGGCGGCGCGAACGACCTGGACCTGCTGTTCACCGGGCGGAAGACGATGGGCGGCGCGCCCATCAAGGCCAGCGTGAACGCGGACCAGACGCGCATCGACTTCCTGGCGCTGGGCCACTGGGGTCGCGCGGTGCTGAAGGACGTGGACTTCTACGAAGTCAACGGCAACACCGTATTCCCGGTGTACGGCGCGAGCGGCGGACTTTCCGCTTCCTACATCTTCTACTTCGACACCGCGTTCAACGTGTTCATGGATTCTCCGCGCAGCGGGGCGTTCATTGACACGCTCAGTAGGCCGCAGGGTTATTGATCCTGACATTGCCCGGCTGAGGCTGCCGCAAGGCGGCCTGGTCCCGCTTTCTCCCAGGACTACGACGACAGCCTGGCAAGGCGAAGGGGTTCGGAACGCGGTCCGGGCCCCTTTCTCTTTTTCAACATGATTCAAGTGCTCAGGGAACAACACGAGGCTCCGGAAAGCGTGCAGCGCAGGCTGGCGCTTGCGGGCGGACGCAACCGGCTGGGCGAGAGCAACTACCGCGCCGTGTGGGGCTGGAATCGCCTGGCGTGGATTGGCGGCAAATTCGAGGACCGCGACGAAACGGGCGCGCTCCTGCGCGAGCGCGTCGAACTTCGCTTCGAACCGAAGTATCCGGCGGTGAACCGCTGGCACATCGAGCGGTGGCTGCCGCCGGAAGCGTACGGCTCGCCGCGGCAGTGGTACGCGCAGACGGTCGAAACGGAGAACGGCCTGCGACTGCCGGCGCTCGGGCCCTATCCTTCGCGCGGGGAGTACGAGCATTGCTTCACGCTGGAGACGCCGCGCGGAGAATTCGTGCAGTTGACGCCGGCGGTGGCGGAGCGCATCGCGCTGGCGATCGAGTGGGGGCGGGTGATGCCGAGGGGCGATCGGCGCGCGGCGCTATATGCCAGAGAAGCGCGGGCGGACCGCGAATACGAAGATTGGGCGTTTGACGTGATGGACGATGCCGCGCCGGCGATGCGCGGGCAGGAATTCGTGACCGTTTTATAGGCAGGCAAAAAGGAGAAAAACAAATGGCAACTACGGCAAGAGAGCCGCGGCGAATCGCGTCGGCTCTGGAATTCCGTCCGGAAGCGTTTCTTTGCAACATCAGCGAGGAGACGTTCCAGAAGAACTACGACTTCGGCGTGATCATCGTGGAAGGGCGCAAGCCGGGCGAGGAATACCGGGTTACGCGGGTGGAGTGGCGCGCGAGCCGCGCGAACAAGGGCGAGGACAGCACGGTGCAGGAAATCAGCGCGCTGGAGATCGCCAGGGACGTGGCGCGGCAGTGCAACGCGGACATTGGGGAGCACAGCTTCGCGGGAGTTTTCGTGATTGAAAACGGCGCCTCTCCGTCGCGGGGCGAACTGGAGGAAGCGCACGCCAGCCTGCGGCGGCGCTACGAGCACGCCGTCGGCGTGGCGAAAGGCCAGTGGGAGCGCGAGCGTCGCACGGATTGGATCACCGATGAGCAGCGGCGGGCCGCCCGTTATCTGAACCTGACGAATGAGCCGTGGCTGGCTTCCGCGGCGCCCCAGGAGCTCTGCCCGGGCTGCGGGATTCCGCATCTGCCGGGAATTGCCAAGTGCGGGCATTGCGGCGCGATCCTGGACGCGGAAAAGGCTGCGAAGCTCTATCCGGAATTGCGCGAGGCGCTGGCGCCCGCGAAGCCGAAGGAACGGAGACGCGAAGGAACGGAGCCCGCTGAGAAATGAGCGTAGCCGGCACAGCGGACGCCACGATCGAGATCATCGGCGGCCTGGTGTGCGACATCGCGCCGAACGAACTGCCGCCGGGCGTTTCGCCGGATTGCCAGGACGTGATCTTCAGCGAATCGAGCGTGAGGACGCGGCCGGGGCTGACCGCGGTATTTGCGGCGCTGAACGGCAATCCGACGGTCAACTATCTGAGGACGTACATCAAGCTGGACGGGACGCTGCGCTTGCTGGCGTACAGCAGCCTGGGCGATCTGTGGAAGGAAAGCGCTCAGGGCGTGCTGAGCCTGGTGCAGACGGCGGCGGCGCTGCAAAGCGCGTGGCCGAATTCGGCGACGCTTTTCGGACGGGAGTTCCTGGCCTTTGGCGACGGAAAGACGGGCCAAGACATTCCGAAGCAGTTTGACGATACGAATCTGGACCGAGTGAGCCAAAGCGGCCCCGGGGCGGCGCCCACGGTCGCGGACGAAAGCACAAGCGCGAGCGTTACGGCCATTTCGCAGCCCGCGGCGGTGGCTATCTCCGCGGCGAGCGCAGTGGGCTTCCTGGGGACGATTACGACTTCCGCGGCGCATGGGCTGGGCGCCGGGGATACGGTGACGATCTCCGGGGTGACGCCGGCGGGCTACAACGGCAATTTCACGGTGCAGAGCGTGATAGACGCGACGCACTTCACGATCATTGTGGGAACTTCCGGTCTGGGACCGGGAACGGCCTTCGGGACGAGCGCTTCGGCGACGGCTAGCGTGACGACGGGCAGCGCCCACGGGCTGACCGCCGGGCAGCTGGTGATCCTGGCGAACGTGACGGTTGGGGGCTACAACGGGACGTTCACGGTGCTGACCGTGGCGGATGCGACGCATTTCACGTATCGCGCTGGAACGGGAGGCCTGACGAGCTCGAGCGGGGGAACGGCGGGGAGCGCGGGGAGCATTGCCGCCGGCGTGCATGGCCTGGCGGTGGCGTTTGAGACGCGCCAGGGCTACATCACGGCGCCAAGCCCGGCGGTAACGTGGACCGCGGCGGGCGGAAGGCGCGCGGTGATCAGCGGCATTCCGGTCGGGCCGCCGAACGTGACGGCGCGCATCCTGCTGTTCACGGCGGCGGGAGGAGAGAGCTACTACTGGATTCCGCAGGGCGCTTCGACGCTATTCAGCGGAGCCACGGTCATTAGCGACAACACGACGACGACCGTGACCGTGGACTTCACGGACGCGATCCTGCTCGGAGCGACGAGCGGACAGCAGCTCTTTAACCGCATCGTGCTGGGGGAGTGCGCGGGAGTCATCGATTACAGCCAGCGGCTCTTCTGGTGGGGCGAGCGCAACAAGCAGAACAACTGGCTCAATCTGGATTTCGACGGCGGATTTGTGAGCGGCAATACCGCCGGCGCAGTGGACAATCTGCCGCTGGGCTGGACGGCCGATCCGACGTTCGGGCCGGGAAAGACGGACGAAGAGACACAAGTGGTGTGGGGTTGCGCGCTGGCGATCGTGGGCAACGGCGCGACGCCGACGCGGGGAATGATCACGCAATCTGCGGTGCAGGACAGTTTTGGCGTGCCGCGGCTGCAGACGGGCGCGCAATATTCGGTGCGCGCGCGCATTTCCCGCAACAACACGCTGGCGCAAGGCACGCTGCACATCCACCTGTTCAGCCAGAGCGGAGGAATCAACACCGCGGGGATTCAGGTGACGGCCGCGCAGGCCACGACGGGCTATGTGGAATACACGGCGGTGCTGACAAACGCGCTGGCGAGCATCCCGAGCGACCTGGTCCTGCGGATCTACGCGGATGGGACGCCGACGAACAACGGAAAATTCTTTATCGACGACGTCGAGGTGTTTCCGACGGCGACGCCGGTGAATCCTTCACTGTTGCGGGTCAGCAACGCGGAAGATCAGGAAAGCTACGATGGCGTCACGGGCTTCTTGAACGTGGCGGAAAACAACGGCCAGGCGCTGCGCGCGGCGTTCAAACTGCGCGAGCGGCTGTATCTGGTGAAAGAACATTCGCTGTACGTGACGCAGGATGACGGCGCGACGGAGCCGAGCAGCTGGACCGTGAGCCAGGTTTCCCAGCGCGTGGGGACGCTGAGCGCGCGCGGAGTAGCCGCGGGAAACGATTGGGCGGTGATCGCGGACCGGGCGGGACTGTTCATCACCAACGGCGGGGAGCCGCTGAAGATTTCGCAGGAAGTGGGGCACAGCGCAAGCGGGCTGACGAAGGCCTGGGACCAGATCAACTGGCAATACGGACACACGATTTGGGTGGTGGTGGATACGCAGGAGCGGCGGATCCTGATTGGAGCGCCGTTCGGAGCCGCGACAACTCCGAACGCGATTTTGCAGCTGGATTACCGGGACATTACGCCGGACAGCGCGGAGGCGATCGCGGATTCACCGGCCGTGACCATCAGCTACCGCGGGCGGAAGATTGTGCGGGACAAGAGCCGGAAGTGGAGTCCGTGGACCATTTCGGCGAACGCCGCAGCGATCGTGGAGCGGTTTGACGGGACGCAGCAGGTGTTCTTCGGCGCGGGCGCCTACGGCAATCAAGCGCCGGGCGGAAACCCGACGGGGAAAATCTACCAGCTGGACGCGGGCAATTTGAAGGATGACGGCTTGGCGATACCGGCGTATTACACGACGGCGTTTGTGCCGCAGCCGGAGACGCGGGAATCGCTGGGGCTGAACGCGCATCGCATGGTGTTCCGGTACTTGACGATGTATTGCGAGGGCGCGGGGTTGCTGAACGTGACGGCGTATCCGCTGAACGCGGCGTTTCCGCAGCTGTTGCCGCTGCTGACGCTTTCGAGTCCCGCGGCGCGGGATCTGGAGGCGCAATTGAATGTGGCGGGAGAGCGCGTGGCGTTTAAGGTGGCGAGCGACGCGACCGTGCCGGGAAACTGGTTTCGGCTGCAGAAGCTGACGCCGAGCGTGACGCCGGATCCGTGGGCGCCGGTGCGAGGGCAGAACTGATGAATCGAATCTGGAAAATCGGCGCGGGCTTTGCGCTTTTATGCGCGATAGTGAGCGCGCCAGCAGCGCGGGCGCAGGGCGGCCCAGGGAATCTGCCTCCGGTGCTGGGACCGAGTGGAGCTCCGAAGGGCGGAGCGACGATTACGGTGTGCAACTACCCGGCCACGGGGCTGCCATGCACTAATCTCGCCACGATCTACAGCGACATTCAACTGACGCAGCCCATCAATCAGACCACGAATCCGCTAAAAACGGACGGGCTGGGGAACGTGCCTGCATTCTTTGCCGCGCCGGGAAGCTATACCTACACGGTCAGCGGGGTAGGCATTTCCTCTCCGCAGGGGCCGTATGTGTTCGTCATCTCCTGCATTCCAGGCACGACCTGCGTTGCCGCCAGCGCCAATAACACCTTCACCGGCAACAACACGCACAGCGGAACAGAGACGTTCTCTGGCGCAGCCAACCTGAATGGCGGCGGAGCACTGAACGGCAACTTCTCCGGCCCTACAACCTTATCCGGCAACCTCACGGCTACGGCGGGGCAGAATCAGGTCAACGCCTACGGAGTAAACGGAACGATTGTAGTGGACGGCTGCGCTTCGCCAGCCCCTACGTCTCCCAAGTACGCTTGCACAGCGGCAGGCATTCAAGCAGCGATAAACCAGGCAAACAGCAACGGTGGCGGGGAAGTATTTATTCCTTCCACCAATGGCGTACCCGTTCCGATGGGTAACACGAGTGTCAGTATCTTTTCTCTTGTGCATGTCCGAGGCGCGGGCTGGGGAAGCACCATATTGCAATGGACTTCAGCGCCAGCAGCGGCAGGCTTTGTCTTTAGCAACACACACGAGGCGATGCTGAGCGACCTACAGATGCAGTTTCCGGCTGGCGCTGTCATGAACGGCATCAAGGCGATTGGCAGCGATGCGTCGCAATTCTTCGACAACACCATTCAGAACATATTCATAAACTGCCCGACTGCTTGCGGAAACGGCTCCGCTGCAATCTGGGGACAAAGCACAGGCCCAAGCTCAGCGGATATCGTGCTCAATCACTTCATCAATATATTGGTATGGCAGACCGACCAAGCAGTGCTTTGTAACGGCTGTGAGGGCAACTATTGGGACATCACGGCACAGCGCATCGGCACGCAAAACAATTCCATCATGTTCCAGGAAACTGCTCCCCAGGCGGATGACATCATCATTGCCCGCATGGCCAATGCCAGCTCGACTGGAAATGTGTGCTACCAAACTGCGGGCAGTAACAATCTTGTGCGGCTGACTTGCGACACCTCTCCGGCTGGAACAGCCCTTAATGACATCGGCGGACACAACATTTTTGATGTTGACCTAATTGGCCTGAGCACACTAGGCACCGTCGCAACAACCTCGCAGTACCGCTCCGTTGCATCTTCTGGGGCCGTGCAATCCATTCTCGCAACGCCGCAAGTACAGTTTCCTGAAGTAGCTGCGCCATCAGGGTCAGCGGGCAACGCCATTCTCTATGCCGATTCCACGGCTCATGCGCTCAAGGCCAGCTATAACAATGATTCTTTCTTGACGCTGCCTCGCGTCGTTGCTTCCGGCACAGCGACCATGACCACGGCTGCGATTGCCTCGGGCGCGTGCGGCGCAACGGTGACTGTATCGGCTTCGGGCGTTCAAACCACGGACACCATCGAAACGGCATTCAACGCGGCAGTAGGCGCGAACCCAGGAACGCTGACCCTGCAAAAGTGGGTTACGGCGAACAACGTCAACTTTGCCTATTGCAACCCTACCGCAGGTTCCATCACGCCGACGGCGGCGACGGTCAATTGGCGGGTGGTGCGATGACAGATTCCTTCAGCTTTGTATGCGTGGGTAACTGACATGGCGCTAGTTCCAAAACCCCTAGGCTTCGGGAACGGTGCAGATGCAAGGCTCCGCAACAGGCGCGGGTCACGGTGAACGGTACAACCAGGAAGTTTCTGCACAGTGCAGTGAACGAAGCAAGGAGCGAAGCGATGAAATCCTGGGAAATCTGGCTGCGAGGGATGCTGGCGGCGTCCATTAGCGGAGCGGCGGGCGGAGTCTTGACGGGACTCGCGGCCATCGGGATCGAACCGGCGCATTTCAATCTGACGGCGGGCTTCGGGCATACTTGGCGGATCGGGGCGGCCGCCGCGCTGATTAACGCCGTGATCGGCGTGGCAGCCTATTTGCAGAAGTCGCCGTTGCCGAATCCGGAGGGATGAATGCCGGTTGTAGGCAGCTCGGCGTATCCGCAGGCGCGCGGGGTGATGCAGTTAGTGCGGGCGCTGCTGAACGACGCGAACGTGCTGGCCAGCGCGCCGATTCAGATTGCGGCGATCGTGCGCAATGCGAACGTGGTGACAGTGACGACGATCGGTCCGCATGGATTGATTGCCGGAGCGGCGCCGGACCAGGCGACAATCTCCGGCGTGCCGGTGGGCGTGAACACGTTCAATGGCACGTTCAGGGTGGCGAGCGTCATCAGCGCGACGCAGTTCACGTACGCGCAAAACGGCGCGAATGAAAGCGCCAGTTCGGGGACAGTGAGCAACGTGGGGCAAGGCGCGGTGTGGACGGACCCGGTGCTGCTGCCGTACGTGAATGAAGGCTATCGCAAGGTCCAGCGCGCGCTCGAGAACGTGGGCCAGCCCGGGCCGGTGCGGGACGACGTCTATCTGGTGGTGCCGGCGGTGGCCGCGCCGGATCCTTCAGTGACGGTGAGCATCACGGACTCGACCGCGGCGCAACTGCCGACGGACCTGGTTGTTCCCTTGAAGCTGTGGGAACGGCCGAATGGAACCGCGCAGGAATTCATGGAAATGACGGACATGACCAACAAGGGCGGTCTGCCGTCGCGGATGCAGGACCAGATCCTGAGCGTGTGGGAATGGCGGGGAGACGGACTGTACTTTATTGGAGCGACGCAAGACACGCAGATCCGGCTGCGTTACCGGGCGTTTTATGCAGACCTGGTGGACGGAACGTCCGCGATTCTCATCCGGAACGCCCAAAGCGCGATCGCGTTTTTTGCCGCGGGCGTTGCCGGACTGACGCGCGGATCTCCGCTCTCGGAAAAGTGGGACCAGGCGGGAATGGACGCCCTGGAGGATTTGATCGCGCGGGCGGCGCGGCAGAATCAGCGCAGCGGAACGCGGCGGCGGCCGTTCTCGAGCCGGTCGGGCTGGAGCCCGTTCTAGAGTTTAGAATTTATTCAGGGAAAGGAAAAAACACATGCCTCTTGCGGTAACCATCACGAAAATTGAAATGTCCGGGCAGCACGTCTATGCGCAGGGCTACATCACGTTTTCGGGAAACTATCCGACGGGCGGAGACACGCTGGATTTCACGCAGGCGACCGCGGACGCCAATTTTGAAGGCTTGATTCCGGCGCTGATGACGGCGTACGGGCCGGACGGGCTGGCGGTGGGCAGCGTGAACGGCAACATTGCGAACCAGTACTTCCCGGTGCAGGGCAGCGCGCTGAACAACAGCAAAATCAAGGTGGTCACGGCGTTCAACACGGAACTGGCCGCGGGCGCGTATCCGGGTTCGGTGACTGCGGATAAGGTCGCCTGGTCGGCTGCATTCCGCAAGCTGCAGTAGCCGCGATGCTGACCATCGCGCAGCTCGCGCCGATTAAGGATCGCGATCCGTACCTGTACGAGTCGCTTGTCCTGATCGTGCAGGAGCTGCAAAACATGGCCAAGCTGACAGGGACGAGCGGTACGCCGATTCCGGCGCCGCCGGACATCGCGAGCATCACGGTGACGGCTTCGAACGGGTTTTTCAGCGTCAAGCTGAGCGATCCAGCGGGTCAGGCGCAGGACAATCTGGGCTTGCATCGCTTCATCGAATGGGACACAAACCCGGCGTTTCCGAACCCGACAGTGGAGGACATTGGACCGTCTCTCAGCGAGTATATTCAGCTGGGCAATCAGACGCTGTATTTTCGCGCGTACAGCCAGTTTCGCAATTCGCCGAGGAGCAAGAAGATTGTCTATGGCGGAGCGAATCCCATCGCCGTAAACGGCGGAGGAAGCGCCGGCCCAGCTCCGCCGGGAGGCGGGAGCGGCTCTGGCGGAGGCGGAGGCGGATTTGGCGGCAATAATTTTACGGGAGGCGGAGGAAGGCTGAAGGTTTCGACGCTGTGAGCCTGGTGCGCGCCTACAAGCCGGAGGATCTCGATGCGCTGCGAAGCATGCACGCGCGGCAGGGATTCGATTACGGCTTTCCGGACGTGGAAGACGAAACGTTCCTCGGCAAGCTGGTGCTGGAGGATGATGGTGTGCGCATGGCGGCGCTGCTGCGGCTGACCGCGGAAGCTTACTTCTTGCACGATCCGCAAGCGGGAACACCGGCGAAGCGGTGGAGCAATTTCCTGCTGCTGCATGAAGAGATGCGGCGGCGGGCCAGGGCCAGCGGGCTGGAGGACGTGTACTGCTGGATCCCGCCTGAAGTGCCGCCGCGGAGGCCTCTGCCGGAGAAGCGCCGGCCGAGGGGATTCGAGCGCAAGCTGGAGATGCTTGGCTGGCAAAGCTGCCGCTGGCGTTGCTACACGCGAAAAACCGCGCCATAGAAGGCGAACCATGAAAATCACGGTGAATCCGGTCTTTGATTGGGAGACCTTGCAGCGGGTGTCTCACGATGGGCAATACGAATACACAGGCCCGGCCATGCTCTTGCGCGGCGAAGATAAAAGGACCGCAGACGCAGCCGCGCAGGAGCGCGCCAAACAGGACGCGATGAACGCGCAGATGGAAGCGCAGCGGCAGCAGCAGCAGCAGGCGCTGATGTCCAAATATCAGAACTTGTACGACAGCGCGGCCAGCGGACCGGAAATGGAAGCGGCGGCCGCTTCGTTCGGGTCGGCGGGAGATGCGCTGGCGCGCCGCGCGGCTCGCACGGGAAATACCGCGGGGGAAGTAGAAGGCCGGGATTTACTGGCGCGGGAGAAAGCGCAAACGCAATCGGACATTATCCGCAAGAACCAACTCGCGGCGCTTTCCGGCATGGGGAATCTGTACGGAATCGATACGAATCTATTGGCGAGATCGCTGGGCTTGCCGGTGGATTATTTGCAGGTTCAGGAAAAGGCGCGTGAGCCGAAGAATACCGGCGGATTCTGGCAGAGCTTCAGCCAGGGGCTCGGCAGCGGACTGGCGCAAGGCGTGACGGGCGCGATGTTTGCATGAGGGGAGGGTGGGAGCAATGTTCACAGCGCTGGAAAAGTTGCAGCTTCCGACAGGGCCGGTAAAGCCGTTGCCGCTGAACCAGAACCCTCTGCGGCAAATGTCGAGCGTGGTGGCTTCGCCGCAGCAGGTGGCGGGAGGAACGCCCGGGTTTTTCGCGGGGATAGACGAAAGCGGACAGCAGCGGGATCCGCGGATGTTCGGTATTTTGCGAAATTTACAGATTTAGGAAGGCGTGAAAATGGCGCTGGACCTGGAAGCGATCGACGACGAGCTGGCGCGCAGAGGAATCGACCCGGAAGAAGCGGCGCGGAAAGCGGGCATCAGCTTCATCCGCGCAAGCGGGACGGGGCGTGATCCGAACTCGTTGGATTACCGGCTTAGTGTGGCGGCGACGAATGCGCCGCGCGTCTCGTTTGTGCGGGATACGAGTATGCCGGCCGCGCCGGATCTCGGCACGGGCGTGCGCCAGCCTTCTACGGAGTTTTTGCCGGCGGGCGCGAAAGTGCAAAACGAAACGCTGCCCGTGCCCACGGGAACGCACGCCGTGCCGTTGAGCTTTGCGAATGGCGCTGAGGGAACAGTGCAATCACAGCCGCGCCGATTGTCGTTTGCGGAGCGTTTTGAGCAGGCGCTGGGGAAGGCTCCACTGCCGGCGGAATACCGGATGCAGCCGGGCGAAGGCCCGCAGGGGTGGAAGAAGTGGCTGGACATTGCCGGCCAGATCCTTACGCCGCGCCTGGAGGCGCGCATTCCGGGGTCGCGAGGCAATATCGAAATGCGGAAGGCGCAGCAGTTCGCGGACGCGAAAGCGGCGAGCGACCGGCAGATGGCGGCGATTGGGGAAGAGGCCAAGCTGGAGGATACCGCTTCGCAGATTGCGGAGCGCGAAGCGGAGGCGCGCAAAGCCGATGCCGCGGCAAAGGCGGCGCCGAAAGTTCCTGAGCAGGAGCAGGAGCTCGAGGACTACCTTGCCGCGAACAATCTGGAGAACACGCCGGCGAATCGGGACAAGGCACGTGCGGCGTTGCAAGCCCGGGCAAAAGCAGCGGGGCAACCGGACCGAGTGGATAAAAAAATCGACGAATTCATTGACCCGCAAGGACGGCGCGTGAACGTAATGCAGCGGCCAGACGGCAGTACCTACAACGCGATCCGCGGGCCGGTAAAAGACGGCGTTGCAGCGTCCCCAGCGGGCGGAACGGGAGAAGCGGTGCTGGGGAATCTAACTCCGGCGGATGCGGCGCTGGTCAAGGGCATCGCGAATTACGAGATCGATCCGAAATCGCTGAGTTACAGGGGAGGCGCGCGCGAAAAGTACTTATCGCTCGCGCGTCAGTATGACCCGACGTACGACCAGACGCAGTATGCGGCGCGCCAGGCCGCGCGAAAAGATTTTCAGAGCGGTAAGTCCGCGCAGAACGTTCGCTCTTTGAACACGGCGATCGGGCACCTGAACACGTTGCAGGACGTTGCGGAGGAGCTGGGCAACGGCGGGTTCCAGCTGTGGAACCGCATCGCAAATTGGGGACTGACGCAAGCCGGAGACCCGCGCACCGTGAAATTCAACGACGCCGCAAACGCCGTGGTGAACGAAATGGCTTCCGTGTTCAAAGGCACCGGCGCAACCGACCAGGAAATCAAGGAATGGCGGCAGCAGATTAATTCCGCGCAGTCTCCGGAGCAGCTGCGCGCGGGCGTCCAGCAGTTGATCCAGCTGATGGCTTCGCGCCTGGAGGCTCTGGACAATCAGTACCGCGTTGGCTTGGGCAAGCCGCGGGACTTCCGCTTTCTCAGCCCGGAAGCGCGGCAGATCCTTCGCAGGATTGGCGGATCGGCGGCGGAAGCGATGTTGAATGAGGACAACGTAGCGGGAGCAGCGCAAAGCAACCCCGCGGCGCCGCAGCCGGAGCGCGACCTGGGGCCGGCGCCGGCGGGACGAAAGGAAGGAGACACGGGCACGCTGCCGGATGGGACTAAAGTCGTCGTACGGAATGGAAGGATTACGGCGCAATGAGCGCAGCAGCACAAATCAGCTGGGACCAGTCGCAGGCCGCGCCACAAGTGCAATGGGACGAAGAGCGCCAGCAGCCGGCGCAGCCTGAAAAGAAATCGTTTTTTCAGCGCGTACGGGACTGGATGCCGGAGGGACTAATCCGTCAGGAACTGGAGAAGGGTGCGGATTGGGCTGCGCGGAAACAGCAAGAGGCGTACGAGGAGAATACGGCGCGCGCGGCAAAAGGGCAGCCGTATCGCACGGATCCGCGCGCAATCGCGTATTCGCCAGGAACCGGGTACGGGATGCTCTCGAGCTTAATGCGCTACGCCGCAGGCGCGGTGCAGCCGAAACCAAAAGAAGCGGCGATCGGTGCGGCGGCAATTGCGGCGCCGGAAATTGTGGGGCCGGCGATGGTTGCGCACGGCGGCCTGCAGTTGGCGCGGAATTTGCCGGAAGCCCTGCGTGGCAATCCAGAAGCGGTGGAAAAGACCTTCCTGGCGGGGTCTGAAGCGGCCAGTGGAGGGGCTATGACGGGTGGAGCGATTGCTTCTCCGGCACCGACGATGACCGGCAGACTCGTGCGGGCCGGGAATCGCGCGCTGATCAAGGGCGAACCGCCGGCCGCGATTGTGCCCGCTGCGCCGAAGGCCTTCACGCAGGCGATTCAGCCTGGCGTGAACATTCCCCGTGCGCAGGAATCGATCCAGATTGCCGGGCCGCGGATACAGCAATTGCGGCAGGCAGGCGCGCTGCGGGACCTAGACGGAAATCCGATTAGCGAGATCCGCAGCACGGGGCAGCTCCTGGGAGCGGTGAGAAGCGCAAAGCAGGCCGTGATCGGCGCGATCGAGCAGCGGCTGGGCCCGGTGGAGCAATTACAGGTGGACGCGAGCGCCGCCGGCAAAGCGATGCGCGATAGCATCTCGAAGCGCGTGCGCGAGCAGTTTCCGCAGCAAGCGGCGCGAATCGAAGCGCGCTCGGCGGCTTATGACAAACCGATGAGCCTGCGCGACATCGAAGACGCAATCATCGATGCAAACGACGATTTAAAGGGTTTTTACAAGCAGCCGGTGGCAGGAGAATCGCCGGTCACCGCGGACACACGCGCCACACAGGCGGAAGTGCGGGTGCTGCGCAACTTACTCGACAAAAAAGTGGAAGAGTTGAGCGGCGCGGGAGTCAAGGACCTGAAGCGCGAATACGGAGCGCTGCGCGACGTGGAGCGCGCGGCCGCAAGGCAGCACGCCATTCGCACGCGCACAAAGGAAGGCGGGCTGTGGGAAGGCCTTTCGTATCTGCATGCGGCGGGAGATTTGCTGAGCGGCAACGCGCTAGGCGCGGCAAGAGCCGGCGGAGCTCTGGCCGTGGGCCGCATGCTCAAGACGCTGCGCAATCCGGATTTTTTGATCGAGCAAAGTTTTCACGGGCCGAAAGCCTTCGCCCCGGCTGAACCGATCGCGCGAGCACCAGGACCGCCGCAGCCACGGGCATTGCTGGGGCCAGGAGCAACGCCGCTGGGACCGGGAATACAGCCGGATACGAGCGGAACGTTTCGGGATCCGACGGCGCGGTGGGCTACACCGCGGGCGGCATTGCCAGAGCCCAGCCCCACGCCGGCGAAATTTATACGGGAAATCAAACGGCAATCGGTAAAGCCTGCCCCGGAGGTGCGCGGATTTCTACCGAGCGGCGAGGCTCCGGAAACATCGATTCCTCCGGTTCCCGAGGAACAATTCACACGCGAGGAAGTACGGCCCTCCGCCGCGGGAGCAGAATTCGCCCCGGAGCGGAGATTGGGAACAATGGGGCGCGGAGGCGTTCGCACCACCCCAGCCGCGCAACTGCCGGGCGTGGCGGAATCGATCCTGCCGGAGCAGGCAAGTCTACTGGTCAGGCAGACGCTGGATATCATGCGTTCCGCGGACCGGCCGGGACGGTACTTTGCGGAAACCACGCCGGAAGAGCACACGCTCGCGGGGCGAAGGGATTTCAAGCATGGCGAACGCATGGGCGGCCACTGGTACAGCGTGGGAAGCCTGCGAGACCAACTGCCGTGGATCAAGGAGACGGAATTCACGCCGCAGCAGTTGGAACAGGCGCTGCAATCGCTTGAAAAGGGAAGAATCACCAAGGTGATGCGGAGCGCGATGGACTATCTGCGGCGGGAAGCAGGGCCGCGGATGCGGGAACCAGGCGAGGAGGAGGGCCTGCCGGAACCGAAGGGGCCGGGGATCAACGCTCTGAAACTGATTCAGGCGCTGAAGCGAATCAACAAGGTTGGCCGCTAGCGGCGGAAGGCGAAGCGCAGCAAGCGGATCGCAAGGAACGCCAGGACGCCGAGAGGCGCTCCAAGAACTAGCGCCGTGAAGACGGTCAAAGAGAGCGGATGCGAATTGAAGTACTTGTCGTCCAGAGCGCCGGACCACCAGGCCACGAGGACGGAACAGGCAAAAATGTACAGAAGGATCTGGCGGACGGCGGCGCGCGTGGTTTCCTTGACGCGGTAGTAGAGAAGCTGCGCTGGGGAAGGCTGCACGCGGGAATTCTAGTGAATTGGAAATCACCGGTCAAGGGCTGAATCCATGGAAATCCTGGGATGGTTAAGCGCCGCGGCGGCGTTCGCGGTGCAGCTCGCGCTGTTTTATCGCTGGCTGCATCGCAAGATGCGCGACGACGAAATCACGCGCGTTTTCGTGCGGGACATGGCGACAAATCACCTGCCGCACATTTACGCGGAGCTGCGGGAAATCGCCGCCAAGCAAGGGCGCAACCTCAAGGACCCACCGCGGGTGCAGTTCGTGGACTTTCAGTCCAGGAAGCGCAGTCATGGCTGACGCCGGCCCCGCAAAGCAGAAGCTGATCGTGCTGGCGAAAACCGTTGCCGCGCGATTCCAGCTGGCACCGGAGCTGGTCTGCGCGGTGGTGGAGCAGGAATCGAACTGGAATCCCTGGGCGATCCGCTATGAGCCGCGATTTTTCGCGAAGTACATCGCCGGAATGTACACCAACAACAAGATTGGCGCGACGGAGGCCTACGCGCGGGCCTTCAGCTGGGGACTGATGCAGTTGATGGGCGAGGATGCGCGGGAGCTGGGAGCTGACCTGGCCTTCCTTTCCCAATTGTGCGATCCGGAAACGAATCTCTCGCTCGGGTGTGAGTGGCTATTCCGCGATTTAAAGAACGCCAAGGGCGACGTGACGGCGGCGCTGCTGGCCTGGAACGGCGGCGGTAACCCCGCCTACGCGGCGGAAGTGCTGGCGCGCCAGGAAAAGTACCGATGAACGAGGTGATCATCCCGCTGGTGCGCCACGTTCCCACAAAACTGAACGCGCAAGGGATCTCGAGGAGCTGGCTGCGCGTACCGCCGGATCCCGAAAAGCTCGAGGAGTTGGGGCCAGGCATTGCCGAGACGCTCAAGAAGCTGAACGTGAACGAACTGCGAAGCTCGGATTTGCCGCGCGCGGCCCGCACCGCGGATTGGCTTGGCGAGAAATTGGGCGTGCCGGTTGAAAAGACTTACAACCTGCGGACGTGGGATACGGGCAACCGCGTGGCGGGAAAAAAGGAATCGGAAACGATTCCCATCCGCAAGCAGTACATTCGGAATTCAGAGATCGCGCCGGCCGGCGGCGAATCATTTGAGAACGCGATCGAGCGCAACAAGCCGGAATTTAAGGAAGCGCAGCGCTACAACGCGAAGCATGCGGACGCGCCGCGAGCGCTGGTAGTGCACGGGCATCACATGATGTTCGCGGAACAGATTTTTTCCGGGAAGCCGAAAAATGCGAACGAGCTAGACAGTCTAGATGACGACTTTCCGCCAGGCAGCGTGATGCTACTGCACGTCAGGCCCGACGGCGCGGAGCTCGAGAGAATACACCCTAAGGGATTCAAGGAAACCGCCGACAAATGAGGCGCGCATGGATGGGCGGGATAGCGCTGGCGTTTGCCGCTGCGGGAGTGTGCCGTGGCCATGACACGGGATACACGGTAAAGGTGGTAGTCGCGGATCGCGCGCAGGGGCATTTCGAGGCGAGATTCATGACCATGCCGGAGGATCTGCGCATCGTGTGCGAAGGGGAGGCGCCAAAGCTGTTTGAGGGCGACTATGTAAAGGTGGAACTTGATGACAAGGGATTCAAGCTGGCGGGTACCAAGGCGCGGTGCGCGCAGATGAAGTGGCTGAAATAATGTTCGACTGGAAACACAAAGTAATGCTCGCGCTGATCCTCACTGGACTTGCGGGAGGCGTTCTCGCTTTTCGGACGTGGCTGAGCGAGCATGATGCGCGCCTGCAGGCGGAAGAACGGAGTAAAGCGAAAGATCAGGTGATCGCGCAAAATCAGCAGGCCTTGCAATCGCTAGGGGCCCTGATTGAGCAAGTGCGGCAGGACAACGCCAAGCAAGTGGCCGCGTTGCAAGAGACCGTCGCCGCGCTGAAAACTCCGGACGAGCAGCTCGCGTGGATCGTGAGCCACATTCAGACGCAGCCGGGGCAGCCGCCCATAACGATTAATGTGCCCAAGAATCCGGAACAGCCAGCGATGATTGAGGTGCCGCAAGCGCGCGTGCCGGAAGTGACCGAAGCCGTGAAAGGCTGCGACCAATGCAAGCTGGACCTGACGGCGAAAACTCAGGAGCTCACCTATACGCAGCAGCAGAATCAACGCTTGGCGGACTCTCTGAAGCAGGAGACGGATAAGGCGGAGATGTGGGAGAACACGGCCAAGGGCGGCAGCTTTTGGCAGCGCTTCGGCCGCGCCGTGAAATGGATTTCGATCGGTGCGGGCGCCGCAGCGGGGGCGATCTGCGGATCGGGCCACTGTCGACACTGAATTGCACGGTTTCGTACAAATTCCGGTTTTTGCACAAATTCGTACAAGGAGCATTTCGATGACGAGGAAGACGTTGCTGGTTTTGTGTTTGGTGATGTTCGGGGTGCCATTGGCGTCCGCCGGCGTGGTGAAATCCACCACAAAAGTGGTGAAGACGGCCGTGAAGGCCGGAAGCCATCCGGTACGCCATCCGATAAAGGACGGCAAAGCCGTCGGGCACGCGATCCGCAAGGTCGTTTGGTAGATCCCTTCGCAACACCGGGGCGGTCAATTTGCCCGCCCCAAAATCTCCTGCTTTATCGCGCTTTACCAATCCTGCCTCGCGCGCGCAGCTTCGGCAGTTCCCTGCAAAAAGTCCCGCACAATTTCGCCACACACTTGGGCTAAACTATTGAAATCTCGGAACCATCCGCCGATTCGTAATCGGCAGGTCCCCGGTTCAAGTCCGGGCCTCGGCTCCAATTCCTTGTCTTTCCTGGATTGCTTCCGAGCCAAAGCTCATGTTTGCCCGCCGCACCCGATGGAACCTTGCCGCAAACCGCCTGACTCTCGCCCTTGAGGAGCGCCGCAAGAGCGGCAAGCCTCTCTTCGACCTGACCCTTTCCAATCCCACCGAGTGCGGCTTCACCTATGACTCCGCATCCACCGCATCCGCGCTTTCACAGGCGGGCATTTTGCGCTACGAGCCCCATCCGCTGGGACTTCTGGCGGCGCGGGAAGCCGTTTCCGCATACTACGCGGATCGCGGCGCGCCGGTCAGCCCCGAACAGATGCTCCTCACCACCGGCACGAGCGAAGCGTATTCTCTTGTTTTCCGCTTGCTGTGCGAGCCCGGAGACGAAGTCCTGATCCCCGCTCCGAGCTATCCGCTCCTCGCGTTCCTCGCGGACATTCACGACGTCAAGCTGGTCCACTATCCTCTGCTTTACGATCACGGCTGGCACATTGATTTCCACACGCTGGAAAGTCGCATTACGCCGAAGACCCGCGCCGTCGTCGTGGTCCACCCGAACAATCCCACGGGCAACTTCTGCTCTCACGAGCAGGCATCGCAGTTACGGACCTTGTGCGCCTCCCGAGCCCTCGCTCTCATCGCCGATGAGGTCTTCCTGGATTTCGCTGTGGATGGATCGCCCCGCGCCGGCTTCGCGCAAGAATCAGCCGCGCTGGCGTTCGTCTTAAGCGGCATTTCGAAGATCTCCGGCCTGCCGCAGATGAAATTCGCGTGGTTGATTGTGGCCGGACCGGAGGAACTCCGTCGCGAGGCCTTGGCGCGGCTGGAAGTGATTGCCGACGCCTACTTGTCCCTGAACACTCCGGTGCAACTTGCGGCCCCGGCGCTGCTGGCAGCCCGCGGAGCGTTTCAAGAACAACTCATGCGGCGAATCCGCCAGAATCTCGCGGAACTGGATGGCCGGCTCGCCCGGCAGCGCGTCTGCTCGCGCCTGGA
>Ga0209810_1001141_pt1 | contig 43671 bp, 36 predicted proteins | sample Coa_R1_7_FD_187159 | JGI IMG/M metagenome (GOLD analysis project Ga0209810, IMG submission 187159) | Surface soil microbial communities from Centralia Pennsylvania, which are recovering from an underground coalmine fire - Coalmine... | ecosystem: Environmental > Terrestrial > Soil > Unclassified... | reverse complement strand
GCGCACGAAGGTTGCGACTTCGATTATCTCCGCAAAGTATAATTGCAATCCATCTCGATCCTGGTATCTTGTCCCGTTTAATGATTTACCCTGGGGCCGGATCATCACCTCAGTGACCCACCCCTTTTGCCCCTCCTCGGAGAGGAATTCCCCTTCCGTGAATAAGGAGGGCTAGGAGTGGTTATTGTAAAGAACTGGCTGCAAAAGGACAGTTGAGCACTGTTTATTGATATTATACTATTATAAAATAGTGTAATTACTATATGTTGACGACTTACACAGAATTCGCTTGTGTGCTACATTTTGAGTTGTGAAGGGTATGAAGAAGTGTCCAGCATGTGGTTCTTCTCGAAATACAAAGTCACCTAGCGGGCGGCATCTGATCTGCATGGATTGTCAACGCATCATTCTGCGCGAGGAAGTGGGGCGTCCTCGGCGACGGCGGGAAAGCATCCCTCCTCATCGGCCCCATAAGGCTGAATCTTCATCTGGTTCGTAGGTCTGAGTACGGCTCATCTCTCAGTTGAAAAGTTAGGTAGGCTTTGTCTCTCGGCGTGGAGCAGCAGTGTGTTTGCTCCGTGCAGTCGGCTGCCGGCTTGTTCGTGGTTTTACATTCCTCACAACAGCCGGAGAAGAGCTCCAGACCGCACCTGGGGGCAATGAACCCTCAGGCTTTGACAGAGCGTGCGGCCTGGGTGGCCATCATCTTCATCGCCCTCAGGCTCTTCACAGCATCATAGGTGGGCAGATATTCCATCGCGGCATAGTGGCGATAGTTCAATTGGGCAAGCTTCCTGAAGATGTTTCGATAATCAATCTCTCCAGTTCCCGGCTCGTGACGCCCGGGAACATCCGCAATGTGCACAAGGCCCACGAGATCAATATTTTTTTCCAGCTTCTCAATCAGATTGCCCTCAGCAATCTGCTCGTGATAGAAGTCATAAAGAAACTGCACCTGCGGATGGTTCACGGCCCTTATAATTTCAAAGCCTTCCGCAACAGAAGTGAGGTAATAATGCGGATTCTCCTCCGGATCGATATTTTCCAGTAACAGCCTCACGTTCTTTCCTTCCACCAGTTCCGCCGCGCGTTTAAGCCCCTCGATGCAACTTTCGTGCTGCGCCTGGCGCTCCAGACCCGGCACGCGATTCCCCGACATAACGATGAGTGCGGGGCACTCGAGCCGATCCAAGATGGGCAGAATATTCCGCACATCCGCCAGAAGCGCCTGGCGTTCTTCAGGATTTCCGATCCCATGCCGAAGGCCCGAGGTGCAATCAAAGTTGATGCCCAGAGCGCGCTTCCGGCGATTCACGTCGGCAAACTCAGCGTCAGTCCAGTTGTGAAACTCGCCGGTCAGCTCAACGTTCTGGTATCCGGCTTCGGCCACCTTTTCCAGACGCTCTTCAAAGGGAAGTTGCCGAAACACCGTCCACAGCATGATCGAAAACTTAAAGGGGATGCCGGACTCCTGCTCTTTGCTCTCGGGGATTGGATCAGGAGAGCCTTCCATCCGAGCCGCGGCGCTGAACGCCGCACTTCCCAGCGCTGCTGCGGCAAGCTTGCGGGTAAATAAACGTCTGTTCATAGTTTAACCTTCTGTGTGAGATTTGAACGAATGTCTGAAGCCGGTATCTTTGCACTGGACGATTCGAAATTGCAACCCTTATTCTATTTATCTTGAACATCATCTTTTGATTGACTTCGAGTGTAAAGACAGCGCATACTTCCGAGCTTGGTCAAAACGGCATGTTATGCCTGAAATGAGACCGAAGCCAACGTCAGCCAAACCATGCAGACTACAAACCGCCACCCCATTGTTCAAATTTCTTTAGATCTTACTTCCGTTGACGAAGCATTGGACCATGCTCGAAAGGCCGTTCGCGCTGGCGTGGACTGGCTCGAAGCGGGAACGCCTTTGATTCTGGCCGAGGGGCTGCATGCTGTAAAAGCTTTGCGCCGTGAGTTCCCGCAGCATCCGATTGTCGCCGATCTCAAGACCATGGATGGCGGTTACCTGGAGGCCGAAATGATGGCCAAAGCCGGAGCGACACACGTCGTGGTGATGGCCCGTGCTCATCCGGCAACCATCAAGACCGTGGTCAAAGCCGGCCGCGACTATGGTGTGAAGGTAATGGGAGATGATCTGGGATGCGAAGACAAGCCCGCCGCAGCGCGCAAGATGGAAGATCTGGGCGTTGATTTCATCGTCCATCATGTGGGATATGACGAGCGTCGCGATCCGGAAGTCATCGCCGCCCACCAAGGCCGCGTGCCCAGTCCGCTCGATGAGCTTCGTGCGGTGGTGAAGGCCGTAACCATACCTGTGCAAGCGGTTGGGGGACTATCGGTCGCGGAAGTCATCCAATTACCACAATTTGGAGTTCACCATCTGGTGCTTGGAGCGCCACTCACGGTGGACGCGGATGCTTTCAAATCGCCGGCGCACGACCTGGAGGGTCTGCTACGCGAGATTATCGCCAAATTGCGCGATTCCAGTCCATCACCCGCAGCACCTTAGCGATTTCATCGTGATGGGTGATGACCAAAAGTCACGAGAATCTGGGATGGATTCCCTGCTCATTAAGGATGACGATTTTTGACTCCTCGGGATGACACGCGGTAAGTGCTTTTCGGCAGGCCACTCGAATCCGTTAACAAATTTTCAGAGCATACCCTATAAGGAGAAAGTCATTGCCTGAATCGACGATGCCCGCGCTCGTGCATTACGCCCTTGAAAAGGGCGCGGTGGAACTGCGCGAAGTCCCTCGCCCGACCTCGCTCGCTGAAGATGAAGTTCTGCTCGAAAGTCAGGCGGTGGGGGTTTGCGGCAGCGATGTGCACCAATTTCACAACACGCAAAGCTGGCGCGTGAACGTTCCGGTTATTTTAGGACATGAATTTTGCGGTGTGGTAGCAGCGATCGGAAAGGGCGTGAAGGGCTTTAAGGAAGGCGACCGCGTCACGAGTGAGACGGCGGCCCGGATCTGCGGCCACTGCGCATACTGCCGCAGCGGCGAGTACAATCTGTGCCCGGAGCGCTTGGGCTTTGGATATGGAGCTGACGGTGCGATGGCGGCCTTCGTCAAGGTTCCTGCGCGTTGTCTGCACCACCTTCCTCATTCTGTGAGTTTCGAAAAGGCCGCCCTCACCGAACCTTGCTGCGTGGCTTATAACGCAACCTGCATCAAGACCTCGATTCGCCCGGGTGACTCCATCCTGGTTCTGGGCCCAGGGCCGATTGGACTGCTTTGCCTGTCGCTGGCCAAACTCTCGGGCGCCGGATGGGTAGGCATCGTGGGGTTGAAGCAGGATCGTGAACGCCTCAACCTTGCCAAAGCGCTGGGCGCTGACTGCACTTTGGACGGAACTTTCGAAGAAACGCTGGCTATGATTCGGTCTCTGGGGGACGGCTTGGGCGTTGACGTCGTGGTGGACGCCGCTGGCCATTCCGCGACCCTGCAATTAGCACTGGCAGCCGTACGTCCCAACGGACAGATTACCAAAGTGGGATGGGGGCCGCAGCCGCTGAATTTTTCGCTTGACAAGCTGGTGCAGAAAGCAGCACGCATCCAGGGCAGCTTCAGCCACAACTACATCATCTGGGAGAAAGTGATTGCGCTGCTGGCTTCCGGCCGCCTCGATCCCACGCCGCTCATTTCGCGCGTCGAGCCGCTCGTTAATTGGAAGACATGCTTTGAAGAAATGGCCGCTGGGAAGGATGTTAAGAGCGTGGTGAAGCCCGCTGTGGCTTTTTGAGAGGTTTCATGCAACTACGCATTTGGCTTACATGGAACAGGCACTTGAAACCCCATGCTCAGATCACGTCATTCCGAGCGGAGCGAGGAATCCAGCTCTGAGCATTGAGCACTGGCGAAACTCCTCGTCGCCTGCAGCTTCTCGGAATAACAAGCTGGAAGGGGTTTTCAACCCCTTGCCGGATTTTCATTATCTAAAAGGAACACCTCGATGAGTGAAGGCTCTCTTTCGGGTCAAGTAGCGGTTGTGACTGGATCAACGCAAGGCATTGGCGCAGGTATCGCAAAGAAATTCGCCGCTCACGGGGCGCGCGTCACGCTTCATGGCCTTGAAGGTGGTCCCGGTGAGCAGGTGCTCAGCACGATCCGTGAGGCGGGTGGCGATGCCATCCTTATCAAGGGTAATCTGAAGGATGAAGCCCACTGCCGTAATCTGATTCAACAAACCATCAGGCACTTCGGCCGAATTGACATTCTGGTGAACAACGCGGGTATCTATAATCGTTCCAATATCGAAAACACGACCGTTGAGCTTTGGGACGAGATTTTCGCCATTAACTTGCGGGCGCCGTTCATTCTCTGCCAGGAAGCCGTGAAGGATATGAAAGAGCGCCGTCAGGGATGCATCATCAACATTGGATCGGTCAACGCCTACATTGGCGAGCGCAAGCTGCTGCCTTATTCCGCCTCCAAGGGCGGACTCATGACGTTCACCAAAAACCTGGCGAACTACCTCACCCGCTACCGCATCCGCGTTAACCAGATCAACCCAGGCTGGGTGCTCACGGAAGGCGAGCATTACACGGAATCGGTTACCGAAGGCAAAGGCGAAGGCTGGCTCGAAGACGCGCTGAAGACGCGTCCCTTTGGCCGAATGTTGTATCCCGAAGATATTGCGCACGCGGCGCTGTTCCTGGCTACAGCCGAACTCCTCACAGGGGCAGTTCTCGATTACGAACAACTCCCGGTCGGCGCCCTGCCCGACCTCTGAGATTGACGGAACCTACCCTTGCCCATTCCGAAGGAGTCTGATGAAACTCGCCGCTTTTCCCAAATGCTTCATGGATCAACTGGTCGTCGAACGCAGCATGACCGTATTCGACTGGATCGAAATGGCTTCAGATCTGCCCGTCGACGGTCTTGAGATGTACAACGGCTTCCTAACCAGTTCTGAGCCGTCCTATCTTGAGAAAGTACGGTCCGCTATCGAAAAAAAGAACCTCGAAATGCCTATGCTGTGCTGCTCGCCGGACTTCACATCGCCGGATCTCGCGCATCGCCGGCAGGAAATGGAGCGTCAGAAGCAGATGATCGATGTTACTGCGGCACTGGGCGGGCGTTACTGTCGGGTTCTTTCCGGTCAGCGACGCCCGGAGGTCTCACGGGAACAAGGTGTGCGATGGGTTGTCGACTGTATCCGTGAGTTGTTAGACTACGCCGCGCCAAAGAATGTGGTCCTCGCCATGGAAAATCATTATAAGGACAATTACTGGCAGCACCCGGAGTTTGCGCAGAAAAGCGAGGTCTTTATCGAAATCCTGGAACAGATTGACTCGCCCTGGTTTGGCGCGCAGTTTGATCCTTCTAACACCATTCTGGCCGGCGAGGATCCCATCGACCTGCTGCAGAAGATCAAGCATCGCGTGGTCACGATGCACGCAAGCGACCGCCGCTTAAAGCCTGGGCACACCCTGGAAGAACTACGCAGTCTGGAGGATTCGGTTGGCTATGCCGCCATTTTAACTCACGGCGTCATCGGCACAGGGCTGAACGACTATCCCAAGATTTTTTCAATCCTGCGCAGGGCAGGGTACGATGGGTGGGTTTCCATTGAGGATGGGGTAAATGGCCTGGATGAAATTCGCCAGTCGGCGGAATTTTTATTGCCGTTTATTCGAAATACATCTGCCTCGACGCAAAATGCTTAAGCCCACGAGCAAGCTGACGTTTCAGGAAGCCGCCACCACCCCTTGCGTCAGATGGGCCTCAAGCAGCCGCTTGAAAACCTGCATTTTCGCAGGCAGATCTTCCACTGAATGGACGGCCGAACGCTTGATATCCTCGAGTCCCGCCAGAAGATAGACAATGGAGTTAAGCTCATCGTCCAGCGGATAATCAATCCCCATCAACTGCGTGGGATTGAATCGAATCTCATCGATAAGCTCCTTTTCCAGCTTATCCGCTGTGATCAGAACCTGCCGCTGATTCTCCAGGAAATCGTGCAGGCCCAAACCCTCCTGTTGTTGCTGGTTGTAATAAAACTCCTCGGCGCCGAGCCTCTGCAAATCCTGTGCCAGCTGCATCAAGCGTTCCTGCCCCATTATCCTCTCCTCATTCCACCTAAATGGATGGCGGCGGGGAGAAAAAGGATGCCGGAAAGTTAAAATTTGACCGGTGCATTCCCTGATTTTTAACAAAAATGCGTTATGCCGCTCTCTGCCAGCGAGACGGATGAGCACCGGCAAGCCGTTGAACTTTACCTTGCGCTTCAAGCCGGTCCAGATGACCTTTGACAGGGAACATAGCCAGAATCCACGATTCTCTGGGCCATTCACCTACGGCATTTGCCACGACATCGATCAGCTCTTTCAGCGTAAGGCCCGCGCGCTGCCTTTCGAGACTTGAAAGGATCACGCGGTCCAGAAGCTCAACGGTGCGGCGGGAATCGGCAATGAAATCGCGTATTTCTTCGCCCTGCATCACCGGCCAATGGCCTGAATAGAGAACATCGATAGGCAAGGCTTCAAAGTAACGCAAGGTCGAAAGGTAGATATCCACATTGTAGTACGTCACGGGTATCGCTAACTCGCCGGTTGCCTTGGGACAACCACGGCCATGGATGGCATCTCCCACAAAGGCGGTCCGGTGTTTGGCGTCATAGAAGGCCAGATGGCCGCGCGAATGGCCAGGCACATGAAGCACCTGCAGCCTCCAGTCATCCTTTAAGCGAATGGTTTCTCCACCGGAAAAAGTCAGGTCCATCTTCCGCGGCTTGCCGGCATCCGGAGGCGGAACGGGGTCGAGAGCCACATCATTTTCTGCTTTAAGGAAGTTATATCGGCGTTCGTAGAGGGTGGCCGGATCCTCGACGAGGACGCGGTCAGCTTCGCCACATGCAAGCCGCGTGCTTGGGGAGAGGCGTTTAATGGCATCATTGCCTCCCTGATGGTCCATATCCGCGTGAGTCGTGATGGCCAGCGTTAATTGTTCGGGCCTGATCTTCAGCCGATCAAGATAAGGAAAAATAACTTTCTCTGGTGTCTCGGCAATGCCCGTATCCAGCAAAACACACTGGTCGCCATCAAAGAAGTACTGAAAAAGATTACGCCCTCCAAAGAGGGACTGAATCTGATAGACACCTCGATAAAGCTCCATAAGCATTCTCCGTTGGAGCGCGCGTTTAGCCTCTCGCGCCGCCTTCAGGATATGTGAAAACTAACCTAACCTGTCGTTCTTAACGATGGCGAGGATCACCCTGTATTCCACCCAACCCAGATTCTGCGTCCGGATCTCTGCGCTTAAGATCCAGTAAATACAGGGGTTCCTCCCCGCCGCCGCTGCTCGGAATGACAGATAGCGAGGGTGTTTTCAGCAACCAACTTAACGGCGCTTCGACTTCTTCTGGGCAGTGGTTTTCCCTCTTGATGCTGTCTTTTTGGAAGCAGCCTTCTTCTTACCTTTCGATGCAGGGGCCCGAGCCGCAGCCCGCGCGCCCGAGCGCAGAGCGGCTCTTGCTGGTTTTTTCGCCACCTTTCCCTTTGCAGTTTTGGCCGCTGGCTTCGCGCTCTTTTTCCGAGGCTTAGGTTTGGGCTTCTCTTTCTGCTCCTCCATCACAGGCGCTGTCACCGGAGCCTGAGCAGGTTCGGCAGGTTTTGGAGTCTCTTCCGTTCTTTCTGGAGATTCTTCATGAACCTCCTCGCTATCTACCTCAAAAGAAACCTCTTCCTCTCCTGCCTCGTCACCCTCTAAGCCGTCCTCATCCTCTTCTCGATAATCCGAAGAAAGCTCGCCCGTGTAGTCTTCGAACTCATCATCTGGCTCTTTTTCATCGTCAAACAGCATGAAATGCCTCCCACGCATTGGATTCGAGTGCTGAACTTCATGATTGATTCTGTTGCTGATGGTGAGACAAGTGAGTCACAAATGTCTCCGAGGGCAGATTTATACTAGAGCGGTGGTTCTGTCAAGCCCAATAAGCCGCCAAGACACATAATAGGATGCTTGTACTCCCTCACCCCACAATCTACCCGAAGATCATGCAGCTCGGGCGTACGTACCCTTGCCGGGGATTGGAAGGCATGAGGCCTGCGTCCTGGTCCTTTCCTGCCTTACCCCTTTTGAGATCCAGCATAGAATCCCACCGGCAGCCTCTCGGGGATTGGCATATGAGATATTCGACGATGGATATCGGGGCAAAGAATGTCAAGCACCTGAAATCGCCCGTTCATCAAGCTCATCTTTGAAATTTGCGATGGGGCGACTCATCGGACCGAGTGACGGGCCGTACAGGCCGTTTTAACGAGCGGGTGAAGCTCCTGAGGCAAAATCCTGAGCATCCGATCTCAGCGTCCGTGATGCTCCGCGATTGTGCGCGTTCAACACGCGGCGACGCGCATAGTGGCGATGCTTGACCTTTCGATGGCTTCTTTGATGGTAGGCAACCGGCACCAGGCGGTAGACGAGCAACTTGTGGCCGGCAGCCAGTTGGGAGCTGCGCAGATGATTCCAGCGGCGGAGTTGGTAGGTGGTGACGTCGAACCGATCTGCGATCAGGTCGAGATTATCGCCGCGGTGAACGCGATAGTAGTAGGGGCGGCGCACCCAATGCACGGAAGTTCGTTCAAGAAGGCGTGAGCGAGTTGGCGCCAGGGGGATCACCAGGTGATCCCCTGCCGTGAGCGTCGAGTCCCCCTCCAGATGATTCGCCTCCGCCAAAGCGACGGTGGTGATATGATAATGCCTGGCGACGCTCGCCAGGGTTTCTCCCGTTTCCACCTGATGAGCCCGCCACCACAGGCGGTGTGAATCGGGAACTTTGGCGATTCGCTGTTCAAAAATATCCTTCGTTCCCGCGGGCAAGTTCAGCTCAAAACCCGGATCATTCGCCGGTGTCGCCCAACCTTTCAAGCCAGGGTTGAGTTGCACTAGTTCATCGACTGGCACATCGATAAGCTCCGCTACTAAGCGCAGGTCTGTGGGAGCGCTGATCGGTACGCGATCCACATGTAAGGCTGGATCAGGTTTGACGTCAAAGCCGTAGGCTGCAGGGTCTTTCGCAATCAGTGCCGTAGCCAGAAAGACGGGCACATAGTTCTCTGTTTCTGGCGGCAAGGCATGCAGCTGGCGCAACGTCCAGTAATCTGCGTAGCCCGTCCGCTGGATAGCCCGCTGCACGGTGAGAGGCCCACTGTCGTAAGCGGCTAGCGCCAGATACCAGTCTCCGAATGTCTGATACAAGTCCTTCAGTTCCGCTGCCGCTGCCTGGGTGGACTTCAAGGGATCTCGCCGCTCATCGACCCAACGGTTCTCTTTCAGGCCGTGAAGGGCCGCCGTCCCGCTCATCAGTTGCCACATGCCTTTGGCGCCTTTGCGGGATGTGGCATAGGGATTGAAGGCACTTTCGGGGCCGGCAAGATAAATCAGGTCCTGCGGTAACCCCTGCTTTCGCAATACTTTGGAGATCATCGGCCGATATTGCCCCAGCCGCTTCAGAACGTTCTCAATATATCCACGCGCATGGCTTTGCAGGTAAGCGATTGCGCCGGAGACGACAGCATTGGAAACCAGCGGGATATCCGAATGAATGGAGCGCATCTCCTGCTGAACGCGCTGCATCACATTCGGGTCTACAGGAAAAGTGAGGCCAGCAAATGATTCGATGGGCGTCGGCACATATTGCTGGCTGAGCGAACTGCCATTCTTCAGCGTGGCCATCTCCACATCGTTGATGTTATCGGTCAGGAGGTTAAACTCCTCGCTCAAGCGGTTGTCGCTGTTGATGTCGTAAGGCGATTCGAGCAGCGTGCTTAAGGCCTGGTCAAACTCCTGTTTGGCTTTCTCCAGGTTCCCGGATTGATAATCGTTGAGTCCGTCTGTATAGGCGGCTTCAGCTCTATCGATCAGGTTGCTGATGGCAGTGGATTGCGCAGGAACAGCTTTGGAAATCTGGGGATAACTGAGGATAGGAGGCGGGGCACCAAGCGGAAGAGGCTGTGGCGCCAAGGCTTGAGTCGGAGGTGCGCCCAGCGGCTTCCGTTTTTGGGCTGTCTCGCAGGATGCCACTGCAAAAACAAGTGCCAATATGATGAGGAGCTTCGCTCTCGTCAAAAAATGACCTCTACCACGATTGCAATGCAAACTGTGAACGCTTCCTACCCAACTCCTCCGCTGCGCCCTGAAACTATTAATGTTGTGGGGTGTGAAGCCTGCCCAAGCTAATACCCGTCTTTCAGCGCCCCCCGCCGGATTTCAACGATAGGTTAAAATTAGATTAGACGAATGTTTAGCCGAAAAAGCATTCTACTTCCCATGGAAGCGATGGTCAACTCACACACATGATTTTCCAACCGCGAGTTTCAAATAATAAAACTTATTAAATTCTGAAGCAACGAGCACATGGCTATTTTGCGTTGGAAAATCAGCGAGAAATCTGGTGGATTGCAAGGGGGACTTCAGAAAAACTTCTGCTCGCTTCTTTTAACCTTTCTCTACACCGAATAAGCCTTTCGTGCGATACCAACAACTTCAGACATCACCTCCAAAGCGCGGGCGCAATCTTCCCGATCCACATCGCAATGGGTCACCATGCGGATGCTCTTGGGTGTGACCCCGTTGGCCAAAACCCCCTGCGCGGCCAGACGACGTGACAGGTCGTAAGAGGTCATGCCAGTATCGGTGACATCAAAAAACAGAATATTGCTGACCACCTTAGCGGGGTCGATCTTGAGGGTGGGAATTTCGGCAAGACCTTGCGCAAGAAATCGGGCGTTTTCATGGTCGAGATGCAGCCGCTTGGGAGACTCTTCCAGGGCAACGAGGGCTGCTGCTGCCAGCACGCCCGCCTGCCGCATGCCGCCCCCAAGCATTTTGCGAACCAATCGCGCCTCCTCAATAAACTTGCGACTTCCGACCAGCATGGATCCTACCGGCGCGCCCAGGCTCTTTGAGAAGCAGAACATGATGGAATCGAAGCCTCTCGTAAGGTCCGCCACCGAACTGTTCAAAGCGACCGCGGCGTTGAAGATGCGCGCTCCATCCAGATGAACTGGAAGCCCCGCCGCATGCGCACGGTCGCAAATCTCTTCCATGGTGGAGGCGGGGTAGACGGAACCACCCGCTAGATTTGCGGTATTCTCAAGGGAAATCAGCCCCGTACGAGATCGGTTATCCGTCCGAGCACGAACCCAGGGGGCTATCCGATCCCAAGTGAGAATGCCATCGGGAGCTTCAATCGGGCGGGCCAAGCAGCCCGAAAAGGCCGCCATCGTGGCCATTTCTGCGTTGTAAATGTGCGCCCGCGCTTCGCAGATGACTTCTTGGCCTGGACTGGTGTGGACTTTGATCGCCGCCTGATTCCCCATGGTTCCGGAAGGCACAAAGAGGGCGTCTTCTCGCTCAAAAATTTCAGCGGCCCGTTCTTGAAGGCGATTCACGGTGGGGTCCTCACGATATACGTCATCTCCCACTTCGGCATTTGCCATCGCCTGCCGCATCGCGGGTGTGGGCCTGGTCACGGTATCGCTTCTTAGGTCAATAATTTTATGCATGGCATCCCTTTCCAACCTGGCGGCTTTGAGCAGAGCTATCGCCCTCAGGGACTAACGAAGAAATTCCTGAAAGACCGCGTTGGAAACCAAGTAAGCCTGCTCGCTGAGCCTCAACCAGCCATCCTGTTCCCTCAACCATCCTTCGTGCTCAAGCCATTCAACCCTCGGCTGCCACCAATTCCAAGGCGGTGCGCCCCATCGGCGATGCGCCTGATCCAGCCTCACTCCTTTCGTTTGGCGCAATCCCAGAAAGAAAAACTCCTCAATCTGTTCAGTCGGCGAAAGCCGCCGGCGTTCTGTAACCGGAGACTCTCCTTGGGCGAGCTTGCGGCAATAAACCTCCGGCGACACTTCATTCAGCCATCGGCTTTTGCCGTCAAATGAATGGGCGCCCGCGCCAAAACCAAGATAGGGCCTGCGCTCCCAGTATTTCCGGTTGTGACGCGACTCATAGCCAGGCAGGGCAAAGTTGGAAATCTCATACTGGATGTAACCTGCCTGTACGAGAAATTCGCGGGCGCATTCATACGCATCGGCAAGAAAATCTTCATCGGGAAGCGCGTCGGCGTGATAGGAATTTCCCTGTTGCAGCGCTTCTCTTCCCAACCGGCTCTTTTCGTCCGCTTCAAAAAGGTAAACCGAGATATGTTCCGGCTGAAGCCTCAGCGCTTGCTGAAGCGAACGTCGCCAGCTCTCCATCGTCTGGTAGGGCAGCCCCGCGAGCAGGTCCAGATTAAGATTCTTAAACCCAGCCTGCCGCGCCCGTTTCACCTGTTCCTCAATATCGAGAGCCGAATGAAGCCGCCCGACGCCTGCCAATTCCCGATCGTCAAATGACTGGGCTCCAATGCTGAGGCGATTAGTGCCCGCGGCCAGCAACTCGAGCAGCAGAGCGTTATCCGCAGACCGAGGGGTGATCTCGAGCGTCGATTCCGCACCCTCCTTAACCTTAAAAACTTCCCGTAAAGCCTCGAAAATAGCCTTGATTCTTTGAGCGCCCAGCAGTGAAGGCGTGCCGCCACCTACATAAATCGTATCAACTTCAATCCCTGCAAAATAGCGAGAACAGCGCCCCGCGGCGACGCGGAAAATTTCCTGTATGAGCGCCTCAACGTATGGATCAAAGATCGCCGCTGATACGACTTCTGAACTGAAATTACAGAAGGTGCACTTTGAGGCGCAGAACGGGACCTGGATGTAGATGCCAAAAGCCTCTCTCATTCGAGCCATGACACGCCTGAAGGGCGACTACTGTCCTGTCTTAGCCAATTTCTTACATCGACCGCCCCTACCCCTTCCTTAATCAAGGAGGGGGATTCTTCTCCTCTCCGGGGAGGGGCAAAGGGTGGTGAGGATGGTGATGATCTTGCCCCACTGTAAATCATTAAACGAAAAAGACACTAGAAACAACTTCGAAGCTTGCCATTCCCGGGCGCAGCGAAGAATCTTCATCCTTCCCTTCTCTCACAAATACAAGGATCCTCGCTCAAAATAACATCTCTTCTCCTCGCGGCCGTCGGGCCGCTCTGCGCCAACCCGCAACTTCAGGGCAAGGGGAACCCCGCAGGGTGATCCGCGTCAGTTTCAATCCGCGACGATCTTCACGCGCAGATCCCGACGTCGTGGCCCATCGAATTCACAGAAGAAAACGCCCTGCCAGCGCCCCAGCACCAGGCGCCTGTTTTCGATCAGCAAGTTCTTGGAACAGCCAATCAGAGCCGCTTTCAGATGCGCATCACAATTTCCGTCGTTATGGAAATAATCCCGTTCGCGAGGAGCCAATTGTTTCAGGAAATTATCAAAATCCTTGTGTAAGGCCTGATCGTCATTTTCATTAATCAGAAGCGCCGCCGTCGTATGGGGCACAAAGACGTGACACACCCCGCTCTCGATACGCGACTCTTCGATCAGTTTTTGAATCATCGATGTGATGTCTTTAAATTCAACACGCGCATGCGTCTCAATCTGAAGCGCGCAGGTTTGAGTTAGCCTCCGTTCCTCACCGATCCTTTTAGCAGCCTCAACGCTCATAACGCCTCCTTCCCGGATACAAGCCGGCCCGTGCGAGCGCGATCTTTCAACGGTCGAACTGATTCCCCACAAACATTTCGAGTAGATTATACGATGGCTGGGCTCTGACATAAAATCGAGGACCTATGTTGAACCCGCCATTCGAGGCGATGGCGAAGAATCCTGAGAGAGGTGATGAGTCAGAAGTGACAAGGGACGAGCAAGAACATCGGGACTTTTCGTTCGCCACTCGTCTCTGATCAGCGTTTTTCGACTTCCGGAAATGGCTCGTTGGATAGCTTTTTGCCAATCGGCAAAAGAGCCAACGCAAAGGCGCCTTATCTGCACGGGTCAACAGATCAGAAATTGGTGGTCAGAACAGCGTGTGGAAATCTGCCCCAGCAATCGATCCAACAACTCATAACCCACACGCCCAAGGAAGTAAACTCCTCCAACTTCCCGTTCCTGAAAATTTCCGGCTGGCAGGAGAAACCTCAGCAATTCCTGCTCATGGCGCTTGAGGATTTCGGAGCGCTCGAGGGCTGCACGACTGATCTTGCTGCGCAGTCGCTCCAACTGATAAGCCATTTTTTCATGAGCGTTTCGCGCCGCATCGAGCAGCGTAGGATCAATCGGTTCCACATCCCGTTGCAATCTTTCGAACATTTCCTGAAGCGCTCGCTCAGCCTGGTCAAGATGTTCCGCCCACGTTTCCTTCCCGTCTCCGCCATGCTCACCCAGCCCCGCCGCAGCGATCTTCCGTCTCAGGCGCTCTTCGCCTTGCCAGACATCTTCCAGCGTTAAATGATATTTCTGAAGCAGACGTTCCTGCCGGCGGTCCGCCAGGGTGAAACTGGCGCGCGGCAACACCACCGGAAGAGGTCGCCCGAACTCAGGATAAAAAGCCTGCGACTGGGCTAGATAGGCCAATTCCGCAGGGCCCGCCACATAGGCTACGGTCGGCAGGATGGAATCCTGGACGATAGGCCGCAACAAGGCGCTGGGAGTAAAGTCCAATGGTCGGTCAGCAACCCAAGTTTGAAGGTTTTCGAGTGTAACCACATCCTGACCTTCCAGATAAAACTCTTTTCCTCGCTGTCGGATCAGCTCACGATTTCCCCGCCGGGCAGCAAAGAGAAGCGTCGAGTCCTCGGCCACATGAACCTGCGCGTGATAGCCTGAGTTGATCAATCGCTTTGAACGCTCTTCAAGCAGGTGACGCAAACGCGGTGCCTGCTGAAGCGCCTTCTGGTAAATGCCGCGTGCCAGCCGATGAACCGACTCATTCAGAGGATCCAGAAGGACCACTCCAAAGCGGCTGAAGATGCGAGCCATGAGACGGGCAAAAGCCTCTCCCCAATGGATTCCAGCCGAGTAGCTTTGCCGGAGGTCCTCGAGGAGTTGCGCGCGCGATGCGCCTTCTGGAAGGAATTGCCCCAGACGATCCAGCATCGCCTCAACTTGAGTCGAAAGTTTGACGTAACCCACCGAGCAGCGTGGTGCGGGCCGATCTCCGGCAACTTCCAGAGGGATCAGTTCGCCAGCCTCGTCAAGAACCGCAGTTTTTGCCACCTCTTCCAAATCATGATCTTCGGTCGCAAGCCAGAAAACCGGAACGCATTCAAGGCCCTGGTTCGTTAAGGATTGGGCCAGCTTCACGGCTGTAAGGGCTTTGTAGAGCGTAAAAGCCGGGCCGGAAAACAAACCCACCTGCTGGCCGGTGACAACAGCGAAAGTGCGCGGGTCACGCAGCCGCTGGATGTTGGCGTGGGTCGCCTCGCCACAACCGAAAGTGTGGTTCTGATGTGCCAAAATTTCTGTGAGTTCCCGGCGATGTGGGTAAAGACTTGAAATTTCGCGGGCTACGGCATGGTAACTGGTGATTTCCGAAGGTGGGCCGCTGTAAAAGTTCCTGACACGGTCGAAATGATAGAGATAATCGAGAAAAAGTGCTGTGGTTTTAGGGGCATGAGCGTATGAGATACACGATGGATTCATACTCAGTCCATGGTACACTGCCCCGCCAATTGCGACAATGGAAGAAAGCTTCGCCCATGAATTTCCAGCCTATCCTTCAGGTGGCCAGCAGCCGCAGGGCCGCATGCTCTGTATGGGTGAATGACGTTCGGCCTCCACACAATACCTGCCATTCTGAAGTGGTGCGCGTTGGCTCTGCTGAGGGTAAACTCGGGAGATTGGAAACATCCCAAATTCAGAACCCCTCCAAGCATTTTGTATGAGCAAGTACCCATAATCTCCCTTGCCTTCGGCTCATCAGAGCCTGTCCTGAGCAGCACGCAAGAGTGACCGAGGGATCGATTTTTGCAGCCAGTGGCCAGGCTACTTGTTCAGGTTCATCAGAAGGTGCACCAGCGTGCGGACGCCATGCCCGGAAGGACCTTTCGCCAAATAAGGTTTTTCCTCATAATTCCAGCGCGTTCCGGCGATATCCAGGTGCACCCAAGGCGTATCTCCAGCAAACTCGCCCACAAACATCGCTCCGGTAATTGCCCCACCATAACGCCCACCCGTATTCGCGATATCGGCGATGGAGCTCTTGTAAAGATCGCGGTAATCGTCATCCACCGGAAGCTCCCACATGCGCTCCCCAACCGCCGCAGCACTTGAGAGCACGCGATTCACCCATTCCTTGTTATAGCCAAAAACTCCGGTCGTGATGTTGCCCAGCGCAATGGTCACGGCGCCGGTGAGTGTCGCAGCATCGATGAGCACTGTCGCGCCTTGCAGTTTGGCATAGTGCAACGCGTCAGCCAGCACCAGCCGGCCTTCGGCATCCGTATTCAGAATTTCGACTGTCTTGCCGGACATGGAGGTAATCACGTCACCAGGCTTGTAAGCCTGCCCGCCGGGCATATTCTCCGTAGCCGGAACCACCGCGATAACGCGCACCTTAGGCTTCAGTTGGGCGATGGCTTGCATCACGCCCAGCATCGTGGCGCCGCCCGCCATATCCGTCTTCATCTCTTCCATGTTCTGGCTCGGCTTGATGGAGATGCCGCCCGTATCAAAAGTAATTCCTTTTCCAATCAGGCCCACAACGGGTGCGGCCGGAGCATCCTGTGGCGTATAACGCACCACAATCAGGCGCGGCGGCTCATGACTGCCTTGAGCCACCGCCCAGAAGGTGTTCATCTTCAGTGACCGAATCTCTTCCGGGCCGAGCACAGTGAATTCCAGCCCAAACTGCTTGGCCATCGCTACCGCCTGATCGGCCAGGATGGTAGGGGTCATCAGATTAGAAGGTTCGTTGACCAGATCGCGAGTGAAGTTGGCGGCCTCAGCAATGATGCGACCTCGTTCGGCAGCTGCTTTCTCGGCTTCGGTGAATGGCGTTTCACCTGCGAGCAGCGCGAAGGTATCCACCCGACGGGCAGCATTCTTTTCCGTGCGATATTTATCCGCATCATAATCCGCCATCACTGCACCTTCAACCGCGTGCTGCACGGTTTCAGGATTGCGAAGGCGGGCGTGAGTCAGCCACGAGACTTCATGAATGCCCTTACTCCGTGCCTGACGCACCGCCGTGCCCGGAAACCGGACAAGATGGGGTACCTGAAACTTTTCTCGCTTTCCCGCGCCAATCACCAACAAGCGGCTGGCGGCAAGCCCGGGAGGATTATGAATCATCGTGCATTCCAACACTTTCCCTGTCAGTTCGCCACTCGCTTGCAACTCCTCCAGCATTTTGCGTGTGATGGCAGGCAGGTGCTCAACCGTACCACTTGCCGCTGGATTCCCTTCGAAACCCACTACCGCCAGAAGAGGCGTCTTGATACGCTCCACTGGACCTTCACGAAATTCGATTTTCAATGCGATATCTCTCCTTTAGTGTTGTAAGGGCGAACGGAGTCCGCCTTGAGCTAGCCAAGAGGCGCAGGCAAGAGCCTTCGTCCCAACCTAGGGGCTACGCGTGCTCGCTGGGATGAGGAGACCCGGGGCTGGTCTTCAAGAATGCCTTCGCCGGTGTTCACGGACTTCCTGAGCCGTCTCTCGGTCAATGGTCCGGCGGCGCAAAGTCTCGCGGCGGTCAAAAACCGTCTTACCTTTTGCCAAAGCAAGTTCACACTTGATAAGGTTGTTTCGTGTATAGAAGCGTAGAGGAATCAGGGTGAGACCCTTTTCCTGGGTTCGGCCCATAAGCTTATTAATCTCCTGACGATGCAGAAGCAGGCGCCGGTCGCGTAGAGAGTCTTTGTTCATGTAGCTCCCCGCAGCGTAAGCTCCAATGTGGCAATCCACGAGCCAGACCTCTCCCTTGCGCACCACAGCGTAACCATCCTTAAGGCTGGCCTTGCCTTCGCGAATGGATTTCACTTCCGGGCCGGTCAGTTCAATGCCAGCCTCGTACTTCTCCAGAAAATGGTAGAAATGCGAAGCTTGACGATTCACCGCAAGGTTCTTCTGAGCCGATTCTTGGGTTCTAGCCGCCGTCACAACGATAATTCCTCACCCCTCGGGCTGTAGAGGCTGACAGCGCCCGCCCTGCGGCGTTCACTCTCCGAGTTAGAATGCGCGCCATCCGCCCCCGCACTTGAAAGCACCGTGTCTGCTCCGAGACAGGGTGGTCGCCGCCTGCTGCTAAGGCTACCCCATCCCAAGGCATCTCGGAAACAATACATTGTAGCAAATCGCGGATTTCGGCAGGCAACGCGACTTTAGCTATCACATTTGGGTGTTCTCCATATAAAATCAACCTCTACACTTGCCGAGGAGGATTGCATGGAACGCGTCTGCTTTTTGCTGAAGGTGAGGCCGGAACGATTGGAGGAATACAAGGAAAGACACAAAACCGTGTGGCCGGAAATGTTACAGGCGCTGCGCGAGACCGGATGGCACAACTACTCGCTGTTTCTTCGTCCGGATGGTTTGTTGGTAGGTTACTTTGAAACCCCCAGCCTCAAGGATGCGTTGGCCGGTATGGCTCAGCGTGAAGTCAATGCGCGCTGGCAGCGCGACATGGCTCCATTCTTTGAGAATCTCGAAGGGCGTCGGCCCGATGAGGGATTTGAGCGCCTGGAAGAAGTTTTTCACCTGGCTTAGCGAAACCCGTCGCTTGGGCTTTCCCCTCACCTTCCCCTGACCCTCTTCCTCAGCGGAGAGGGGACGCCAGGGCCATCCAGGGCCATCTCCACTCTCCCCAACATGGAGATCGTTTGAACGAACTCCTCTCCTGGCCGAGAAGAGGTTGAAGCGGTTTTTGCGGCGAGAGTTTTCTTTTCATTGTGCAGTATAGCCGCCATCAATCATCAAGGATGCACCCGTAATGTAGGATGCTTCCTCTGACGCCAGGAAAAGGATCGGATAAGCAACTTCCCGCGGCTGGCCGACTCTCTTCAGAAAAGTTTTGGCCCCCTCCTCAGCGTTGAACTGCTCAAACGTCATCCCCACGCTTTCCATGTGGCGGCGCGAAGCAGCGGTTAGAATGGTTCCCGGGCAAACGCAATTCACTCGGATATTGAAAGGAGCAAGGTCCATGGCCATATTGCGGGTAAGCTGCAAAATAGCCGCCTTGGTAGCGCTATAGGCGAAAAAGTTCGGCTGCGCCACAAAGCTCGAAATGGAGGCGAGGTTCACAATAGCCCCGCCTCCAGACTTTTTCATGTGTTCCACGGCATACTTGGTGACCATCGATGTGCCAATCACATTCACTCCGAGTGAACGTTGCCAGTCTTCAACCGTTGCATCAAACCCTTTCAAAACAAAGACGGCGGCGTTGTTTACCAAAATGTGGACAGCTCCAAAAGCTTCGGCGGCAGTGTCCGCAATCTTACGGGCGTCGGCCTCCCTGGAGATATCGGCTTGCAGCGAACGCGCCGTGCCGCCTTTGCTTTGGATCTTCCGGGCGGTTTCTTCAGCCGTTTGGCCATCCACATCGGCCACCAGAACCTTGGCACCTTCTTCTCCAAAAACCTCAGCCGTCGCCTGGCCAATTCCTGCGCCTGCGCCGGTTACAATTGCAACTTTATTCTGCAATCTCATGCTCACCTCAGCGTGTCCTGAAAGTTTTCTTGCTCAATACGTCGCACGGCCTCCTGAAATGTCATAGCATTGACCCGTGGTAAAGGAAGCCTCGCGTGAAACCAGATAATGAACCAGAGCCGCCACTTCCTCAATCGTTCCGGTGCGCCCCATCGGAATGCGGCTCACCATATACTGTACGGTTTCCTTCGCCAGCCCATCCAGAATTTTCGTGCGGATCACGGCGGGGGCGATGCTGTTCACCGTAATATCACCCTTCCCGGCCACCTCCTTAGCCAGCGATTTGGTGAAAGCGATCACCGCCGCCTTGCTCGCCGAGTAAGGCCCCAAAGTTGGATTGCCCTCCTTGCCGGCGATGGAAGCCACATTCAAAATGCGTCCGTAGCGGCGCTCAAGCATCTCCTCGATCACGGCCTTGCACATCAGAAAGACTCCGCGTACATTCACGGCATAAACCTCATCCAGGTCTTTCTCATTCAACTCCCAAAGCGGCAATGTCCTACCCGCGATGCCGGCGTTATTCACAAGGATATCGATAGGTCCCAGCCTGCTCCGCACTTCCTGGACCGCCTTGTGAACTGAAGCGGAAGAAGAGACGTCGCATTGCACCCCGATGCCATCGATGGATGCCGCAACCGACTTCGCCAGTTCTTCTTTCAGATCAAAAACCGCCACACGCGCCCCGGCCGCATGGAGCCGTTGGGCAATACCCTCGCCGATTCCCTGTCCTCCACCGGTAACGATGGCCACCTGCCCTTCCAAGGTGAAAAATCTCTGCTCGCTCACGGTCTCTTCTGCCTCGCTCAGGAAATGATTGGATAATATTTACAGCAGCCTGCCTGGTCACATGCTGCGACCGTTTACTCAATGACCTCGAACTTTTTCAACGCCTGCTCGTCAATCGTCAGCCCCAGGCCGGGAGCGTTTTCATCCAGCTCGATATAACCGTTTTTCGCCAGAGGCTCGCCCTTGAAAATGTACCAGAAAAGCTCATTTCCCACCTCAACATCAACGGGCGGGAAGTATTCTGCCATCGGCGAATTCAGACTCGACATCACGACGTGGAAGTTGTGCATCTGCCCGGCGTGCGGGATCACGGGAATTTCGTAGGCCTCGGCCAGGGCCTGAATCTTGCGAGCCTGCGTGATTCCCCCCACGCGGTTCGTATCAAACTGGATCACATCCACCGCTTTAGCGTCAATCAGCTCGCGGAAGCCGTAAAGCGTGAATTCATGCTCACCGCCGGAAATCGGAACGACATTCAAGGCTCGCAGAGCCGCATAGCCACCGATATCATCCGGCAGCACCGGCTCTTCAACCCAGCGCAGGTGATAATCCGCAAGAAGTGGAATCATCCGGCGGGCATATTCAAAGGTCCAGCCCATATAGGCATCGGCCATCAGGTCAATTTCATCCCCAATGGTCTCCCGGGTCGCGCGCACCAGATCGAGATTGCGTTGCATGCCCTCGGCGCCATCCAGCGGCCCCCAGCCAAACCGCACCTTCATGGCGCGAAAGCCTTGCGACTTGTAAAGCGCGGCTTCCTTGCGAAGCTCATCCAACGGCTGGCTATAAAGCCGGCTGGCATAAACCGGAATTTTGGCCTTCGTTTTGCCTCCAAGAAGTCTGAAGACCGGTTGCTTCAGTATCTTCCCCATCAGGTCCCAAAGAGCGATATCCACGGCGCTGATGGCCACCATTCCGATTCCCTTGCGCCCAAAGGCGATCGTGCGGCGATACATATGCTGCCAGAGATACTCGTAATCAAAAGGATTCTGTCCCATCAAGATCGGCTTCAGGTACAGATCGATCACCTGCTTGGTGACGCGGGGAGAAAGCGCCGCATTCCCAATGCCGACCTCTCCCGAGTCAGATGCGACCTCCACAATGAGCCAACTGTGAAAGCGAAACGTGCTCATGGTATCGGTCGGCAGATCAAGCAAATCCGCAGGATTCGTGCAAAAATGCGGCTGCGGTGGCACCGTTTTTTGCTTCCATTCCACTACCCGCGCTCGAACGTCAGTAATTTTCACGTTGACCCTCCCAGTAAAGGCGTCTTTAAGTTGACAAATTGCTGGAAATCTCCAGTGGAGTGTAATCCGCCATCATATACATTCAAGAGCCAAGCTGCAAGTCAGACAGGCGGCATATCATCCTGGTTTGCGACCTCCGGCTGAATTGCTAGCCCGAATCTGGCGTCGTGCAACATGCTTAAGGCAGGATAAAAAGAGACCACTTCCCGCAGAGAACACCATGTGGCAGAGTCAAAAAAGTCCAATTTCAATTCCCCGCTCTCAGAAAGTGTTGCTGACGAGCAAAAGGGACAGATCGCACGACAAAAATCTTTGAGATTGAACGGAATTTCAGAGTCGCACGACAGAGGGTACAGGAGAAAATCTTCAGGGCAGCTGCTAATATCCGTGCCGTCCCAGCCGAACTTTGCCGCGAAATTTCCGATGAATGTAAGTGCTGTAAGCGATCACTCCAACCATACCGATAGCATTGGCAATGAAGGCTGCGCGAAGGGCGTGTGGAGACGATGCTGCGTTGTAGACGCTCAGACTATAGGCGGGATTGAGCGTTGAGGTCAGCAGGTCCGGGAAAATACTGGCTGCAGCTGAACCCATCAGGCCGACGATCACAAGTGTTGAGGAGCAAAACGCGACGCGATCATTCGCGCGGCGGTTGAAAAATCCACCGACGAGACCAGCCAGAGTGATGAGAGGAAAAATGAGGGCTAAAGGATGGGAGATAAACTTTTGACCTGCATCCGGCCTCGTGAAATACGTGGCGACGGTTGTCAGCCCGGTCAGAATAACCACCAGCACCCACAGTCTTGCGGAGGTGTGAAGCGCCCTTTCAAGGAGAGCGTCTTCCGTCTTAAGCCTCAGATAATTCGCTCCGTGCCATGCCAGAACGATAACGCTCAGGACTCCAACCAGGAGGGAATAGGGGTTTAACAGCAAGGCGAAACTGCCCTGGAAATAACCATCAGCGCCCACCGGCAAGCCTCGCACCACGTTTCCAAGCGCAACCCCCAATAGAAACGCCAGCAGCCAACTGCCCAACCAGAACGACACATCCCAGAGGGCTTTCCAGAGCGAGTTGTCGATCTGACTGCGGAATTCGATGGAAACCCCTCGCAAGACCAGCAGCCACAGCGCCACGATCAGAGCCAGATAAAAGCCGCTGAATCCCGATGCGTACACTCTGGGAAATGAAACCACCATCAATCCACCGCTCGCGATGAGCCACACTTCATTGCCGTTCCAGAGCGGGCCGATAGCGTTCAGCGCAATGCGCCGCTCCGTGTCGCCGCGAGCAATCCAAAGATGCAGGGAACCTACCCCCAGGTCGTACCCGTCAAGCGTCCCATAAGTGGTCAGCATCGCGGCAAGCGCCCAGAACCAGACAATGTTCAACGTTTCACCTCTCCGCGTTCCCGTCATGGCGGCAATCGGCGCTCGCTGCCATCGAGCGGGTTTTCACAACAGTTCTACGCGACCTCCTCCGGCCCCTGATGAATGACTCGCCCGACCAGGAACAGGAAGAGCATCGCCAACAGGGCATAGATGCCCGCAAAACCCAGTGTCGTAAACACGGTTTCTCCCGCGGCAACGTTGGCCGACGTTCCATTCGCCGTTTTCAGCAATCCATAAACCAGCCAGGGCTGGCGGCCCACTTCCGCCACAACCCAGCCAGCTTCATTGGCGATATAGGGGAAAGGGAGTGCGAGCATCAAAATCCAGAGGTACCAGCGGCTTTCAAAAAGCCGCCTTCTCCGTAAAAGAAATACACCAACCAACATGATGACGATAAAGATTGTCCCGAGACCCACCATGATGTGATACGCATAATAAGTCAGCTCGACCGGAGGCCAAAGCTCTCTCGCATAGATGTTTAATCCCTCCACCGTGGCGCTGAAATGACCGTAGGCGAGAAAGCTGAGGAATCGGGGAACATAGACAGGGTCAATGAGCCGCTGGTTCTCGGTATCTGGCATCCCGATGATGGCTATTGGCGCCCCCTTTTCGGTATGGAAGAGGCCTTCCATCGCAGCCAGCTTCGTGGGTTGATATCGAACAACGTTACCGCTATTCAGATCGCCGGTGGGGAACGCCTGGGTCAGAGAAAGGATTACGCCCGCGATCACCGCCATCTTCAGAGAAAGCTTCGCAAAGTCCTGATGGCGATGCGAAAGCGCGTAGAAAGCTCCTACGCCGCCGATCACGAAGGCGGCTGCGAGCAGCGCGCCGTTCATCGTATGGGCATACTGCCATCCGGCGTAAGGATTCAGCAGCACCGCCCAGAATGATTTCAAGCGCACGCCGCCTCCCGGGTCAAGCTCGTAACCCACCGGGTGTTGCATCCAAGCATCCACCGCAACAATAAAGTAGCCTGAAAGCAACGACCCCACCGCCACGCCCACGCTTGAAAGCCAGTGAACTGCGCGCGGGACGCGCTCTTCGCCAAACAGGAACAATCCCAGAAATCCTGACTCCAGGAAGAAAGCATAGACGCCTTCCATGGGCAAAGTTTGTCCGAAGACGCCCCCTCCGAAGCTCGAAAAGCGGCTCCAGTTGGTGCCAAACTCAAACTCCAGAGGGATCCCCGTAACCACGCCAATGGCAAAATTGATAGCGAAAATCTTGGCCCAAAATCTGGCGGCGGCCAGGTATCGCTTGTCTCCAGTCGCAAAATGGAGCGTCGAAAGCAGGGCAATGAAAAAAGATAATCCCATGGTGAGGATCGGAAAGAGATAGTGAAACATCACGGTAAACGCAAACTGAACCCGATGCGCAAAGACCGCTTCACTCATGGAATTCCCGATGACCTCGCAAAGGATCATTGTATCAGCCCGGGCAACTGTTACGATCCGCTGCCATCTTTCTCTAAGGTTTAAAGTCAAATCGTATGCAAACCCGCGAAATCAGACACGATCCGCTTTCAAAGCCCTCGACAACGCAAGACCATAAAAGTAAGCTAGAATCAAAATGGCGGGGGCATTATTCCTGGCTTTTGGCAAACCGCTTGTATAGCCTGACCAACAAGGATTTGGACGGGCTCTCTTGCAGGGTCCGCGAGGCGGTTTCCTCAAAAATTCACACGGGCGAATTATGAAAAAGGCTTACACTGATGAGCATGCTCAGGCAGGGATCGATACCCCTCTTCCGGAAATTGAAACCTGGCCCAATCAGTTTCCCGGCTACGAGATCGAGATCCAGATTCCGGAATTCACTTCCGTCTGTCCCAAAACCGGACTTCCCGACTTCGGAAAATTGACTCTGATCTATACGCCCAATCAGAAATGCATTGAGCTGAAGTCACTCAAGATGTATGTCCAGGCATACCGCAACCTCGGAATTTTTTACGAGAATGTGGTGAACCGCTTTCTACGTGATGTGGTAGCCGCTGCTGATCCTGTCTCCGCCAGGATTATCGGGGAATTCAATCCGCGAGGTGGGTTGCAATCCAAAGTGACGGCGAGCTGGAGCAAAGAGCACGGATTTGGGAATCATCGTTAACACTGCGCCTGGGAAAAGGGTCGTGCCGTTATGTCCTCAGCCCTCGTCGCAGTGACACCTCAAGGCAAGGATTTACCACGGAGGGCACGGTGTAAGGCCTTCACGATCCCGGTGCCTGTCCTCCGTGATCATCTGATCGAATGTCTGCCCCAGAAAGCAGGAGGAACCATCCGATGCCCTCCAAACCGCCAGCCGTTGTTCTCTTCAGCGGCGGGCTTGATTCAACAACCGTGCTGGCCATCGCTCTTCACGAAGGGTTTGAGGTCTACGCCCTTTCGTTTCGTTACGGCCAACGTCACGACTGGGAATTGAAAGCCGCCGAACGACTCGCACGCGAGATGAAAGTTGCGGAACACCGGACGATTGAGATTGATCTACGGGCTTTCGGCGGTTCGGCCCTGACCAGCGAGATTCCGGTGCCCAAAGGGCGTGCACCTTCTGAAATTTCTCGAAACATTCCGATCACCTATGTGCCGGCGCGGAACACCATTTTTCTTTCCTTTGCATTGGCGTGGGCTGAAGTGCTGGGCGCGAGTGACATCTTCATCGGCGTCAATGCTCTGGACTACAGTGGCTACCCGGATTGCCGACCTGAGTACATCGCAGCCTTTCAGCGTCTGGCCGATCTTGCAACGAAGGCGGGAGTTGAAGGCCACCAGAAGCTGGTGATCCACACGCCGCTGATTCAGCTTCAGAAGGCAGAAATCATTCGGAAGGGGCTTGAACTGGGCGTGGATTACTCGAAAACAAGCAGTTGTTACGATCCCTCAACCGAAGGCTTCGCCTGCGGAGAATGTGACGCGTGCATCCTCAGAAAGAAAGGATTCAAGGAGGCTGGCATCCCTGATCCGACTCTCTATCGAGCCAGACAACAGGCCGCTCTATGAGCTATAAAGTGAAAGAGATTTTCTATACGCTTCAAGGCGAGGGCGCGCAAAGTGGGCGCGCGGCGGTCTTTTGCCGCTTTGCTGGATGCAACCTGTGGTCCGGACGGGAAGAAAATCGCCAGGACGCTATCTGCCAGTTTTGCGATACGGATTTTGTGGGAACCGATGGCGTGGGCGGTGGCATTTTCCATTCTGCCGAGGACTTAGCTCACGCCATTCAAAACGTCTGGCGCGGATTGGGAAGGCGGCCCTTTGTGGTGTGCACCGGGGGTGAGCCGCTCCTGCAACTGGATCAGGACCTCGTGGACGCCTTACACCGCCACTCAGCCGAAATAGCGATTGAAACGAATGGAACCCAACTTCCTCCGAAGGGCATCGATTGGATTTGTGTAAGCCCCAAGGCGGGAGCACCGCTGGTTCTGGACGCCGGCGATGAGCTGAAGCTGGTTTATCCTCAGGAGGGCGCCGAGCCTGAGCGATTTGAGCGACTGAATTTCCGCCACTTCTTTCTACAACCGATGGATGGCCCCAATCGTGAGGCCAATACGAGGCTTGCCATTCAATACTGCATGGAACACCCACAATGGCGGCTGAGCTTGCAAACTCACAAGATGATCGGAATCCCATAAAACAAAAGGAGCGCCAGAAGGGGCGCCCCTTGTTTTATTTCAAATTCTACTCCGAGCGTCTTGGCGTGAAGCTTCGAAGTATGTCTCAATGCCCCGCTCGAAGCTGCGATTTACGCTTGCTGCGAACGCAGGCGCTGAAGCATCAACGGCCCCAGCAGCAGTGCGCTGCCGAACAGCCAGAACGTTGCTGGCTCGGGTACAGAACTGGTGTTCAGCGTCAACGAGTTCGCCAAAACCTGGTTACGGGTACCCTTGACGCTGATGTATTTATAGTTTTTAAACGAGGAAGGCAGCATGAACAGGACATCACTGAGAGCGGAGCCGCCAGAAAAAAGCATCGTGCCAGGATCGCCCAGAGTGTTCGATCCAAAGATTGCAAACGCCTCTCCAGGCTCTACGCTATCGATAACCATGCCTCCGGATGTCACGTTCAGAACACTGGAGATGTCAAATTGAACGAACAGGCTCCCTCCGATTTCGTGCTCGGCTTGCGAGGCAATGCCGAGACCTCTTTCATTTGCTCCCGCGGCTTTTCCAAACAGAGCGGTCGCGTTTGCAGTGCCGGGAGCCGAAAACCCCATGGCCGTCACGCTGACGCCATTGACCGTGTAAGTGTGTGAATTGCCCAGATTTCCGGTCGGCGAATCGAAGTTCCACGTCAAAGTGGTTCCCCATGCCGGGCTTGTAATCAACAAAATAAATCCGGCCAATATCGCTGCCAATTTCGAATTCATCAATTTCCTCCGTAACAGTTGAATGTGAGCATTACCAACTCTTCGCAAATGGCATGCACTTAAACCCCTCCGCCCAATCTCACTTGTAGCCAAGCAATTTATGGCCCAAATCTTTTCCAAAGAACCCGTCTTGTTTTCAATAATTTATAACTATCCATCTTCAGTGCGTGGAAAAATGTATAAAAAATTTAATTCAAAAGGGAAAAGGATTGCACGCGAATTTCCAGATTAGTTAATCGGGCGATTAATATCTTTGGATGATCTTTTAGTCTCCGTTCCAGCCTGAACAAAGGCCCAACCTTATTTTTTTATCTCTGATGTCATTCATTTGTCTTCAATAGCGTTGCCAGGCGTGCAAACAACTCCTGCTCAAACGCTTCCTGCTCTTCTATTTCTGTTTCAATGATGCAGGCATAGGCATTCAAGTCCGTTCTCCAGCCGGCAGGCAAATTGACAAAATCCTTTTCAGTTGTAATTAAAGTAAGAGCGCCCGCATCACGAGCGCTGAGCACGAGCGAGGCAACATCTCGTTCACTGTAAACATGATGATCGGGGAAGGCATACTCACCCACAATGTGAAAACCCCACTGCCGAAGATTGCGGAAGAAAGCCCGCGGATTGCCGACGCCGCAAAAGGCGCATACCGGTCGGTCTTCCAGAGTTTCCGGCAAGACTTCCTGTCCGCTTGAAAAATTCCGTAGAGCCCGCAGCCTTGTTCTGCCATGAAAAGGTGGGGCGTCAGGATGCCGCACTCTGACAACCTGTTCCAGCCGCTCGGCATTGCCAAGCTCGACACGAGTCAGCACAACCAGGTGAGCGCGCCTCAAAGCTCCCACCGGTTCACGCTGGCGACCTGCGGGCAGAAGTGCCCGATCCGAGAGTTCTTGGGTCACATCCAGCGCCACAATATCCACATCGCGCGCAAGCGTCAAGTGCTGAAAGCCATCATCCAGCAAATGAACGTTGACCTGAAATCGCTCTTCGGCAACGAGGCCTCCCCGATATCGATCAGCACAAACCGCGATCGGAACTTCAGGCAAAGAAGTCGCGAGCAGCGCAGGCTCGTCTCCCACTTCGCGGGGGTCCGGAGACCGGCTGGATGAGGGCTCCAGGACGACCAGTGATGGGCCTCGGTTACGTCGATAGCCGCGAGTGAGGATGGATGGCTTAAATCCCCGCTTCAACAGAAGCCTTGCCACGAAAGCCACAAGAGGCGTTTTCCCGGTTCCACCGACCGTGAGATTTCCAATGCTGACCACTGGACGGTTCAAGTGCCGGCGCTTCAACCAGCCCCGTTGATAGGCTGCACTGCGCGCCGAAGAAGCGCGCCCGTAAATCACGGCCAAAGACGACAGAAGCAAATTCATCCCTGCACGCTCCCTGAGCCGAGACGGGGAGCCGATGGAACGGAATTCAGCAGTTGCGCGATGCGCTCCAGAATCCGCTCCGTGGCGCCCGACTCGCGTTCGACCACGCTGCGCGCCGCTTCGCCCAGGGCGCGCCTTTGCCCTTCATTTTGAAGCAGCCTGAGCATTTCCTGGGCAAGTTCCTTCGCATTCCGCACCTGAATCGCCGCCTTCGATTGCAGAAGGATTTGAGCGGCATCGCGGAAATTTTCCATATGAGGCCCGAAAAGAACAGGCTTTCCCCACCGAGCTGGCTCCAGAAGGTTATGTCCTCCTGTCGGCACGAGGCTGCCTCCGATAAAGACGAGGTCCGCCAACTCAAAAAGGCTTGCGAGTTCCCCGAGGGTATCCAGCAGCAGAATGCCCGGTGAGCGCAGGGCACGATCGAGCTCTTCGATCCCCTTGGCCAGAGCTGAGCGCCTGATCCATTCGAGTCCCTCTTCACGAAGGAGCCGAGCCACTTCGTCACATCGAGCGGGATGACGCGGCGCAAGGATCAGAAGCGCGCGCGGATGTTGCGCACAGATTTCTCTCCAGGCGATCAGCACCTGCTCTTCCTCGCCGGCCATCGTGCTGGCGGCCACCCACACCGGCCAACGCTCCGCGCGGGTCACGGATTGCTTCAGGAAATCGGCAAATTCGCAATTCCCTTGAGGCTGCCCGTCAAACTTGAGATTGCCCATCACAAACACCCGTTCTCGAGGAGCCCCAATTTCAAGGAAGCGAGCGGCATCGGCCGGCGTCTGCGCAAAGACCGCATCGACATAGTCAAAAACCCTGCGCATAAAAAACCTGAAAAGGCGATACCCACGCAACGAACGATCCGAGAGGCGGGCATTCACCAAGACCACCTTGGCGCCCGCCTGATGCGACGTTCGCAGCAGGTTGGGCCAGATCTCGGTTTCCATAATGATCAGAAGCGCAGGCCGAATGCGGTTGAGAACTCGTCGAACCGGACCTGGCCAATCGAGCGGCAGATAGAATCGCCCTCGAAGTTCCGGAAGCTTTCTCTCTCCCGTCTCGCGTCCCGCCGGCGTGACGTGACTCATGAAAATATCGATTTCGGGATGCCGCCGCCGAAGCTTCTGAACAAGTCCTGCAATGGCCAGAGTCTCACCCACCGAAACCGCATGAACCCAGATTGATTCCCGCCGCGATTGTTGAAAGCTTTCCGGAAGGAAGCCCCATCGCTCCCGCCACGACTCGCGGAGAAAAGAGGTCTTTCGATAGCGCCAGGCATAGTAAGGCGTCATCAGCAGGACGCCCAGAGTGAAAAGCAAACTATAGGCGAAGAACATGGCGATAAAACCGGAGAACATCAGGGTCGGCCCGCCCGAAACAAAGTCTCGATGGCTCCCTGTCATTAATAATAGAATGAGATATGAAAATCTCTTACGCTTTCATTTCCGTTGCAATTTTCTTTTTCTGTGCATCATCCGCCTGCGGGCAAGGCACGAGCCTAGGGGACCAGACTAATCAACCCTCGCAACAAAAGACCTCCAGAAAACACTCCGGCCTTCTCGGTTTGATTCCAACTTATGATGTGATCGACGTTAAACACGTCCGGCCCCTGACGCCTGGGGAGAAACTGCGCCTGGCCGTTCAAGACTCTGCAAACCCATTCGAATTTGCTGAGGCCGCTGTCAAGGCAGAATATTATCGTGGAACGAATCCACGAAAAAAGATTGGCCACGGCGGTGTGGGATATCTCAAACAGTTTGGAGCGTCTTACCTGGATGAGGTTTCAGGAAATATGTTTGGAATTTTCTTCTACCCGACCCTGCTCCGTCAGGATCCTCGTTACTTCCGAAAGGGCGAAGGGCCGATCACGAGCCGCATTACCTATGCTCTTTCCCGTGTTTTCGTCACACGCGGCGACGCTGGTGGGAAAGAATTCAACGCATCCAGAGTGCTCGGGAGCGCTTCCTCCACCATACTTTCAAACGCCTATTACCCCCCGCGAGCGCGCGGCGTGGGCATAACGGTGGGCAATATTGGATGGTCGCTTCTGGGAAACGGGGCCAGCAACATTTTCAAGGAATTCTGGCCGGATATTGCCCGGCGAGTAGCAAAGAGCCATTAAGCCCATGGAAAATATTCCCGCACCGTGTCGTTCCGGGTACTCCACAGCTGTCTCCCGCGTCACTTTCTTCATTCATGTGACATGAGAACCCGGTCTTGTGGCGGTACATCCTCGGAGATTTTTGTGTCGCTGGGTGCGCCGCGGACCTTTAGAAAGCGAGTTCGGCGTCAAGACTTCCAGGGATGGCTACGTCACAAAGCGGATAATGCCGAAGCGAGTTGGCACATGGAAATTGGGCTTCAGAGTCAGCGTGGGGCTCCAGGCCAACAGGCGGCGCTCGGTGTTGTCGCCTGCTCCGTCGGCTCTGAAAAAATTGCCACGCCATTCCGCATGCGGGCGAAGCTCATATCCGGGCCCTGCCAGAGAAGCAACGGGGATTCTCATCTCGCAGGTCCAAAGACTTTTTCCGATATGCGTTCGGTGCAAAAAGCCCGAATTCCAGTTTGGGTCATTAAAAGGCTTTTGATTCAGGTTGATTTCCAGATCGATCCAGAGATTATTCGGTGCCACCTCAAACTCGTAGTAATGGTTCACTCGTTGAGGCTCCGGATTCAGAAAGGCCTCTACCACATCACGCTCCCATAGTCCCCATTGATCTTTGTCGAGATTCCCTGACTTGAAAAGGTTTAAGGAGGAATATTTGCAGGAGAATGCAAAATAAACCTGTTCGCGTGTCCAGCAACTTGCAATGCTGGTCTCGGCCTGTGGATAGCGGCGCTTGCCTGCCCAATCGTGATCAAACTGAACGTGGGAAGCCCTGCGCCAGATCGCCTTCTTCAGGTCGCCATCCGGGAGAAAATCTCGGGTTGAAAAAACCGAATTGAGAACGAGACGGCTACTGTAGGAGCTCATTTCCCTTCGCTGCCCAGCTCTTTATACTTTGATCCTGAAGCGTGAGAACCCGTGTCCCCTTATCAACAATGAAAGCCCCGCAACGCCACTCAAGCCTGATTTTTTGATGGAACCAAATTTTGCGAAGTTGGTAAAGGCAATTTTGCGTTTGGCCGGTGGTGGTTACCCAACCGTATTTCCATCGGAGTATCGGCAGGAAAGACCACGTCACGCCCGCGTGCCAGAAGGTGAGCATAGACGGACCAGGCGGCACCATAAGCGCCGAGCCCCATCGTCAAAGGGCGGGATCGAACCGCAAGGGACAGAATCGAACCCACGGCGCCCAATTTCCAGCCTCCAGCAACCACCTGCCCCGTAGCGCCACCCTGTCCGGGAACTCTGCCCGTCGCAGCGGCATCCTCATCGGGCATGGAAGTCCAAACCGTGGCCAGAATGGCTAGTGTAGGCGCTATGTACTTCTGCTTCGACTCTTTGGCGCTAACGCCGCCTTCCGCATCAAGCTGCAACTGCTCCGCGCGGGGGGTTTCGACAGCCTGAACGCTGGCCTCAATGGCTTGGGGCTGTGAAGCCGAAGCCGGCGGTTCAATGCGCCGAAAAGTGAAACGCAATTTGCCGTTTCGATGAAGTTTTCGAGCAGCTTTTGCCTCGACCACCGTCCCTTCCAGGCGACTACCTTGAGGAATGATCAACCGATGGTCTTTTGAATAGAGCGGCTGGGTTACCACCGCTTTCACTGGCTCACCCCGATGAGCTGTAGCGGAATTCAGCGGAGTAATCAGACGAGCGTGGATGATGCATTCCGAAGGCGGCGGAGACCCCACGAGCGACAAGTCCTGCGCCAGGACGGTTTCGGTGCCGAATTCCAGCGGTTTCTGAAGTTCAGCAGTAAAGACTGTTCCAGGCTGGAAAGCTTCGCGATGATACGGTAACTTCTTAAGCGCCTCTTGTTTCGCCTCCGCCACAATCCGCTGCATTTTATCCGGACCGCGCAGCAAAGAAAGAGTCTCTTTCTCATGCGACTTGATCTGCTGTTTGGCATAGCCCATAAGTCCGGAGACAGGATCTTGGCTGGTTTTAACAGAATCCCCGCTTTCTAGGTGGATCATCGGAGCGGCATCCGGCAGAACCTGGGTGGAAATGGGAACTCGTTCGCCATTTTTCAGCACCAAGGCGTCAAATTCCACCTGAGTCGTATGCAGCGGAGCCAGATTTCCATTCATGATCTCCTGCGCGCGCCGCCAGCGTGAGACCGGCTGAACTTTAACCAGGTGCCCTAATACCTCGGTGCCCGCCGGCAACACCTCGCGATTGTAGACATAGACTGGAGCCGCCAAGCGCCCTTTTACAGGCTGGCCTGCGCGCTTGATGGGGACACGCTCCCGAAGGATCACGCGGAGCGGAACGCCCTTGCCAATTCTCAGGGGAATTTCAACCTGTTGGGAGGAAACAGCAGGCTGGGTTGCAAAGACTGCCAGAATCACGCACAGGGCAGCAGAACAGCGCCAATTGATCAGCGTAAAATTCTGATCAATCGTGGCTCTCAGGCATCCTGCTTTCATGCACGCCTCCAGCAAACCACCTTCCCAGTTTAACTTAGGGGAAAGGGCTTCTCAACCAGACCTTTCAACGCCATATTGGCCGGTCAAACCTGCTGCGATTTCAGCCACCCGCAGCCACATTTTCAAGCTCCATGCCGGTCGAGACCAGGAGAGCTTCGTGCAGCGAATTTCCGTGAGCGTCCATGGTGACGATGGCAGGGAAATCGCGCGCTTCCAAGTGCCACATCGCTTCGGGAATGCCCAATTCCTCGAGCAAGTCCACGCCCGTCACCCGGGGCAGGCAGCGGGCATAATATTGCGCCGCACCGCCAATCGCGTGAAGATAAACTGCACCGAATTCCTTCAGCGCCGCCAGGGTCTTCTGGCCCATTCCGCCCTTGCCCATGACGCCTCGCAGGCCGTATTTTCGGATGACGTCCGCTTCGTAAGGCTCCTCCCGGATGCTGGTGGTAGGGCCCGCGGCGAGCACGCGCCAGCGCTCGTGGGGAGGTGTTCCTTCCTTAAGCATCACCGGCCCGCAATGGTAAAGAATGGCGCCACGCAAGTCAGCAGGAGGTTCATGATGCAGCAGGAAGTGGTGCAAGGCATCACGACCGGTGACAAGCGGTCCATTGATGAGAACCACATCTCCCACTCTCAAGGCCCGCACCTTTTCTTCACTGAGCGGAGGCTCCAGCCGCACCTCACGACCTGTCAGCTTGAACCCTGCGCCTTGCGCGATCAGGCGTTCCACCGGCCGATCAGGATCGCGATAAAGCCACTTTTTGATGGCGCCGCTTTGCGCATCCAGCACCACTCCGAGCCGGCGAAAGGCCCAGCAATCATAGGCGACTGAAACGAAGAAGCTTGCCGGCAGCCGGTTTGCCGCCGTGATTTTACAGCCGATCAGCGAGGCCTTTCCGCCGAATCCCATCGCGCCGACGCCGATTTTGTTGGCCTCTTCCATGATCTCTTCTTCAAGCCTGGCAAGTTCGGTATTCGGGTTCACATCGTCGAGAGGACGGAAAAGCTGTTGCTTGGCCAAATGGTAGCCATGGGCCCGATCACTTCCGATGCAGACTCCGATCGCCCCCGGCGCGCATCCCTGCCCCTGAGCCTGCCAGACCGCATGCAGAATGCACTTGCGAACCCCGTCGAGGTCACGATCTGCCCGGCCCAGGTGATCGAGCGTGCAAGGCAGGGAATACTGAATGTTCTTGTTTTCACATCCGCCGCCCTTCAGGATCAGGCGGACTTCGATATCCTCTCCCTCCCACTGATCAAAGTGGATCACCGGCATTTCCGAACCGAGATTATCGCCGGTATTTTTCCCAGTCAGTGAATCCACCGAGTTGGGCCGCAGCTTACCGCGCCTGGTCGCTTCGCGAATCGCCTCGAGAATCTGTCGTTTTATGGCGATTTGATTGACGCCGACAGGCGTTTTGATCTCAAAAGTCGGGAAACCCGTATCCTGGCAGATGGCCCCTTCGTTTTCATAGGCAAGATCGATATTCTCGCCGATGATGCTTAGCGCCTGTCCCGCCTGTGATTCAGGATTTTCCGTTCTTAAGGCCCGGGCCATCGCCCGGCGCACGTCCGGCGGCAAATTTGTCGAAGTCTGAATAATCAGCTGCAGAATGCTTTCTTTGAGAAATTCCACGAGGCCTCCTTCAGAGCGGTAGGCAGGAAGATTCCCTCCCCTTAGTTTAGTACATTGTGGGGCTTGTTCCTCGCCTTTTCCAAACGCGGGGTGGGAAACCGCCGCGCAAATCCATGGCAAGGCTGTCAAGAATCTGCCTGCCCATCACAGACTTTGTTCAGGAAGGTCGGAACTAGGCGCCCGGTTAGAGAGGAGTCTCGGCGGTTTCACCGGCAGGCAGGAAGAGACTAGCCGCGCCGTAGACTCCTACATTCTCCTGAAGCTTGGCGGGAAGGATCGGAATTTTGGCGGCCATTGCCGGATTCAGAGTATATTGACGAATCGCCTCGCGGATCTTTCTGAAGAGCGGCTTGCCAATTCGAGCCACGCCCCCGCCCATGACCACCGCACTCGGATCAAGCAGAGTAATCATGCCACCCAGCCACACTCCCAGATAAAATCCCGTTTCATCGAGGATCGATTTTGCAATGGCATCGCCTTTGCGGGCGGCTTCGGAAATCATTTCGGGTGAAATCAGCTTCATCTGGCCGCGGCTCATGGTGCGAAGCAAGCTGGGGGTTGTATATTCCTGCACCAAGCGCACGCGGGCGCGGCGAACCATGGCTGGCCCGGAGGCCAGGGCTTCAATACACCCGAGGGTACCGCAGCCGCAGCGATAGGGGCTTTTGTAATCAATTGAAATATGGCCCCCCTCGCCCGCCACGCCTCGGCTGCCATGATAAATCCGCCGGTCGATAATGATGCCCGTCCCGATGCCGGTCGATACCGTCACATAGAAAACGTTGCGATGTCCCACAGCGGCACCGAATAAGACCTCGGCCAACCCCGCCGCGTTGGCGTCGTTTTCGACGCGGGCGGGAAGATTGAAAATCCGCTCCAACTCTTGTGCGAGTTTCAGATGCTCCCATCCCGGCAGGTTGGGAGCATTGATTACAAATCCCGTTTTGGGATCGAGTGTTCCGGGGGCGCACAGGCCAATCCCGACAATGTTGTGCTTTCCTCCCGCCTCAGCAATCAATCGCTCAATGAGCCGCCGTACCTGAAGGAAACTCGTCTTGACTCCATCGTGAGCTTTGGTGGGCACAACCCACGATTTCAGCAACCGTCCTTTCGCCGTAACGATACCGCCTGCGATTTTCGTGCCGCCCACATCAATTCCGATCGTAAGATTTTGCATGGGCTTCTACTGAGTCTCCTTCCCTGAACAGACTTGTTACCTGAAAGAGATTTTCCAGGCCACCAGATCATTTCATTTTCGCAATGGGCGGCCCCAAGCATCCTCTAGCCGAGTAAATCAGAGCCATCGGGATAGGGCACCCTCGCAGCAAGCCATTCTGTAATCTAACTCGAAAGCCGAACTGCAAGTATAGCTCAGCCTGCCTCTGCAAATAATATGTCTGAACCTAGTGCTCTCGAACAAGTTGACGCACTTTGGGCGTTCTCTTAAGATGACGTGAGGAGGGACTCAAACCCCATCGAGGGATCATGTCCCGAAACCCCAAGTTTCGATCCATAGAAAGAGGGAACCGGGCGACGCCCGAGGTTTCGATTCCTGATAAGGTCTATTTCCGCATTGGCGAAGTCAGCCAGCTAGCGCAAACGAAGCCCTACGTTTTGCGTTATTGGGAGACTGAGTTCCCCACCCTCAGACCCACCAAAACACGAACAGGACACCGGCTTTACCGCCGCAAAGACGTTGAAACCATCCTTGAAATCAAACGCCTTCTCTATGAAGAGGGCTTCACGATTGACGGGGCGCGGAAGCAGCTTGCCGCCACTTCCAAATCCAATTCAACGTCACCCGAGCAGAAATCACTATTCCACACTCGGTCAGATGGCGTGGAACTCAGGCTGATCGAGCGCGAACTGCGGAATATCTTGACAATGCTTTCGCGCAAAACTACAGTGAAAAGTGACGAGTGACACGCAAGGCCTCGGATGCGGCTGACGTCAGCTTCGTCACTTTTCACTCATCGTTTTCTTCATCGGGACGTGGCGCAGCCTGGTAGCGCACTTGCTTGGGGTGCAAGGGGTCGCCAGTTCAAATCTGGCCGTCCCGACCAGTTTAGGGAACAGGTCACAGAGAACAACAAAATGAAAAAGTTCCTCTAACCCGCAACCATCTCTGCGACCTATCACCTTACCTTCTCTGTCGGGGCGTAGCGTAGCCTGGTAGCGCGCTTGGTTCGGGACCAAGAGGTCGGAGGTTCAAATCCTCTCGCCCCGACCATCCTTTGGGGTTCATACCCTTTGTTCATTTTAAAAGACCTGTGAGGTTCTGTCGTTCAAGGCAGGTTTCTCTGAAGCCGAAAGCGGCTCAATCATGAAGCGCGGAGGCCGCAAAACAGGAATCTCAAAGTATTTTTCGAGCACAATCGATCCGACGCCCAGCACAATCGCTTCATTTCCCAGCTTTCCGAAACGGATCGTCAGGTTGCGGGTGGCATGGCCGAGCGCCTGCCTTCGGACCACTTTGGTGATCCGGTCGAGCAAGCCCTCTCCGGCCAGCTTCAGACGCTGATCGATCACCAGCACTGTGGGGTTAAACAGATTCACCAGATTCGCAAGACCCAAACCCAGATAAGTCCCAATTTGCTCGACCAGAATGGCGCAGGTCTTGTCACCTTTGCGTGCCGCTTCCAAAACCATCCAGCCGGTGATCTTCTGAGGGTCGCCGCCCGCCAGGGCCAGCGCTTCGGAGCTGCTCCCTTCGGCAACCGCCTTGCGAATCCGAGCTTCGAGCGCAGCGGCTCCGGCAACGGCCTCAAGACAACCGAAGCTTCCGCATTTGCAGGCTGGCCCGTCTTCCGCCATGTGAGTGTGGCCGAACTCACCTGCCGCAAAACCTGAGCCATGCACCAGTTTCCCGCCCAGCACAATCCCCGCGCCGATGCCCGTTCTGCCGTATTCAACAAAGATCAGGTCGTCCGCCATATCCCCCGCGCCCAGTCGCCACTCGCCCACCGTCTTAGCACGAGTGAGATTCTCCAGGATCGTTGGCACGCCAAAGTTTTCCTCCAAAGCCTGCTGGATGGGCGCATCCTTCAGGAAGTCCAGTGTTGAGGACATCAGGAGCACGCCTCGTCGGCTATCTACCAGCCCGGAGGCTGCCACACCGATACCCATCACATTTTCAAGGCCGATTTGAGCTTCATTCAGCGCTTTTCTGGCGCAAGAAATGATCTGCTGAATCAGACCCTCGGCTCCCTCGGTCAAGCAGGTGGCCTCTCGAACCTCAGACTTGATGCGAGGATGCAGATTGGTGACCGCGGCCAACACATTTTCGTCATCAAAACCGATTCCGATGATGAATCGCTGGTCCTCGTTAAAACGCAACAAAACCTGCTTTCTCCCCAAGGGATTTCCGGCACGGCCAGCTTCCAAAAGTTTCCCTTCCTCGATCAATTCCCGGACGAGTCTCGAGATTTCACTTTGTTGCAAATTCGTAAATTTATGGATTTCAGACCGAGAGAGCGGTCCAGAGCGTCGCACCAAGCCCTCAATTACAAGCTTATCTCTCTGGCTCTTCATGCTGACATGCTTCATTTAAACACACGTCCTTAATTATCGATAAAAGAAAAAGTATAACAGCATTCTCAATTCAACTTGTTCTACAAGTCAAGAGTACGAGATTCCCCTACAACTCTCCTTAACTCTCTTCTTAAAAACAACTTGCTCAGCTTCCTAGGACAGTTTTTATGCATCCACCCGTGCAAAACCTGTGGGCAACGCCGTTTCACACATTGATGTAAAATTACAAATAATAAACGAGTTCTGTGAGATATATTGCCATATTCAATTAAAAAATACAAAAAATTTCTTGACAAGTCCTCAATGTTTCTGGTATTCCTCAGCGGACGGAGGGTTAAGTGTTGGGTTCAAATCGTTCTGGGCCTGTAAATTCAAACAACCAGCTGCGAGCTTTACTTGCCATCCGGTGCGCAATAAGACAGGCTGCTTGGTCCAGCGTGTTTCACATGCCAGAACCAATGCGATCTTCAGATTTCAGTTGAACGGTCACAGGAATTGCAATGGGGTAAAGGCACAAGGGAGAGCAGCAAATTCAGGTTGCGGGATGCGCAGCCGCCGAGCATGGACAACAATGCCAGCCGCTTCCGGCTGGTTCTGAAAACGGAGAGGAGGCAGTATGACAGGGTGTAAACAAACACGGACTTGGAAAGTTTATCCGCTCCTGGGCTGTTTAGCATTACTCGTCGCAACACTAGGAATTGTTCCGCAAATTGCCTGGGCGCAGGATGTGACAGCAGGACTCATCGGGACGGTCACCGATCCATCAGGCGCTCCCATTCCAGGCGCTACCGTGATTGCAAAGGACGATTTGCGGGGAACAACCTGGCCCACCCAGACCAACGCAGCCGGCGCTTACACGCTTCCCAGGCTGCCGGCGAGTACCTACGATGTTACCGTAGAGGCCAAAGGTTTCGAGACGACGGTCAGACCGAACATCGTTCTGGAAATGAACCAGAAAGCTCGCGTTGACATTCAGTTGAAACTTGGGCTGGTAAGCCAGAAGGTAGAAGTGACCGGCGCGCCTCCCCTCCTTCAGACGGAAACCACCCAGGTTGGAACCGTGATCAATTCCCGGATCAACGAAGCTCTACCGCTGGCCACGCGAAATTACGTGCAACTGACCTTGCTGGTACCGGGGAGCACCAACCCCAACCCTCAAACCTTAACGGCCGCTCAGAATGCGGATAGTGCGGGTCGGCCCTATGTGAATGGAAACCGCGAACAAGCCAATAATTTCCTTCTGGACGGCCTTGACAACAACCAGGTTTCCGACAATCTCGTGGGTTACACGCCCAGCGTGGACGCCATCCAGGAATTCAACATGATTACGGCCGACGCGCCCGCTGAGTTTGGAAATTTCATGGGCGGCATCATCAATGCCACGATCAAATCCGGCACCAACGCCTTTCACGGCGATGCATTTGAGTTTGTCCGCAATGACATCTTCAATGCCGCGCAATGGTCGGATAACCTCTCCGGCAGCCCCAAGGCAAAAATGCGCTGGAACATGTTCGGCGGTACCTTTGGCGGTCCCATCAAGAAGAACAAGTTATTCTTCTTCACCGACTATCAGGGCGAACGATTCGACAATCCCAATACCGTCGGGCCCATCACCGTCATGACGGAAGCTGAGCGGAACGGAGACTTCTCTCAACAGCTGAGTCAGAACGGCATTCAGATTTACAATCCTTGCGCAAACGTCAGCGGGCCTTGCCAGCCGCTGCCAGCTTCGGCGTCCAGTCGGCAACCGTTTGTCGGCAATACCATTCCACCGAGCATGATCGATCCGGTCGCCGCCAAGCTCTTCTCTTCTCCGCTCTATCCTGCGCCTGTTAACGGCAATCTCGTCCACAATCAACTGAACGCCAGTCGGAGCGGAATCTTCGGCGACCAGGGCGATGTGAAGATTGACTATCAGGCGTCGGACAAAGACCATATCTTCGGCCGCTACTCCCAGAGCCGCAGCAGCAATCCCAGCTTCAACTCATTCCCACTGTTCTTCAACTCGTTCTTCGAGACTCCCATCCACAACGGAGTGGTGGATTGGACGCGCTCCATCAGCCCGAGCATTGTGAATGAAGCTCGCGTTGGGGTGAATCGGGTTCTGGTGGACAATGGCGTGCTGGCAGGCAACAAGGGCAACATCGCCGAACAGCTGGGCATTGCCAACGGCAACAGCCATGGCCCCGGCCTGCTCGCTTTGAATATCGGCTCGCTCGATACCATCGGCAGCGAAAACAACGAAGAGCGATTTCACGATACAGTCTTTCAGTATGAAGACCAACTGGTCATCACTCACAATCGGCACGTCCTCCACACAGGTTTTCAGTTCTGGCGCGATCAGATCAACACGTTTTACTCCGGCAACAATGGCGTCTGGGGATTTATGACCTACGATGGCCAGTTCACCTCCGGGCCTGGGGTTTTCTCGCACTCCAGCTCGACGGTAGGTCTCGGAGAGGCCGATTTCTTCCTGGGACTTCCTGAATCGCTCGGCCTCGGTCTCAGCAACGGCGTCTGGGGTCAGAGATCGAGCATCTTCGGATCATACATTCAGGACGATTGGCGAGCGACGGACAACCTCACCTTCAACATTGGCGTAAGGTACGAGAACCATACGCCCTGGGTTGAAGTCCACAACAAACAGACCAATTTCGGTCTCTTCAGCGGCACACAGTATATTGCGGGGCAGGGCTCTTGTCCTTACAGCAACTGCCGGGCGCTTTATAACAGCTACAATCTGGGCGTTGATTTTCAGCCGCGCGTGGGCTTTGCCTGGACGCCCAAGAGTCTTGGTGGCAAGACGGTATTTCGTGGCGCCTATACCCTTTCCTCTTATCTGGAAGGCACTGGAACCAACCTGCGCCTGCCGATCAACCCACCCTTTAATGAAGAGTTCAACCAGAACTACTCTTCGCTGTCGTTTCCAGGCTCGACCTCGGATCAGGGTTTAAGCACCCTCGGCCTGCCTACCGATCCTTTCGCGGGCGTATTTCTGCGCGTGTGGGATCCGAATGTGATGCCGGCCGTGGTGCAGCAATGGAACTTTTCAGTTGAGCACCAATTCGCAGGCGAGACCACGCTGAACATTGGATACGTGGGCGAACATTCCACCCACCTGATGGTGCCCATGCCCTACGCTCAGCGGCAGTTGGTGACGCCCGGAACTGCTACCACCTCGCCCGTCACCGCGCCGAGCGTCTATCTGGCCGGGAACCCTACGTTGGTCAATGATCTGAATTCAACCGGCGGAGGCATCTCGGGGACCGCCTCAAACGGTGACAACCTCTATGATGCGTTGCAGGCCACGCTTCAAAAGCGGTTCTCGAACGGGCTTCAATATCAGGTAGCTTATACCTACTCCAAGTGCATGACGAATTCGAGCGGTTACTATGGCTCCTGGGGAGGTCAGACGACGCCAACTTCTCCCTACTGGCAAAACGTATATGACATGCGCGCCGAATGGGCGCCCTGCTATTACGACGTCACCCACATCCTCACGGGTTATGCCGTTTACCAGTTGCCATTCGGCCACAAGATGAAATTCGGTAACAGTTGGAATCCGGTGGTCAATGCGGTTCTCGGCGACTGGCAGGTGACTGGCATCTATTCCTGGCACACCGGCTATCCGATCGACATTTCGGCAAGCGACGCCTCCGGGACGAATTCTCGCGGCCCGCGCGCCAATTGCATCGGTCCGGATCGGACCCTTGATCAAAGCAACATCCCCGCCGCGCTTGGAGGCGGAATTCTGTGGTTCGATCCAAGCTCGTATTCGCAACCGGTGGGAACCTTTGGAACCTGCGCCCCGGCAACCACCCGCGGGCCGGGCCTCAACACGGTGGACCTGAGCTTCCAGAAGGAGTTCCCCATCACGGAATCGAAGCGCTTGGAGTTCCGCGCCGAGTTCATTAACTTCGCCAATACGCCGATACTGAATTCACCCAACGGCGGGCTCGGCTCCACTCTGGGCTTCATCCAAAGCTCACAAGGGGCGCGCAATATCCAGTTTGCCCTCAAGTTCTACTTCTGACCCGCGCCCAGTTTCTCACCCTCGCCGCGGATCCAGTCGAATGACGGGCTGGCTCCGCGGCTTTTTTATTGCCTCTCTTTATGGCCGCCGGGTTCTTCACCGGTCATCGAATGCAGAATAATCCTGATGAAGAGTCCCACGCTGCGCTACAATCGATCAGAGGAGAGGAATATCTTATCGATTTCAAGACAATCCGTTTCAACGTTCATGACGGCAGTCATTCTGGGAGCGCTGCTCGCCACAAGGGGATTTCCCTCACAGAAGACTTCGAGCGCCACCTCCAATCCGTCCGAGATTGCCCGCGAAGGGAAGGCTGCTCTTGAACGTGGCGACTCGCAGGCTGCTATTCGCGCCTACTCAGCCCTCATCCATCTTGACCCGAACTCGGCCCGGAATTTTGAGGGATTAGGAATTGCCTACTATACCGCTGGCAGACCTTTGGATGCCGCTCAGTCGTTCGGCAAGGCGCTCAAGCTTGAACCTGCCCTCGCTCACACCAGCGTGTTTCCTCACTTTTTCGGCGCCAGCCTCGCCGAAAGCGGCCGCTGCCGGGAAGCGCTTCCCTATTTGAGAAAGGACCCTTCAGAAATTCAGGAGCCGGTTCTGAAGCGCGCTGTGGAGATGGACGGCATCCGTTGCGCGATGGAACTTGACGAGGAGCAAAATGCCCTCAATTTCCTCTCCCTGCTCAACCGCGATTTCCCCAAAGACCCGCAGGCGCTTTATCTCACCGTTCACGTCTATTCCGACCTTTCCACACGGGCTGCCCAACGGCTTCTGACGACTGACCCGGGCTCTTATCAAGTGCACGAGCTCAACGCCGAATCGCTTGAAATGCAGAACAAATGGAAGGAAGCTGAAGAGGAATACCGCCGCGTGCTGGCGATGAAGCCCAATCTGCCAGGTATCCACTATCGGATCGGGCGACTGATCCTTTCCGAGCCGCGCACACCCGCCACCCTGGAAAATGCCCGGCGCGAATTCGAGGCGGAGCTTAAGATTGATCCGGCGAACGCCGGCGCGGAATATGTCCTGGGTGAGCTGGACTTGCAACAACGCCAGTGGGATAAAGCCGAAAATCACCTGAGCCACGCCACGCAACTCGATCCGAACTTTGGCGAAGCCTATCTGGAACTGGGGCGCGCGCTCGTCACTTCAGGGCATGCCGCACAAGCCGTCATGCCGCTCGAAAGAGCCGTCAAGCTTGAGCCGGGAAACCCTGAAGGTCACTATCTGCTCGCAACCGCCTATCGACGCGC
>Ga0209810_1001140_pt1 | contig 43721 bp, 47 predicted proteins | sample Coa_R1_7_FD_187159 | JGI IMG/M metagenome (GOLD analysis project Ga0209810, IMG submission 187159) | Surface soil microbial communities from Centralia Pennsylvania, which are recovering from an underground coalmine fire - Coalmine... | ecosystem: Environmental > Terrestrial > Soil > Unclassified... | reverse complement strand
CGAAGGTGCGCGGTCTGCGCACGCTCAAGTCGATCGCCGACTCGCGGCCGCGCACGGTCCGGCACGGCGCGTGCCAGGAGGTCGTGCTGACCGGCGACGAGGTCGACCTCGGACGGTTGCCGGTGCAGACCTGCTGGCCGGGGGACGGCGGCCCGTTCGTGACGCTGCCGGCGGTGATCACCCACGACCCGCGCACGGGTGGGCGCAACGTCGGCATGTACCGGCTGCAGGTGCTCGGGCCGCGCACGACCGCGATGCACTGGCAGCTCCACAAGGACGGCCGCGCCGACTACCTGCTCGCCGACGGGCGACTGGAGGCGGCGGTCGCGCTCGGGCTCGACCCCGTGACGACCTACTCGGCGAGCGCGCCGCTGCCGAAGCACGTGGACGAGCTGATGGTGGCCGGCTTCCTGCGCGGCGAGCCTGTCGAGCTCGTGAAGGGCGTGACGGTCGACGTCGAGGTGCCGGCGCGCGCCGAGATCGTGCTCGAGGGCTACGTCGAGCGCGGCGACGAGGCGCCCGAGGGCCCCTTCGGCGACCACACCGGCTTCTACACACCAGTCGAGTCGTTCCCCGTCTTCCACGTGACCGCGATCACGATGCGCCGTGACGCCGTCTATCCGTCGATCGTCGTCGGCAAGCCGCCGCAGGAGGACGCGTGGCTCGGGAAGGCCACCGAGCGGATCTTCCTGCCCGCCGTGCGCATGACCGCTCCCGAGATCGTCGACTACGACCTGCCGGTCGCGGGCGCGTTCCACAACCTCGCGATCGTCTCGATCCGGAAGCGCTTCCCCGGCCACGCGCGCAAGGTGATGCACGCGCTCTGGGGGCTCGGGCTGCTCAGCCTGACGAAGGGGATCGTCGTCGTTGACGAGCACGTGGACGTGCACGACTACGCGCAGGTGCTGTTCTACGCCGGCGCGAACGTCGACCCGAAGCGCGACGTGCTCCTGTCCGAGGGGCCGCTCGACCACCTCGACCACGCGCCGACGCTGCAGTTCTTCGGCGGCAAGATCGGCATCGACGCCACGGCCAAGTCGCCCGCCGAGGGCGCCCGCGACTGGCCGCAGGAGATCGAGATGAGCGCCGAGGTGAAGGCGCTGGTCGACCGCCGCTGGGCCGAGTACGGGATCGAGACGGCTCCCCCGGCGCAGCCGGTGCCGATCGGGCAGAGTTCGCGGCGCTTGTTACGACGTTGACCACCCGCCGAGCCGACAGCTTGAATCCGCGCTGACAGCCCCCTTGGATCCTCACGACGACCATCCGCACGTCCCGGGCCCCAGCCTCTGGCCGGTCGGCGTCGCCGTCGGCATCGTCGTCCTGCTCGTCGGGCTGATCGTCTCCTGGTACATCGTCGGCATCGGCGCCGTCCTCGCGATCGCCTTCGGCTTTCTCTGGGTGCGCGACCTGACCGGCGGAACGCCGCTCGTCGTCGCGCCCGAGGTCCCGGCCGAGAAGCCGACGGGGCCGCCGCTGCCGGCGCCCGCCGGCGGGCCGGCGATGCCGCACGCGGTGCCCGAGGAGCGCTTTCCGCGCTCGCGCTTCCTCGAGCTCTCGACGCTGGGGCTCGGCGGCGTGATCGGCGGCATGGTGACCGTGCCCGCGCTCGGGTTCATGGTCATCCCGCCGTTCCTCAAGCAGCGGCAGAAGGACCACGACGTCGGACCGCTCACCGACTACCCGGAGGGGAAGTACGTCGTGGCCACATTCGAGGCGGACCCGTCGCAGGGCTACGTCTCGAGGCAGACCGCGTTCATCCGCTACAACGGCGAGGAGAACAACCAGCCCAGCTTCACGATCATCTCGAACCACTGCGCGCACCTCGGCTGCCCGGTGCAGCCGAACGGCCCGCTGGACTCGAAGGACACGAAGCACTTCGGCGACGTGACGCTGATCCCGACCGTGTCGATCGCCGGCTTCGGCTGCCCCTGCCACGGCGGCCAGTACGACACCGAGGGGAACCGCATCGCCGGCCCGCCGGTTCGCGCGCTCAACCGCTTCTCCTACTCGATCCGCAACGGGCACCTGTTCCTCGGCGAGCCGTACTCGGTCTCGCACGTCGACGGCGCCGGCGCGACCGCGAAGATCCACAAGTGGACGCTCGCCTTCCCCGGCGAGCACGTGAACGGGATCGAGTCGTGGCTCTACCCGGTGCAACCACCCCACTAGCCGACTGACGATGGCGACGCGCAGGCTCACGAGGTCCCAGCAGCTCCAGCAGACGATCCTCTACCCGCTCGACTGGCTCGAGGAGCGGTCGGGGCTGATCGGCGGGGTGAAGTACTTCCTCTTCCGGAAGGTGCCGGGAGACATCAACTGGTTCCAGACGCTCGGCTCCGCGACGCTGACCGCGTTCCTCGTGCAGGCGACGACCGGCGTGATCCTCGCGATGTACTACAAGCCGGACCCGAAGGACGCCTACGCGTCGATCCAGAACATCACCAACGACGTGTTCGCCGGTTGGCTCGTGCGCGGCATGCATCGTTGGGGCGCGTCGGTCTTCATCATCCTCATGTTCATGCACATGGGGCGCGTCTTCCTGTTCGGCGCGTACAAGTACCCGCGCGAGCTCAACTGGATCGTCGGCGTGCTCCTGCTCGCGATGGGCCTCGGCGAGGGGTTCACCGGTTACCTGCTGCCGTGGGACCAGACCGCGTACTGGGCGACGGTCGTCGGCATCAACATCAACGGCACCGCGCCGTTCCTCGGGCCGTTCCTGGCGCAGTTCCTGCAGGGCGGGACGTACATCAACCCCGACACGCTGCCGCGCTTCTACTCGATCCACATGCTGCTGATCCCGGGCGGGATCGCGGCGCTGATCGGCCTGCACCTGTACCTCGTGGTGCGCCTCGGCGTCACGTCGCCGCCGTGGTCGAAGGAAGCGGCGGGAACCGGGCCGCTCGACGGCGCGTCGCCGAACGGCAACGGCCGCGCCGGCCTCGTCAACCCGCGCGCGCGGCGCGCGGTCAGGTGATGGCAGGGGTGCGCTGCTGATGGCAAGCGATCGCCTCGTCGAACGGCGCCGGGTCTTCCAGCAGTACAAGGCGGACGTCAAGGAGCGCGGGAAGCCGTTCTACCCGTACGCGATGCTCCACGACACGATCATGTCGCTGGTCGTCGTCGGCGTGATCATCGGGCTCGCGATCGTCTGGAAGTACACGACGCCCGGCAACCACCACACGACGCAGGCGGGCTGGCTAGGCCCGCTGTACGACAAGCCCGCAGACCCGGGGACGATCAACTTCGTCCCGCGGCCCGACTGGTACTTCTACTTCCTCTTCTACCTGCTGCGGATCTTCAAGTGGCCGAACTCGGTGATCCTCGGCACGATCGGCATCCCGACGATCTGCCTGCTGCTGCTGATCGCGATCCCGTTCCTCGACGTGCGCTTCGAGCGGCGGCTGCTGCGGCGCCCGGTGGCGGTCGTTGCCGCGATCCTCGTGGTGATCTCGATGGGCGTGCTCACGTACAAGGGCGCGACGGCGAAGGAGGCCCTCGCCAGCGAGCTGATCGCGAAGGTGCCGAGCTGGGCGAAGACGCAGGGCTTCCAGAACAACCCGACCGCGATCGCCGGCGCGAAGCTGTTCGCCGAGTCGGGCTGCCTCAACTGCCACAGCTATCTCGGCGTGGGCGGTCACAACCTCGGCGCGCCGAACCTCAGTGCCGAAGGCGCGAAGAACAAGGGCATCGCGTTCGAGATCGCGCACCTCAAGTGCCCCGCGTGCGTGAACAGCGGCAGCCCGATGCCGAGCTTCGCCGGCCTCGGCGAGGAGAACCTGCGCAAGCTCGCCACCTTCCTCGACGCGTCGAAGGGCGGCAAGTAGCCAAACGCGCGAACCTGGTTCACTCCGTGAACCAGGTTCGGGAGTTCCGGGCGGGCAGCGACCGCGCCTTCCGGGTGGTTCCGCGTAGGCTTTCGCGCGGCAGTGCGCGTCTTCCTCGGCATCACGGGCGCGTCCGGCGCTCCGTACGCGCGCCGGCTGCTCCATGCGCTCGCCGCGGCGGACTGCGAGGTCGGCGTCTGCGCCTCGGGCGCCGCCGTCGAGGTTCTCGCCACCGAGCTGTACGGCGACGCGCGGCTGTCGGCCGACGAGGTGCTCGCGCGCTTCACCGAGGACGCGGGCGAGCACGTCACCGTCTACGCGCCGAACGACTGGCGCGCGCCGTACGCGTCGGGGTCTGCGCGTGTGGACGGGTACGTGATCTGCCCCTGCTCGATGGGGACGCTCGGCACCATCGCCTCGGGATCGATGCAGAACCTGATCCACCGCGCGGCGTCGGTGGCGCTGAAGGAGGAGCGGAAGCTGATCGTGTGCCCGCGCGAGACGCCGCTCTCGGCGATCCACCTCGAGAGCATGCTGACGCTGCGCCGCGCGGGCGCGACGATCCTTCCGCTCGCGCCCGGCTTCTACCACGGCGCTGCCACGGTGGACGATCTGGTCGACTTCGTCGTGGGCCGGATCCTCGACCAGCTCGGGCTCGAGCACGCGCTCGTCCGGAGGTGGGGCGAGTGACGCTCGCGCCGGAGGCCGTCCGCACGATGTTCGACCGGATCGCGCCCGTGTACGACGCGATGAACCGCCTGATGACGATGGGCCTCGACCTTCGCTGGCGGCGACTTGCGGCCGAGGCCGTCGTGCGCCGCGGCGACCGCGTGCTCGACGGCGCGTGCGGAACCGGCGACCTGGCGGTGGCCGACGTGCGCGCGGGCGCAGGACGCGTCACCGGTCTCGACTTCTCGGAGCCGATGCTCGCGCGGGCGCGCCGCAAGGCGCCGCACGTCGAGTGGGTACGTGGCGACCTGCTCGCGCTGCCGTTCGCGGACGCCACGTTCGACGCCGCCACGGTCGGGTTCGGCGTACGCAACGTCGCCGATCTCGAGCTGGCGCTGCGCGAGCTGCGTCGCGTGCTCCGTCCGGGCGGGCGCCTCGCGGTGCTGGAGATCACACGGCCGCGCGGGCCGCTGCGGCTCTTCTACTCGCTCTGGTTCGACCGGATCGTGCCGCTCCTGGGCCGCCTGCTGCCGGGCGGCGAGGCGTACAGCTACCTGCCGGCGTCGGTGAAGCGCTTCCCCGGGGCGGAGGCGCTGGCCGGGTTGATGCGCGAGGTGGGCTTCGGCGAGGTGCGGTACCGGCTGCTCGCGGGCTCGATCGTGGCGCTGCACACCGGGGTCGCCGAGTGACGACGTTGACGGAGATCCACGCCACGCCGGGCCTCGCCTCGTACATGGCGGAGGTCGAGACCGCTCTCGCCGAGGCCGTCGCCGTACGTCCGGGGCTGGCCGCGGAGGTGGCCGGCGAGGCGCTGTCGGCGGGCGGCAAGCGCCTGCGGCCGCTGCTCTGCTTTCTCACCGCCGACGGCGAGCCTTCGCCGGCGGCCGCCGTCTCGGTCGAGCTGGTGCACATGGCGACCCTGGTGCACGACGACCTCGTGGACGGTGCGCGGATGCGCCGCGGGATGCCGGCTGCGTGGTCGGTGTTCGGCCCGGACGCGGCGCTCGCGGCCGGCGACTACCTCTACGCGTGCGCGTTCTCCGTGCTCGTGCGCACCGGCGACGAGGCGGCGGTGACGACCCTCGCGGACGCCGCGCTGTGCCTCGCGCGCGGCGAGGCGATGCAGCGCCTGCAGACGCGCAACCCCGACACGACGATCGCCGCCTACCTCGAGCGCTGCGCGCTCAAGACCGGCAAGTTGATCGAGGCCGCGTGCCTGCTCGGCTCCGGCGGCGACGAGCGGCTCGGCGCCTACGGCCTCAACCTCGGCATCGCCTTCCAGATCGCCGACGACATCCTCGACTGCGCCGGGCAGACGCAGGACACCGGCAAGATCCCCGGCACGGATCTCCGCGAGGGCACACCGACGATGCCGCTGCTGCTCGCCGCGCAGCAGGACGTCGTCGTGCGGCGCGCGCTCGCCGGCGGGCCGGTCGACGGGGCGCTCGTGCGTGTCGGGCTGACGGACGCGATCGAGCGCTCGCGCGAGGCTGCGCTCGACTACGCGGCGCGCGCGCGGTCGTTCCTCGACGCCGAGGCGCACCGCGAGGAGCTCGAGGCGCTGACGTACGCGATCGTGGACCGGGCGGGGTGACGGCAGCGGTGGCGATCAGGCTCGGCCGCATCGGGTACGTCAACATGGCGCCGGTCTTCTTCCGCCTGCACGCCGAGGTCGAGGAGGTGGTCGGAGTCCCGACCGCGCTGAACAGGCAGCTGGTGGCGGGCGAGCTCGACATCGCGCCGATCTCCTCGATCGCGTACGCGCGGCACGCCGAGCAGCTGCGGCTCCTGCCGCGCCTGTGCGTCTCCAGCGAGGGTGCGGTCGAGTCGATCCAGCTCGTCTCGAAGACGCCGCTGCAACGCATCCGCACGGTGGCGGTCACGCCCGAGTCGGCGACCTCGGTCGTGCTGACGAAGGTGCTGCTGCCGGAGGCGGAGCAGGTGCCGCTCGACGCCGAGTCGGAGCGCGAGGTGGAGGCGAAGCTGCTGATCGGCGACGCGGCCCTGCGCTCGGCGTTCGAGGATCCCACGCCGCACCACGACCTCGGTCGCCTGTGGCTCGAGCGCACCGGGCTGCCGATGGTGTTCGCCGTCTGGGCCGCACCGGAGCCGACGCATCCGGAGCTGCCGGAGCTCGAGGACGCGCTCGTCGAGTCGGTCCGCGCGGCGCGTGCCGAGCCCGAGCTGCTCGCGCACGAGTCGTCGCAGCGGTACGGCTATCCGCCCGGCTTCCTCGCCCGCTACTTCGAGAAGCTGCGCTACCGCTTCGGTCCGCGCGAGCGCGCCGGCCTATACACCTTTCTCGAGCTGGCGCGGGACGTCGGCGAGCTCGACGCCGTCCCCGAGCTGCGCTTCGTCACGGCGGCGCGGGCCGGTGTGTGAAGACCGGAAACTGTTTCGCGGACATGTCCGCGAAACAGTTTCGAACGTCAGGCCGCGCGGCCGAGTGAGCCGGCGATGCCTTTCGCACGCGCGGCTTGCGTCAGCCGGGCCGTGACCGCGCCGGCGCCTTGGTCTCCCAGGCGTCACGTAGGAGATCGGCGAGGAAGTCCGCCTCCGCTCGGTCGAGATCGACACGCACCGCGGCGAGCCGCTTACCCCACCAGACTTCGGTGCAGGTCTCGGGACGCTCATACACGGCCGACCGGATACCGCCTTCGTCGACCATGACGTTCGCGTGCTTCTCGTCCCAGAGCGTCGCAAAGATCCTCCCGCCGACACGGAAGGAGGGTCGGCCGTGGTGGTCCTGCTCGGCCGTGTCGGGGAGCGCGAGCGCGAGGCGGCGCACGTCGGCGGACGTGAGCGCCACGCGCGGGTCAGGCCGCGTGGCCGAAGCGCTGCTCGGCGCGGGCGCGACGGCGGGCCGCCTCGACCTCGCGGTCGCGCGGAGTTGCGGTCGTCACCAGGTCGACGAGCAGGTGCTCGGTCGCGTGCGCGATCGTCTCGACGGCATGCTCGAACGCCGCCTCGTTCGCGCGCGACGGCTTCTGCATGCCGCTGACCTTGCGGACGTACTGCAGCGCGGCGTCGCGGATCTCCTCGCGCGACGTCGGCGGATCCATGTTGTAGAGGATGCGGATGTTCCGGCACATGCCGCGAGCCTACCTCTACGCCACGAGCTCGCCGCAGAGGTAGAGCCGCCCCTCGCGTGCCTCGGCGACGTCCCACGGCCGGTGCGGCTGCCGGTTACCTGGCCCGAGCAGGTGCAGCACCTTGTGCCCGCGGGCGGCGAGCAGCTCGGCGATCAGCCGGCGATGGCAGCGCCACCAGAGCGTCTCGGCGCACATGAAGCACGGCGACGGCTCGGCGAGCGCGTCCGCCAGCGCCTCCTGCCACGCCTCCGTTCCCATGCGCGCCGCGTAGCTGCGAAACGCCGCGACGCGCAGGCAGTCGAACCGCTCCTCGCCCGGCTCGCCCGACAGCCGACCGCCCAGCTCCACGGCGTGCCGGTAGGCGATGCCGGCGGCGGCGAGCGTCTCGCGCAGCGCCTCGCCCGAGAACTGCGGGTGCCGGCGCGAGCCGGGGAAGCGGCGCACGTCGACGAGGGTGCTCACCTCGGCGCCGCGCAGGGTCTCGACGAGCTCCTCCGCCGGTCGCGCGCCGTGGCCGACCGTGAAGACGACCACGCGCGCCGGCGCTACGCGGTCAGTGCGGCCGGGCGCTCCGCGCGCCGGTACTCGACGCGGTAGCCGAGCTCGCGAGGGACGGCGAGCAGCCGGTCGAGGTCGAGGTCGATCGTCGCGCCCGCCTTCTGCGTCACCTCGTCCTCCAGCGGCAGGTCGAAGTCGTTCGCGCCGAACTCGAGCGCGGAGAACGCGTCCTCGTTCTGCGTCAGCACCGACGTGCGCACGTGCGCGACGTTGTCGAGGAAGAGCCGGCTCAGCGCGATGTGCCGGCGGTACTCGCGCGCCTCGATCTCGCGGCCGCCGAACGCCGTGCCGTACGGCTTGTACGTCCAGCAGAGGAACGAGAACACTCCGTCGAGGCCGTCGTCGAGGCACGCGTCCTGGAAGTCGCGCGTCCGCTGCAGATGCTCGAGCCGCTCCTCGAGCGTCTCGTCGAAGCCGATCACCATCGTCGCGGTCGTCTTCATGCCGCTCTCGAGCACCGCGCGCTGCGCCTCGAAGTAGTCGCGAACCGTGTACTTCCACTTGGCGTGGCGACTGCGGAAGTCCTCGGTGAGGATCTCGCTGCCCCCGCCGGTCACCCAGTGCACGCCCGCGTCGCGAAGCCGGGCGGCCGTCTCGGCGAACGAGAGCCCTGCCCGGTCGGCGAGGAAGACGAGCTCGGCGATCGTCAACGCGTAGAACTCGATCCGCTCGCCGTAACGCTCGCGAACCGAGCGGAAGAGATCGCAGTAGAAGTCGAGCGGCAGCTTCGGGTTGAAGCCGCCGTTGAACGCGACGAGGTCCCCGCCCAGCTCGAGCAGCTCGTCGATCTTGGCGAACACCTCGTCTCGCGACAACACGTAGCCGCCCGGCTGGTTCGGCAGCACGTAGAACGCGCAGTAGTCGCACTGGGCGACGCACACGTTGGTGTAGTTGACGATCCGCATCACCATGTACGTGGCGAGGTCGGGGTCGTGCCAGCGGCCGCGCACGAGCTGCGCCAGCCGCTTGAGCTCGGCGTCGGGCGCGTGACGCCACAGCCAGGCGGCGTCCGCTGCCTCGATCCGGCCGCCGTCGGCGAGCGCGGCCTCGATCTCGTCGAGGCGGATCACGCGGCGACCGCCTCCGGAGCGAGCGTGTCCATGAACGAGCTGACCGAGAAGACGGCATTCCCCGGCCCCGGCGGACCGTAGCCGGGCGGCGACGAGAGCCCGTGCCGCTCGAGCGCGCCGCGGTAGGCCTCCAGCAGCCTCACGTGGTACTCGAGCGGCGCGCCCTCCGGGTTGTCGCGGCCGAGCGGTGTCGCCGGCTCCGGGCACCACGTCGTGAAGCGCGGCGTGATGCCGCGCGCCATGAACCAGTCGAGCCCCTCCGTCGTCGAGGCGATCGCCGCGTCCACGGTCTCGAACCCGAACGGCCGCGCCATCTCGACGCCCGCCACGAAGTTCGGGATCACGTGCCGCGGCCCGAACACCTCTGCGGCGTCGACGATCCGGCGGTGCCACTCCGCGCGTCCGACGTAGCGCTCCTTCCCGGGGCAGATGATCGAGAAGAGGCGAGCGTCCCAGACCTCGTAGTTCGGGTGGTAGATCGCGATCCCGTAGTCCTTGTAGCGCTGCACCTCCTTGCGGGGCAGCGCCTGCGCGACGACCTTTCCGATCCACCTGCCGGGAAACCGCTCCTCGATCGCTTGCGCGTAGCGGCCGTAGAAGTCGGCCTCCGCGAGCCCGTCGACCGTGCTGGTGACGGAGCCGCCCGTGAGCGTGTATGCGACGCTCGCGCGCGCGGTGTCGTAGCGGTCGATCAGCTCGAGCGCCTCCAGCACGTCGGCCACCGGCTTGATTCCCGTGTAAGGGCGACCCTCTCGCTTGTGCTGGCGCCAGTTGTGGTTGATGTCGCAGAACCGGCATTCCTCGTGCGCTCCGAAGTACTGGCAGAGCCGCAACACGGTCAGGTAGACGAGGTAGCCCCACTGGATCGTCGGCGCCGTCTCCATCACGGTCTTCCCGTTCGCGAGCGTGTGCCGGTAGTACTCGGGCATCGGCGGCAGCGTCACGTCCGCGATCTCGCGCCCCTCGAGCGAGAGGCGAAGCGCGCCGTCCTCGCCGCGCGCGACCTCGTACGGCGAGCCGGGGTTGACGCGGACGGAGACGATCGTGCGGCGCAGCTCCCACGGGCCGCCGGTGAGGGCGACCTCCTCGGGCGGCCGCCGGCGGGCGGCCTCGCCGAGCTCGGCGAGCGGCCTCTGGTCGAACGAGAAGATGAAGTAGGACTTCGGCTTGACGTCGCCGTCGAGGTTCGTCGTCAGCGCCGACGGATCGAACGAGATCCCGGTGCGCAGCAGATCCTCCTTGAGCACCGCTTCCCGCGGGACGTGCGGAAACCGCTCAATCAGCGTCTCGACCAGATTCGTGCGGCTCGCCGCCTCCACCGCGCTCACCACGGCAACCTATCCGACCCAGTACGCTGCCCAGGCCCGTGACCTCTCTCCTTGCGCATTACGGCGTGGTCGCCGTGTTCGTGCTGCTGGCGATCGACGCCGTATTTCCGGCGGCGAGCGAGCTCGTGCTCGCCTACGGCGGAGCGCTCGCGTCGGGCGTCCTGACCCACCGGGTCGACGTGCTCGGCGGCCACACCACGGGCGTCGGCGCCTACCTGGCCGTGGTCGTGGCCGGGATCCTGGGCTACCAGCTCGGCTCGATCGTCGGCTGGCTGATCGGCGACCGTGGCGGTCGGCCGCTCCTGGAGCGCCGTGGCCGCTGGTTCCACCTCACCCGGGAGCGCCTCGACCGCGCCGACCGCTGGTTCGATCGCTGGGACGACTGGGCGGTGCTCCTCGGACGTGTCACGCCGGTCGCGCGCTCGTTCATCTCCATCCCGGCCGGCGTCTTCGAGATGCCGTTCGCGCGCTACAACCTGCTCACGCTCGTCGGCAACGCCGTCTGGTGCTTCGCCCTCGCCGGCGTTGGCTGGGGCGTCGGCTCCGGCTACCGCAGCTTCGACAGCGGGTTCCGCTACGCGGAATACGCAACCGTCATCGTCATCGTCGCGTTCGTCGCCTGGGCGATCCTTCGCCGCCGCCGCGCGGCTACCATCCTGCGTCGGCGTGTCGATTCCGCACATTGACGTCAAGGCGCAGTACGCGCCGCTGATTCCCGAGCTTCAGGCCGCCTATGCGCGGACGCTCGAGTCCGGCAGGTTCGTCTTCGGTCCCGAGGTCGAGGCCTTCGAGCGCGAGGCCGCCGAATACCTCGGCGTCCGCAGCACCGTGGGTGTCGCCAACGGCACCGACGCGCTCGTGCTCGCGCTCGACGCGCTGGGGATCGGTCCCGGCGACGAGGTGATCTGCCCGGCCTTCACGTTCTACGCGACGGCGGAAGCGATCGCCCGCCGCGGGGCGACGCCCGTCTTCGCCGACATCGACGCGGCGACGCTCAACCTCGACCCCGGCGACGTCAGCGGCCGCATCACCGATCGCACGAAGGCGATCATGCCGGTGCATCTCTTCGGCCGCCCCGCGCCGGTCGAGGAGCTGCGGCAGCTCGGGCCGCCGATCCTCGAGGATGCGGCCCAGGCGTTCGGCTCGCCCGGAATCGCGACGAGCGCGCTGTCGACCTTCTCCTTCTATCCCTCGAAGAACCTGTTCGCGCTCGGCGACGGCGGTCTGATCGCCGTCAACGACGAGGAGCTCGACGAGCGCCTGCGCATGCTGCGCTTCCACGGCTCGCGCGCGAAGAAGGACTTCCTCTACGTCGGATACAACTCGCGTCTCGACGCCGTGCAGGCGGCTGCGCTGCGGATCTTCCTGCCGCACCTCGACGAGTGGACGCGGCTGCGGCGCGAGGCTGCGGCCCTGTACGCGGACCTGCTCGCCGGCGTCGTCGACGTACCGCAGGACGAAGCCGGGCACGTCTACCACATGTACGCGGTGCGGACGCAGGAGCGCGATCGGCTCTCGGCGGCGCTCACCGCGGCCGGCATCGGCCACGCGTCCTTCTACACGACGCCGCTGCATCTCCAGCCCGCGCTTCGTTACCTCGGCTACTCCGAGGGCGACCTGCCGGAGACGGAGAAGGCGGCGCGCGAGAACCTCTGCCTGCCGCTGTGGGCCGGCATCGCCCCCGAGCAGCAGCAGGAGGTGGCTGCGGTGCTCAAGGGCGCCGCGGAGCTCGTCACCAGCTGATGCGCTTCCCGGTCAACCGGCACCGGGTCTGGCAGCTCGTCTTCGACGCGTTCGTGATCGCCGCCGCATGGCGGCTGACGTTCTTCCTGCGCTTCAACAAGGTCCCGCCGTACTACCGCGACCTGCTCGACTGGCAGGTGATCGCGGTCGTCGTCGCGATCAACCTCGCGACCTTCATCGTCTTCGGCTTCTACGACCGCTGGTGGCGCTACGTCTCCACGCGCGACATGTGGGGGGCGTTCAGGGGCGTCACGATCGGCTCGGCGCTCACCTATCTCGCGCTGTACGCGTTTCAGCCGACGCACACCTCGCGCCTGCCGCGCAGCGTCATCGCGCTCGACTACCTGCTGCTGCTCGCCTTCGTCGCCGGCACGCGGCTCCTCGCCCGGACGCTGATCGAGCGGCCGCAGAGCGGGCTCGTGGCGCGCGGCAAGGAGGTGCTGATCGTCGGCGCCGGCGACGCGGGTCAGCTGCTGATCCGCGAGATGCAGCGCAACCGGCAGCTCCGCTACACGCCGATCGGCCTCGTGGACGACGATCCGCGCAAGAAGAACCTGCGGGTGCACGGCGTGCGCGTGCTCGGCACCACCGCCGAGCTGCGCCATCTCCTGCGCGACAACCGGCCCGACGAGGTGCTGATCGCGATTCCGTCGGCGGCCGGCGAGTCGCGGCAGCGCGTCTTCGAGGACTGCCGCGCGGAGCACGTCGCCGTGAAGACGTTGCCGGGCCTGTACGAGCTGATCTCCGGCGACGTCGACCTCGCCGGGCAGATCCGCGAGGTGCAGGTCGAGGACGTGCTGGGTCGTGCGCAGGTCGAGGTGAACCTCGACGCGGTCGCGACGTACGTGCGCGACAAGACGGTGCTCGTCTCCGGCGCGGGAGGATCGATCGGCTCGGAGCTCTGCCGCCAGCTCGCACGCCTCGGCGTTGCACGCCTCGTGCTGGTCGACAAGGGCGAGTCGGCGCTGTTCGAGATCGAGCGCGAGCTCGTCTCCGAGCGTGAGTTCGCCGCCGCGATCCCCGTGCTCGCCGACTGCGGCGACCGGCCGAAGATGCGGCAGGTGTTCGAGCGCTACCGGCCGCAGGTGATCTTCCACGCGGCCGCCTACAAGCACGTCGGCATGCTCGAGGCGAACCCGCTCGAGGCGGTGTCGAACAACATCCTGGCCACGCACACGCTCGCCGACGTCGCCGTCGAGTTCGAGGTGGAGCGCTTCGTGCTCGTCTCCACCGACAAGGCCGCGAACCCGAAGAACATGATGGGCCAGTCGAAAGCGGTCTGCGAGTGGATCGTCGAGTCGTTCGCGCTGCGGCCGGACGTCGAGACGCGGTTCGTCGCCGTCCGGTTCGGCAACGTGCTCGGCTCGTCCGGCTCGGTGATCCCGATCTTCCGCCGGCAGATCGAGCGCGGCGGCCCGGTGACGGTCACGAACCCGGAGATGACCCGCTACTTCATGACGATTCCGGAGGCGGCGTCGCTCGTCGTGCAGGCGGGCTCGATGGGCGGCCGCGGCCAGGTGTACGTGCTCGACATGGGCGAGCCGGTGCGGATCCTCGATCTCGCCAAGCAGATGATCCGGCTCTCGGGCAAGGACGAGTCGCAGGTGCCGATCGTCTTCACCGGCGCGAAGGCGGGCGAGAAGCTGCACGAGGTGCTGTGGAACGACGGCGAGATGGTCGGGCCGACGTCGCACCCGAAGATCATGCGGGCGGCCCGGCCCGCGGTCGACCACGAGTGGCTCGAGGACGAGCTCACGGCGCTCGACGGGCTCGTCGCCGCCGGGGACACGCTCGGCGTCGTCTCGCGGCTCGGCCAGATGGTGCGTGAGCCCCGGCGCCTCGGCACCGAGGCGGTGCTCGAGGACACGCTGCACTGAGGCTGGTTGAAACTGGGCGCGCCGCGCGGTCAGGCGTCCAGCGCCGAGAGGAGCAGGGCGAGCATGAGCTGCGGGTCGCGCCGCGCGCGCGTCGCGGCGCCGACCTCGCGCTTGCGGAGCTCGAGGGCCCGCGGGTCGGTGAGCGGGCGCAGCCGCCCCTGCCGGATCAGCTCCTCGTCGACCCCGCCGAGCCGTCCGCCGTACGTGGTGTAGACGGGGACGCCGAGCGCGGCAGCCTCGCGGTTCATCGTCCCGCCCGCCGACACCACGAGGTCGGCCAGCGCGATCAGGCTCTGCGCGTCCACCGCACGCTCCGGGACGATCACCGACGGGAGCCGCAGCGACTCGACGTACGCCCGCTGCTCGTCGGTGCGCGGAATGACGAACGCGTGCACGTCGTCGGCGTTGCCGAGGTGCTCGAGCGTCTGCGGGAAGAGCGGGTTCGAGTGGCGGTGGTAGAGCGAGACGTCGGGCGGGGGTCGGAGCACCACCAGCACACGCGTGGGGTCGAGCGACCAGTCGCGCAGTACCGACTTGTCGGGCTCGAAGTCGGCGAGGTAGTACTCCTCCTTCAGCCCCTCGTACTGCTGCAGCTTCGGCGGCGTCGCGCCGTAGCGCGCGAGCCGCTCCGGCGGGATCGACGCGGGGACGACGACCCGCGTCGCGGCGCGGCAGCCGAGCTGGTGCTGCAGCCACGCCCACTCGTAGTCGAAGGTGGTCGCGCTCGGGATTCCCAGCCGCCGCGCCGTCATCGCCAGCTCGTGCGAGCCGTGCGCGAGGGCGAGGTCGAAGTCGCGATCTCGCGCCCAGCGCCGGAGCGCGCGCAGGCGCGACGTCAGCTGCCGCGCCTTGCCGAGCGACGAGCGCCCGCCGTGGTGGCCGATCACCGTCGCCGACATCCCGTGCGACTCGATCAGCTGCAGCGTCTGCGCGTAGTCGCGCGCCGTGATCTCGACCTCGTGGCCCTGCGCCTGCAGCCGCTCGACGAGTGGACGGAAGACGAGCGGGTGCGCGCTCGCCGTGAAGTCGACCCAGACCCGCATCAGCCGGCGAGCGCCTCGAGCGGCGCGTCGCGGCGGACGCCCTCGACGTGCCGCTCGTACCAGAGCGTGAATGCGAGCAATCCCCACAGCTGCCGCGACAGGTCCTCGCGCCCCGCGACGTGGTCGTCGAGGATGCGCTTCGCGGCGGCGGGGTCGAGGTAGCCCTGTCTCCGTAGGGTCGCGGCGGCCAGCGTCTCGCGGGCGAAGGGCTCGAGCTCACCGCGCAGCCACGCAGCGGCCGGGATCGAGAAGCCGCGCTTGCGTCCGTGCACCACCTCGCTCGGCAGGAGCGGCTCGACCGCCCGCCGCAGGAGCCGCTTCTTCTGCAATCCGCGCACCTTGTGCCGCACCGGCAGCGAGAATGCGAAGTTGGTCACCATCGTGTCGAGGAACGGGACGCGTGCCTCGAGCGACCATGCCATCGAGGCGCGGTCGGTCTTCACCAGCAGATCGTCGACGAGGTAGGTGCCCAGGTCCACGTCCTGCAGCCGCGTCACGAGCTCGTGACCTTCCGTCTCGGCGAAGCGGGTGCGATGCTGCGCGAGCGGGTCGCCTGCGTCGCGGCGCCCGGTCAGCTCCGCCCGCGCGTCGGCGGAGAAGATCTCCTTCCAGCCGTGGTGCCGCTCGAGCGGAGGGAGGTGCGCGGCGCGGGCGAACCGCTTCGCCTTGTAGTCGAGGCTCACTCGTCGCGACGAGCTCGGCAGCAGCTCGACCAGCGGCCGTGCCGCAGTCGCGACCGGACCGAGGCGCGATGCGAGCGCATCGGCGACGTAGGTGTAGTAGCCGCCGAAGAGCTCGTCGCCGCCCTCGCCGGAGAGCGCGACCTTCACGTCCTCGGCGGCCAGCTTCGAGACGAGGTAGGTCGGCAGCGCGGACGAGTCGGCGAACGGCTCGTCGAAAGCCTCGGCCAGCGCGGGGAGCAGCAGCGCGGCGTCGGGTCGCAGCACGAGCTCGCGGTGCCGCGTGCCGTAGCGGCTCGCGACCGCGCGCGCGCCGGCGAGCTCGTCGAACGACGACTCCTCGAAGCCGATCGAGAACGTGTGCAACGGCTCGGACGACTCCTGCGCCGCGAGCGCGGCCAGCGCGCCGGAGTCGACGCCGCCGGAGAGCAGGACGCCGACCGGCACGTCGGCCACGAGGTGCGCGCGGACGGAGTCGCGCAGCCGCGCGCGGCACTCCTCGACGAGCTCCGCCTCGTCCGTGGCGTCGCGCGGCGGCAGCGGGCCGGGACGCGCGAAGCGCTCAAGGTCGATCTCGCCGTCGTGCCAGGTGAGCAGGTGGCCGGGTGGCAGCTTGCGGATCTCGCGGAAGATGGAGAGCGGCGCGGGGATCGAGTTGAAGGCGAGGAACGCGTCGAGCGCGTCGAGGTCGAGCTCGCCCTGCGGCAGCGCGTCGAGCTCGGAGGCGAACCGGAGCTCTCCCGCGACGTGCCGGTAGTAGAGCGGCTTGATCCCGAAGCGGTCGCGCGCGAGGACGAGCGTGTGCTTCCGAGCGTCCCAGAGGGCGACCGCGAACATGCCGCGCAAGCGTTCGGCGAAGCCGCCGCCCCACTGCTCGTATGCGTGCGCGAGCACCTCGGTGTCACAGCGCGTACGGAACTCGTGCCCAGCGTGCTGCAGCTCGTGCGTCAACTCGCGGTAGTTGTAGAGCTCGCCGTTCTGCACGACGACGACGGTGCCGTCCTCGTTCGCGATCGGCTGGTCGCCGCCCGCGAGGTCGATGATGGCGAGCCGACGCGCGGCGAGGCCGATGCCGCCCTCGGCGAAGACCCCCTCCGAGTCGGGGCCGCGGTGCTCGAGCGTCTGCGCCATCCGGTGCAGCGCGTCGCGGTCGACGGCGCCGCGGGCGGTCGCGACTCCGCAGATCCCGCACATGGTCGATCAGTCTAGGGTCGCGCGCGGGCGCACGGTCTGACGGAGCACCCGCAGCGCCGTCACGAGCAGCGTGCGCAGGTAGAGCGGCACGGAACGGTCGGCGATCCACTCGAGATCGTGCGCGAGCTTCTCGGCCATCGACGTCTCGTAGCCTCGGCGCACCTGGGCGAAGCCGGTGAGCCCCGGGCGGACGACGAGGCGTTGCCAGTACGCGGGTAGCTCGGTCGCGAGCTCGGCGAAGAAGCGCGGGCGGATCGGGCGCGGGCCGACGAACGACATGTCGCCGCGCAGCACGTTCCACAGCTGCGGGATCTCGTCGAGCTGCGACGCCTTCAGCCAGCGTCCGAGCGACGTCAGCTCGGCCTCCGTGCGACGTACCAGCTCCTCGCCGAGGTACGGGCCGATCCGCTCCTCGGCGCCGAGCCGGAGGGTGCGGAACTTGAGCATCTCGAAGAAGCGGCCGCCGCGGCCGACGCGCTGCCCGCGGTAGAGGACCGGGCTGCCGCAGGTGGCGCGGACGAGCAGCGCGATCAGCAGCGTCGCGGGGAGGAGCAGCAGGCCGAACAGCGCGGCGAGGACGGCGTCGAGCACGCGCAGCTCGAAGTCGATGCGACGGTGGGGTGCGTCGGAGGCGAGCCGTCGGTAGCCCGTGACCAGGCTCTCCTCGAGCCGAGGTTGCGCGGCTCCCACGCGGCGATGGTAGACCGTGCACCGTGAGGGTCACGGGCATCGACCACGTGCAGGTCGCGGCGCCGCCCGGCTGTGAGGCGGCGGCGCGCGCGTTCTACGGCGAGCTGCTGGGGCTGGAGGAGCTGCCGAAGCCCGTGGAGCTCGCCGCCCGCGGCGGCTGCTGGTTCCGCGCCGGCTCGGCGGAGCTGCACGTCGGCGTCGAGGAGCCGTTCGTGCCGGCGCGGAAGGCGCATCCCGGCCTCGTCGTCGACGACCTCGACGCACTCCGCGTCCGCCTGGCGGCCGAGGGGATCGCGGTGCAGGACGACTCGTCGCTCCCCGGCGTCCGCCGCTTCCACGCGGCCGACCCCTTCGGCAACCGCCTCGAGTTCCGCGAGGCGTAGGGACCGGGGCCTGGTACGTACCTGGCACCGGCGCTCGGCGGGAGTATAAGCTGGGCTTATGGATACGCGGCAGCTGTTGGCCTTCTGCACGGTCGTTGAGCGGCGGAGCTTCTCGCAGGCCGCCGAGCGGCTCGGCGTGACGCAGCCGGCCGTGAGCCTGCAGGTCCGGGCCCTCGAGAAGCGGCTCGGGACGAAGCTGCTCGACCGCTCGGGGCGCCGCGTCGAGCCGACCGAGGCCGGGGTGCAGCTCTATCGCGGCGCGCAACGCCTGCTGGCGCTGGAGGAGGAGCTGGTGAACGACGTCGCCGCGGCGGACCTCGCAAGCCCGCTCACCGGCACCTTCGAGATCGGCGGCTCAACGGGGCCCGGCGGCGTCGTCCTGCCGCAGCTTCTCTGCGAGTTCGCCGCGCAGTACCGCTCGCTGCACATCGCTCTCAGCGTATTCGACACGCAGACCGTCGTCGAGCGCGTTGCAGACCGGACGCTCGAGCTCGGCGTCGTCGGGGCGGCGCCGCGCCACCGAGGTGTCGAGTACGAGCCGTTCTTCCGCGACACGGTCGTGCTCGCCTGCCCGCCCGGTCACCGCTTCGCGGGTCGCGCAGTCGCGCTCGACGAGCTCCGCGAGGAGACGCTGATCGTGATGCAGGACGGGGCCGGCGTCCGCAGCCTGACGGAGGACGAGCTGCGTCGTGCCGGCGTGCGGCTGCGCGACCTGCACGTGCGGCTCGAGCTCGGCCTCCAGGAGTCGGCCGCCACCGCCGTGCGCGCCGGCTACGGCGTCACGTTCATCTCGCGTTCGTCGATCGAGCGCGACCTGCAGGCCGGCACCCTCGCGGAGGCACGGCTCGAGGAAGTCGAGCTCGAGCGCGAGATCCTGCTCGTCCGCGCCGCCGGCCGCTCGGAGTCCCGCGCCACGCGCGCGTTCCTCGAGTTCGCGCGGGAGCGGGTGCCGTGATCGTCCGCTTCGGGCTCGCCAGCCTCGCGGACGTCCTTGCCGAGCTGGGTATCGCGCGGCCGTTGCTCGTCGCCAGCCCCCGCTGGCGCCAGCTCGAACTGCCGCACGCTGCCCGCTGGGAGGAGGTGCCGTCGGAGCACGTCGCCGTACCTCCCGACACGGACGGGATCCTCGCCGTCGGCGGCGGGTCGGCGATCGACACGGGGAAGCAGGCATCCGCGCAGAGCGGCCTGCCGCTCGTCTCCGTCCCCACCACCTACTCGGGCGCCGAGTGGACGACGTTCTTCGGTGTGCGCACGCCCGACCGGCGGATGCGCGGCGGCGGGGGAGGAGCCCTCCCGGTCGGGATCGTCTACGACGTCGACGTGACGCTCGAACTGCCGCCCGCCGAGACCGCGGGAACGGCGCTGAACGCGCTCGCACACTGTGCCGAGGCGCTCTACGTGCGCGGGCGAAGCGCCGAGGGCGACGAGCAGGCGCTCCTCGGGACGCCGCTGATCGGCGAGGCGCTGCCGCGCGTGCTCGACGACGGACGCGACCGTGCCGCACGCGAGACGCTGCTGCGCGGGGCGATGCACGCCGGGCACGCGCTCGGGCTCGCCGGGCTCGGCCTTGCGCACGCGATGGCCCAGGCGGTCGGCGGCGCCTACGGCCTGCCGCACGGCGCGATGAACGCGCTCTGCCTGCCGCCCGCGCTCGAGTACAACCGCGAGGCGGCTCCGGCTGCGGTCGAGCGATTCGGCGAGGCGCTCGGCGGCGACGCGGTTGAACGGTCGCGCGAGCTGGCACGGCTCGGCGGCTTCGAGCGCCTCCGCGACTTCGGGATCCCCGAAGGGGACCTCTCCGCGCTGGCGCAGGCGGCCGCCAGCCGCGGCGGAAACCTCGCGAATCCGCGGCGGGCGACGCCGGAGGAGATCGAGGCGCTCTACCGATCGATCTACTAATAGCTGCGCGTGCGCCGGGGCCAGGTACGTACCAGGCCCCGACCTCCGCTTGGGCGATAACAACCGCTAATCCACAGCATCAGCTATAGTGCGGCGATGCCCGGCGAGGGTTCCTTCGACGTGCTCGTGGTGGGCAGCGGCGCCTCCGGCCTCGCCGCGGCCGTCTCGGCGGAGCGGGCCGGCGCGCGTGTGGCGCTCGCGACCAAGGGCTCGCTGCAGGCGAACAACTCCTCGAAGGCGCAGGGCGGGATCCAGGCCGCCTTCGCCGACGACGACTCGCCCGAGCTGCACGCCGAGGACGTCCTGCGCTCGTCGCACGACACCGCCGACCCCGAGCTCGTCGCCGTGCTCACGGGCGACGCGCAGGCGGCGATCCACTGGCTCGAGGAGATCGGCGTCGAGTTCACCCGCGAGGACGGCGGCTATCGACTCGCCCGTTGCGGCGGCGCGACGCGGCGGCGGCTGCTGCAGGTCGGCGACCGCACCGGGCATGCGATCACGAAGCAGCTGCGCGAGGCGTGGGAAGCCGGCTCCGGCCGCTCCTACACCAACTCGCCGTTGCGCGAGCTCGCGCGCACGGAGAACGGCTGGCGCGCCGTCTGCGGCGACCACGTGCTCGAGGCGGGGACGACGGTGCTCGCCGCCGGCGGACGGTGCTACGCGGAGGCGGAGCGCCGCGGAGAGCTGTCGACGAACCACCCGAACGCGACCGGGGAGGTGACGAAGCTCGCGCTCGACCTCGGCGCGGAAGCGCGCGACCTCGACGCGCTCCAGTACCACCCGAACGGCGGCGCGTGGCCGCCGAACATGCAGGGGTACTCGATTCCCGAGACGACACGCGCCTACGGCGCCGTGCTCCTGAACGTCGAGGGCGAGGAGTTCACCGACTCGCTCGGCCCGCGCGACGCGGTCAGCCAGGCGATCTTCGACGAGGTCGCGAAGGGCAAGGGCGTCACCACGCCGGACGGCCGGCCCGCGGTCTTCCTCGACACGCCGCGGATCCGCAAGGACGACGCCGGCATCTCGCTGCCGTACATGCTCCGGCGCTACCGCGGTGCGGGCATCGACCCGCTGCGCGAGAAGATCCTCACCTACCCCGTCCTCCACTACCAGAACGGCGGGCTGGTGATCGACGTGAACGCCGAGACGTCGCTCGAGGGTCTGTACGCGTGCGGCGAGATCGCCGGCGGCACGCACGGGCGCAACCGCATGATGGGGAACAGCCTTCTCGAATGCGTCGTCTTCGGCCGGCGGGCCGGGCGCGCGGCGGCGGAGGCGGCGCGCGTATGACCGTCGCCACCGTCACCGACCTGCAGCACTCGGTCGAGGACGCCGCGGCGCACCTGTACGTCTGGGCGCTGAAGGACATCCCGCAGGACCTGCGCGACGCGCTCGCCGCCGCGCGCGAGCGCGAGACGTCGGTACCCGGCCGCCGCGTCCTGGACACGATCCACCGCAACGTCGAGGTCGCCGACGGCGAGAAGAACCTCGTCTGTCAGGACACGGGCATCGCCGTGTATCACTGCCGCGTCGGCGAGCACTTCCCGCTGCATCCGGCGCGCGTCTACGAGGCGCTGCGCGACGGCACCGCGCGCGCGACGATCGAGCACCCGCTCCGCTCGAACGCGGTGCACACGATCACCCGCGAGAACACCGGCCCGAACATCGGCTACCGGCTGCCGATCGTGCACTGGGAGTTCGTGCCCGGCTGGGACGGCATGGATGTGAAGTGCGTGCCGAAGGGATCCGGGTCGGAGAACATGAGCTTCCTGAAGATGTGCGTACCCGCCGACGGCGTGCGCGGCGTGAAGCGGTTCGTGCTCGAGTCGATCGTCGAGGCGGGCGGAAAGCCGTGCCCGCCGGGCATCGTCGGCGTCGGCATCGGCGGCAGCGCGGACTACGCGATGCACCTCGCCAAGGAGGCGATCATGCGCCCGATCGGCACGCGCAACCCGGACCCGGTCGTCGCCCAGCTGGAGGAGGAGCTCTTCGAGCTGCTGAACGAGACGGGCATCGGGCCGATGGGCCTCGGCGGCGACGTCACCGTCCTGCAGTGCCACGTCGAGCACGCCGACACGCACATGACCCTCAACCCCGTCGCGGTCAACTACCAGTGCTGGGCCGCACGCCGCGCTTCCGCGCACGTCTCGCCCGACGGCGACGTCGACTACGACCGAGAGCTCTGATGGCGACCCACGAGCTGACCTTCCCCGTGACCGATCCGCAGCAGATCCTGCAGCTGCGCGCCGGCGACGAGGTCGTCGTCCAGGGGCACGTCGTCGGGATCCGCGACCGCACGCAGATCCGCATCTTCGACGAGGGCATCGAGCCGCCGCTCGACCTGCGCGGTGCGCTGCTGCTGCACACCGCCCCGGGCGTGCGGAAGCTCGCAGACGGGCGCTACGAGAAGGTCTGCATCGGCACCACCACGAGCGCGCGCATGGTGCGCTTCACCGAGCCGCTCGGCGAGCGGTACGGGGTGCGGGCGATCTGCGGCAAGGGCGGACTCCCGGACGAAGCCATCGAGCCGATGCACGAGCTGGGCATGGTCTACCTCGCGATCGTGGGCGGCGCGGCGGCGCTCGAGACCACGCAGATCGAGGAGATCGAGGAGGTCGCCTGGGAGGACCTGATGCCGGAGTGCCTCTGGAAGTTCCGCGTGCGAGACTTCGGCCCGCTCACCGTCGGCATCGACGCACACGGCAACTCCCTCTACCGCGACGTCCAGTCGCGCGCGCACCGGAAGCTGGAGGAGCTCTATGCCCGTCTCTAATCTGGGGAGGCCGCACGGCCATGCCCTCGCCGCCCCCGGCGGCTGCAAACCGGCGCACTGCCGCGTCCTCAGTCGCGGCGATAGCGTCTGCTATCGCCGCTCCCTGCGTCCTTGCATTGCTTGGTTTTCGCTTGCCGTGGACGGCGCAGCATGACCATGCAGCCTCCTGGTCTCGATCTCGGCATCGCCCGCGACGGCGGCCTGACGCACGTGCTCGACAAGGGGCTCGGCCCGCGCGCGTGGGAGGACCTGCTCGAGACCTGCGGCGACTACATCGACATCGTCAAGCTCGGCTGGGGCACCGCGTACGTGACGCGCGGCCTCGAGCGCAAGCTCGAGGTCCTGCGCGGGAAGCCGGTCGTGATCGGCGGGACGTTCTTCGAGGTCGTCTACGTGCGCGGCAAGTTCGACGACTACAAGCGCTGGCTCGAGCGCCACGGTCTCGACCACGTCGAGATCTCCGACGGGACGATCGACATCCCTCGCGAGCGCAAGCTCGAGCTGATCGCCGATTTCGCGCGCGACTTCACGGTGCTCTCCGAGGTCGGCTCGAAGGACGAGGCGACCGTGTTCGCGCCGTACGAGTGGGTCGAGTGGATCAAGGAGGAGCGCGCGGCCGGCGCCTGGAAGGTGATCACCGAGTCGCGCGAGGGCGGGACGGCCGGCATCTTCCGTCCCTCCGGAGAGATGCGGACGGGGCTCGTCGACGAGATCGCACACTCGATCGACTTCCACGACGTCGTCTGGGAGGCCCCGACGAAGGCCTCGCAGGCGTGGTTCGTGCGCCACTTCGGGCCCGAGGTCAACCTCGGGAACATCCCGCCCGAGGAGGTCATCCCGCTCGAGACGCTGCGCCTCGGCCTGCGCGGCGACACGCTGAAGGAGGTGCTGCTGCGTGGCGACGCCGACCCTGCAGCTGCCGTCTGACGTCGAGTCGTTGACCGCCGAGGACGTGCTCGGCTTCGTGCTCGAGCGCTTCCCGGGCCGCGTCGCGCTCGCCTGCTCCTTCCAGAAGGAGGAGAGCGTGCTGCTCGAGCTGCTGTTCGCGCTCGAGCCGAAGGCTCGCGTGTTCACGATCGACACCCACCACCTCTTCCCGGAGACCTACGCGCTCTGGCGTGAGGTCGAGCGGCGCTACGACACGAAGGTCGAGGTGTTCGCCGGCCCGAGCCCGGACGAGCTCGCGGCCGTCCACGGCGAGCGCCTCTGGGAGCGGAGCCCCGACCTCTACCTCGCGATCGCCAAGCTGGCGCCGCTGAACGAGGCGCTCGCCGGCCTCGACTGCTGGATCAGCGGCATCCGCCGCGACCAGTCGCCGACGCGTGCCGACGCGCCGAAGCTGGGCTGGGACGAGGCGCACGAGCTGTGGAAGGCGAATCCGCTGGCGGACTGGAGCGACGACGACTGCTGGGCGTACATCCGGGAGCACGGGCTGCCGTACAACACGCTGCACGACCAGGGCTACGACTCGATCGGCGACGCGCACTCGACGCTCCCGGGCGCCGGGCGCGCGGGCCGTTGGGCGGGCAGCGACCGCACAGAGTGCGGTCTGCACGTCCAGGAGACGGGCGAGTGACCGGGTTCGTGCTCTGGTTCACCGGGCTCTCGGGCGCCGGCAAGACGACGATCGCGAACATCCTCGACCCGGAGCTCGAGCTGCGCGGCCTCGTCGTGGACCATCTCGACGGCGACGTCGTGCGCACGCACCTCTCGCGCGGGCTCGGCTTCAGCAAGGAGGACCGTGACACGAACATCGCGCGCATCGCGTGGGTCGCCTCGCGGATCGCGCGTGCGGGCGCGGTGGTCGTCGTCTCGGCGATCTCGCCGTACGAGGAGGCGCGCCGGCATGCGCGGCAGCTGATCGAGCCGCAGGCGCCGTTCGTGGAGGTTCACGTCGCCACGCCGCTCGACGAGTGCGCGCGCCGCGATCCAAAGGGACTGTACGCGGCAGCGTTCGCAGGGGAGATCGACGACTTCACCGGCGTCTCGGCGCCGTACGAGGAGCCGGCGAGCCCGGAGCTGCGCCTCGACACGACCGGCCAGACGCCGGGCGAGTCGGCGGCACTGGTGCTCGAGCGTCTCACCGAGCTGAACCTGCTGCCGGCCGAGGTGGAGGCGTGAGCGCCGCAACCGGTCGCACGCTGTCGCATCTCGACGAGCTCGAGTCGGAGGCCGTGCACATCATGCGCGAGGTCGCCGCGGAGCGGGAACGGCCGGTGCTGCTCTTCTCCGGCGGCAAGGACTCGCAGGTGCTGCTCCGGCTGGCCGAGAAGGCGTTCCGTCCGGCGCGGTTCCCGTTCCCTGTCATGCACGTCGACACGGGCCACAACTTCCCCGAGGTCATCGAGTTCCGCGACCGGCGGATGGCCGAGCTCGGCGAGCGGCTGGTCGTGGCGAGCGTGCAGGAGTCGATCGACCGCGGCCGGGTCGTCGAGGAGAAGGGTCCGCGTGCGTCGCGTAACCGGCTGCAGACGACGACGCTGCTCGACGCGATCGCGGAGCACGGGTTCGACGCGGCGATGGGCGGCGCGCGCCGCGACGAGGAGCGGGCGCGCGCGAAGGAGCGCATCTTCAGCTTCCGTGACGACTTCGGCCAGTGGAACCCACGCGCGCAGCGGCCCGAGCTGTGGAATCTCTACAACGCGCGCATCCACAAGGGCGAGCACGTCCGTGTCTTCCCGATCTCGAACTGGACGGAGCTCGACGTGTGGCAGTACGTCGCGCGCGAGGAGCTCGAGCTGCCGTCGATCTACTTCGCGCACGAGCGCGACGTCTTCCGCCGCGACGGGATGCTCTACGCGGTCTCCGAGGTCGTCGAGCGCTTCCCGGAGGAGGTGCCGTTCAGGGCGAGCGTCCGGTTCCGCACGGTCGGTGACATGAGCTGCACCGGCGGCGTGCTCAGCGAGGCGCGCACGATCGACGAGGTGGTGGACGAGATCGCAGCCACGCGCGTGACCGAGCGCGGAGAGACGCGGGCGGACGACCGCGTCAGCGAGGCGGCGATGGAGGATCGCAAGCGTGTCGGCTACTTCTGAGACTCGGGCTGAGACTCGCGAACCGGGTTCGGCTCCACCGAACCTGGTTCGGGGGGTTTCGGCCTGATGGCGACGTCCGAGCGCATGCTCGAGACGGAGCTGCTGCGGCTCGTCACCGCGGGCTCGGTCGACGACGGCAAGTCGACGCTGATCGGCCGGCTGCTCTTCGACACCAAGCAGATCCTCACCGACCAGCTCGAGCACATCGAGGACGCCTCGCGCCGCCGCGGCCACGACTACGTCGACCTGGCGCTGCTCACCGACGGGCTCCGCGCAGAGCGCGAGCAGGGGATCACGATCGACGTGGCGTACCGCTCGTTCGTCACGCCGCGTCGCCGGTTCCAGCTCGCCGATGCTCCAGGTCACGTGCAGTACACGCGCAACATGGTCACCGGCGCGTCGACTGCCGACCTCGGCGTGATCCTCGTCGACGCACGCAAAGGGGTCGTCGAGCAGACACGGAGGCACTCGTACATCCTCGCGATGCTCGAGGTTCCGCACGTCGTCTACGTCGTCAACAAGATGGACCTCGCCGGCCACGCGGAGGAGCGGTTCGACGAGATCGTGCGCGAGCTCGCCGAGCTGTCGGAGCGGCTCGGGCTGCACGACGTCACGACGATCCCGGTCTCCGCCCTCCACGGAGACAACGTCGTCTCGCGCAGCGACTCGATGACCTGGTATGCGGGGCCGACGCTCCTGGAGTACCTCGAGTCGGTCGAGCTGGCCGGAGACCGCGACCTCGCCGCCCGCCGCTTCCCGGTGCAGTGGGTGATCCGCCCGATGGCCGACGAGCATCACGACTACCGCGGGTACGCGGGCCAGGTCGCCGGCGGCGTCTGGCGCGCCGGCGACGAGGTGCTCGTGCTGCCGGCGGGACAGCGCACGCGCGTCGCGTCGGTCGAGACGGCGCTCGGCCCGGTCGACGAGGCGGTGCCCGGCCAGTCGGTCACGATCCGCGTGGCCGACGACCTCGACGTCTCGCGCGGAGACCTGCTCGCCGACCCGGAGCGTCCGCCGGTCGTGACACGCGAGGTGACCGCGCGCGTCTGCTGGATGAGCGAACGGCCGCTCTCTCCACAGGCCCGGCTGCTCGTGAAGCACACGACGCGCACGGCGCCGGCTCTCGTCGACGAGCTCGTCTCGGTCGTCGACATCGCCACGCTCGAGGATCGGCCGGCGCCCGAGCAGCTCGCCCTCAACGACCTCGGCCTGGTGCGCCTGCGGCTGGCCGAGCCACTGGCCGTCGATCCCTATGCCGAGAACCGGACGACCGGCGCGTTCATCCTGATCGACGAGGCGACGAACGACACCGTCGGCGCCGGGATGATCGTCGAGGCTGGATGACGAGCCACGTGGCCGGCCGGCGAGCCGACCCCTACCGCGACACGTCGGTGATCGACGCGCGTGCGCCGCGAGCGAATCAGGCGGTGGTCGGCGCCGTGGCGGTCCTCGCGCTCGCCACCGGCTGGTGGTGGCTCCTGACTGCGCTCGCGGCGCAGCTCGCCGTCGGCCTCCTCTTCGGTCGCCGCTTCTGCCTGCCGTGCCTCGCGTACTTCGAGCTGGTCCAGCCGCGTCTCGGAGAGGGGCCGCTCGAGGACGCGCGCCCGCCGCGGGCGGCGAACGTCGTGGGACTGGTCGTGCTCGCTGCGGCAAGCGTCCTGTACGCCGCCGGTGCCGGCACGGTCGGCCTCGCGCTCGGCGCCCTGGTGGCCGCGCTCGCGCTCGCCGCCGCAGTCACCGGGTTCTGCACCGGCTGCGAGGCATACAAGCTCGCCTGCCTGCTCCGCGGCAAGCCGTTCGTGTCCTGCCCGATCCCGGGCCGCACCGCATGACCTGGCAGTACGTGATCGCGGGCGGCGCCGTCGGCGTGCTCGTCGGGATGACCGGCATGGGCGGGGGCTCGCTGATGACGCCGATGCTGATCCTGCTCTTCGGCTTCGACGCCAAGACCGCCGTCGGCACGGACATCCTGCACGGCGCCGTCTTCAAGTCGTTCGGCGCTTGGCGGCACCGCCAGCTCGGCAACGTCCACGTGCCGCTCGCGGCCTGGATGCTGCTCGGCTCGGCGCCGCTCTCCCTCGTCGGCGTGCAGATCGCGAGCTCGTTCTCGGACGGCACGCAGTCAGCGATGACGAAGGTGGTCGGCGGGACGCTCGTCCTCGGCGGCCTCGGCTTCCTGCTGAAGACGTTCGTCCACCGCGACGGCGTCGCCGGCCCGCTGCACATGGTGCGGCGCGACAAGCTGCTCGCGATCCTGATCGGCGCCGTGTTCGGCTTCGTCGTCGGCCTCACCTCGGTGGGGTCGGGGACGTTCTTCGGGCTCGCGATGCTCTTCGTGTACTCACTGCAGGCGCGGCGGATCGTCGGCACCGACATGCTCCACGCCGCGGCGCTGCTCTGGGTCGCGGGAGCAGGGCACCTCGTCCACGGCAACGTCGACCTGCACGCGATGGCCTGGCTGCTCGTGGGCTCGATCCCCGGTGTCCTGGTCGGCTCGCACCTCTCGATCCGCATCCCGGAGCGCGCGCTGCGGATCGCGTTCGCATTCGTGCTCGTGCTCTCCGGGGTCAAGCTGGTCGAGCTGCCGGCCGCCACCACGATCATCGAGGTCGGCGCCGGAATCGGCGTGCTCGCGCTCGCGGTCTACTCGGCTCGCGAGCTCCGCCAGCGCCGGATGCTCGCCCGGGAACCCGCCTAGAAGCTGCGTACAATCGTCCGGGCGTTGGCCCGGGCCCTCTCGACGGCGACCGTCCTCGGACTGCTCGCGGCGACCGCCGTCGCCTTCGCGATCACCGAGCGCGCCAAGCTGACGCTGTCGCCGATCGCCAGCACGAAGGTGACGAAGGTCTTCTCGCCGAAGGCGTTCGAGCCGTCGCACCGCACCGCGACCGTCGCCTTCCGGATGCGGACCGCCGAGCGCGTGACGGTGTGGATCGAGGATGCCGACGGTACGAACGTCCGCACCCTGCTTCCCACCCGGTCCGAGCGCAGGGGCGCGCGCCTCGAGCTCGTCTGGGACGGCTTCGGCGACAACGGCCTGCTCGAGCCGGACGGCGTCTACCGGCCCGTCGTGAAGCTCGAGCGGTCGCATCGCACGATCGTGCTGCCGAACCCGATCCGGGTCGACACGCGGCCGCCGCGGATCAGCGTGCCGCATCCGCTGCACCCGATCCTCTCGCCCGACGGAGACCACCACGGCGACGTCTTCCGCGTCCGCTACCGGGTCGACGAGCCGGCGCACGGCATCCTCTACCTGCGCGCCGACGGGCACGAGCGCCAGATCGAGTTCACGCTCTCGCGGAAGCCGACCGGCGAGCTCGAGTGGAACGGCAAGGTCCGGCACGGGGACGGTTTCCGCCCGGCGCGGCCCGGCACCTACCTGCTCAGCGTCGCGGCGCAGGACACCGCCGGCAACCGCTCCAAGCCGTATCCGTTCGCGCTCGCGACGGTCCGCTACGTCGCGCTGGGACGCGCCCGCGTGGTCGTCGCGCCGGGCCGCCGCTTCGCGATCCGCGTCTCGACCGACGCGCCGACCGTCCACTGGCGGCTGCACGGCCGGTCGGGCGTCGCCCGCCGCGGCACGCTCCATTTCCGCGCGCCGAAGCGGCCCGGTGTCTACTTCCTCTACGTGTTCGTCGCGAACCACGCGGCGCGCGCGGCGGTGGTGGTGGGATGAGCACCGAGGTCGCGCGCGCCGCCGGCGCGATCGGAGGCGTCGGGCTCGCGCTGCTGCTCGTGGCGACGCGGCGCGACCTGCGCGTGCTCGGGCTGGCGGCATGGGCGGCGGGCTGCCTGCTGCTCGTCGTCTACCTGGCGCCGCACGGGCATCACCGCCTGCTGGCCGCCGCCGCGGTCGTGGGTGTGCTGTGCGCGGCGGCGGGCGCGTGGATCGTCCTCCGCTTCCCGTGGCTGCTCGCGCTCGCCACCCTCGCCTGCGTGCCCGCGCGCTTCCCCGTGCACGTGGGCTCGACGCAGGCGAACCTGCTGCTGCCGCTCTATGCCGTCGTGGCCGTCGCGGCGCTGGCGCTCGCCTGGCAGCTGTACGGCGAGGACGATCGGCCGCGCGAGCTCGGGCCGCTCGCCTGGCCGATCGGCGCGTTCGTGGCCTGGGAGGGGCTGTCGCTGCTCTGGTCGGAGGACGTGCGGCAGGGGGCGATCGAGCTGCTGTTCTACGTGCTGCCGTTCGGGCTGCTGGCGGTCGCGCTCGCGCGGCTGCCGTGGTCGCGGGCATGGGTGCTGACCCTGTACGTGCAACTCGCGCTGATGGGCCTGATCTTCGCCGTGATCGGGATCGTCCAGTACGAGACGCGCAATATCTTCTGGAACCCGAAGGTCCGCGTCGACAACGCGTACGCGCCGAACGGCTGGTTCTACCGCGTGAACTCGGTGTTCTACGACCCGTCCATCTACGGGCGCTTCCTCGTGCTCGCGATCCTCGCCAGCCTCGTGGTCGTGCTGCGCCGCCGCCGCGATCCGCTCTGGGCGATCGCGGCGATCCTGACGATCGGGATCACGTGGGCGGGGCTGCTGCCGTCGTTCTCGCAGTCGAGCTTCCTGGCGCTCCTCGCCGCGGTCGTGATCGCGGCGATCGTCGCGTGGCGTCGGCGCAGCCTGTTCCTGATCGCTGCCGCCGTCGGGATCCTGATCGGCGCGACCGTGGCGTCGCCGACGGTGCGCCACAAGGCCTCGCTGTCGCACGTCACGAGTGGACGCTCGACGCTCGTCGGCAAGGGGCTGCGCATCGCCGAGCACCATCCGGCGATCGGCGTCGGCGTGGGCGGTTTCAAGCACGCGTACGGTGCGCTCGCGCATCTGAAGGGCAAGGAGCCGAAGGCGGCCGCGTCGCACACGACGCCGGTGACCGTGGTCGCCGAGACCGGCGTGATCGGCATCCTGCTCTTCCTCTGGCTGGTCGCCGCCGCGCTCGCGACCGCGTTCCGCCGGCTGCGCGGCGGCTTCGACGGGGCTGCCCGGCTGGCCTTCGGACTAGCCTTGGTCGCGATCCTCGTGCACTGCCTCTTCTACAACGACCTCTTCGAGGACCCGACCTTCTGGGCGTTGCTCTCGCTCGCGGTGATCGGCGCGAGAACGGCGCCGCCTCCACCCGAGGCCGCCCGGTGATCGGCGACGTCCGGCGGGCGCTGGTGCTCGCGCCGCACACCGACGACGGCGAGTTCGGCTGCGGCGGCACGATGGCGCGGCTCGTCGAGTCGGGCGCCGAGGTTCGCTACGTCGCGTTCTCGATCGCGACGCGCTCCCTGCCCGAGGGCTTCGCCCCCGACACGCTCGCGCGCGAGGTCCGCGAGGCGACCGCCGAGCTCGGGATCGAGCCCGAGCGGCTGACCGTGCACGATTTCGACGTCCGCACGTTCCCGGAGCACCGGCAGGAGATCCTCGAGCTCCTGATCGAGATCTGGAACGACTGGCAGCCCGACTGCGTCTTCCAGCCGTCCGTGCACGACGTCCACCAGGACCACCAGACCGTTGCCTCGGAGGGGCTGCGCGCCTTCAAGCGCACCACCGTGCTCGGCTACGAGATCCCGTGGAACAACTTCGACTTCTCCTACCAGGCGTACATCGCGCTCGAGCAGCGGCATCTCGAGCGCAAGGTCGCGGCGCTCGAGAGGTACGCGTCGCAGCAGCATCGCCGCTACGCGAACTCCGACTACGTCTGGAGCGTCGCCCGCACGCACGGGACGAACGTCAACCGCCCGTACGCCGAGGTGTTCCAGGTGTACCGCGTCGTCGGCTGAGAGGGCGATCCGTCAGCGGCGTACGGTGACCGCGAAGGTGAGCGAGGCGCGGGCGCCGGTGCGCTCGCCGCGCGTCAGACCGTAGGCGAGCCGGACGCGCCCGGGGCCGACGGCGCGGAACACGACCACCACGTCCCTGCCGACGTCCGCCTCCGAGACCTGGCGTAGCACCTTCGGATTGACGGCGTGCGCGAGCCGCCAGACGAGACCGCCGACGCGATGCGGGAGCGCGACCGCGACGAGCTGACCCTTCTGCGTCGTGATCGTCGTCACCGGGCCCTTCGGCAGCGGACCGACAGGCGGCGCGCTCGCGGCGGCCGGGAGCGCGAAAACGAGCATTGCGGCGGTGGCCGCCGCGACGGGGACGAGACGCGACATCGGAGTCCTCCCTCTTCGACAGCTGCCAGGTTACGCACTGAGGTTGCTACGGAGGCGATCATCGATCGGGAACCTGTTTCGCCTCTACGAGGCGAAACAGGTTCGAAGGCGCTACGTGTCGCGGCGGACGAGCAGGATCGCCGCGATCGCGATCGCCACGGCCGTGTAGCCGACGAAGAGCGCCAGGCCACCCGCAGGAGAGAGGCTGTGCGAGCTGTGGGTCAGCTGGAAGATCGAGCGGCCGGCGCTGTTCGGGATGTACGGGTTCACGGCGTTCATCCAGCTCGTCGGGAGAACGTTCAGCAGCGGCGGGATGACGAAGAAGAGCCCGACGAAGGTCGCGATCCCGCCCGCGGTGTTGCGGACGATCGCACCGATCGCGAGCGCGAACATCCCGATCAGCGTCAGGTACACCGCTCCGCCGATCACCGCGCGGGCGACGCCCGGATGCGAGAACGAGATCTGCAGGATGTGGTGGCGGTCGAGGATCGCCTGGCTCGCGAAGAAGGCGATCAGGACCGACGGCAGCATCAGGGCGAACGAGACGAGCGCGTAGACGCCCAGCTTGGCCCACAGGACCGGAAGCCGCTTCGGGACGGCCGTGAAGGTGGCGCGGATCATTCCGGTCGAGTACTCGCCCGTGATCACCAGCACGCCGAGCACCATGATCGCGAGCTGCGAGACGTTGATCCCGGCCTGGGCGACGTCGAGCGGGTGGTGGCCGGCGCGCTCGCCCGGGCTCATGTGACCCCAGCGGGCGCCGAGGATGACCGCGAACAGGCACGAGAAGCCGATGGTGAGGACCACCGCCGCGCCGAGCGACCAGCGGGTCGATCGAACCGAGTGGAGCTTCGTCCACTCCGACGCGGCGACGCGCAGCTGTGAGACCCGGCCCGCGTGCGCGAGGCGCGGGATCGCACCGGTGAGCGCCGTCGTCGTCATGCCGCCACCTCCTCCGCCTCGGCGAGGCTGGCGCGGAACTCGAGGTCGTCGCGCGTCAGCTCCATGAATGCCTCCTCGAGCGACGCCTGCTGCGGCGTCAGCTCGTGCAAGACGTACGAGCGCTCGGCCGCCGCCTCGCCGACCTGCTCGGCGGTGAGGCCTGAAACCTCGAGCACGCCCGGCTCGAGCTCGGTGACCGAGACGTCGGGTCCGAGCAGCGCGTCGCGCAGCAGCGTCGCCTGCGGCGAGCGGACGCGGACGACGTTCTTCGAGGCGCGGCGGACGAAGTCGTCGACGCTCGTGTCGGCGATCAGCCGCCCGCGCCCGATCACGATCAGGTGGTCGGCCGTGAGCGCCATCTCGCTCATCAGATGCGACGAGACGAACACCGTGCGACCCTCGGCCGCGAGCTGCTTGAGCAGGTTCCGCATCCAGTGGATGCCTTCCGGGTCGAGGCCGTTGACGGGCTCGTCGAGCATCACCGTCGCCGGGTCGCCGAGCAGCGCGGTGGCGATGCCGAGCCGCTGTCCCATCCCGAGCGAGAACTGGCCGGCGCGCTTGCGCGCCACCTCGTGCAGCCCCACGAGGTCGATGAGCTCGTCGACCCGCCGCCGCGAGATGCCGTGCGTCTGCGCCAGCGCCAGCAGATGGTTGTACGCCGAGCGGCCGGTGTGGACGGAGCGCGCCTCGAGCAGCGCGCCGACCTCGTGCAGCGGCGCCGCGTGGTCGCGGTAGTGCTTGCCGTTCACCTGGACGTCGCCGCTCGTCGGCGCGTCGAGGCCCAGGATCAGGCGCATCGTCGTCGACTTGCCCGAGCCGTTCGGACCGAGGAAGCCGGTGACGATCCCCGGCTGGATGGCGAACGACAGCGCGTCGACGGCGCGCTTCGATCCGTAGTCCTTCGTCAGCCCGCTGGCTTCGATCATGCGGCCAAGGTAGCCCGCGGTGCGAGCCGCCGCGTCGGTCGGCGGACGGAACTTCGCCTCCCCCGCGAGACGGAGGCGGCACGTCTCAGGCTGCGAGGCGAAGCTCGGCCGGCAGCGGGCGCGCGTGCAGGACGACGAGCGTCCTCGTCGGCCTCGTGAGCGCCACGTACAGCTGGCGCAGCCCCTGCTCCTGCTCGGCGATCAGCGCGGGCTCGACGACCACCACGTGGTCGAACTCGAGCCCCTTCGCGCGGCGCGGATCGAGGACCGGCACCCCGTCCCAGAGATCCTCGTCGGGCGAGGTTCCGAGCAGCCCCGTCGGGGCAATCACCGCCGTCAGGCCATCGAGCCGCGCGAGCGCGGCCGCCTCCCGGTACGCCTCCGCCCGGAGTGCCTCGGCGGCCACGAGCCGGACGCGCGGCGGCGCTGCACCCGTCCGGTAGGAGATCGGCGGCTCGACATCGGGCGCGATCGCGTCGAGCAGCGGCAAGGCGAGCTCCATGATCTCACGCGGCACGCGATAGGCGTGCCGGAGCTCCTCGAGCTCGGCGTTGCGACCGTCCGGCAGCTCGGGCAGCACCTCGCTCCAGCTGCGGTACGGCATCGCGCCTGTCGCCTGCGCGACGTCGCCGAGGATCGTCAGGCCGCCGCGCGCACGACGCGACACCATCCGCAGCTGCATCGGCGTCAGGTCCTGCGCCTCGTCGACGATCACGTGCCCGAACGTCCGCGGCGGGTCCGCGAGCAGCGCACGCGCCTCGTCCAGCAGCGGCACGTCGGCGCTCGACCAGCCCACGCCGCGCCGCCGCAGCAGCCGCTGCTCCTCGGCGGCGAGGATCCCGTCCGCGGCGGCCGCCAGGAACGCGGGCGACGTGAGCAGCGAGCGCACCAGCCTCTCCGGAGAGACGACCGGCCACGCCGCCTTCAGCACCCGCTCGAGGTGGCCGCCTCGCCGCAGCGCGCGCTCCACCTCGTCGAAGCTGCGGATCGCGGCTGCTCCCAGGACACGCGCATACTCCTCGTAGAACCGGCGCAGCAGGCTCATCCTGAACCGCTCGCGCGCCGCCCTGCCGAGCCCGAGCTCCGCGCGCGCGGCCTCGACGAGCTCGGCCACCTCGCGCTCGCGCACCCAGACGAACGAGCCTTCCAGCCTGAGCACGAGCTCCTCCGGCTCCGACCGCAGCCGCAGCTCCGCGGCCCTGCGGACCACCTCCGCCAGCCTCGTGTCCGCCTTCAGCCGTGCCACCTCCGGCGGCTCGGAGAGCTCGGGCGCGATCCCGTCGACGAGCTCGTCGACCGCGCGCTGCTCGACGGCATCCTCGCCGAGCGCGGGCAAGACGTGCGAGACGTAGTCCATGAACGTCCGGTTCGGCCCGACGACCAGGACGCCGCGGCGGCCGAGGCGCTCGCGCAGCGTGTAGAGGAGCCACGAGGCGCGGTGCAGTCCCACCGCCGTCTTGCCGGTTCCCGGCCCACCCTGCACGACGAGCGGCCGCACCGGATCTCGTGTGATCAGCCGGTACTGGTCGGCCTGGATCGTCGCGACGATGTCGCGCATGTGCCGCCCGCGGCTCCGCTCGAGCTCCTCGAGCAGGAAGTCGCCGCTCGCAGCGCCGTCGAGCAGCGACCCGTCGAGCGCCTCGTCGGAGATGTCGAGCAGACGGCGGCCGGAGGTGCGAAACCGCCGACGCAGCGTCACCCCGTGCGGGTCCTGCGGCGTCGCCGTGTAGAACGGGCGCGCCGCGGGTGCCTGCCAGTTGACCACGAGCTGGCGGCGCTCCTCGTCGTGCACGAAGCGCCGGCCGACGTAGACGCGACGCTCGACGTGCTCGAAGTCGAGGCGGCCGAAGCAGAGGCCCCGCTCCGCGTCCTCGAACGTGCGCAGCCGTCGTGCCGCCCAGGCGTCGAGCGCCGCCTGCGCGACCTCGCCGTCCGCCGCGTCGGCGGCCCGAGCCACCGTGGCCCGCATGCGCTCGAGGTGACCGTAGGCGCGGTCGACGTACGCCTGCTCCTGCTCGAGCTCGGGGTGCGGCATGTCGCAACCGTAGCGGCACGGACCTCCGGCACCCGCACGCGCGTAGTCGCTGACGTGAACCGTCGCGAGTTCGTCGCGCTCGCCGCGGCCGCCCCCTTCGCCGTCCGGACGTCGCTGGCAGCTGCGGCCGCGGTTCCGCCGGCGCTCGTCACCTGCGACGCCGAGGCGCGGCTCGCGCTCGTCGACCTCGCCCGCTTCCGCGTCGTCCGCTCGATTCCCTGCCTGCCGGATCCACGCTCGGTCGAGCTCGTCGGCACGCACGCCGTCGTCTGTCACACGGCGGTCGGCGCCGTGTCGATCGTCGACGGCAGCGGACACATCCGGCACGTGCTGCGCGAGTTCGTCGAGCCTCGCTACACGGCGGGGCACCCCGACGGCGTGCACGCGTTCGTCAGCGACTCGGGGCGGAGCTCGGTGATCGCGCTGGACGTCGAGCGCGGCGTCGTCCTCGGTCGGGTCCGGCTCCGCGAGTGGGCGCGCCACATCACGCTCGACCACACCGGACGGACGCTCTGGGTGGGGCTCGGCTCGGCGTCGCCGGACGTGGCCGTCGTCGACGTCTCCTCGCCGCACCGGCCGCGTCACGCCGCCACCGTCACCCCGCCGTTCCCGGCGCACGACGTCGGCTTCTCGCCCGACCGCCGCCACGTCTGGGTGACCTCCGGCGCCCGCGGCGAGACCGGCATCTTCGACCGGCACGGCCGCGTGCTGCGCCGGCTGCCGGCCGACCTCGCACCGCAACACGTCACCTTCTCCGCGGACGTGGCGTTCGTCACGAGCGGCGACTCCGGCACCCTGCACGTCCAGCGGCTCGAGGACGGGCGCGTGCTGCGCACCGCCACGATTCCGGTCGGCTCGTACAACGTCCAGTACGGCTTCGGCCGCGTGCTGACGCCGTCCCTCGAACGAGGGACGCTGACCGTCCTGAACCGGCGCGGAGACGTGCTCGCGCGGACGCAAGTCTCGAGCTCGTGCCACGACGCCTGCTTCCTGCCGGGCGCACGGGCGTAGGCTCGACGCAGCCGGCGACCAGTTTTAACGAAACGATTACTCCCTCCAGGGTGGAACTTCCTGCGGGGTGGGGAAGGTGCACCGCGTGAGACGGCTCCTCGTCCCCGCAATCGCCGCTGCGGCCGTTCTCCTTCCGGCGACCGCGCACGCGGCGACGCCGTGCCGCGACCAGGTCTACAACGAGTGGTACGCGACCGGGAAGGTGTCGACGAAGCATCCGGCTGCGTGCTACCGCGATGCGCTGAAGCACATCCCGACCGACGCCGCCGTCTACTCCGACCTCGACTCGTCGATCAAGCAGGCGCTGCAGGCCGCGTTGGCGCGGGGACGTGCCTCCGCCTCCGATCCGACCCGCGTCCCGAGCGCCGTCGGCACAGGCTTCCGCGACCCGCAGGGGCCGCACGAGACGAAGGCTGCGCGCACGACGAAGGTGACCGGGGACGGCCTGCAGCGGAGACATGAGCGGACGCCCGACACCTCGACGGTCGCGGCGCCGGTTGCCTCGTCGGACTCCTCGAGCAGCGGCCCGCCGCTGCCGATCATCGTGCTCGGCGGCATCGCCGTCGCACTCGCGGCAGCCGGTGCGATCGGCACTGGCGTCCGCTGGATCCGTCGCCACTAGGAGGAGGCTCCTGCGTCAGAGCTCGCTCGTCGCGGTCCTCGTCATGCGGCGCAGCCGGGCCCGCTCGGCCGGCAGGTAGAAGCCGAGCGCCGCGAGCACGAGTGGATAGGCGGCGACGAGCGCCGCCGAGGGGCCGAGAGGCAGGCCCGCCGCGCGCGCCGCGACGTCGAGGGCGACTGCCGCCCCGATTGCGGTCAGCACGCGGCGCCACTGGTACGGCACCGGATAGACGTGCTGCGCGTACAGCGTCATCCCGGCGAACAGCACGGCATACGCGACGAGCGTCGAGATCGCCGCGCCGACCATCCCGTACGCCGGGATCAGCCAGAAGTTGAATCCGATGTTCACCGCGGCTCCTGCGCCCGTCACCACCCAGTTCAGCTGCGTTCGCCGCGCGCGGCCGCTGCCGATCGCGAGCACCGTGTAGCCCGCGTAGACGGCGCCTGCGAAGGCCAGCAGCGCGATTCCCTCCTCCGCGCGCGCGTACTTCGGCGTCGTCAGCAGCCTCGTCCACCACGGCGCGAGCGCGCCGAGCGCGAGCGCGAGCCACGAGGCGAACGCCAGCAGGTAGGTGAGCACGAACGAGTACGTGCGGCGTGCCTCGCGGTCGTCGTCGATCGAGTAGGCGAACGCCGGCCAGGCGGTGCGGAACGCGATCATCACGAACGTGATCACGCCGGCGATCTTCACGGCCGCCGAGTAGACGCCGACCTCGGCGTCGTTCTTGTACCAGGAGAGGAACTCGCGGTCGACGAAGTTGATCGCCCAGAGCGCGAGCGCGGACGGCACGAGCGGCATGCCGAAGTGCTGCATCTTCCGGAAGAGCTCGCGGTCGAACTCGAGTCCGAGCTGCTCGCTGCGGTAGGCGACGAGCGCTGCATAGACGGCCAGCGTGCCGGTGAAGTTGCCGACGACGAGCCCGACCGCGCCCCAGTGGAAGACGGCGACGAACACCACCATCGCCGCCACCGTGATCAGCACGTTCGCGACGCTGGCGATCGCATACGCGACGGAGCGTTCCTCAACGCGGAAGAGCGCCGTCAGCTGCTGGTAGTTCGTCTGCGCCCACAGTCCGACGGCGCCCGCGCGCACGAGCGTCGGCGCGTGACCGAGGCCGATCCAGTGGCCGATCGGCGCGGCGAAGACGAGACCGAGCACGAGCCCGACCGTCGACGACGCCATCGTGAACCAGAACGAGGTGCGGACGACGGTGAGCTTCTCGGGCGGCTCGCGCGCGTCGAAGTAGAAGCGGAAGAACGCGTTCGAGATCCCGAGCTGCAGCACGATCGCGAGCACGGCCGTCGCCGCCGTGACGATCTCGACCTGGCCGTACGCGTGCGGCGGCAGGTAGTGCGTGTAGAGCGGCAGGAGGACCGTCGCCAGGATCCGCGACACGAGCCCGCCGACGCCGTAGATCGCCGAGTGGCGGGCGAGGCGCCGCATCTGGGCCCCGAGGCTCATTGGTCAACCTTCGGTTGCCCAATGAATTCCGCTTCGGCGCCGGCGAAGCCGGCACCTTCGCTCTCGATGAGCTCCGTCGAGCCTACGCTCATGGCAACGCACGGTAGACCGCCAGCAGGCGGTCGGCGACGCGGTCGGCGTCGTGCACCTCCTCGACGTACGCCCGGCTGCGCGCGCCGAGCTCGCGGCGGAGCGCCGGCTGCTCGACGAGCGGTCGGAGAGCGTCCACCAGAGTCTCCTTCGTCGCGGGCACGATAGGGACGCGGATGCCGTACCCCTCGGCGCTCCGCTCGACGACGTCCGGCTTGAGATGCGAGACGACCGGCTTGCCGAGCGCCATCGCCTCGAGCGCGAACACGCCGTGCCAGCCGGCGTTCAGCTGGTCGACCACGATGTCGGCGCGCGCGTACCGCGCACGCGCCTCGTCGTGCGGCAGCCCCTCGACGAGGTCGAGATCGACCGGCAGCTGCGCGCACGCCTCGATCACGTGGTGCGTGCCCTTCCTCTCCCGGTTCGAGGGCGCGTGCACGACGAGCGGCCGCGGGTTGTCGGACGGCGGCACGGGCGCGAACGGCCGCAGGTCGAGCCCGGGCGGCACGACGTGCGCCTCTGGCACCCAGCGGATCGCGTCGTACGAGCCGACGATCTGGGCGTCGGCGCGCTTGCCGTACGCGAGCTCCGCCGGCTCCTTGCCGCGGATGTCCGAGCCCAGGTAGTGGAATACGCTTCGCTTGCGCAGCGCACGCAGCAGCGGGAACTGCACCGACTTCGGCAGCAGCGTCAGGCCGAAGTAGAAGTGGAAGATGTCCGTCTGCGGTGCGAGGCGGACGAACGCGGCGAGCTGCGTCGCCAGCCTGCGCGTGAGACCGCCGCGCCGGTCGAGCGACCAGTCGGCCTCGGGATGCAACCGTCCGCGCTCGAACACCACGAGCCGCGCGTCGACGCCCTTCCGTCGCAGCGCCTGCACGTTCTGCCACGGGATCCCGGCGACGTTGACCGGGCAGTGCGTGACCCTGAGGGACATGTCCGGTGTCTGACACCGTGAGGTGTCAGACACCGTCAAGGAACTCCGGCGTCGAACTCGAGCTGGTCGAAGTAGCGCAGCGCCGTTCGGCCGGGGCGCACGCGCGACGTGAGCGCGCGCAGCTCGTCGTCCGAGATCTCGCCGAGCGCGCGCTTCACGCCGAGATAGGGAAGGTTGAGGTCGTCCTGGTACACGATCGTCGAGATCCTCGGGTTGATCTCGATCACCTGCCCCCCGACGAGCTGGATGTTGAAGAAGTGCTCGATGCCGAGCTCGGCGACGATCGCGCCTGCGATCCGCATCAGCTCCGGATCGACGAGGGTGACGAAGTACATCGCCAGCCCGGCGCGCATCGCCTCGCGCGTCTTCGGGTGGCCGAGCACGATCTCGCGGCCGTTCGCGATTCCGTCGATCGTCCGCTCGCCGCCCGTCGCGAGCTCCATCACCAGCAGGTCGGGCCCGCCCTCGTCCGGGAGGAGCTCGACCGCCTCCTCGAGCCGCATCGCCACCGACCCAGGGCGCTCGTGCAGGAGCTGGTGTGCGCGGTCGACGGTCGGGTCGAGGATCCGGAACCCGCGCGACCCCGACGAGAAGACGGGCTTGAAGCAGACGGGGCGGTCGGGGTAGCCCAGCTCGCGCGCGGCCGCCTCGACCTGCGCGGCGCCGCGGACCCGCCGGAACGCCGGCGCGGGGACTCCGAGCCGGTGCAGGAGCTCGTAGCTCTCGGCCTTGTCGTTCGAGCGCCGGATCGCGTCCGGCGGCGACACGAGCACCGGGCAGGGAAATCGGTCGACGTGGGCCGCGAGTCCCTGCAGGTCGAACGACGACTGCGGCAGAATCGCATCCACCCGCTCGCGCTCGGCGATCGTCAGCATCGCGTCCGGGAAGGCGGGATCCGCTCCTGCCGGGACGAGGTGGAATGCGTCGCAGAGATGGCGACCGACGCTGCGCTCGCTCATGTCGGTGCCGACGAGCCGCACCTCACGCTCGCCGTTCGCGCGCAGCGCGTGCAGCAGCGCCGCCGTGCCGGGCGCGCCCGACGCGGTGACCATGACGGCGATGGGTCTCATGAGTTACACCAACACATCTAGACTGCTGTAAGCTACACGAGCGGATGAAACGGCTTCAGATCATGATCAACGAGGACCTCGACGACGCGCTCGAGCGGCAGGCACATCTCGAGGGAACCTCCAAGGCGGCTCTCATCCGCCGCTTCGTCCGCGAGCACGTGACGCCGCTTCCGTCGATCGAGGACGACTCGCTCTGGCAGTTGGCCGGTCTCGTCGACGGTTCGCCGGGCGACTCGGCGGCGATCGACGAGGCCGTGTACGGCCCGCCCGACGAGTGATCTTCGTCGACAGCTCCTTCTGGGCGGCGCTCCTCGCCGGCCGGGATGCGCGGCACGACGAAGCAACTCGGCTCCTCCGCGCGGTGGGCGCCCAGCAGCTCGTGACGTCCAGCGCGGTCAGAGGCGAGATCTGGACCTTCGTGCGACGCCGGTACGGGCACCGCGCCGCCGTTGCGCTGCTCGATCGTCTCGAGACGTCTCCTCGGCTCACGGTCGAGTTCGTGACCGAGTCCATGGAGGCGGACGCGCTTCGCTGGCTCCGCCGTCACGACGAGCGCAAGTACTCGTTCGTGGACGCCACGAGCTTCGCAGTCATGCGTGCGCTGAGGCTGCGCGAGGCACTTGCGTTCGACGGCGACTTCTCTGCCGCGGGCTTCGTCGAGCTGCGGGCGTAGCCGGCCCGCTGCGCACCCGCAAGCGAGATCTCCCTCACGAGAGGTCGATCCTGTCGTACCGCAGGTGCTCGAGCCGCGCAGCCCGGTCTGCGTCCAGGAACGACTCCATCGACTCGCGCATCGTCGTGCCGTCGAACGCCCAGATCTCGGGATGCGTGAGCAGCTGCAGCCACTCGAACTCGCCGCGCGCAAGCTGCTCGTGGGGGCACCCGTGCCGCCACGCCTGGTTCGAGTCGGAGCGATAGCGATCGGGCTCGAAGAACGGGGCGCGCATGACGTTCGTCGCGCCGTCGATCTCCGCCTGCATGAACTCCGGATCGGGGTTGTGCCAGGCGACCACCGGCTCGACGCGCTCGTCGAGGTCGACGTGCGGCCAGACGGCGTGGTGCGCGACGCGGTGGCCGAGCTCGCGGAGACGGCCGATCGCGCGCTCGCCCTCGCTCGAGGCGAGGTTGTAGAAGACCGAGCGTGTCATCAGGAAGTACGTCGCCCATGCGCCCTCCTCGGCCTCCGCCTCCGCGACGGCGAGCGCCGCGTCGAGCGACAGGTCGACGTCGTGGCGCAGGATCAGGTCGCCCGGCTCGGGCGCGCGGTCGAAGCCGGCGAAACGGTAGCCGCCTCCACGCGCCGCGCGCAGCAGCTCGCGGTAGTGCTCGAGCGTGAAGCCGCAGCTCACGGGACAACCTTCGGTTGCCCCGTGAATCCTCCGCTCCGCTGCCGGCAAAGCCGGCAGCTGCGCTCCTTGGTGAGCTCCGTCGAGCCTACGCTCACGCGACCGCCGCCTCCTCCACCTCGACGTCGAGCAGCCGCGCCGCCGCCTCCGCGCGCTCGAGCGCCTCGAGGCTCGTCTCGCCGACCGCGATCACGTAGCCGCGACGGTCGCCGTCGAGCCGCACCGGCCTGATCGTCTCCCCGGCCTGGAGGTAGGTCTCGGCCTGCACCACGCCGGGAAACGCGAGCACCTTGTCGAGCGGGCCGACCCGGAGCACGCGGCCCGTCGGCAGCGGCCCCGGCTGCGCGGTCAGGAACCGGATCGCGAGCGGCTGCGAGAACCGCGGCAGCACGAGCTCGTCGGGCAGCTCGTCGCCGAGCGCGATCCGTAGCTGCACTTCGACCAGGTCGACGCCGACCGCGAAGTGCACGAGGTCTGCCATCTGGCCGCCGGGGATGCGCGCCGCGCACTCGACGACGACAATGCGTCCGTCGGGCGCGGCGATCAGCTGCGGGAAGGCGATTCCGGTCTCGAGGCCGAGTGCGCTCGCGGTTCGCGCAGCGATCCGCTCGGCCTCCGCGAGTCGCTCGCCGAAGAGCGTCGCCGGGTAGACGTGGATCCAGCCGACGCCGAAGCCGATCCCCGGCGGGCGAAGACGGTCTGAGAGCGTCAGCGTGACCGCGTCGCCGCCGCGCGCGACGACGATCCCGTTCATCTCGACGCCGTCGACGAACTCCTCGAGGATCGCCTCGCCAGTCGGCGACGCCGCGAGCGCCTCGTACAGGTGCGCGTCGACGTCGTCGAGCGACTCGACGCGGAAGACGCCCCGCTGGCCGCCCGAGTCGGCCGGCTTCAGCACCGCCGGGAAGCCGACCTCGTCCGCCGCGCGCCGCCGCTCCGCGAGCGTGCGCACCGCCGCGAAGCGCGGCTGCGGAACGCCGGCCTCGGCGAGCCGCCGCCGCATCGCCACCTTGTGCGTCATCAGATGGGCCGTCTCGACGCCGATTCCCGGCAGCCCTCGCGCCTCGGCGACCGCCGCGACGACCGGGACGGCGCGATCCGCGCTCACCGTCAGGACGCCGTCGAGTCGGAGGCGTGCGGTCGCCTTCAGGACCGCGTCGGCGTCCGAGAAGTCGACCACGCGCGCCACGTCCGCCTCGCGAAGCCCCGGTGCGTCCGGATTTCGGTCGACGGCGGCGACGCGCAGCCCGAGCTCCTTCGCGCGCAGGATCGCGCGCCGCTGGTGGCGGCCCGCG